>Ga0209590_10000741_pt1 | contig 11328 bp, 6 predicted proteins | sample CZO8metaG_FD_188353 | JGI IMG/M metagenome (GOLD analysis project Ga0209590, IMG submission 188353) | Vadose zone soil microbial communities from the Eel River Critical Zone Observatory, Northern California, USA - CZOApr15con1.8 metaG... | ecosystem: Environmental > Terrestrial > Soil > Vadose...
CGCCGCCACCATGGGCATCTCCGAAGAGACGGTCAAGATGCACATCAAGAGCATCATCGCCAAGCTCGGCGCCGAGGATCGCACCGGCGCCGTCACCACGGCGATCAAGCGCGGCGTCATACATCTCTAGATGACACCCGAAAGGGTTAGCAGGCCCCTACCTGTCCTGGCGTTTCGCCGGCGCGCGCGCTCATCTACGCTCGGCGCGTGGACCGGCTGTTCTCGGCGTTCCCGGGCGGGTGGGCGGGCCTCGGTTTGCTCTGTCTCCGGTTGGCGCTGCTGCTCACGCTGATCACAGTAATCGCTCCCCCAATCGGGACTCGGCTGGCGCTGGCCTGCATAGGCGGCTTGGTGATCGCCGGATTCGTGACGCCATTCGCGTCCAGCGCCGTCGCAGCCGTTGCTGTGGGCACCGCAGGATGGTCGCTCTTCACCGGCGGGCCGCTGCTGTTCGACAGCCTTCGCGTGCACGGGCTTCTGGCCGGCGTTGCAACGGCGCTGCTCATGATCGGTCCCGGCGCGTACTCCGTGGACGCGCGTTTGTTCGGCTGGCGGGAGCTTCGGATGCCGGATCCCTGACTGGATTGGGCGTAGCATCATGATGGTGTTCCGCCGGTTGATTCTCCCTTGTCTGTTCCTGCTGGCAATCGCCACGCGACCAGCGCAGGCGCTCGACCCGACCAGACACATCTCACAGTATGGACATACCGCCTGGAGAATCCGGGACGGATTCCTTGGCGCGATGCCGAATGTGATTGCGCAGACTGCGGATGGCTACCTCTGGATCGGGACTGATGCGGGGCTGGTGCGCTTCGATGGCGTGCGCTTTGTTCCATGGACGCCGCCCAGCGGTAAGGCGTTGCCTTCTCCCGTTGTCCGGAGCCTTCTGGCTGCGCGTGATGGAAGCCTCTGGATCGGGACTCAAGCGGGTTTGAGCCGCTGGGTGAACCAGGACCTGATCAACTATCAGACCGGAAGGGCCCTGATCAATTCCATCCTTGAAGATCGCGACGGAAGAGTCTGGATCGCGCGTTCACGAATAGAGGACGAAACCGGATCTTTCTGCCAGGTCGTCGGGACAGGCATGCGGTGCTACGGGAAGACCGATGGAATCCCGGCTTCCGGCGTCGGACCATTGGCTGAGGACAAGCTGGGACATCTTTGGCTCGGTGGCAGTACAACGCTTGTGGGCGGAGCACCGGGCTCATTCCACGCGTACGCGCCACGTGGATTGAAATCGAATGAAGGGATAGATGGAGTGATGGGCCTCGCTTCAGATCCTGATGGCACGCTGTGGGTAGGCATGGCATTGACTGGCCAGGGTCTCGGACTACAGCAACTGGTCCACGATATCTGGAAGCCGTTTGTAACACCCGGATTGGATAGCAGCACGTTGGGCGTTCAAGCGTTGTTCCTGGATCGCGACAACGCGCTGTGGATTGGCACATATAAGCAGGGCATTTATCGGATTCATGAGCAGAAGGTCGATACGTTTCGCAGTGCAGACGGTCTGTCGAGCGACTCCGTCTACGGCTTCTACCAGGATCGCGAGGGTAATCTGTGGATAGCGACAACGCATGGCATCGATATGTTTCGTGACCTGCGAGTTGCGACCTTTTCAATTCGCGAAGGACTCAGAACGGAGGAGGTCGATTCGGTGCTCGCCTCGCGGGACGGTACCGTCTGGATCGGCGGCGAGGGTGCCTTGGACGCTCTTCGTCAGACGCGTGTGTCATCGCTTCAACGAGGGAAGGGTTTGCCTGGCAATCAAGTGACCTCGCTGTTCGAAGATCATGCGGGACGGCTATGGGTCGGCCTCGATACATCGCTGTCGCTCTACGAGGGTGGACGGTTCCGTCGAATCGACAGATCGGATGGCAGCCCGATTGGACTGATTACCGAGATCGCTGAAGATACTGATGGCAACATCTGGCTCGCGGTCAACCGGCCGCCGAGGACCCTTGTCCGGATCCAACACCTCCAGGTCCAAGAAGAACTATCGCCTCCTCGCATACCGCCATTTCGTAAAGTTGCGGCCGATCCCCAAGGCGGTATCTGGCTAGGTCTCATGAATGGCGATCTGGCTCGCTATCGTCACGGCGAGGTAGAGATCGTTCCTTACAGGAACAGGCTGGATGCTCAGGTCAATCAGCTGTTCGGCCACTCCGATGGTGCGGTATTTGGGGCGACTGCGTCCGGACTCGTCGGATGGAATGAAGGAAAACAGCAGACGCTCACAGTCCGAAACGGCCTTCCGTGCGACGGTGTCAATGCACTTGTGGCCGACCGCCAGGGATCTCTGTGGTTGTACATGCAGTGTGGACTCGTCCAGATTACCAGCCCAGAACTCCAACGATGGTGGGGACAGCCCGATATCAGAGTGCAGCTCAAGACTTACGATGCATTTGACGGCGTACTACCCGGTTTTGCTCCCTTCCAGGGAGCGGCCCGATCTGCTGACGGACGGTTGTGGTTTGCCAATGGCGCCGCGCTGCAAATGCTTGATCCCGCTCACCAGGCTGCGAATGTGGTACCTCCGCAGGTGCACGTTGAAGAGGTTGTCGCCGACCGAAAGAGTTACGTGCCTCGCGACGATCTTCGTCTCCCTCCTCTGACACACGACATCGAAATCGACTACACGGCGCTGAGCTTCGTCGTCCCACAGAGAGTGCGCTTTCGGTACAAGCTGGAGGGTCACGATTCGGACTGGCAGGACCCCGGAACACGGCGGCAGGCCTTCTACAGTGAGCTTCATCCCGGTGACTACAAGTTTCGTGTCATCGCGTCGAATAACGATGGACTCTGGAATGACGACGGTGCCACGTTCACCTTCAGCGTCGCACCGGCGTACTATCAGACCGCCTGGTTTCAGGGAATCTCCGCATGTGCGGTGCTGCTGGCAGGCTGGGGCGCGTATCGCGCGCGTCTCTATACGATTGCACGACGCCTTCGCGCGCAGTTCGAGACGCGCGTAGCCGACCGCACGCGCATCGCCGAGGAGCTCCACGACACGCTCATCCAGGATCTCGCAGCCTTGAGCCTCCAGGCAGAGATCGTCGACGATCAGCTGCCGCACGAACCCGACGCCGCCAAACACACGCTGGAAACGCTGCGCACACGCATGCAACGTGTCGTGAGCGACGGACGCCGCGGGATGACCGAACTGCACCGGGGCGTGACCGAGAGTGACGATCTCGCGGATGCCCTGTCGCGGGCGGCGCAGGAACTTCGTGGTCCGAATGGGCCATCGTTTCACATCGTCGTTCAGGGACAGCCACGCTCGCTGCATCCGCTCGTCGGCGACGAGGTGTATCGCATTGCGCGTGAGGCCATCGCCAATGCGTTCCGCCATGCGGCCGCACGCCGAATCGACGTCGAGGTGTCATTTGCGATCGACGAGCTCCGCGTGCGGGTTCACGACGATGGTCGCGGGGTTTCCGACGAGGTGGTCCAAGCCGGACGTCCCGGCCACTTCGGACTTCATGGCATGCGCAAGCGCGCCAAGAATATCGGCGCAACATTAAAAGTGTGGAGCCGAGTCGACGTAGGAACGGAAGTTGACGTGATCGTGCCTGGACGGTCAGCCTTTCAGCGCCCGGCGTCTGAGTAGCCCTCGCCCCATCGCCAGACGCCCGTTGTCCGTGCCATCGCGGCGATCGCAATGCCAATCCGCCGGTAACGTGCCAGCCGCGCGGCACAACGCAGCGCGTCGCTGAGCCGCGTCGCCCCGTTCGCATACGAAAGTCCCTTGCTTTCGCGCGTATGCTCCGCAGCCGCTCGGGTCGCGGCACTGGTATGTATCGTGCCCCTCCAACAGAGAATGTCGCTCACACGCCACGCCCTGCTCGCGGCAATGCTGGCCGTACCGATCGGCCTCTCTGCACAGGAGCCGGAGATGCCTTCAGTCGCAGTGCTCGGACTCGATCGAGCTGTCGCAATGGCCCTCGACAGCAACCGGCAGCTCAAGATCGCCACGCTCGACGTGGAACGGGCGCAGCAGCGCGTCGCCGAGGCTCGCACCAGGCGTCTGCCCGCCTTCAGCACGTACGTTCTGGCGTCGCAACTGATCACCTCGCTGGACTTCACGGTCAGGGCAGGGCAGTTTGGAACGTTCAATTCCGTCGGTCCCGTTCCGTCGACCGACACGAAGATCACGACCCCACGACAGCCGACGACGTTCGTCACCGCTCAGGTCGCGCAACCGCTGTCCCAGCTGCATCAGATCGGATTGTCGATTCGCGCTCAGGAGGTGGGAACCGACATCGCTCGCGAGGGCTTGAGGCAGACTCGACAGACCGTCATCGATCAGGTGAAGCAGGCGTATTACGCCTTGCTTCAAACCCAGAGCAGCCTGGAGTCCGCGGAGCACGCGCTGAAGTACAGCGAGGAGTTGGATCAAGTCACGGACCGTTATTTTGTCCAGAAGGTCGTGCTGAAATCCGACACGCTCACCGTCAAGGCGCAAGTGGCCCGGGCGCGGCACCAGATCCTCACGCTGGGCGACGCGCTGGCGTCTCAACGCGAGAGCCTCAACCAATTGATGGGGCGCGATTTGCGAGCCGAGTTCAATGTGCAACCGGTCGCGGAGCTGACTTCGTACGAAACGGCGCTCGACGTCGGTGCCAAGGCACTTGACGAGCGTCCCGAAGTCAGGCAAGCACGATTGAAGGCGACCCAGGCCACCCTGGACTATCGCGTACAGGTCTCCAAATACATTCCGGACGTCAGCCTCGCGTTCAACTACTTATCTACGTTCAACGTCGAGTTCCTGCCAAGAAACGTGGCGAGTGTCGGCGTCCTCGTGAATTGGGAACCCTTCGACTGGGGTCGCAAGCGACGCGAACTGGCGGAGAAGGCGCTCGCCATCCAGCAGGCGGGTTACTCGGTGCGCGAGGCGGAGCAGTCCGTGCTCGTGGATGTCAATGCCCGCCTTCGCAAGTTGCAGCAAGCGAGAGCCTTCGTCGAAGTCACCCGCCTGGCTCAGGAGACCGAGGAAGAAAGGCTCCGTGTGGTGATGAACCAGTACCCGTTGAAAGCGGCGCTGCTCAAGGACGTGCTGCAAGAGCACGCGGCAGTGGCCGACGCGAACAACCAGTATCAGCAGGCGCTGCTCGCGTTCTGGATCGCGATGGCTGATTTCGAGAGGGCTCTCGGAGGTGAATGACATGGGTGCTCGAGGCGCAGTCCTTATTGGCCTGATATGCCTGTCCGATCTGTCGGCGGCGTGTCGTCAGAGCGCCGCCGTGGCCGCACCTCCTCTGACTCCCGTCGGTGTGAGCGCAATTGGAACCCACGACGTTGGCAATCGCACTCCATACTCGGCCGGCATCGTGCCGTACTCGCAAGTCGATCTCGCGTTCAAGTCCGGCGGCTACATCGAGAGCATCTTGCAGGTGCGAGGCGCCGATGGTCGAATGCGGAACGTACAGGAAGGCGACTGGGTGGCTCGCGGCACGGTGCTCGCTCGGGTTCGTGAGAGCGACTACGTCGCGAACGTAAATGTCGCCAAGGCCCAACTCGCGCAGGCGCAGGCTGCACTGGAGCAGGCGCGGCTCGATTTCGATCGAACCGATGCGTTGTTTCGCACGGACAGCGTGACCAGACCTCAGTACGACGCGGCCAAAGCCAGGCTGGACACGACGACGGCCAGTGTCGGCAGCGCGGCGAGCGGTTTGAATCAGGCCGAGACTGCGCTGAACGATTGCTCGCTCAGAGCACCGCTCGACGCGTGGGTGATCAAGCGCAACGTCGAAGTCGGATCGCTCGTCGGACAGACCTCCCTCGGCTTTTCCCTGGCTGAGACGCACCTCGTAAAGGCTGTCTTCGGTGTTCCGGATTTCGTCGTGGGATCGCTGAAGCTGGGCGACCCTCAAGTAATCACGACCGCAGCCGCCACAGGCCACTTCTACGGCCGCATCACGGCGATCGCTCCTGCCGCCGATCCGCGGACGCGCACGTTCTCCATTGAAGTAACCGTATCGAACACCGGCAACGTTCTGCGACCCGGCATGGTTGCCACGCTCACGCTATCCGGGGCCCGCGAAGCTGGCCCCGTCCCGGTGGTCCCGCTGAGCGCAGTTGTGCGCGCGGCCGACAACCCGAGCGCGTTCGGTGTCTTCGTGGTGGAGCAGCGCGGCGATCAATTCTTCGCCCGCGCTCGTACCGTGGAGCTCGGCGTCGCCTACGGGAACGTGATCGGCCTCGAGCGCGGCCTCGAGCCAGGCGAGCGCGTCATCGTGACCGGCGCGACGCAGGTCCGCGACGGTCAGCAAGTGCGCGTTCTGCCTTGATGCTCACTAACGGCGAGATTACATTCCATGGCACACACGAGCGACGCACAACTCCTCGAGCAGACCGGCAATAGCGGGCGCTTCTTCACCGAGCACCGGCAGGTGGCCTGGGTGCTGCTCCTTGGCACGGTTTTGTGGGGCGTGTACGGCTATCGATCGATGCCGCAGCGCAAGGACCCCGACATTCCGGTGCGCGTCGCAGTGGCCGTGTGCCCGTGGCCTGGAGGTACCACCGTCGATGTGGAGGAGCTCGTCACCCGCCCTATCGAGCAGAAGATCGCGGAGAACACCCACATTCATCCGGCCTCCGCCTCCGACTACGGCATCAAGTCTCTGACCCTGCCGGGGCTCTCCATCGTCTACGTGCAACTCGACGAGAATGTCGCCGACGCGAAGAAACAATTCGCTGACATCAATCTCAAGCTCGACGCGCTCAGCGGCCGACTCCCACAAGGCGCCGGGCCCATCAATTTTCAGAGCGACTTCGGCGACACCGCAGCGCTGATGCTGACCGTCGCCAGTCCAGCCGCCGACAAGACGGAAGTCGCCGTGCGGGCTCAGACCATCCGCCGCGCAATCGAACAGGTCAGACGAGGCGCGAAGGCGGATCGAGTCAGCATCGTCGCTGCGTTCCCGCAATCAGTGTCGCTGGACGTCGTTCAGCCGCACGTTCGCCTGTTCGCGGATCTCGTGGGCCAGCAGGGCGTTCTTCGCGACATTCATGCCCTCGAAGGGCCAGGGTTTGTCGGCGTCGATGGAATCTCGACCGCCAGTGATGCGAGCATCCAGGCGTTCGTGAAATCGTTCATCGCGGAGCAGCTTCACGAGTCCGAACTGCATCCTGACGGCTGGCCGGTGGTGATCATCAGGCAACCGCAGGACACGGAAACGCGGCTCGCGGCCGTTGCGGGCGACAAATACAGCTACAGGGAACTGGACGATTTCACGGATCTGATCGCGAGAACACTGCTTGGCGCGCCCGAGGCGACCAAGGTCGATCGCGTTGGCGTTTTGCCTGAAGCTGTGTACCTCAACTATTCCCAGGAACGACTCGCCTCGTACGGATTGCAGGCGTCGCGCCTCGGCGACGTGCTGAGCGCCCGCAACATCACCCGACCCGGCGGCGTCCTGGAGGTCGGCGGGAAAAACCTCGTCATCGATCCATCCGGGAAGTTCAAGAACGCCCAGGAAATCGGCAATGTCATTGTCTCCTCGTCGCCCTCGGGCAACCCCGCGTATCTTCGCGACGTCGTCGACATCACCCGCGCGTACCAGAGTCCGCCACGGTATCTGAATTTCTACACATGGCGTGATGCGAACGGACGATGGCATCGCAGTCGCGCCGTCACTTTGGCAGTGCAGATGCGCGCCGGCGAGCACATCGCCGCCTTTGGCAAAAACGTCGACGAGAAGCTCGCGTCCGTCATCAGGTTCCTCCCGGGTGACTTGATCGTGTCGCGCACGTCCGATCAGCCTCGCCAGGTCGAGGAAAACATCGATCTCTTCATGACGGCGCTCTACGAAGCGATCATCCTCGTGGTGTTTGTCTCGGCGATCGGCTTCTGGGACTGGCGCTCTGCGCTGCTCATGGCCTTTTCCATTCCCATTACGCTCGCCATGAGCCTCGGAATGGCAGCTGTGTTGGGACTGGATCTGCAGCAGGTCTCGATCGCCACACTCATCATCGCGTTGGGCCTGCTGGTGGACAACCCCGTCGTCGCGGGCGATGCCATCAAGCGAGGTCTTGCGGCGGGATACCCACCCCAGATCGCCTCCTGGCTCGGACCGACGCGTCTGACAAAGGCCATCGTCTTCGCGACGATCACCAACATCGTCGCCTACTTGCCGTTCCTGATGTTGAGCGGCAGCACCGGCGATTTTCTGTACAGCCTGCCGGTGATGATGACCTGCGCCCTCGTGGCCTCGCTCGTCGTCGCGAAGACATTCATCCCGCTGATGGGTTACTACGTGTTGCGGGCGCCTTCGAAACCCGCAGTGCCCATCGCAGAACGCCGCCAGCGCGGGTTCACGGGCCTCTACGCAAAGCTGGTCGCGACGCTCATCGCATATCGATGGAGAGCGTTTGCTGTCTCCCTGCTGTTTCTCGTGCTCGGCGGTTATGAATTCACGGTGCTGAAGCAGCAGTTCTTTCCCGACGACCTGCAGTATTGGTCGTACGTCGATGTGTGGCTGCCCAACGATGCGCCGCTGTCGGCAACGAACAACGCGACGCTGCGGGTCGAAGAGTTGGTCCGGGACGTCGCCGACCGATACGGCCGCGAACATCCGGCGAAGGACGGAAAGCCGCGGCAGATTCTTCAGTCGCTCACGACGTTTCTGGGGGGAGGCGGGCCTCGCTTCTGGTTCTCGGTGGCGCCGGAGATCCAGCAGTTGAATTACGCCCAGGTCGTCATCCAGGTCGTCAACAAAGAGGACACATCCACACTCGTCCCCGAGCTCCAAACGGCGATCTCGTCGTCCGTACCGGGAGCTCGCGTCGACGTGCGCCAGTTGCAGACGAATCCGGTCGAGATGCCGGTGCAGATTCGGATCGCCGAGCAGGCGGATGTGAGCGCGGGGCATTCTCGAGACTTCAGGATCATCAGGGCGCTCGCGAGCCAGGTCGAAGACATTCTCAGGTCTGTGCCGGCGTCTGCGCGCGTTCGTAACGACTGGAACGATGAAACGACTGCGGTCAGCCTCGAGATCGATCCCGATCGGGCCAGCATGACCGGTGTGAGCAACCTCGATGTGGCATTTGCCTCCAGCGCCGCGATGAGCGGAATCCCGGTGACGACGCTCCGAGAAGGCAACAAGGAGATCCCGGTCATCGCGCAGCTGCGCATGGAAGAGCGAGCGCAGCTCTCCGACATCCAGAATCTGTACGTGTATTCCTCGACGGGCACACAAAAGATTCCGTTGAGCCAGGTGTCGCACGTTCGAAACACCATCGAGACCCAGCGGATCCGGCGGCAGGAGCACTTTCGGACGATCTCCGTCTCGAGTTTCCCCGTGTCAGGCGCGCTGCCGTCAGAAGTGCTGAACGCCGCTCTGCCCAGGCTCAGCACCTTCGCCGCGAATCTGCCCGCCGGTTACACCATGCAGATCAGTGGCGAGCAGGCGAAGCAGGAGAGTGGCTTTTTCGATCTGCTGATTGTTCTGGGAATCTCAGTCTTCCTGATCTACCTCGCGCTCCTCATCCAGTTCGATCACGCTGTGAAGCCGTTCCTGGTCTTCGCCGCGGCTCCGTACGGCGTCGTCGGCGCATTGATCGCGCTCGCGCTGATGAGAACGCCGTTCGGATTCATGGCGTTCCTGGGCGTTGTCAGCCTGATAGGCGTCATCGTCAGCCACATCATCGTGTTGTTCGATTTCATCGAAGAGGAGCACGAGAAGGGCGAACCGCTGGAGCAGGCTCTAATTGACGCCGGTATCGAGCGGCTGCGTCCGGTCATGATCACGGTTGCTGCGACGGTGCTCGCCCTGTTCCCACTGGCGTTGGATGGAGGGCCGCTGTGGCAGCCACTCTGCTACGCCCAGATCGGAGGGCTCTCGGTTGCGACGTTCGTGACGCTCCTCCTCGTGCCGGTGCTCTACTCGATCGCCGTCCTAGATCTGAAGGTCGTGAAATGGGGCGTGCCGAGCGAAGCGCGACATGAGCCGAGTGGCCAGAAGGAACTCGCTATTGTCCGTCCCGGCACGTAGAGAGTCGCTAACGCAACCAAGTCAACAATCAAGAAGGCAGGGAAGCAACACATGGCCATCCAAACGCAAGTGAAGACAGGATCGAAGCAGTCCTCGGATCTCGAGCAGAAGGTGCAGAAGCTGCGGGAGCTTTACGCAGACGCGCCAGAGATTGGGAAAACCGCGTTAGAGAACCTGATACGCGCTCTAAAGTCGGGCGCGCAGGTAAAGGAACCGGCAGAGCCGGTTGGAACCGCCGGCCGGATCGGCCGCCGACAGGGTAAGGTGTCGGAGCTGACGGTGATCGTCCCGCTCGCACCAGGCGGAGCCAAGCGGCTGCGCGGTTTTCTGGAGACTCTGCACGGCAGCATTGGCAACGCACTCGTGGACAGTGTTGGCACCGTCCACGACATGCGGTTCGTGTTTCTGGACAACGACACCAAGCTGCTCTTCTGCACCGCCTACGACGGCGACTGGGACGTCTACATCGAGGACTTCGCGACGAAGATCCCAGACGTCCTGGACCTCCAGTTCGGCGATACCGAAGGTTGGCCGGGGATACATAGCCCGAAGGTCAAAGACTTCATCGCGAGCCACCAGGTCACGGCGGACTTCTGGTACGTCGCCAATCCGAATCTGACGGTGGTCGAGACCAGACGGCTCGAGCGTATCGGCAACGCGACGGAAGAATTCCTCGACAAGATCAGCCAATAACGGGACGGCGGCATGTCATTAGACGAACGCGCCAACGAGGATCTACGCAACCGTACTGCCGTCGACCTCCACGATATTCAAGCGACTCTTCTGCGCCATCGTCCGGAGCCGTACTTCGGCACTCACGTCTTCCTGCACATCAACGATCCGCGCGGGGGTCGTGAGTTCTTGCGGAGACTCGCGCCGCACATCGGTTCCGCCGCCGATTGGTGGAATGCCGCAGCCGCCTGGATCGCGGTTGCGATCACCTATCCAGGGCTGGTGGCATTGGGCGTGCCGGAAGACTCACTGCGAAGCTTTCCGGAAGCATTTCGGGTGGGCATGGCGGCGCGTGCGGAGAAGCTTCGTGACTACGGAGTAAACGATCCGGACAACTGGGACCGGCCGTTCGGTAGCGGGCAGATTCACATCCAGGTCAGCATTGTCAGCGACACCGAAGATAAGTGGCGCCGCACCATGGAGACGGCGCGACAGCAGTATCAGGGCTTGTCGGGCGTCGCCGTCCTGCTGATTCAAGACTTCGGCGCTCAGCCGGGCAGTCTCAACTCGCTCGGTTACAAGGACAGCATCGGCCAACCCGCCATCGAGGGCAGTGGCGTCGAGCCGCTTCCAGGTCAGGGGCTACCCATCAAAGCCGGCG
>Ga0209590_10000745_pt1 | contig 11298 bp, 9 predicted proteins | sample CZO8metaG_FD_188353 | JGI IMG/M metagenome (GOLD analysis project Ga0209590, IMG submission 188353) | Vadose zone soil microbial communities from the Eel River Critical Zone Observatory, Northern California, USA - CZOApr15con1.8 metaG... | ecosystem: Environmental > Terrestrial > Soil > Vadose...
GACGCCTTCGAGGCTCGGCAGGTCGAACATGGTGTCGAGCAGGATGCCCTCCATGATCGAGCGCAGCCCCCGCGCGCCGGTCTTGCGGTCGATCGCCTTGCGGGCGATGGCGCCGAGCGCTTCCTCGGCTAAAGTGAGGCCGATCGCTTCCATCTCGAACAGCCGCTGATACTGCTTCAACAGCGCGTTCTTTGGCTCCCTGAGGATGCGCTTGAGGGCCAGCTCGTCGAGGTCCTCGAGGGTAGCCAGCACGGGCAGCCGCCCGACGAATTCGGGGATGAGGCCGTACTTCAGCAAATCCTCCGGCGCGACCTCGCGGAAGATTTCGCCGGTGCCGCGGTCTTCCGGCGCGATGACCTGGGCGCTGAAGCCGATCGAGCTCGACCGGCCACGCGCCGAGATGATCTTCTCGAGCCCGGTGAAGGCACCGCCGCATACGAACAGGATGTTGGTGGTGTCGACCTGGAGGAATTCCTGTTGCGGATGCTTGCGGCCGCCCTGCGGGGGCACCGACGCAATGGTGCCTTCGATCATCTTGAGCAATGCCTGCTGCACGCCCTCGCCCGAGACGTCGCGGGTGATCGACGGGTTGTCGGACTTGCGACTGATCTTGTCGATCTCGTCGATATAGACGATGCCGCTCTGCGCACGCTCGACATTGTAATCGGCAGATTGCAGCAGCTTGAGGATGATGTTCTCGACATCCTCGCCGACATAGCCGGCTTCCGTCAGCGTGGTCGCATCGGCCACGGCGAACGGTACATCTAAAATGCGCGCGAGCGTCTGCGCAAGCAACGTCTTGCCGGACCCGGTCGGGCCGATCAGCAGGATGTTGGACTTCGCGAGCTCGATGTCGTTTTGCTTGGTCTGATGGTTGAGCCGCTTGTAGTGATTGTGAACGGCGACCGAGAGCACCTTCTTGGCATGGTCCTGGCCGATCACATAGTCATCGAGGACCTTGCAGATTTCCTTCGGCGCCGGGATGCCGTCGCGCGACTTCACCAGCGAGGACTTGTTCTCCTCGCCGATGATGTCCATGCACAGCTCGACGCATTCGTCGCAGATGAACACGGTCGGGCCGGCAATAATCTTGCGCACCTCTTGCTGGCTCTTGCCGCAGAACGTGCAATGGAGCGTGTTCTTGGTATCGCTGCCGCCGGCCTTGTTCATCTCGGTATCCCGACTAGATGCGAGTCGTCGCAGTCGTTACCCTGCAGGCCAAAAACCATGGACATGTTGTTGCCGCGGCGAAGCTTTTCGCCATTGCGGAGGTGCCGACTGTTCGGACCTCGCATCTCAGCGAGGCCGACACAAGCGGTATTTTGGGCCATCATAGCCGTTCGCTCGGCAAAATGCCGTAGGCAATCCAATCGGGAAGTCAAAGCCGACATTGATTGGCCCTCGATAACACTCCTTGTCGAAGACGCGCGAGCAAAGTGGTTGAGGAAGCAGTTGGCATGAGCAATCGGAAGGGTGAGTCTGATAATGGGCCGCTTCGGGTCGATGTCGACCAGTCGCATCGCCATTCAGAGCTGACGATCGCCCATTACGATCGGCTGGCCGAGGCATTTTGGGATGGCACTCGGGAGCACGACGTCAGCCAAAACTATACGGCGCTTCTGGATGCGATCGAGGGCAATCCGCCCTATTCCATTCTTGATCTGGGTTGTGGACCCGGCCGAGACCTCCGCCATTTTCGTTCATTGGGGCACGTCGCTGTGGGCCTGGACGGATCGAAGGAATTCGTGGCTATGGCACGCTCCTATTCCGGGTGCGAGGTTCTCCACCAGGATTTTCTCGCGATGGAATTGCCGGAGAGCCGCTTCGACGGCGTGTTTGCGAATGCGTCGCTGTTCCACGTGCCGAGCAAGGTGTTGCCGAGGGTATTGCTCGAGCTCTCAGAAACCTTGCGGCCCCGGGGCGTACTATTCTGCTCGAACCCGCGCGGAAACAACGAGGAAGGCTTGAGCGGTGACCGCTATAGCTGCTTCTTCAATCTCGATACCTGGCGCAATTACGTTACCGCTGCCGGGTTCTTCGAGGTGCGGCATTATTACCGCCCGCAGGGACTCCCGCGCCACCAGCAGCCGTGGCTCGCGACCGTATGGCGCAAAGGCTAATGGCATTGGCTCGCTGGCGGCCAAAATAAAGAGCCCCGCGGATGTGGGGCCCTTTACGCATACATCCTACTGGAAGCCGGATGTCGTGCGGCGTCGGAAGAATGGCGGGAGGGGGAATGGGGTCGAACCACCGTCTCGTGCTTTTCACACACGCGCTCTGCCGGTTGAGCTACCCTCCCTCACTCAGGGCACGTGTGGCCAGTCTGCTGCGGCCGTTAGTGATCCCGAGTCTGTTCAAAATTGCACACTTCTACTTGCTCGATTGAGGTGGCCTAGATCAAATCCGGCCACTGCGAAATTCAAAACCAGCCACAAGGGGCTAAAAGAGGCCCACCATCCGGAACGGGGGTACTGGCCGGTTTCCATGCGGATTGGCTGGATTTGATAGCCGCGCCTACATCGCCCCGCGGTCCTGCAGGTTCCTTTTCGGCCCTCAGTGTTGCCGGCGCTTGCGATAAAACCGAACGATCTGTTTCGCAGTCGAAGGCTTCAGCCGCTCGAAGCTTGCGAGGCACTGTTCCATCTCGCTGATCGATATCCCGCATTTTGTAGCGCGCAGGCACAAGATCGATTTGGCGCCGAGCCAGGATATTTCGGCGGCCTTGGCAATGATCAGGATCGTCTCCGGACGGTCGTGAATCATTGCCCGCTCGACCACCTCGATCGGCAGCTCGCACAGACGCGCGAGGGCGACGGTGGTCTCTTCGAATCTCTCGGCTTTCGCGAACGCGGTGACCTTGCTTTCGGAGAGCTGGCCCGCCCCATGGAGCGCGTCGACGGCGGCCTGGGCTGCGGCGTAGCTCTTTGACCGAACGCGAGCTTCGAATTGGATTCGGTTAGCGACCTCCGCCACGACTTGATCAACTTCGCGGCCCGCGTGCGGGTGTTCTGCCTGAAGCTTGATCTGGACCGCCTTCGACGCCGTCGCCAAGAGCTTCAGGAACAGATGCGGGGGGATTTCGCGCCGTGCGCCGACAACCTCGGCCAGGCTGTCATCGCCCCTTGAACGGCTGACGAGCGCCGCAAAGCCGGCATGTGAGATGCTCGCTCCGGGGTTCTTCGCAGTGGTCAGCACGACCTGCCGATCCCCCCGCTCGACCAGGACGTCGGTGACGGCTTCGCTGAGCGACCGCCGGCCGGCCATCGCAAGCAAGTGCGGCTGGCCTTTGGTCTTCGCGCAACGAACGAGGGTTGCATCGTCGAGCCGTTCGGATTGAGCGAGCACGGGGCAAGCCACGTCGGCTTCGTCGAGCGCCAGCACGCGAATGACGTCGGGTGGCGCGTTTGGCAAGGGCGCAAGCCGCTGCGCGAGCAAAGCCCGCGCCGACACTTCGATTTCTGCTGTCAGCCTGGTCAACACGTCGTCGAACAGGGCGATCTCGTCATCCGAATATCGATCCGATTCGGCGACGAACAGGTCCGTAATGTGTCGAACCATGTCGGCGCGCCGATCCGGCGATCCCCGCGCGATGGCCAACTCGATTTCCTTGATGAAGGAACCGGGCGCAGTCGGGGCGTCGTCTGGGAGCGGTGCCATTGAGCTGTCCGATCAGACGGCGTGTCCGCCCGCTCCGCGGTCCTGGTCGCGCTCGAAATCCAGCTCGGGTGCCGGGATCGGACGGCTGAACAGATAGCCCTGCGCCTGCGTGCAGCCCGCAGCGCGCAGCAATTCGAGCTGCTCTTGGGTCTCGACGCCTTCGCCAGTCGTCTCGATCTGGAGGCTCCGTCCAAGACCGGTGACCGCGCAGACGATGGCTGCACAATCCGGACGGCTCGACAGCTCGGCCACGAACGACCGGTCGATTTTGATCTTGTCGAAGGGAAACAGCCGCAGGTAGCTCAACGACGAGTATCCGGTGCCAAAATCGTCGAGCACGATCCAGACGCCGAGGCTCTTGAGCTGATGGAGAACCGCCAGATTGCCGGCGTCCTTCTGCAACAGCACCGACTCGGTGATCTCGAGCTCCAGACGCTCGGGCGAGAGCCCGGACGCGACGAGTGCGTCCGTGACGACGTCCACCAGGTTGCTGGTTCGAAACTGCACGGGAGACAGATTGACGGCGAGCTTGAGGTGCTCGGGCCACGCCGCCGCATCCATGCAGGCCTGTCGCATGATCCATTCGCCGAGCGGAATGATCATTCCGATCTCCTCGGCGAGCGGGATGAACCGATCGGGCGGGATCAAACCGTGTCGTGGATGGCGCCAGCGGATCAGCGCCTCGACGGCGCAGGCCTCCTTGGTCGCGATATTGACCACGGTCTGGTAATGCAGCTCGAACTCGTTTCGCGAAACTGCGTTGCGCAGGTCGATCTCGAGCGTGTGCCGCAACCTTGCGTCATCGTCCATCGCTCGCTCGAAGAAGCGATAGCAATTGCGGCCTTCGGACTTGGCCCGGTAGAGCGCAAGATCGGCATTTTTCAGGAGTTGATCCGCGTCGATGCCGTGGTCCGGTGCCAAGGCGATCCCGAGGCTGATGCCGATGACGATCCGGTGTCCGTCGACGCCGTACGGCGCGGCGATTGCGTCCATCAGCCGGTTCGCCAATCGATGCGCCGCCTCCGTCTGATCGCCTTCGACGCTCTGCAGTATCGCGAATTCGTCGCCGCCGAGTCTGCCGATCGTGTCTCCTTCTCGCGTGCGCGTCATCAATCGCTTGGCGATCGCCTTGAGCAGGGCGTCGCCGACCGGGTGGCCGAGCGAGTCGTTCACGGCCTTGAACAGGTCGAGATCGAATACGAAGATGGAAAACCGATCGCCCCGCTCCCGAAGCCGCGCCAGGGCCTCGTCCATTCTTTCCTTGAACAGCACGCGGTTCGCAAGGTCGGTCAGCGCATCGTGACGCGCCATATGGGCAATCCGTGCCTGGGCGCGCTGCCGTTCTGTGATGTCCTCGTGGGTCGCAACCCAGCCGCCCTCATCGGTCGGCTGATTCTGCACCGCGGTCACCCGTCCGTCGTTCAGATGAACGATGACAGGCTTGCCATCCTTGCGGGCGACCTGGGCGCGAAGATCCGCTATGTATTGATCGACGTCATCGGAGAAATTGCCGGCGACCTTTCGATGCTCCAACAGGTCGCGGATCGTGCATCCGGGTTTGACGATGTCGGGCGACAGGCCGTACATCCGAAGATATCGGTCATTGCAGACGACCAGCCGTTCGTCGCGGTCGAACATGCAAAGCCCCTGCGACATGTTGTTCAGCGCCGCGTCGATGCGGAGGTTGGCGCGTTCGAGCTCCTGCGATTTTTCGGCCAACTTTCCTTCGCGTTCTGCAAGCGAGGCTTGCGAATTGAGGAGACGACGGAATTGATTGCTCAGCTGCTTGAGAAGAAATATCGAGCAGAACACGGCGAGGAGGGTGCCGACGCCGATGAGCGTGGCGCGCCGTTGCCAATTCGAGAGTGCGGCGGCTTCCGCAATGGCCACGTTCACCACCAGCGGATAGTCCGGCAGGGGACGCACGGCCACGAAGCGCGCGATGCCGTCGAAATAGCCCGGCGAACGGTAGTAGCCTCCGCCTCCCGCGGCCAGCCGATACCAGGGCGACGATGCCGGCATCTTCCGCCCGGCGCGGTCTTCGGGGTCGGGGTGGCGGACGAGGACGGTCCCGTCCTTTCGCAGCAGCAGGAACGACTGATGCCGAAGCGACGTGATGGAATCGTAGATGTGCCGAAAATAAGCGAGCTCGACGCCGACGATGATGGCCCCGGCAAAGTCGCCGGCGCCGCCGATCACGGGTTTGCTGAAGAAAATGGTCTGTGCTCCGGTCACCCGGCTGGCGACCGGAGCGCCGACATAAAGCTTCGTGTCGGGGCTTGTTCTCAGAATTTGAAAGAATTCGCGATCCGACAGATCGACGTCCGGTGGCGGCCAGCTTCGCGATGAGCTCACAACGCGCCCGTCTTTGCCCGCCAGTGTGATGACCGTTGCCTGCGGCAACCGCGCCGCGCGTTCTTTCAGGATTTCATAGACGTCGGCGTTTCGGAGCCTGCGATAGAATTCCTCCGATGGCGTCGTCCCGATGGTTGCGATGCGCTCTTGCAGCTCGGTCAAGACGATGTCGATGGACTGGACGGAGCGGGCGGTCTGCTCGGCCAGCACCGTTGCAATATTGCCGGCGTCGTTGGATGCGTCCTTGATCGCGTCGGACCGCAAGCTCCAGATCGTCAGGCCGATCGCGAGGACGGCCGCTCCAACGAGACCGATCGCGATGCCGTTGAGGCCCAGAATAGTGAGATGGCGATCACGATTTGACATCGGAGATCGATTGGTTAATGGCCGTTAATGCGGGATTGTACTGCTTATTTATTTAGCAATGCCTAAGTGTGAAATCGGTGCGTGGCGCCGGGGAGGCAGGGCTTGGTCGTCTGTACATTGTAACGCGAATCGCTGGGCTGATTTGCCAGCCTCGCTGGTCCTCAGTCGATCTTCAGCCCGAGGGCTTTGACGACAGGCGCCCACTGAGCAACATCGTCGGCGAGCATTTGTCGGAATTTTTCGGGGCTTTGATCGGGAATAGGCTCCATGGCCGCCTCGCTCAACAGCTGGCGGAAGGCCTGTTCCGCGACTGCCGTGCGCGTCGCCTGGGCAATCTGATCGACGATACCCCTCGGCGTTCCGGCTGGTGCAAGCAGTCCGACGGAGCCGATCGCGGTCATGCCCGGGAGGCCCTGTTCAGCTGCCGTCGGCAGGTCGGAAGCGCTCGGAAGACGCGCAGGACTCGTCACCGCGAGGACGCGCAATTTGCCGGAACGATGGAATTCCAGCAGCTGCGCGGTCAGCCCGGGTAGGCCCAGGGGAATCTGTCCGCCGACCACGTCTGCAATGACCGGTCCCGTACCACGATACGGCACCGGCACGATCTCGGGCGTTCCCGTCAGCGATTTGAACAACTCGCCGGACAAATGCTGGGTCGTGCCGACGCCGGCGTGTCCGTAAGACAGCTTGCCGGGATTGGCCTTGGCATAGGCGATGAGCTCTTTGAGCGTCCGCGCCGGCACCGCCGGATTCACGACGATGGCGAAGAAGTAGACGGCGACGCCCGTGATCGGATCCAGATCTTTGACCGGGTCATAGAGCGGCCTGTTCTTGAGCAGAGCCTCGTTGACATGCGTCTGCGTCCCGCCCAACAGAAGCGTGTAGCCGTCAGGGTTGGCGCGCACGACGTTGGCGGCACCAAGCGAGCTGCCGCCGCCGCCGATGTTCTCGACGACAATCGAGCCCAGCAGCGATTTCATCCTGTCGGCCCACGGGCGTCCGATAAAGTCGAAGGCACCACCCGGCGGGAACGGAACCACCAGGCGGATCGGCCGCGCCGGATAGGCTTGCGCGCTCGCGATGCACGACAGGGCCGGCAGCGCGGCGGCGCCCGCGGCCAGATGCAGAAATTGTCGACGAGGAAGCTTCATGAATGCCTCCACTGTCAGCGCGCGGCGCGCGACTCAAATGTCGATGAAGGCTGATGCCCGCCGACGGCAGGAGCGCTGCCGCTGAAAAATGGACTTCGGCACGTCCTGATGGGCAGCTCTATCTCAGGCTATCCCAGTCTCCCGTCGATGCGGAAGGGGCTATGGCAGGAATTGGCACTCCTCGGAAACAAGGGCGCGCTCGGCCGATTGTCCGCTTTCGCGAGTGGTCTGCCGCGGCGCCTTGTCGCGTCGGCACCCTTTGCCGGAACCCGGGCTCGGGCGCGACGTTCCGCCCATGAATGTCGCGACATCCAGCACAGGAGCCGTACATGATCCCGCGCATCCCCGAGAACCTCTCCGCGGCCGACTGGCGCTTCGTCATCATCGGCAACGCGATGCCGCCGCGAGATCCCAACGACGACGAAGATGATGAAGAGGACGAAGACGAGCCGGAGGAGGAGCGCGAGCCGGCGGTCATCAGGGAGCCCGACGAAGACGAGTAAGCGCGAAGCTCGGGCCAGCGGCTGAGCGAGACAAGAAACGTGAGATAGTGCCGCCCTGGCACGCCAGGGACTGCGCGCGTCATCATTCCGGCTCGAGCCCGATCTCCTTCACCAGCTGACCCCAGGCAGCGTGCTGTGCCCGCACATAGTCGCGGGTCTGTTGGATGGTGCCGCCGCCGCGGCTGACCAGTCCGGCCTTGCCCATCCGCCCCCAGCGCCATGAGCAGCGAGCCGACGAGCTTCATGTCACCGGTCCCGGAACGCAGTGAGGTCGGCCTGGATGGTAGCGGCTTTTGGATTGCCCGAAAGTCCCGATTTGGAGCCGACGTTAGTCGACCCACTATTCGATCACCTCGTCGGCAAGGGCAAACAGCGATGGCGGCACAGTGAGCCCGAGCATCCGGGCAGTCGGATGGTTGATGACCAGCTCGAACTTGGTCGATTGCGCGACCGGCAGGTCCTGGGGCTTGGCGCCCTTGAGGACACGGCCGGCATAGACGCCGACCTGACGATACGCATCTCGCAGGCTCGCGCCGTAGCTCATCAACCCGCCGGCTTCGGTAAAATCGCGCAACGGATAGGCGGTAGGTATCCTGTGAAACGCCGCCAGCTGAACCAATTGGACGCGTCGGACGAGCAGGAAGGCTGAGGCCGTGATGAACAGGGCATCCGGCCGTTCGACCGCCATGCTTTCGAACGCGGCCTCGATCTCACCGGAAGTGTCGGCGTTGTAGACCTGGACTTTCAAACCCATCGCGGTGGCGGCCCGCTCCAACTCTCTCAACGTGCTTTCGCTGACGGCGGCGTCGGCTGGATTGGCGAGCAGTGCCACACGGGATGCGCCCGGTACCAGTTCACGAAGTACCTCTAGCCGCTTTGCCGTCATCTCCAGCGACATAAAGGAAACTCCGGTCAGATTGCCGCCCGGTCGGGCGAGGCTCGCCACCAAACCGAATTCAACGGGGTCGCCACCCATGTTGAAGATGACCGGGATCGTCGTGGTTGCCGCCTTGGCCGCGAGCGCGGACGAAGGGCCGCCAGTTGTGACGATCAGAGCTACTCGCCTTCGGACCAATTCAGCCGCCAGCGCGGGCAATCGCTCGATTTGGTTGTTGGCCCAGCGGTAGTCGATCGTCAGGCTTTCACCCTCGATATAGCCGGCCTCCTTGAGACCTTGGCGAAGCCCGCGCAACGGCTCCGCATACCGCTCGGGCGATTGGGAATTGAGAAACCCAATGACCGGCATCGCCGGCTGCTGCCCGCGGGCCACGAGCGGCGAAAGCAGCGAAGCCACCGTGCCGCCGAGCAGCGTGATGAATTCGCGCCGTCTCATAGTGACCATGGGGACATGGCCGGTCAGTTTTTCCGCACTCTCAGCCTGCCACAAAGGGGCCCGCAAGTCCTCGGGCCAGACCTGAATTGTTCTGAACCGAAGCGCAAGCCGTCGTCGGTTTTGCCCGAAAGACCATCGCTCCCGATGTCCGCAGTGGGGTCAAACTGAGAAGAACTCCGCTTAAGCATATCTCGTCCGCGCGACGGTTGAGCGTACATCCTGGAGCGGCAGCTTCGTGCCAACAACGGACATGACTCCATAGCCCAGAGCTAGGTGAGGCATTTTTCAGTCGCGGCGCTCGTCGGAGGAGGATCCACCTCTTCCGCCGGTCGTGGAGCTGATGTATCGTGGCCGCCGAGCTGCCGAGCAGGGACGTGCCGAAGTCCCTTTATCTTAGCCGCAGCGCTTGTGCCGTCGGCAGGCTCGCACTCTGAAATCAGACCGACATCTGTTTTTGCGGCTGCCCCGCGGGGTCCGCATGCCGGCATTTTCGGGAGGGGCGCGATGAAACGTTCACGCCGTCAATTCCTCCATCTGGCAGCGGCCGCTGCCGCGCTCCCGGCGCTATCCCCCTTGGCCGGCGCGCAGAGCTATCCGACGCGGCCGGTGCACTTGATCGAAGGCTTTGGTGCCGGCTCGGCGCCCGACATCGTCGCGCGATTGATCGGCCAATCGCTGTCGGAGCGACTTGGGCAGTCATTCATCATCGAGAACCGTGCCGGCGCCAGCGGCAGCATCGCCACCGAGGCGGTCGTGCGGGCATCGCCCGATGGTTACACGCTGCTTCTGATCACCGCGGCCAATGCCATCAACGCGACGATGTTCAAGCTCAACTTCGATTTCATCCGCGATATCGCGCCGATCGCCAGCATCGTCCGCGTGCCGCTCGTCATGGAGGTCCACCCGTCGGTTCCGAGCAAGACCGTTGCGGAATTCATCGCCTACGCCAAGGCCAACCCCAACAAGATCAATCTGGCGTCGGCGGGAATCGGATCCTTGCCCCACGTGGCCGGCGAAATGTTCAAGGTGATGGCGGGCCTCGACCTGTTTCACGTGCCTTACCGCGGAGCACAAGTGTTTCCCGCTATGCTCGCCGGAGAGGCACAGATCTATTTTGGTCCGCTGCTCTCGTCGATCGAGTACATCAGGGCCGGCAAGCTACGCGCCTTGGCTGTCACCACCGCGACGCGGTCGGACGCGCTGCCGGACGTTCCGGCTCTGAGCGAAACCTTGCCGGGCTACGAGGCCAGCTCGTGGTACGGCATCGGCGCTCCGAAGAGCACGCCGGCAGAGCTCATCGAAGGCCTGAACAAGGCCGTCAACCTCTGCATCGCAGATCCAAAACTCAAGGCACGGTTTGCCAATCTGGCCGGCACGGTGCTCGCAGGCTCGCCCGCCGATCTCGGCGAGCTCATTTCCAACGAGACCAGGAAGTGGAACAAGGTGATTCTGGCGGCCAACATGAAGTGAACGACGGGAGCCCGGCCGCACTGAGAAACCTCGATCCGCGACGGTCTTCCGTAAGGGATTGAGCGAGGCCGGCCTTACCGAGGATCGCAACGTGGCGGTCGAATACCGATTTGCCGAAAACCGGCTCGATCGGCTGCCGGAGCTTGTGGCCGATCTTGTCCGCCGCCGGGTGACCGTGATCGCCACAGTGGGTGGCCCGGCACCGGCACTTCTGAGCGGCGGGGAGTTTTCGCGCACTACTAACGTACCGCGATCTACCCCGAACGGAGGAGGTGCTCGCTGACCGAGTGTGGCCGAGGCGACACAAGGAGCAAAATACGGCTCGACATACACGAAAAGAACGCAAAGTCGACTTTTGCGGCGCGACGGCCGGAAGTATGGTTCCTCATCGGTGCGAAGGTGCCGTGAGGGTGGTTGGTGAGGCAAAAGGCGTAGGGGGCCAAATGTTTCGTCACATCGATCA
>Ga0209590_10000747_pt1 | contig 11290 bp, 8 predicted proteins | sample CZO8metaG_FD_188353 | JGI IMG/M metagenome (GOLD analysis project Ga0209590, IMG submission 188353) | Vadose zone soil microbial communities from the Eel River Critical Zone Observatory, Northern California, USA - CZOApr15con1.8 metaG... | ecosystem: Environmental > Terrestrial > Soil > Vadose...
CGCCTACCACAACCTGGGGATGGTGAGCGCGGACCGGGGATGGCTCAACGCCGCGGACTGCTACTTCCGGGAGAGCCGCGCCCTCGCCGAGCGGGTCGGCGACGTATATCTGCGGGGACTCTGCCTCGTCAATCACGCCGAGCTAGACGTGACGCGCCAGCGCTTCGAGGACGCGCGCCAGAAGGCGGAGGAAGCCCTCGCGGTGTTCGACCAGCTGGGTGTGAAGAGCGCCAAGGCCGAGGCCTATCGGGTGATCGGCATGGTGTACCGCGAGACGGGGCGCATCGTGCTCGCCGAGTCGCGGCTCCGCTCCGCGATCGAGCTGGCCGTCGCCGCGGGCGCCGTACTGGGTGAGGCGGAGGCCTCCAGGGAGTTGGCGCTGTTGTATCAAGCGATGGGACGTAACCAGGAAGCGCTCCGCCTGCTCAACACCGCCTCCCGGCTGTTCCAGCGGCTGGACGCCAGGGTGGACCTGATTCACATGGGTGGGAAGCTGGCAGAACTCAAGGAGGCGTACCTGGCGGTGGTACGCGCCTGGGGTCAATCAATCGAATCGAGCGACAGCTACACGTTTGGCCACTGCGAGCGCGTGGCGCGAAACGCCGTCGCGATGGCCCGGGTGCTGGAGCTCGACGACCACGATGAGACGGCGGTCCTCTTGGGTGCCTACGTGCACGACGTAGGCCAGCTGCGCATCCCGCACGAGCTGCTTCGCAAGCCGGGTCCGCTCACGCGCGAGGAGCGCCAGGTGGTGCAGATGCACCCGATCTGGGGGATCGAGCTGCTGGCGAGCGTCGAGTTCCCCTGGGACCTAAAACCCATCATCCGCTGGCACCACGAGCGGTACGACGGGACCGGCTACCCCGATCGCCTCAAGGGCGATGAAATCCCACTCGCCGCGCAGATCGTCGGAATGCTCGACGTCTACGACGCGCTCACGAGCGCCCGGGCGTATCAATCCGCGCGGACGGCGGACCAGGCGCTGGCGGAGCTCACGCGGTACCGGTCCTGGTGGTCCGACCGCGTGTTCGAAGCATTCCTGAAGGCCATCGTCCAGCCAGCGGCCGGTCGGTAGCGAATCTTCCCACGCACCGCTCGTCCCCGCGCAGCGGAGACGATTCCCACCCGTACCGCGCCACCCGACGCGGGTCCGTCAATAGACGAGATCCCTTGTGTCGGCTTCGTCTCGGCGCCTAATTACTGACAGAGGCACCACACGCAGGACTGGAGGCAACCCCCGTGAAGATCCGCATTTCCAGACTCGTGCTCGGTGCGGTGATATTGCTCCCCCTCGCCGCGCCGGCGCAGACTCGTCACGCGAAAGTCAAAATCACAGCGCCCACGAACGGCGCCACGGTGAGCGGGCCGGTGAAAGTCGTGCTCGTCGCGACCGGGGTGGAGATCGTCCCCGCCACGGTGGAGCGGCCCGGGACGGGACATCATCACCTCTTCGTGGACCACGACCTCACGCCGGTCGACGACACGATTCCCCGCGGCGTCACCGGGATCCTGCATCTCGGCCGCGGGCAGACCGAGTTCGTGCTGGACTCCCTCTCGCCCGGCCCCCATCGGGTGATCGCCGTCGTGGCGGATTGGAAGCATGTCCCCCTGAAACCGCTCGTGGTCGACACGGTGCGGTTCACGGTCAAGTAGGCGACGCCATGGGTCGCACCCTGGTGCTCGCGCTCGCGCTCGCGTCCCTGACCAGCGGCGCGAGCGCCCAGGGCAGGGCGAAAGGATGGAATCCGATGAAGTTCCAGAAGCCGAGCGACGCCGACCTGCGCCGCACGCTCGCACCGCGGCAGTACGAGGTGACCCAGCACGAGGCCACCGAGCCGCCGTTCCACAACGAGTACTGGGACAACCACCGGCCGGGGATCTATGTGGATGTCGTGTCGGGTGAGCCGCTCTTCAGCTCGCTCGACAAGTTCGACTCCGGCACGGGGTGGCCGAGCTTCACCAAACCGCTCGAGGGGGGCAATGTCCGCGAGCGCGTCGATCGGTCGCTCTTCACGGTGCGCACCGAAATCCGCTCGGCCCACGCCGACTCTCATCTGGGCCACGTGTTCGACGACGGTCCCCCGCCGACAGGATTGCGCTACTGCATGAACTCGGCGGCCCTGCGATTCATTCCGGTCGACCGCCTGGAGGCGGAGGGGTACGGCCGGTATCTCCCGCTGTTCCAGGCCGCGGTGACGAAGGATCCGACGCCGTAGCCATACACGACCCACATCGTGGGTCAGTTGTTAGCCCGCTGCCCGACACATACAGGTGTCGCCGGGCGCGCGCTTCGCGCTGCTGCAGTTCTTGAGAAGTCTCTAGTCTCGATTCGATGCAGCAGATCCTTCGCGTCGAGCGCGTTCGGCTCCGGGCCTGGACTCAGGTCCAGCAGATCCTTCGCGTCGCGCGCGTTCCGCGCGCTCGCTCAGGATGACAGCGCTGGGCCGCTACGGTAAAAGAATAAGGGGTAAGGATCCGCTTTGTCGGTCACGATGGACGGGGCCGTGCCGGGAACCAGGTGTTCGCCAAGTCCTCCCATGAAGGGTTGTTCACCAAACTCCTCGAAGTAGACCAGCCGCGTGATGTGGTACCTGCTCGTGAAGCCGGGGGTGAGGCTGCGTTGACGCCCGTGTATAACACGCGCGAGCGACTCGCCATCATGTAGACTATAGTAGGTGCGCACGACCCACCAAGGTCGTGCATCCGGGGCTCGCGACCGACACCATCTCTCGGCAGCCCGGAGCTCAATATTGCATCGGAGGGTGGTGCTTTCTCCTGTCGTCCTGAGCGCCGCAGGCGCGAAGGATCTGCGCGAAGGATCCGTTCACACGCGACCGACCCGCAGCGCCAACGGCCAGCGGACCGTACGGACCGCCGCTGACCCCCAGACGCCTGCCAAAGCGCGGCGGAACGTCGCGAACGTGCCAGGCCCTTCCGCCTGCTCGAGCGCCCACACTGCGGACCAGGTCCCCACGTAGCCGACCAGATCCGGGAGCCGCCAATCGAGGCGGATCTCGAGCGCGGGAGCTTCGATCTCCTCGAACGGAAACGACAACGAACGATAGCCGTCGTCTACATGTCGGCGCTCCGGCGGCCAGTACGAGGCCAGGACGTTCCGGTAGAACGGCTGGATGACCGCGTCCAGGTCAGCGCCAACCGCGACGACGCCGTAGCTGATCAGCGCGACGATCCCGCCCGGTCGGACCACGCGCCGCACCTCGGCGTAGTACGCGGGGAGGTCGAACCAGTGGACCGCCTGCCCGGCCGTTGCCAGGTCGGCCACGCGCTCGGGGAGACCGCTCGACTCGGCCCGGGCGCAGCGGTACTCCACCCTGGCGTACGACGCGGCCCGGCCGATCTGCTCCGGACTCGCGTCGGTGGCCACGACCCGCTCGAACGGGCCGGCCAATAGCACCGACAGCTGCCCCGAGCCGCAGCCCGCATCCCAGGCGAGTCGTCGTGCCGGCGCGAGCCGTGCCAGAAAGTCGACCAGGGCGGCGGGGTAGGACGGGCGGTGCGCCGCGTAGGCGGCCGAAATCTCAGAAAAATGATGCTTGAAGCGCCCCGACGAGGTCACAAGTCCAGCTCCCACGTCTCGGAGACCAGATCCTTCCCGAAGCTGTGGTTGCGCTCCCGGTGCACGACGCGGAAGCCTGCCGCCTCGTACAGTCGGCGGGCAGCGGCGAGCTCGCTCTGGGTCCAGAGCATCATCTTGCGGTAGCCCGTCTGACGGGCAAACCGCACGCACTCGCTCACCAGGCGGGTACCGAGGCCCGACCCACGCGCCTGCGGCTCCACCAGTAAGAGGCGCAGCTGGGCCACGGTCTTCGATCGCTCGACCAGGAACACCGAGCCCACCCCCTCGCCGTCCTGCTCCGCGATCCAGCAGCGCTCTCGTTTCGCGTCGTAATGCTGGACGAAGTGGCTCACGATCTCCGCGACGAGTGCCTCGAACCGCTCGTCGTAACCGTATTCCTGGGCGTATACGGCTCCGTGCCGGTGCACCACCCAACCCAGGTCACCCGGTTGTGGAGGCCGGAGCCGGAAAGGGGCGGGGGGCTCGGACAGGCCCCCGAGCAATCGCTCCATGGTCCGCATCGCGCCGACCACCCGTGCCTGCTGGGCGGCGGACAGGCCGCCGAGCATCGCGGCCACCTCGTCGTGCGAGCGGGCGTTGAGGGGCGCGAACACCTTCCGTCCCTGCACCGTCAGAGAGAGGTGGCTCTGGCGACCATCAGCCGGGGAGCGCGTCTTCGAGACCAGCCCGCGCCGCTCGAACCCGCGCAGGATGCGGCTCAGGTAGCCCGCATCGAGCCCCAGATCGCGGCCCAGCGCCGTCGCGGTCGGCTTGTCGCGGTGGGCGAGCTCGTACAGCACACGTACCTCCGTCAGCGAGAACGCGCTCTTATACGCCCCCTCGCCCAGCACGCCGATTCGCCGGGTGTAGAACCGGTTGAAGCGGCGCGCCGTCTCCACCCGCTGCTCCAGCTCGCGCGGCGCCATACGGCCAATGTTCGCGAGATACTTGACTATGTCAAGTACTTCCTCTGGCCCCGGCCCTGCTTAGATTCCGCTGACCCTCATGGCCGACGCCCCGACCCGACCGCCCAAAAAGACCATCACGCCCGGTGCCTGGCAGGAGGCGCGGGCGCTCATCTACGCGCACCGCGGCCGCCTGGCGGTGGGACTCGCGCTGATGCTCGTCAACCGGCTGGCCGGCCTGGTCCTGCCTTCCTCCTCCAAGTGGGTGATCGACCGGGTGATCAACCAGCACCACCCGGAGCTGCTGCTGCCGCTGGCGCTCGCGGCCGGCGGCGCCACCGTCGTCCAGGCCATTACTGGATTTGGTCTGTCGCAGATTCTGGGCGTGGCGGCGCAGCGCGCCATCACCGACATGCGGCGCACCGTGCAGGCCTACGTCCTGCGCCTGCCGATCAGCTACTTCGACTCGACCAAGAGCGGGATCCTGATCTCGCGTATCATGACTGACGCCGAGGGGATCCGAAACCTGGTCGGCACGGGGCTGGTGCAGCTGGCTGGTGGCCTCATCACGGCCGCGATCGCGCTGGGCGTGCTGTTCTACCTGAACTGGCGGCTCACCCTGATCGCGATCCTGATCCTCGGCTGCTTCGGGGGCGGCATGGCGTACGCGTTCGCCAAGCTGCGGCCGCTGTTCCGCGATCGCGGCAAGCTCAACGCGGACGTGACGGGGCGGCTGGGCGAGACGCTCGGCGGCATCCGCATCGTCAAGGCGTATCGCGCGGAGCGCAGCGAGCGGCTCGTGTTCACCCGCGGGGCCAATACGCTGTTCCGCAACATCGCCACGACCATGACGGGGATCTCGGCCGTCGGCGCCTTCGCCACCATCATCATCGGGGCGATCGGCATCCTGATGATCCTCGAGGGCGGGCACGCTATCCTGTCGAACCAGATGACGCTGGGCGATTTCTTCATGTACGGCGTCTTCATCGGTCTCGTGGCCCTGCCGCTCATCAACATCGCCTCGATCGGCACGCAAATCACGGAGGCGTTCGCCGGGCTGGACCGGATCCGCGAGATCCGCCGGCTGGTCACCGAGGACGCCGAGGACGGGGCGCGGGCCCCGCTCGCCGAGGTGGCCGGGGACATCGCCTTCGAGAACGTGAGCTTCGAGTACGTGCCCGGCGCCGAAGTCCTGAAGCGCATCTCGTTCCGCGCGGCGGCGGGCTCCACGACGGCCCTGGTCGGCTCCTCCGGGGCGGGTAAGAGCACGCTGATCAATCTCGTGCTCACCTTCAACCGCCCGAAAGCCGGGCGCATCCTGGTGGACGGTCGCGATCTCGCCACCTTGCGGCTGGCCGACTACCGCCGGCAGCTCGGCGTCGTGCTGCAGGACAACTTCCTGTTCGACGGCACGATCGCCGAGAACATCGCATTCGCCCGGCCGCACGCGACCCGCGAGGAGATCGAGGAGGCCGCGCGCATCGCCCACTGCGACGAGTTCGTGCGTCGCTTCGAGAAGGGCTACGATACCTTGGTGGGGGAGCGGGGCGTGAAGCTCTCCGGCGGCGAGCGCCAGCGAGTCTCGATTGCGCGGGCGATCCTCGCCGATCCGCGCATCTTGATCCTCGACGAGGCCACGTCCAGCCTCGACTCGGAGAGCGAGGGGGCCATCCAGGACGGGTTGCGCACGCTGCGGCGCGGCCGGACCACGTTCGTCATCGCCCATCGCCTCTCGACCATTCGCAGCGCCGACCAGATCCTCGTGATGGAGGGCGGTGAGATCGTCGAGCGCGGTACGCACGCCGAGCTGCTCGCGAAGCACGGCCGGTACCGCCAGTTGTACGACAGGCAGTACCGGTTCGAGCAGGACCTGTTCGTGAACCCCGGGGAGGACTTCACCCCCGAGCCGGAGGCGCCGGTGACGGCGCCCCCGCTCACCCCACCGGCCCGCCTCTAGCTTCTGCGCCTGGAGGGCTCTACACTAGCGCATGCCATTGATCGACACGAATCACCAGCGCGCGGCGCTGCTCGTCTTGCTGCTGGGCCTCGCGCTGGTCATCGCGCTCACCCCCTACGCCACGGGGCTCATCGGCATCCCGGTGTTGTACGCCGTGTTCGCCCCGGTGCACGAGTGGCTGTCGCTGCGGGCCCGGCCCAAGGTCGCCGCGAGCCTGGTGGTCGTGCTCGCGCTGTTCCTCATCGTGGTCCCCGGTGTGTCGTTCGCCGGGCTCATCGTCAATCAAGCGCAGCAGATCACCGGCGGCGTCGTCCGGAACCCGATCCTGGGCCGGATCGCCCAACTGGAACTGGGCGGGATCGATATCGGTCCGCGACTCGCTGATCTGGGTGCCAAGATCGTCGGGTGGCTCGGCTCGTCCGCGTTCGGGTTGATCGGCACCGCGACCCGCCTCGCCCTGAATCTTACGATCTCGCTGTTCGGTCTGTTCTACCTTTTGCTGCGGCCGGGCGAGACGTGGGAGGCCGCGCGCCCCTACATCCCGTTCTCTGCCAAGAACACGGAGAAGTTGCGCCAGCGGTTCCGGGACGTGACCACCTCGACCATCATCGGCACCGGTCTCACCGCCGCGGCCCAGGGTGCCATCCTGGGACTGGCGTTCTGGATCGTCGGCCTGCCCAACGCGCTGTTCTGGGGCGTCGTCACGATGGTGTTCGGTATCCTGCCGATCGTCGGCAGCGGACTCGTCTGGGTGCCGGCGGCCATCGCGCTGCTCATCGGCAACCGTCCGGGCCCCGCCGCGCTCATCACACTGGTCGGCCTCTTCGTAGGGAATGTCGACTACATCCTGCGACCGATGGTGTTCCGGCGCTGGGCGAACATTCACCCGCTCGTCACGCTGGTCGGTGCGCTCGCCGGCGTGCCGTACTTCGGGATTCTGGGACTGTTGATCGGGCCGCTGGCGCTCTCGTATTTTTTCGAGCTCGTCAAGATGTACAGAGAAGAGTACTTGGGTTAGGAGGATAACCCACAACTAGACGCACAGACGCACAGCGGTGAACAGGTTTCAGGGAGCGGGTAATCCGCTCGGGCGCGGGGCCAGCGAGACCGGTCCGTTCCGCCGGACGAGATCGAGCGGATCCACGGTGATGCCCCCATAGGCGGCGAACCAGTGCAGGTGTGACCGCGTCACACGCCCCGAAGACCCAACCCGCCCGATCAGCTGGCCGACGTCGACAGTGTCTCCGGGCACCACGAGCACTCGACTCAAGTGAAAATAGCCGGTCACGAGACCGGCCCCGTGGTCGACGAGGACGGTGGTCCCACTGTAGTAGAGATCGGCCACCAACGCGACGACGCCGCGGTTTGCCGCCCGCACTGGAGTGCCAATCTGCCCGGCGAAGTCAACGCCCCAGTGACGGCTGCGGAGCACCTTGTTGAACACGCGCGCCACGCCGAACACGCTGGTCACCGCGCTAGCACGCGGGCGCACGAACGGGACACGCCAGAGCCGCGGCGTCTCGTGCGCCCGCTGTCTCACCCCCTGCACCAGCTCCTGCTCCAGTCGGATGCGCTCGGTCAGAGAATCGGGCGGCTCGGCAAACTCGGGAGACACGCGAAGCCGCTCGCGTGGGACGCGCCGACGCGCCACCAGCAGCGCCACGCTGACCGTATCGCTCGTGCTGTCGGCGTGCTCGATGACGAGGCGCGCCGTGGCGCTGTCCTCCGCCCCGAACGGCACGGCGCCGAGCGCACCGAAGCCGTCCGCGAACCGCTCGAAATGCAGTGGCTCGCCCGACAGCTCGCCGGACACCGCCGTCACGTTGCCGCCCGCCGGGGGACCGACTACCACGCGCACCAAGGATCCTTGCAGCGGAAGGCGAGGCCACCAGGCCACCTGCGGTGCTGCGGTAGCGCCCTGCCCCGTCAGGACCGCGGGGAGCAGGGACAGGGCAAGGGCGACGAAGTATTGGCCGGGGTCTGGCATGGGGCAGGATACCCTGCCCCGACCCGTGTGTGCCGGAACAGGCGCTAGCGACCCGACAGGGCGCCCCGGGCGATCTCGAGCTCGGCGCGCGTGCCGTCGCTGTGCTGCATCAGCGCCAGGTATTCCCGGTAGCGCGTCCCGGCGGTCGCGAGATCGCCGGCCTGCTCCGACGCGCGGGCGAGCCCGAACAGGCTGCGCGCGCGATTCGGCTGCTGCGCGAGCGACGCCGCGTACGCCCGCGCCGCTTCGACTGGGCGGCCCAGCTCGAGCAGCAGGTCGCCGAGCAGCTCACGCGCGGGCAGGAGGCTGCCCGGGGTCACCGGATGCTTCTGGGTCACGTCCTCGAGGTCCGCTGCGGTCGTGGCCAGGCGTACCGCTTCCGCGGTGTCACCCATCGTGCGCGCGAGCCACCCCGACGCCGCGAGGCGCTGGATGCGCACCTGTCCCGCCCAGTAGGCGTGCGCGCCACCCGCGGCTCCCTCCGTCCGCTCGATGTCGTCGAGTGCCGAGATCGCGGATCGCGCGCCCGCGGTGTCGCCGGTCCGCGCCGCGCCCAGCGCGTGGGCGAAGTGGGTGAGTGCCTCCGCGGCGCGCCACTCGGGAGACGGGCGGACGGCGAGTGTCGTCGCCTCCCGCCAGCGACCGCGCTCGAGCGCGTGGCGTGCCGGGATCGCCGCAAGCGCGTACGCGTTCGTCAGTGAACCGACGGGGTACACCGCCGTGACGGCGGCCGCCTCATCCACGACGCGCTTCGCTTCGGCGTCGCGGCCCTGCTGCAGGTACGCGTACACCAGATAGTCCCACGCGTGGCCGCGCTGGTCCCACAGGGCGTCGAGGTGACGCTCGTCCTCGAAGGTGCGGGCGGACGCAGCCGACCGGATGTTGGACGCGATGTCGTCGTCCCACAGGCCGAGCCGGGTAAAAATGTGCGACGGCATGTGCTGCGCGTGCGGCACGTCGGGGGCGATCTCGGCGTAGTGACGCGCCGCGTAGAGTCCCAGACGAGCGAGCCGAGGAGCGTCGTTGGTGTGAATCAGGTAGTGGGCGAGGCCGGGATGGCGCGGCTCGGCCTTGAACAGGGGCTCGAGAATGGCATCGGCCCGCTTCTGGTAGCTGAACGTCGTGTCGGTGGCGTTTGCCTGAGCGAGCGCGATGAGCGACAAGGCGTAGAAGATCGCCGCCTCAGGGTCGCGCGGGTGGCGGCGCCGCACACCGTCCATGGCCTCGGCGTACACGGCGAGCCGCGTTGTGTGGTCTCGCTGACCGTAGTCTGCGTAGTATGTGCGGATGGCGGTCAGGTAGTCGCGCTCGCGCGGCGTTCGGACGAGAGCGAGCCCGCGCTCGCTCGCCGCGAGACCGGCCGCGAGGTCCGCGCCCGTCGGGGGCGTCCACAGCGGGTGGAACAGGCTCATGGCCTGCCCCCAGTAACCCATCGCGCACGCCGTGTCGGCGACAACTGCCTCACGGAAGGTGTCGGCCGCCCTCTCGTACCAGAACGAGTGCAGCAACGCCACCGCCCGCTCGAAGCGCGTCCGCGCCTCGGGGGTACACGACACCGGAAACACGACGCGACCGAGGGTCTCGCCGTGACGTTGGTGGACCTCCTGGGCAGGGAGCCGACCGACCAGTCCGAGCCAGAGCACCACGGGGGTGGCCAACCGGGAACCAGGGCTCATGGACGTCTAATGTGCATGATCCCGCGATTATCTTCCACAGCGACCCATGAGGCTTTCGCTGCGGTTCATCATTCCGCTGTTCCTCGCGCTCGGCGCCCTCGCTTATGCGGTGGTGCCGCTGGTCGACAAGCTCGCCCTGCAATGGTTCGAGCGGGATCTGGACCTCCGCGCCACGCTCATCGCCAGTACCGTCCAGGAGCCCTTGCGGGATCTGATCCGCGCCGGCAACCGCACCAGGCTGCTCCAGTTTTTCACCCGGATCTCCCAGGACGAGCGCCTCTACGCCGTGGGGTTCTGCCCCATGGGCCTCGGCGAGCCCATCGCGACCCCGACGCTGCCGACGGAGATCCGCTGCGCCCGGCTCGAGCCGTACTCGAGCCCCTCGGGACAGCTGCTCCAGAGTCCCGACGGCCCGCTGCTCGTCTCGGTCCGGTCCCTCGCGGTTGAGGGCGCGCCCGCCGGAACCCTGGTGCTCGTGCACGACATGAGCTTCGTGGCGCGGCGCAGCGCGGAGACCCGCAAATACCTTTTCTATTTCTTCGTCGCCCTCGGGGCCATCGTCGCTCTCATCACGGTCGTCATCGCCCAGCTGAGCTGGCGCGGCTGGGTCCACGGTCTCCGCGCGCTGTTACGGGGTGAGGGACTGGTGCGTCCCTCGGATGGACGCGAGGTGCGCGAAATCCCGGAGCTGCGCCCCATCGCCAGCGACCTGCGCGCCTTGATCCGGGACCTCGAGGCGGATCACCGATCGCGCGACGAGGATCAGCTGGCATGGACGCCCGAGACGCTGCGCGCGATCCTCCGGACCGATCTGCCCGGGCATGAGGTGATGGTCGTGTCCAACCGGGAGCCCTACATCCACGTCCGCCAGGGCGACAGCATCGCGCTGTGGCGGCCCGCGAGCGGCCTGGTCACGGCGATGGAGCCGATCATGCGCGCCTGCTCGGGCACCTGGATTGCACACGGTGGCGGCTCCGCCGATCGCGAGGTGGTGGACGAGCATGCCCGCGTCGCGGTGCCGCCGGAGCAGCCGGCCTATCAGCTGCGCCGCGTGTGGCTGACGCCTGAGCAGGAGGCCGGATACTACTATGGATTCGCGAACGAGGGGCTCTGGCCGTTATGCCATATCGCCCACGTGCGTCCGATCTTCCGCACGTCCGACTGGGAGCAATACGTCACGGTCAACCG
>Ga0209590_10000754_pt1 | contig 11266 bp, 10 predicted proteins | sample CZO8metaG_FD_188353 | JGI IMG/M metagenome (GOLD analysis project Ga0209590, IMG submission 188353) | Vadose zone soil microbial communities from the Eel River Critical Zone Observatory, Northern California, USA - CZOApr15con1.8 metaG... | ecosystem: Environmental > Terrestrial > Soil > Vadose...
CCACGCGCGCCGGCTGCACTGGGACCTGCGCCTGGAGAAGGACGGGGTGGGCGTGTCGTGGGCGGTGCCCAAGGGCATTCCTCCCGATCCGAAGAAGAACCATCTGGCCGTGCACGTCGAAGACCACCCTCTCGAGTACTTCAAGTTCGCGGGCGAGATCCCCAAGGGCGAGTACGGCGGGGGCACGGTGACCATCTGGGACGCGGGGACGTACGAGCCCGTCAAGTGGTCGGATCGTGAGGTCATGGTCGAATTCCAGGGCAAGAGGCTGAAAGGCAGGTACGTCCTTTTTCAGACGCGAGGCAACGACTGGATGATCCATCGGATGGATCCGCCGCAGGATACGGATCGCAAGCCGATGCCGCAGCGCATCGAGCCGATGATGGCCAACCTCGCAACCCGGCTCCCCTCCCCCGACGACGTTTGGGGCTTCGAGTTCAAGTGGGACGGCATTCGCGGGCTTGCGTATGTCGATGGGGGCCGTGTGCGGTTGATGAGCCGGTCGGGTGATGAGATCACGCCTCGCTATCCGGAGGTGCACGCGATGGGCCGCGCGATCGGATCGCGCGAGGTGATCCTGGATGGCGAGATCGTGGCGCTCGACGAGAAAGGCAGGCCGAGCTTCGAGCAGATCCAGCAGCGCATGGGACTGACGTCGGAGTCGGAGATCCGCCGGAAGATGAACCTGGTCCCGGTGGTCTACATGATCTACGACCTGCTCTGGCATGAAGGCCGAAGCCTGCTCGAGCAGCCATACGCGGAGCGCCGGAGGCTGCTGGCCCAGCTGAAGCTGAGCGGGCAGTCGTGGCAGACACCGCCATACGAGAAAGGTGGTGGCAAGGCGATGCTCGAGGCGAGCGCGAAGGCCGGCCTCGAGGGAGTGATGGCCAAGAGGCTCGACTCGCGCTACGAGCCGGGGCGGCGCAGCGGAGCATGGCTCAAGGTCAAGAACCACAACCGGCAGGAGCTCGTCATCGGCGGCTGGCTGGAGGGCGAGGGCAAGCGCCGCGGCTACCCTGGCGCCCTGCTGGTCGGGTACTACGACAAGAACAAGTTCGTGTACGCCGGCAAGGTCGGAACCGGGTTCTCCGACGCGACCCTGGACAAGCTCAATCAGCTGCTGAAACCGCTGGCTGTCGACAAGAGCCCGTACGACGCCGGCTCACCGCCTCGCGCCGCCCGTTTCGTGAAGCCGAAGGTGGTGGCCGAGTTCGAGTTCGTCGAGTGGACTCGGAGCGGTCAGCTTCGCGCGCCGTCGTTCAAGGGCTTCCGCATCGACAAGGAGGCAAGCGAGGTGGTACGGGAAGGTGGCTAAGGAGACGTCGGTCGAAGTCCAGATCGAAAGCCGCAAGCTCAAGCTGACGAACCTCGAGAAGGTCCTTTATCCAGAGGTCGGGTTCACCAAGGCGCAAGTGATCGACTACTACACCCGCATCGCGCCGGTGATCCTGCCCCACACGCGCGACCATCCGCTGACGCTCAAGCGATATCCGAACGGCGTCGACGCGGAGTTCTTCTACGAGAAGAACTGTCCCAAGCACCGGCCGCCGTGGGTGGAGACCGCGACCGTGTGGAGCGGCGGCAACAACCGCGACATGTACTACTGCATGGCTCAGGACGTGCCGACACTGGTGTGGCTCGCCCAGATCGCGACGCTCGAGTTCCACACGTCGCTGTCCAAGGCACAGAAGCTGCCGCAGCCGTGCACGCTTGTGTTCGACCTCGACCCCGGGCCGCCGGCGACGATCGTCGAATGCTGCCGCATCGGCCTGATGCTGCGCGACGTGTTCCTCGAGCATGGGCTGGAGAGCTGCGCCAAGACCTCCGGTTCCAAAGGCTTGCAGCTGTACGTTCCGCTCAACACGGCCGTCGATTACAACCAGACGAAGGTCGTTTCGAAAGGTTTGGCCCAGCTCTTCGAGGAGCGCCACCCGGACCTGGTGGTGCACAAGCAGCTGAAGGAGCTGCGCAAGGGCCGGGTGCTGATCGACTGGAGCCAGAACGATCAGTACAAGACGACGGTCAACGTCTACTCGCTGCGGGCGCGCGCCCGACCTACCGTGTCGACGCCGGTCACGTGGACGGAGGTCGAAAAGTGCCTGAAGTCCGGCGACCCCTCGACGCTGGTGTTCGACGCCGAGCAGGTGCTGGCGCGGGTGGCCAAGCTTGGTGACCTGTTCGAGCCCGTAGTGAAGAAGAAGCAGAAGCTACCTCGCTCGCTGCTGCAGCTGACGGGCGGCGCCCCGGCCGTGGAGAAGATGGCCAACCGCCGGCGTAGCGTGAGCGGCGGCGGCCGGTATCCGCCGCAGAAGGGCCGGACGGGCCGCATGGAACGCATGGAAAAGGGTTCGGAGTAGCCCGACAGCTGGCAGGCCGACCGCGCGTCATCATCGCCGGCGCGGGATTCGCAGGGATCACGTGCGCCCGCGCTTTGAAGCGCGTCGACGTCGAGGTACTGCTGATCGACCGCAACAACTACCACCTGTTCACGCCTCTGCTGTACCAGGTCGCCTCCGCCCTTCTCGACCCGGGCGAGATCGCGCGCCCGGTGCGTGAGCTCGTGAGGCCGCTGCACAACGTGGAGTTCCGGCAGGCCGAGATCACGGGCGCCGACCTGCAGCGCCGGCTGCTGCTCACCGACCACGGCCCCATCCCGTACGACTTCCTGGTGCTGGCGACCGGAGCACAGACCGACTTCTTCGGGAACGAGTCGGTGGCGCGCTACGCATTCGGGCTCAAAGGCCTGGATGAGGCGTTGACGCTGCGCAACCGTGTGCTGTCGCGCTTTGAGGCGTCGCGGTGGGCCAAGACGCCCGAGGAGCGGCGATCGCTGCTCGCGTTCGCGATCGTTGGCGGCGGACCGACCGGGGTGGAGCTGGCGGGTGCGTATGCCGAGCTGATCCGGCTCGTGCTGCGCAAGGACTTCAAGGACCTCGACATGAGCGAGGTCCGTGTGGTGCTGCTGGAGGCGGCCGACACGCTGCTCGCACCTTTCGAGCCGGAGCTGCGCGCCGCCGCCAAGCGGTCGCTCGAAAGCAAGGGCGTGGAGGTGAAGCTGGGAGCGCGGGTGGCCGAAATCGACAAGGACGTGATTCGGCTCGCCGGCGGCGGAGAGATTCAGGCGAGCACGGTGATCTGGACGGCGGGGGTGCGCGCGTCGGAGGTGGGCGCGACCCTTGGCGTCGAGGTCGGCAAGCAGTGGCGCGTCAAGGTAGCGCCGACGTTGCAGGTGCCGGGCCATCCGGCGGCCTTCGTGATCGGCGACATGGCCGCCGCCACCGCCGGAGAGACGCTGCTGCCGATGCTGATTCCGGTCGCGATGCAGGAAGCGAGGCAGGTGGCGCGAACGATTGCCGACATGGTCCACAACGGCGGCGCGTCCACATTTCGCTATCGCGATCCCGGGATCATGGCGACCATCGGACGCAACTCGGGCGTGGCACAGCTCGGCCGGGTGCATCTGTCCGGGTTTCTCGGCTGGGGCATGTGGCTGGTAGTGCACCTGGTGAACGTGGTGAGCTTCCGCAGCCGCATCCTCGTGCTCATCAACTGGGCCTGGGAGTACCTCTTCTATGACCGCCCCGTGCGACTGATCGTTGCGGCGCGGGAGGAGCGGCGGAGTTAGTCGCCGCGGACCGATACTTGTCCGTCGGATGACTCTGCGTTACCGGGTCGCGTCGCTCGTAGCTGTGGTTGTGATGCTGGCGGGATGCGGAGGCCTGCAGCCGGAGGACCCCGGTCTCGCGCTGAAGCAAGGCGCCTCCGCGATCGGCAGCCTGAAGACCGTGACCGCCACGCTGAAGGTCACGAAAGGAACGATCTCGTTCCAGGGATTCGCGCTGGTTTCGGCGACCGCGGCGATCCGGCTGCCGGACGTCAGCGACACCGTGTACCTCGTGCGCGAGCAGGACCTGCAGATCGGGCTCGAGGTGGTGATCATCGGCGGCCAGGTGTTCCTGAAGCCGCCGCTGCTGAGGTTCGAGCCGCTGACCGCTAAGCAGGCCGCGGACATTCCCGACCTCGCGCGGCTGTTCGACGCGGTGACAGGGCTGCCGGCGGTCGTTCCGCTGGGCCGGAATCCGAAATACCTCGGTGTCGAAACCATCGACAACGTCGACTCTCACCGTGTCGAGGCGACCTACACCGCCGACCAGGTGAAGGGCATGCTGCCCCAACTGTCGTCGCAGAGCGATGTCGACGCGGTGATCTGGGTCGGCGGGTCGGACCACTACATCCGCAAGGCGGTGCTGACGGGGAAGTTCGGAGACAACGGCGGCGACGCGACGGTCGAGGTCGACCTGAAGGGCTTCAACGGGTCGGTGAACATCGCGTCTCCGGGCCGCACCGCGGCGTAGTCGTGGCGAGCGACCTTAACAAGCTGGGTTGTTCTCCGTCGTCCGCCGTTCTACGGTCGAGGCGGCACGGTGAGAATGGGCTTTGGGGGAGGGGAAGCCCAGCGGGAGAGGGAGGGCCCAGCAAGGGGGCTGTCCATTTCGCGGCGGCGCCACGGTGACTAGCGCCTCGGGGGCGCCCTTGCCAGCATCTTCTCAATCGGCCCCGACAAGCGGCCACCGCGCGCTGCTGCTCGGGCTTGCCGGCGCGGGGCTCTTCATCGCCGCGATGGACGCCTATGTCGTGGTCACCCTGCTGCCCGCGATGATCGCGGACGTCGGCCTGACCGTCGACCGTATCGAGCAGGCGACACCGCTCGTGACGGGGTTTCTCGGCGGCTACATCGTCGCGATGCCGCTGCTCGGCGCCTACTCCGATGTCCGCGGCCGCGCTCCCATCTACGTGGCGTGCATGGTGGCGTTCGCTGTTGGATCCGTGATCACCGCGACCGCCGGACTATGGAGTTTTGCCGGTCTGCCGTGGCTGGTGGTGGGCCGCGTCCTGCAGGGTCTCGGCGGAGGCGGCCTGGTGCCGCTGACCCTTGCTATCGCCGCCGACCTCTATCGGGACAGCAGCAGGACGGTCGCGCTCGGATCAGTCTCTGGCTTGCAGGAGGCGGGCAGCGTATTCGGACCGCTGTACGGAGCTACCCTCGCTGCCGCGGCAGCGTCCGCGGGCGGATGGCGATTTGTTTTCTGGTGCAACGTGCCGCTGGCCGCTGTATGTGGAACAGGCCTGTATCTGCTGCACCGCAAGCTCGCGCAGGAAACCAACCACGCGCCGACGCGTAGCAGCATCGATTGGATCAGCGCGGTGCTGCTCGGCATCGGACTCGGGTTGCTTGTGTTCGCCCTCTACCCCGACGATCCCGCCAATCGCGCATTGGGCAGCCTCTTCATCCCCGCAGGACTTGCAAGCATCGTTGTGCTTGGCGCTTACGCTTGGCGCCAGCTCCGACAGATCGAGCCGCTCATCCCTCGTTCGTTACTGCGGAGCCGGCAGTTCGTCGGGTCGAGCGTCGCCAACCTCCTCATCGGTGGCGCGCTTATGGTGGCCCTGGTGGATGTGCCCCTTCTGGGCAGGCTGGTATTCAGCCTCAATCAGCTCGACTCGGGGCTGCTGCTCACGCGATTTCTGATCGGCGTACCGGTGGGTGCCGTTATCGGTGGGCTCTTGGCGAGACGGCTGGGCGGCCGGCAGGCCGCCTTGCTAGGCATCGCCATCGCGGCGATCGCCTTCGTGCAGATGTCCACCTGGCAGACCACCGAGCTAGACCTGAAGCTGGGTCCGCTGCGCCAGGCCGATTTGGCGCTCGCTGCATGCGGGCTGGGCTTCGGCATCGTGATCGCCCCGCTCGCGGCCGCGGTCCTCGACCTTACGCGCGCCGAAAACCATGGCCTCGCCTCGAGCATGGTCGTGCTGGCTCGAACGCTGGGCATGCTGATCGGCCTCTCCGCGCTCACGGCCTTTGGGCTGCATCGGTTCCACCAGATTCTTGGCGCGCCGCAGCTCAACGATCCGACGGTCAAGGAGCGAGTCGACCACCTGGCCAGGCTCGTGTCCGCGGCGTTCCTGCAGGAATACCGCGAGATCTTTGGCATCGCTGCGGCGCTCTGCGTGCTGGCGGGCCTCGTGATCTTGATCACCCTCGGCCCCCGGAGCTACCGCTTCTGGGCCACCGCCAGGAGATAGGAATGGTGGTAGCGAAACGCATCGTCCGGGTCGCCCAGGCTGTCCATCGCCAGCTCGACCTCTTCCTCCAGCTCAGCGCGGTAGCGCGGGCCGAGTGACTTGATCACCGTGTAAGGAAGCGGTCCGGCGCCGGCCATCAGCTCGGTCCATTCGCGCGCATTTCTCGTCCGACCTCCGGTCACCATCTCGGTCAGCGTCGTGACCTCGAAGCCCGCGTCGCGCAGCAGCTCGGGTAACACCGCAGGCTCTCCAAAACGCGACCGCTCGGAGCTGAACCTGGGCAGGCTCAGGTAGTGGCGCCTGGCAAGCGGGGCCAGGCCCTGGAAGAAGAGGTTCTGCGCGGGGGTGCTGAGGCTGCGCCGCAGGCATGAGACCGCGAGCCGGCCGCCCTTCCGGAGTACGCGATTGGCTTCGTCGAGAGCGGCGAACGGGTCCGCAAAGTACGCGAGCGCCTCTCCCATCGTGACCAGGTCGAACGTGGACGGCTTGAACACAAGGTGCTCGGCGGCCATGCCGAGAAACTGTGTGTTGGTGCTCTTTCGGGAGCGGGCTATGGACAGCATGCGGTCGGAAAGGTCGATACCGATCACCGTCCCAGGTTTGACCTTGGCCGCCACCTCGTGCGCGACCAGGCCAGTGCCGGTGCCCACGTCCAGCGCGTGCTCGCCCTTGTTCGGCTTTGCAATCTCGACCAGCCGCCCGGCGACCCGGCCATGCTGCCCCCGGGCCCACCCGTCGTAATCAGAGGCAACGTGATCGAAGAAGTCGACCAGATGGTCGACCATCTCATCGGTGGCGTCCGGGTCCATCAGAGCCGTGGGTTTTCCTCTGCGAGGGCATTGAAGGGCTTCGTGATCACAGCTTTTGGTGTTCTCTCAGACCCGCGGGGCACCCTGATAGGATGCTAGCTCGTCGCTCAATTCGGACCGCTTAATACGGGTTTTCTGGCGCAAGGACGGTACGCCGCGCGAGTTTAGCGAAGTCGTAGAAATCCCGACCGAACAACTTGGAGGAACCAAATATGGCTCAAGCCGAAAAGACCGGAAGCCATGCCGCCGGGACGGCCCAGAACGGCGGCACCAACGTCGTCACCCTCGGCCCTCAGGATTCGCTGCACGGACGGCTGGAAATCCACGGCGATCTGCGCATCCACGGCACCGTCGAGGGCGAGCTGAAGGTCAGCGGCGAGGTCGCCGTCGAATCGACCGCCAACGTTTCGGCCACGATCGAGGGCGGGAACGTGTCGGTGCGGGGCCTGGTCAACGGCAACGTCAGCGCCAGGCGGCGTCTGCTCCTCGGTGGGTCCGGACGGCTCAACGGTGACGTGCGTGTAGGCAGGCTGACCGTCGAGGACGGCGCCACGCTCAACGGCAACGTCGCGATGACGAGCGAGAAGTAGCGGAGCTAGCACCCCCTCCTAACCTCCCCACTGCGGTGGGGAGGGATGCGCGGACCTAGCGGCCCCCTCCCAACCTCCCCCCCACGGTGGGGAGGCGCTCGGCACGCTCGATGGACGGCAGCACGACCGTCTCGATGTAGCGGCGCATCGAGTCCATCGCCGAGTGGACGACACGCCACTCGAGCTCCACGAACTGCGCCTGCGCGCCGTTGAGAGCCTCCAGCCGCTTGCGCCAGAACGCCGGATCGACGTTGAGTCCGGGCAGCAAGGGCAGCGCAGACGGCTGCGGCGGAGCCAGCGCATCCGGCGGAATGGACGCCGCGGTGTCTGCCTGCGGGGTCGACGACGGCAGCAGCAGCGCCTGCAGGTCGGAACCCGGGCGCACGCCCGCCAGGAAATACCAGGACGCCGCGACAAGCGCGGCCACGACGACGATCTCGGCGGCGACCATCCAGGTGATCGGTTTGCGGATTAGATGACGCATGCCGCGAGACTAGAAAGGCGGCGGACGCAAGAGAACCCAGCCTGTTAAGAGCGGGGCAGGCTCCTCAGCGCTTGAATGCCGCGCTCGATCGTCGTCAGCTTCTTTGGAAAGCTGAAGCGAATGTGCTTCCGCCCCAGCTTCGGGTCGTGATAGAAGCTCGATCCCGGCACGGTGGCGACGGCGACTTGCTCGATCAGGTGGCGCGCCATCGCGACGTCGTCCTCGAATGGAAAGGCGCCGATGCCGGCCATGATGTAGTAGGCACCCGCCGGCGAAGCCGCCTCGAAGCCGCACTCGTTCAGGCCGGCGACGATCGCGTCGCGGCGCTCGAGGTAGTCGCCGCGCATCTCTACATAAAAGGACGAGGGAAGCTCCAGCGCGGCAGCGACGGCCATCTGGAGCGGATGCGCGGCTCCGACCGTCAGGAAGTCGTGCACCTTGCGAATGCCGTAGCTGAGGATGGGCGGCGCGATGATCCAACCCACGCGCCAGCCGGTGACCGAGTAAGTCTTGCTCGCGCCACTGATGGTGATCGTCCGCTCGGCCATGCCCGGCAGCGTCGCGATGCTGACGTGCTCGCCCGTGTAGACGAGGTGCTCGTAGATCTCATCGGTGATCGCGATCGCGTCGTGATCAATACAGAGGCGGGCGATGCGCTCGAGCTCCGACCGCGTGTACACCTTGCCCGTCGGGTTGTGCGGCGTGTTGATGACTATGGCGCGCGTCTTGCGATTGAACGCGGCGGCCAGCTCGTCGGGATCGAAAGTCCAGTCCGGCGGTCGCAGCGCCACGTAGCGCGGAACCGCGCCGCTCAGGATGCAATCCGGCCCGTAGTTCTCATAGAACGGCTCGAAGATGATCACCTCGTCGCCGGGGTCGACCGCAGCGAGCATCGCGGCGATCATCGCCTCGGTCGCGCCGTTCGAAACGGTCACCTCTGTGCCCGCGTCGACCTCGCGTCCCCACGCGGCCGATTGCTTGCGGGCCACCGCCTCGCGCAGAGGCGCCGCGCCCCAGGTCGTTGCGTACTGGTTGTAACCGTCGCGCAGCGCCTCCACGGCCGCCTCGACGATGCGTGGGTCGGTGTCGAAGTCAGGGAAACCCTGGGCGAAGTTGATCGCGCGCTCGGGCCCGTTGAGCTCGAGGTTCTGCCGCGTCATCTCACGGATGACCGACTCGGCGAAGCTCTCGGCTTTCAGCGACAGCCGAGCCGTAGGCCTAGTGCCCAGGATCCGCTCGCTCCAGGTGGATGTCGGTGCTCGAGCACGAAAAGCATCGCTCGGGCCGCTCGAGCCCACGCTCCCATCGCCCGCACACGTTGCATGTCCAGCGGGTCTTGGCGAAGAAGTCGAGCACGTCCGAGCGGCTCAACAGGCCGACCATCTTTCCGCGTTTGATGACGGGCACACGCCTGATGCGCTCGCCGGCCATCAGCCGTGCCGCCTCGTCGATGCCTGTGTCCTCGGTAACCGTGATCACGTTCGGGCTCATGATGTCGCGCGCGAACGAACCCTTCTTGGTGAAGACGTCGACCTCCGAGACGATGCCGACGACGAGCCCATCCCCCGCCACCACCGGCGCGCCGGTGATGTGCTTGCTCGTCAGCGTCTGCGCGATCTCCTCGACCGGCGTGTCTTCTTTGAACGTGATGACGTTTCGGGTCATCACTTCTTTGACGGGGATCATGAGTGTTCGAGCAGTTTAGCCACCGTTCCGAAGTTGGCGTTGCCGCCGCTGAGCACCAGGCCGGTCCTGCCGGCGGGCAGCTTGCCCGCGAGATAGGCAGCCAGCGGGAGGCAGCCGGTCGGCTCGAGGGCCAGCCGCAACCGCGTCCAGGCGATGCGCACCGCTTCGCCGATCTCCTCCTCGGTCACAGTCACGATCGCGTCGACGAGCCGGTTGGCGAACATCACCTCGAAATTGCGCCGGCCGATCGCGGTGGTGCGCACGCCATCGGCAAGCGTCGTGGGTGATGCGGGAAGCGATTGGATGGTGCCCGACTTCCACGTCCGGTAGGCGTCGTCGGCCTTCTCCGGCTCGACGCCGATCACTTTCATCGAGGCGCTGTGCGCGCGACCGGCGATCGCAGTTCCGGACAGCAGCCCCCCGCCCCCGACCGGCGCGGCCAGCACCTCGAGGTCCGGAGCGTCGGCCAGCAGCTCCATGGCCGCCGTGCCCTGGCCGTGGATGACGTCCCAGTCGTCGAACGGATGGACGAGCGTGTACTCGGTTTCGGCCATGACCTCGCGCAGGCGGGCCTCGCGGTTGGCAAATGTGACGCCCTCCTGGATGACCTCCGCGCCCAGCGCACGTGTCGCCGCGACCTTCGCGGGGTTCGCATCCTCCGGGATGAGGACCAACGCGGGAATGCCGACTGTTCGTCCAGCGAGCGCCACCGCCTGCGCATGATTGCCTGAGCTCACTGCGATCACGCCGCGAGGGCGCTCGCGGTCCATCAACGACAGCACCGCATTGAATGCTCCGCGCGGCTTGAACGAGCCCGTCACCTGAAAGCACTCTGGCTTCAGGCGCAACTGCGGGTCAAGCTCGGTGGTCAGGATCGGCGTGCGGCGTACGTGTGGCTTGATGCGATCAGCGGCCGCGCGCACCTCGGCGAAATGCTCGGCCAGAAAATCGCTCACACGCGCGCCGTTTCTTTCTCGCGCGCCGCCTCCGGGCGTGGCGCCGGGCGCCTGCGCATGTTGGTCAGCACGATGCCGGAAAGGATCACGACCATGCCCACGACCGTCGGCAGGCTCAGCGATTCACCGAGGAGCACGACACCCCAGAAGACGGCGGTTATCGGCACGATGAACGTGACACCGGTGGCGCGCACCGGACCAAGCGTGTTCATCGTGTAGTAGTAGAGCAAGTACGCAATTCCGCTTCCGCCGACGCCGAGCGCCAGGACGGCGGCCATGGACAGCCAGGCCAGGTGGACGGCAGGCAGCGTGGGAATCGCAAGTGGAAAGACGATGACCGCAGACGCGATCAGCTGTCCGAGGCTCTGCTCGAACACGTTCCAGCCGCGCATCCTCGTCCGCTGGTATAGAGCGGCCACCGCGTAGGACATCGAGGCCGCCACGACCGCGAGGGCACCGAGGAAGTCGCCCGACAGGCCATGCCTGGCGAGATCCGGCGCGACCAGGATGACCACTCCGGACACTCCGATCAGGACCCCCGCGTAGTTGAGTGGGCTGGGGCGCTCGGTCGGGATCAGCCAGTAGATGAAGATCGCCACCCACAGCGTGGTGGTGGAGTTCAGGACGCTCGCGAGGCCGCTGGAGATGCGCTCCTCG
>Ga0209590_10000758_pt1 | contig 11249 bp, 7 predicted proteins | sample CZO8metaG_FD_188353 | JGI IMG/M metagenome (GOLD analysis project Ga0209590, IMG submission 188353) | Vadose zone soil microbial communities from the Eel River Critical Zone Observatory, Northern California, USA - CZOApr15con1.8 metaG... | ecosystem: Environmental > Terrestrial > Soil > Vadose...
TTGACGCCCGCCGCACTGTAGACGTGCGTGGATGTAATGGAACCCGGGGTGCTCGTGCTACCGCTTGTTTGCGGCGACCCGTCGCCCCAGTCGATTCCGAACGCCCAGGGACCGTCGTTCGCGCCGTCGGTGAACGTGGCGTTGAGCGTGACCGGGCTTCCCACATTCACGGTTTGAGGCGGCCCCGCGTTCACTACGGGCGCCGCGTTCGCGATGGTGGCAGTGGTCGTGCCCGGAGCGCTGGATGCACCGCGAGCGTCGGTGACGGTGAGTGTGACGGTATAGGCCCCACCGCCGACGTAGGGGTGGCTGGGCGCGACCCCCGTCCCGGTGGCGCCGTCGCCGAAGGTCCACGCGTAGGCGAGGGCATCTCCGTCGGGATCGGAAGAGGCACTCCCATCGAAGCCGACGGTTACGCCCTCTGTACCGCTGTAGGGGCCGCCCGGCGCGGCCGTCGGCGGATGATTCACGCCCGACGGCGCGCCGTGACAGGAGCCGCTGCCCTCGTCCGTGAACGTCTTGCCCGGGATGGGAAGGAACTTCCAGGTATAGCCGCTCGTGTGCAGCGTCAGTTTCAGCACGCCGATGGTGTTGTCGTTCAGCGCCTCCGAGTTCGCCACCGGAGCGTGAGCGCTGAACAGACCGCCGCCCCCAGTGCCGGCGACGAACTCCCTGATGCCGTGCAGCGAGTCCGCCACGCCGTTCGTCGACTGTGGGGCGAAGCGCTCGTAGTCGTGGTCATGCCCGACGACGACCACCTCCGCGCCGGCGTCGTACAGATCCTGCCACAGCGGCGCCACCTCGGGGTGAGCCCCCTCGTTACCGGAGCTGAAGAGCGGGTGGTGCCAGTAGGCGACCGTGCACCGCTTGGTGCTCTTGGCGAGATCGGCCTTGAGCCACACCTCCTGGGCCGAGCCCACGTTCATCGCGATGTTGCTGTTCAGCGCGACGACGTGCCAATTGCCGAGGTCGTAGCTGTAGTAGCCCTTCCCTGACTGGCCGGCCAGCGAGCCGAAGTAATTGAAGTATCCCGCGGCGCCGGCGGTGAGGTAGTCGTGGTTGCCGGGCACCGGCTTGGTGCGGGCCTTGAACCGCCCCCACGTTGGGTTGTAGCAGTTCTTATAGACCGTGCTCGACCCGTCCGGGTAGGCGTTGTCGCCATCCGCGAACACCGTCCCGGGGATCGTGTCCATCAGGTTCGCGGTGAGCGAATCCTGGTTCCTCGTGCAGTCGGCGATATCTCCGGCGCCCACTAAGACAGGCGGTGCAACCACGGTGACGGCTACCGTGTCCATCCCGGAGATACCGCCGCTGTTCGTCACTGTCACGGGCACCCGGAAGGACGCCACGGTCGAATACACGTGCGCCGCGCTGATCGGTGCGGTCTGGATCGCCGTGCTGCCGGTGCTCGACGTGCCGTCGCCCCAGTTGACGGTGTATCCCCACGGGCCATCGCTGGGATCGGGATCGCTGAAGCTGGCGGAAAGGGTGACCGGGTCGCCCGGATTCGTGGTGAGGTCGGGCCCGGCATTCACCGTCGGCCGTGCGCCGTGACACGCGGTCGTCCCGTTGTCCGTGAACGTCTTTCCGGCGACCGGCACGAACTGCCAGCTGTAGCTCCCGTCGCCGAGCGTGAGGTTCAGGACGCCGAAGGTGCCGCTGTTCCGCACCTGGCTGTTCGCCCGCACAGTGCCGAAGCCGGTGACCAGCGCGCCGCCGGTCCCCACCACGAACTCGCGAATGCCGCCCGTGGGGTCGGCCACGCCGGCGGGCGTCTGAGGCGCGAACCGCTCGTAGAAGCCGTAGTGCGCGTTCACCACCACGTCGACACCCGCGGCGTAAAGCACGTCCCAGAGCGGGCGAATCGCGTTGTTGGGGGCGTCCTTCGAGTCGTAGAGCGGGTGATGCCAGTAGGCCAGGGTACAGTGCGCCGGGTGGGCCGCGAGGTCGGCTCGGAGCCACTGGACCTGCGCCGACGTCGCGGTCGTCGGGACCAGGGACGGGCTGCCGCTGTTCAGTACAACGACGTGCCACGCGCCGAGGTCGTAGCTGTAATAGCCTTGTTTGGGGTCGCCCGCCGCGGCGCCGAAATAGCCGAAGTAGCCGCTCGCGTTGGCGGTCTTATAGTCCAGGTCGCCCGGTGCCGGTTGGGTACGCGTCTTCTGCCGCCCCCACGTGACTCCGTAGCACGTGTTGTACTGCGTGAGGGTGCCCTTGTCGTACGCGTTGTCGCCGGCGCCGAACACCGTCCCCGGAATCGAGTCGAGCAGGAGCGCCGTCGCGGCGGCGCCGGGCTGGCCGCAAAAGGCGATGTTGCCGGCACCGACCAACGTGACCGGACCGGTGCCCCCAGCGAGGTCGGCGGCCGGCGGGCCTGATACGGCCGTCGGGACCCGAAAACTCTGGTCGTCCCGGCAGGTCGTCATAACGAGTAACACGGCGAAAGACAGGAGACCGACGAGGAGGCGGCTCATGCGACAGGGGCAAGGCACGAGCCGTGCCTGGAACCCGGACCATAACTGAGGTCGACGGGAAAGTCAGTTTGTCGTAGTTGTCTTACAGCTCCGTGGCGGGGCGTTGCACCGACGCCGCGCCGCTCTCGGCGAGCAGGCGGCGCGCCTCGACCAGCTCGGGGGGATCCGGGAAGCGGCGCCGGCCGACCAGTGTCGTGACGATCACCCACAGCGTCCGCCCCACGATGCGGGCGTCATACCAGAGCGAGGCGCGGCGCACGTACACCACGTCGAGCGCGAGCTTGAGCGGTAGCAGGTGCGCCGCGTAGGCCGCCTCCGGGTCCGTTCCGACGAGCAACGCGGCGCCGTGCGTCGAGCTGTAGATGCTCCCCGGGCTGCGAGCCCGGGCCGGACAGCGAGCGTTTCGAGGCCGAGCGCCGTGTACAGCCGCGTCACGATGGCCGGATCCTCGGGGCGCGGGCCGACCAGCGCCATCTCGCCGCGCAGCACGTTCCAGAGCTGAGGGAGTTCGTCCAGCTTCACGGCCCGCAGCCAGGCCCCGAACGGGAAGACCCGCGGGTCGTGGGCACCGGTGATGCGGCTCGAGTCAGAGCGGCGCCGCAGGTGCATCGTCCGCAGCTTGAACATGATGAACGGCCGCCGGTCGCGTCCCACGCGCTCCGCGCGATACAGGACGGGGCCGGCGGACGACAGGCGGATGCCCACGGCGGCCAGGGCGACGAGCGGGGCAGTCACGACGGCCGCCAGCGCCGCCAGCACGACCTCAACCAGGCGTTTGGCCACGGCGCAGCGCGCGACGGACGGTGACGAACACCTCGGCGGCGTCCAGACACTGCTGGTTGCCCCACGCCCGGGCGCGGTGGCGCAGCGCCTCGAGCGAGCGGGGGTGGGGATACGGCCGCAGTTCGCTCTCGTAGCACGCCATCGCGGCCAGCTTCTGCTCGAGCGTCGCCGAGATGTCCACCCACGTGTCGGGCACGAAGCGGCGGGGGAACCCCCATTCGGTGCTGCTGGCGGTGTCGTAGGCGTACACCGCTTCGATGGTAGGCTCGGTGGCCCGGGTGGCGACGAGCACGGCCTTGAACAGGATCTCGTGATCGCGGTTGATGTCGCCGCCGTACTGGCAGTAGACGATCTGCGGCTCCACCTCCCGGACGATGCGCTCGAGCGGTGCGATGATCTCGGTGAGGGTGAGGGTGTCGAGCCGCTGGTCCGGAAAGCCGAGCGGGCGGAGATCGGCGACCCCGAGGACGTCGGCCGCGCGGCGCATGTGCTGGGCCTGGCCGACTCCGGCGGGTCCGTAGCGCAGGGATTCTCCCTCGCAGGCGATCACCGTCGTCACCGTATCGCCCGCCTTCACATGCAGCGCGACCGTACCCCCACACCCCAGGAGCTCGTCATCCGGATGCGCGGCGATCACCAGGACCCGCTTAGGCACGCGCGCGCTGCTCCGGCGCTCGGAGATGGCGGTCGGCGACCACCTCGTACGGCCCGGCGCGGTAGCGTGCCTTCGCCCGCTCGACGGCCCACGGGAAGAGGTGCGGAAAGAGACGCGCGCCGTGGGCCAGCCCGAGGGCGTTTCGCAGCCGAGGCGAGGCGAGCCGCGCCAGCGCGGCGCGCAGCCGGGCCGCGGCGCCGGGCGAGTGGGGCGGAGCCGCGACACCCCGGTCGTGCCAATCGGCGGCGCGGCCGCGGAGCCACTCGCAGTAGTCGGCGAGCGAGCTCGGGGACAACACATCGTCCCGCTCGAAGAACAGCACGGACGCGGTTTGCTTGCGGACGCCGAATGCGCCCCGCGCAACACCGGCCGTTTCGACGATGCGCCGGCAGATCGGGCGGCTGTAGGCGCCCGGCACGTCCCACGGCGCCATCGCCGGCGAGCGGCTGAGCGCGCTCACGTCGCCGATCTGGCGCACGCCGAGGAACGGCACCGGCAGGTGGATGAAGCCCGCCCACAGGCGGTACTCGGACAGGGACAGCCCCGATTGGTCGCCCCGCACGACGTCGGCATTCGTCGCGCGCGGTCGCTTGCTCCACATCTGGTCGCCGTGGTATCCCGTCACGAGCACGCGCCGCGCGAGGTGCGCGTCGGCCCCCCGGAAGTACACATCCTCGCCCTTCGCGTCTACGGCGAGGAACGGCACCTCCGGTCCCGCGGGAGCCTCCGGGGCGCGCCAGGCGTCGCGGTCCAGGCGCCACAGCCGCACGCCCAGGGCCTGGGCGATCGGCCCGCCGCTGTCGGGTGTGCCACCGCTCGACGGCTCGAACGCGATCGCTTCCTCGAGCCCGTACGGCTGCGCCAGCACGGCCACCGCCGACGAGTCGTAGCCGCTCGATATGGTGCCGAGCATCTGCAACGGAACGGCGCGATCGGACGAGCTCATGTTCTGCGCCAGCCCCGCGAGGGACGCCTCGAGGAACCCCCGGTACGCCGCGAAGTCGCCGAAATCGCGGTGCGGCCCGGGCTTGGGACGCTCGCGCAGCGCGCTCCCGTTCCATACGAGGTTGTGGAAGTAGGTGAGGCGCACGGGGCCCGCCGAGGTGGAGACGCTGCGGGCGTAGCCCGCCAGACCGTCGCTGATCGACTTGAAATCCGCGTAATACCCGGCGTAGGTCGGGTCCACGTCGGCGCCGATGGCGACGAGCAGGCAGACGAGCGAGTTCGCCACCCACACCGTGCCGGCCGCCTCGTGCGAGTGCAGCCGGTCCACGGTCGACGCGGACGAGACGAACGTGACGCCCCCGCCGCGGCGGCGGGCCCCGGAGCCGAACACGACGTCGGTCTCGTCGAATGCCGCGCGGGCGAAGTCGCCGTCCCACACCGCCTCGCAGAACCCGTCGGGGGTCGTCTCGACGTCGGGGCCGTGGAATACGTCGACTCTCGAGTCGCCGCGGTGACCGCGCGCCAGCCAGGCGAGCGGTGGCCACTCGGGGATGTGCGTGTACCGGAAGTGCATGCGTCGTTCCTAGGGCGATCGCTCGAAGCGGCGCGGCGCCGGCGCCGCGCCGTAGCGCGGCACCCGGTGACGATACACCGACGCAGGGCCGACCTCGCGGCTCCGCAGCACCGCGGCCAGTCGTTGGCTGAGGCTCTGGGCGGCCCAGAAAAACAGCGCATACGCGAAATTGAACCGGGGCCCCACCAGTACTGTCGGCGTGTCGGGCGGCGGGATCGCGGCCAGCGCCCGACGCGTCAGATGGTACCCCCGGAACAGCCAGAACGCGACCCGGTTGGCGGCGTCGTGGAGCCGGACGAAGATGCCCCCCCGCCCGAGCCGGCTCCGCAGGTCGGCGAAGAAGGCACGCCGCAGGGCGGGGTTCATCGGGTAGCTGTACGTAAGCACGATGGCCTTCTTGCGCCCCCCGAACAGACGGGGCGGGATCCCCGCCTCCTCGAGTATTCGGCGGGGGATGGGGCGATCGTAGGTCCCACCCCGGCGCCACGGCGCCATCTCCGGGGCCGCGCTCAGGGCGGCGAGATCGCGAATGCCGCGCGCCAAGAGGGCCGGCACGGCGACGTTCACGAATCCACTCTTCAGCCGGATCTCGGACAGCATCAGCGCCGTCGTGTCGCCGCGCACGACGCCCGCGGTCTGGTAGGCAAGCTCCCAGGGATCGAGGGCCCACACCTCGTCGCCTTGGAATCCGGTGAACAGCACGGCCGGCCGGCCGCCTCGCTCGATGTGGCGCGCGAGCGAGTGCAGCCGCACGCTGGTCGGCGCGCAGCCGGGGGCGAGGAAGTACAGCTCGTCCTCCGTCACGCGGGCGGCGGGCGGATCGAGGTACACCGTCGCCAGGCCGAGCCGATCGGCGATCGGCTTGCCGTCGTCGATCCCGGCGCGGCGGCTCAGCCACCACGGGATGTGCGAGTTCGAGTGACGCGCCGTGAAGCACGCCTCGATCCCCAGGTCCTTCACGAGGACGGCGACTGCGGCGGAATCGTACCCCGACGACACGGTCGCGAACGCCCGCATCCGGAAGCGGCGGTCGCCGCTCGTGTAGTTGCGGTGCAGCCGCGCGAGCACGCCGGCGAGGAGCTCGCGATAGCGGGCGTACGACGGAATCGCCGGGACTGCCCGCAGGCTCACGCACGTCGGCTCGCCGGCACCGACGACGAGATTCTCTCCGGAGACCTGGAAGAAGGATGGGATCTCGGCGTGACGCACCGCGAACGCCTTGGGGTAGCGCCCTTCCCCCGCCCGGATCGCGTATGTCTCCGCCCGATAGTCGTGACCCGGATCGAGCTCGGCGCCGGTGAAGCCGAGCAGCAGGGCGAGGCTGTTCGACACGAGCACGTGACCACGGTGCGAACAATAGACCAGCCGATTCACCAGCGCGCTTGACGGCACGAAGTGCACCACGTCGCCGGCCACGCGTATGCCGGTGCCGAAGAAGTGGTCGCTCGTGTGGAAGTCCCCGAGCCGGAACTCGCCGTCCCAAACACCCTCGACCAGCCAGTTGCCGCGGCACTCCACTCCCGTCCCATGGTGCACGCGCACCACGCCGTCGGCACGGTCCACCACGGCCAGCCACGCGAGCTGCGGCAACTCGTCCAGCTCGTGGCAAGACAGTCGGGGCATCACAGGCCGGGCCGGGATCCGGGGCGGGGGGGGCGACGCAAGACTTCGGTGGCGCGGCGCAGCACGGCCTGCTGGGACTCGCGCGACAGGCCGATGGCGAACGCGACGACCGCTGCCAGGGCGAGCGTCCCGGCGACGCCGGCTACCCACACCAGCCAGTTGGCGGCGACCAGGTGCCGGCCCAGCGCGCTCGCCGCGCCGAACAGCGCCGCCGTCACCAGGAGTCCGCGCGCGAAGCCGACCGGCAGTGCCGGGGTGTGGTCGTCGACGCAGCGCCGCGCCACGGCGGGGTACGTCAGCGTCTGCAGCATGCGGCCGGCGAGCACACCCAGGCACAGGCCGGTGAGCCCAAACGCGCGCGTCAGCGGGATGGCCAGGCTCACCGTCAGCACCGCCGCCGCGGCGCTGATCACCACGCGGAGCCACGACTGCAGGGCGGCATCTATGATGTAGGCGTCGGACCGGATGAACGCCGTTTGCACCGCGATCAGGACGATCAACAGGTCGACGTAGCTGCCCGCATAGTGATTGGAGCTGACCCACAGGGCCACGAACGAGCGGTTCCACAGGAGGATGGTGGTGCCGACGACGGTGGCGAACAGCCAGGTGAGCGCCAGGAGCTCGCGTCGCACCAGCTGCGCGCGCCCGTACTGGTGCTCCCCCAGCAGCCCGCCCAGCCCCGGCATGGCCGCGCCCACCGCGTTGCCGTGGATCGCCACGGCCGCGCGCGGCGCGTAGGCGGTGAGGACATACGTCGTCACGGCGGTGGGCGACACCACCGCTCCGAGGATCAGGACGTCGCTCGCGAGCAGCAGCTTGCTGATCAGGTCGCCGCCCGAGAGCCAGCCGGAGAGGCGCAGCAGGTGCCGCGTTTCGGCGCGGGCGGGGCGGGCCACGCCGAACCACGAGACGTAGGTCCGGGCCAACACCCAGAAGCAGAGCCCGCTCACGCCGGCGATCGCGATCTGCGCGCCGGCGACGCCCACCAGGCCCAGGCCCGCGTACACCGCCCCGGCCGTAAACGCGCCGCCGACCACGTTCAGGGCGGCCTGCAGCTCCATGCGCTTGTAGCCCAGGTTCATCCCCTGGAGGGCCGATTCCGGCAGGATGCCGAGACAGGCGAGCAGCGTCGCGCCGAGCGTGAGCGCGGCCGCGAGCCGCAGGGTCGCGTGCAGCGCGGGCGCCGCGCCGGTGATCGCCGGCGCCACCCACGCGATGACGGCGGCCGCGGCGACGGCGAGGGGCAGGAAGAGCAACCAGACGACGAGCGCTGCGCCCAGGGCGCGGCGGTGATCCGCGGCGGGGGCGGCCTGGCGGTTCGCGACCACCAGCCGCAGCGCTTCCGCCGGCCGGCCGCCGATGGCCGCCAGGTAACCGGCCAGCCGTCCCAGCATCTCCCACACGCCGAACAACCCGGCCCCCAGCCGGTCCACCAGCAGCGGCGTGAGCACCAGGCTCACGCCGGTCTTGACACCCAGGTCGAGGGCGAACGCGATGCCGTTGAGCGACGCGCGGCGCGTCAGCGGGATGGGCGGAGCCGGGGTCGCCGCGACGAGCGGCTCAGCCATGGTCCCACGATTTGCCGGCCCACTCCTGCTCGGCGAGCTGCCGCCCCCGCAGCAGCGTGCCGTCGTCCGCCTCCACCTGGAGCAGCGTCACCGCCGCGCCGCGGCAGCCGACCACTTGCCCGCACGCCGACTCGTCGGGACTGAACATGGGCCCGAGCACCGCGCCGGGGGCGAGACTCGCGGTGGCGGCCGCGGCGCCGGGGAGGAGCGCGGCCTGCCACACCGTCCAGCGGCGACCGTCCAGCCAGCCGAACGCGCCCGGATACGGCTTCGTGAGGGCCCGGATCATGTTATAGACGGCGCAGGCCTCCTGGTCCCAGTCGATGAGGCCGTCGGCCGGCCGGCGGCGCGGCAGCACCGGCCCTTCCGATTTGGCCTGCGGCCTGCCCGGGTGCTCGCCTCGGAGCAGTCGCGGCAGCACGCGCATGATCATGTCCCGGTTCGAGGCGGCCACGTGCTCGTACAGCGTGGCGCACGTATCGAACGGGGTGATCGGGAACTCGGTCTGGTCGATCACATCGCCCGCGTCCACGGCGGCGGCGAGCCAGATGAGGGAGTTGCCGGTGTTGCGCTCCCCGCGGATCAGGGCCCAGTTGATGGGGGCGCTGCCGCGGTTCTTGGGGAGCAAGGAGGCGTGCGCGCCGATCATGCCGAGGCGCGCGGTCGCCAGCGTTTCGGGGGCGAGGATCTGGCTCCACCCGATCACGAACACGAGGTCGAGCCCCAAGCCCTGCAGCAGCGTGCGCGACTCGAGATCGTTGATGCTTGTCACCTCGTGCAGCGGCACGCCGAATCGCCGGCACAGCGGCCGGTAATCGGCGGCGCCCGAGCGCGAGACCGCCACCGCCGGTTTGAGTGTCAGCACCGCGACGACCGGCGCGCCCGCTTCCAGGACCGCCTCCAGCGCGGGAATCCCCTCCATGTGAAACCCGACCCACCCGAGCTTCATCGCCGGTACATCCGCGTCAGGTCGAGCACCGCTTCGATCACGTCGGCCACGTCCTGGTCCGACATCCGGGCGTTGAGCGGCAGGCTGAGCATCCGCTCGAAGTTGCCGAGCGCGACCGGAAAGCGCTGCGGGGCGTAGGCGTACTTGTCGCGGTAGTAGGGGTGCAGATGGATCGGGATGAAGTGCACGGACGTCCCGATGTTGCGCGCCGTGAGCTCGTCGATGAACCGGTCGCGCCCGATGGAGAGGGTCTCCGGCACGAGCCGCAGGACATAGAGGTGCCACGCGTGCTCCACGTCGGCGCGCTCCACCGGGAGCTCGAGCGCGTCGGCGTCGCGGAACGCCTCCTGGTAGCTCCGCACCACCTCGCGGCGTCGCTCCTGGAAGCCCGCCAACTTCTTCAGCTGCCACAGCCCCAGCGCCGCCTGGATGTCGGTCATGTTGTACTTGAAGCCGGGTGCCAACACCTCGTAGCGCCAGCTCCCGCCCTTGCCGTAGCGCTTCCAGGCGTCGCGACTCATGCCGTGCAGGCTGAGCACGCGGGCGCGGTCGAGGAAGTCGGGCGCACCCGTCAGCATGCCACCCTCGGCGGTGGTCAGGTTCTTGGTCGCGTAAAAGCTGAACGCCACCGGGTTCGGGCCGGCGCCGATCCAGCGGCTCTTGTAACGGGCCGGAAGGGCGTGGGCCGCGTCCTCGATCACCGCGGCGCCCACGCCGCGCGCGGCGTCGTGGATCGCGTCCAGGTCCACCGGATGCCCCGCATAGTGGACGGGGAGGATGGCCCGCGTGTGCGGCGTGATCGCGGCCCGGACGGCGGCGGGATCGATGTTGAGGGTATCGGGCTCGACGTCCACCAGCACGGGCCGCGCGCCCACGTGCTCGATCACGTTCACCGAAGCGGTGAAGGTAAGGGGCGTGGTGATGACCTCGTCGCCCGCGCCCACGCCGAGCGTGGCGAGCGCGGTGTGCAGGCCGGCGGTACACGAATTGAGGGCCAGTGCGCCGGGCGCGTCGAGGGATGCCGCGAACTCCGTTTCGAAGCGTTTGGTCTTCGGGCCGGTCGTGATCCAGTCCGAGCGCAGCGTGTCGACGACTTCCCGGATCTCTTCTTCCCCGATGACCGGGGGCGCGAAGGGCAGGAACTCGGTACGGCGGGCGGGAGCGCGGGTCAGGGACACGGGCGCGCCTCGGCCGTTCAGGCGGTGGCGGATTTGGGGGCGCCGTCCGGGCCGGCCGTGTGCGCGTACGCGGGCCGGAGCGGCGAGCGGGGATCGGGGGTGGCGCGCGGACGCGCGGGAACCAGGAGCGGTCGTTCGCGCGTGTGCCACGGCACGTACTCCGGCACGAGGCGCGAGATGGCGTCGATCAGCTCGTCGCGCGAGCCGTGGGCCAGGACCTCGAGGAGGTGCTCGAGATCACGCTCCACCGCCGGTCCGTCCGCTCCGTTGCGCTCGATGACGCGAATCTTGTCGGCGGAAGTGGCGACGGTGTCCTCGGCGCACGCGACGAGCTCCTCGGCCAGCTTCTCGCCGGGGCGCAGCCCGCTGAACGCGATCGAGATGTCGCGGTAGGGCTCGAGGCCCGACAGCCGGATCAGCTGCTCCGCGAGCTCGAGGATGCGGATCGGCTTGCCCATCTCGAGAATCGAGATGCGGCGCGCGGCCTCGGGCAGGGCCGC
>Ga0209590_10000759_pt1 | contig 11240 bp, 7 predicted proteins | sample CZO8metaG_FD_188353 | JGI IMG/M metagenome (GOLD analysis project Ga0209590, IMG submission 188353) | Vadose zone soil microbial communities from the Eel River Critical Zone Observatory, Northern California, USA - CZOApr15con1.8 metaG... | ecosystem: Environmental > Terrestrial > Soil > Vadose...
CCCGGGAATGAGGGAGAACTTCGTCGGGGCGCGCGTCCTTGCGAGGTGGATTGTGATGAGCATGATCGCGAGACCCGCGAGAAGCTGATTCGCGCCGCCGAAGTACAACCAGAGGGCCCACCAGCTCCCGGAGACCGCGAACGCCCATGGGATGCCGAGGCCGACCACCGTCGAGATGTGCTTGTTGCCGAACATGTGGAACCGGCCTTCGCTCCAGGTTTCCGCGGCGACGAGGCGGAAGAATCGCGTGACGAGCGCCTGAACCGTGAGCGCATAGATGATGAGGACGAGCCCGAAGAAGGTCGTCAGGACCGGAGCCGTCAGACCGCCGAGGAACGGCGTCGTGAGCGTGACCGCGCCCGCGACCCAAGCGGCGACATTCGTGCGGCCGACGAAGAAGCTCGGGGCGAGGACCATGTATGCGATCAGGGAGGCGAGCGCCAAGAGACCTTCCGAGAGCATCGCTCCGCCGCCGACCGGAAGGGCGTCCGTCTCGATGTCCAGCTGCTTCGACGACGACGAGCTGCTCACGAGACTGTGCCAGCCGGAGATCGCGCCGCAGGCAATCGCGACGAACAGGATCGGCCAGATGGGCCCGAGGATTCCCTGGGGATCGAACCAGAACGGGCCGGCCGGCATCTGAACATTGATCGGCGCGGGCGCCCTCGGCAACGTCAAGCCCAAGAAGCTGGCGCCCCAGAACGGAGTCATGAGCGCTCCGAAGAGAATCAAGAGGATGGCCGCGTACGCCGGGTAGAATGCGAGGTAGTTCGTCGGCTGGACGAACATCGGCGTCGGTAGGACCGCGGCTGCGTACAGGATGACGGCGGCCACGAACGCCCAGATCGGGATGTTCCACACCCCGAAACCAAGCGTGATCGGAAAAGCCACGCCCAGGTAGATGCTGAAGATGACCAACGCGAGGCCGATTCCGGTGACCGCGAAGACGTTCATCTTGACCCGATACAGGAGCTGGCCGCAGAGCAGGCCGGCGACGAGGATGCCGACCGTCGCGACGAATGTCCCTGGGAACGCGTTCCAGAACGAGGCGATGAGGGCAATGAACGTGGCCGAGATGATGATGAGGTAGAACAGGACGAACGCGAGCAGGTTCGACCGGCCCCGGGCGCCCGTGAACTCGTAGGTGATCGGTCCGAACGAACGTCCCTCCTTCCGGACCGACAACATCATCGCGCCGTAGTCTTGCAGCCATCCGATGAAAAAGTTCCCGCCGATGATCCATAGGAGGGCGGGAAGCCATCCAAACGTGATGCCGATGAACGGGCCCAAGATCGGGCCGAGGGCGGCGACGCTTTTGAACTGGTAGCCCCATAGAACGTACCGACTCACGGGAAAGTATTCGACGCCATCCATGTACATGTGCGCCGGCGTCGCCTTCTTCGCATCGGATCGCCACACGTTCCGGTCGATCCACTTTCCATAGCCCCAGTACGCGACTCCATACAGCCCGATCGTGACGACGACCCACAGAAACGGAGTTGACAGAATGTCGACCACGGTACCTCCTCCTGGCTCCCCGAACCCCATGCGAGGAACTGCCACGGGTATTCTTGTCAGACCGCTTAAACGTCACGTTTACCGGTTCCCGGCGAACCCGCCCAGATTTCCTACCCGACACAGAAAAAGGCCCCGCGCACCGCCGCGGAAGGCACATAGGATGGTTCGCCTTTTCGGGAGCGTGGTGACGCGACCCCCGCGGGTCCAGCTTCTCGGCCTCCTCCCGGCGATCTTGAAGCCGTGCGGGCCGGCGTGCGCTCAGCCATTCACGAACCGGAACGTCGAGGCCCTCAGGGACGAAGAGTGGCATGAGACCCCGGCATTCGTGCTCGAGAACGCGGATCGGGCGCATCGGATCGCGGAAGACCTGTTCCGGGATTTCGGGGACCGCGTCCGGATCGAGGTCGTCGGACTCGATTCGCCGAGAGGCGTGTGGCTCGGCCTCCGCCACCGCGTCGGCAAAGGGTTCGCGGTTATCGTGGACGGCCGCGATGTCTTTCGAGACCCCCGCGACTACGATCCGGTCAAGGGGGCCGTCTCGCGAGCGCTCTCGACCCGTCCGTTGCCGGCGTGACCTTGTCGGGCGTTACGCCGTTGATGCGGCGCTGGGCATGTCCGCTCGGAACAATACCGGCAGAGCCGCAAGCCAGAGAATCTCGAACACCAGGGAGACGATCGAGGGCAAGGTGGCGACAGAGCCGAACACTGCGAACGCCAGGACGACCGTCAAGCCGAGATTCTTGAACGACGAGAACGTGGTCACGGCTACCCGCTCCGCCCATGGGACGCGGAGCGCCCGCGTGAGCAGGAACACGACCCCGCCCAGGAGGAAGGTCCGCCCGAACGAAAAGAGGGCCAGGGACGCGATGAGCTCGGGATGGGCCAATAACGGTCCGCGCGTGGAGCCGGCCGTCGCCACGACGAGAAAGAAGAACGAGATGCTCACCGCACTGCCGCGAAAATCGACGGCTCGGGGGAACCGCCGGAGGAACCGGGACGCGACGAGAGGGACCCCGATTAGCAGGACCGTCTGCAAGACGAGTTCCCCGAACGGCGCCGTTTGGTTCGTGAAGACGAGGGTGATCGCCGGCACGAGACCCAGGCCGAGCACATACAGGAGCGCCAAGGCAAGCACGGCCCGTCGTGTGTCTCCTTTGAGGATGGACGTGATGGGGACGACCGCGATCGCCGGGGGGACCGCCGCCATGAGCACCCAACCATTCCGGATCTGTGGGTCCGGACTCACGACGGCGAACGCGAGGATGAGTCCGCTCAGGACGACGTAGCTCATCCCGAAGGCGAGCAGGAACGGTCGCAACTCCGCCCGCGGGGAGATCCCGGCAATCGAGATCTCGGTCAGCGCGAACGTCATCCCGAGGACGAGCGCGACTTGCGAAATCTCTTTGGAGTACGCGGGAAAGCCGCCGGTCGCGAAGCCGACCACCAGGCCCGAGGCGACCATCGTCGGGAAGCTGCGCCACGGGCGGAACACGCCGGCCGGAGACGGACCCTCGTTGAAAAGCTTGCCGCATCACAGGGTCGCGAGGAAGGCCCCGACCATCGCGAGGCCGATCGCAAACTTCTGCGGGAACGTGAGCCGCTCGTCCATCCAGAACCGCCGCACCAGGATCGCGACGATCGGGTACGCGGTCGTGAAGGGCACGACGATCGCGATGGGCCCGAGTCCGATCGCCAGGAAAATCGCGATCCCGGCGATGCTGAAGAGGAACAGCGACGGGATCGCCTCGCGGATCCCGGCACGATCCCAGAAGCCGCTCTCGCGCAGGCCTCTCGAAGCGACGGCCAAGTAAATCGGGGTCGAAACGAGAACGTAAATCCCGGCGTTTCCCGCGAAGCCGAGCGCGTCGATCGACATGCGTTCCAGGATTCCCCAGGCGCCCCAGAGGATGATCGCGAGCAGCATCGGCGCGAGCCAGGCTCTCCCGACCGCGGCTTCGCCCGGGTAGTCGTGGAGTCCGAGGACGACCGCGCCGATCAGGAGGAAGGCGATCGCGACCATCTGCACCGGGACGAGCGAGACGCCGAGGATGAGGACGGCGGCTGCGACCGTGATGACCGGGTAGGCTGCGGTGAATCCGCTGACGACGCTCGCGGTGCCGGATTCCATCGCGCGGAACCAGAAGATCGTGCCGAAACAGCCGCACACCGCGCTCGCGATCGCCAAGGCCATGCCGATCGGCGCCAGGCGCTCCCAGCCGGATCCGAGGAAAAACCACGCGGCGTAGATCGGCGCGCTAGCGACCGCGTACAGGACGAGCATGCGAGCTGACCCGAGCCGGACTGTCGGCTCTTTGGACAGGCCCTCGCCCACGCCGTAGCAGACGACCGTGAGGAGGGCGCAGACGAGCCAGAGCTCCATCTCTCGCCTCGCTTCGTTGACTGCCGGGTTCTTCTTCCTCGTCCATCGTTTCGCAGACTCCTTCGGGCCGGTGGCCCGCGTCCGCGCGGCGTCACCCTAGGCCGAGGTTTTATTAAATCGTTCCGGGCTGAAGGCTCTTACTCAGAGAGAGAAAATCATACGCGATCTGCAGTCGCTATGCAGGGCCGCGTTATGATCCAATTTCGATTTTGATTTCCGAATGATGGACAATAAGCGCCAATCGAGAAAGATTCCACGGGGCTCCGCTCCATCTCTCTGGCAACCTATTTAATGCCTGTCGGACATCCCTTTTATGGAGTGGGCCAAAGGACTTCTTGAGGCCTGTGCCAAATGCGGGAGGAGATCCGACGAAGTCCGGACACTACGCCGTCGTTTGTGGATTGGTGGCCGCTGTCCTTATGTTGCAAATCGCGGTCGGCGGATACCCCGTTGCATTTGAAATCAATGCGAGGGCGGCGCCTCCTCCTCCGGTCCTCAACATCGGATTCCTGCAGACGATCGACAGTCTGAACCCATACATCGGACTCAATGATGCGTCATACCTCCTCTACGGGCTGATTTATGACTATCCGTATGCCTTTGATCAAGACGGGAACTATGTTCCGAACATCATCACCGATGCCACACACGACAGTTCCCTCATGAACTGGACATACACGGTGCGGCAGGGCGTGTATTGGTCGGATAATACCCTGTTGACCGCAGACGACGTCGCCTTCACATGGAACTATGACAGCCAGAACCTGTTTCACCTTTGGGCCTACGAGCCGTACTTCAACCAAGTCGTTCAATGCACGGGCACAAACAAGGGCCATTGCGGGGCGGTCATCTCTTCCACCGATCCGTGGAAGGTCACGGTGTACTTCAGGATCCCATTCGTCTCAGGCCAAGACTTGTTCGCGCCCATCGTCCAGAAGGCCCAGTGGAGCCCCATCAACCCGCAGGCGGCGGAGTACAGCTACACGAACCCGAATCCCATCGGCACCGGCCCGTTCGTCGCAGACCCCAACATCTACTCGCAGTGGCTGCAGAATGGCGCCGTCCCCTTGCACCTCCTCAGGAACCCGAGATACCACCCGGTTGGAACTCACGTGGGTCTGGTGAATATCACCGCCATCAACCTATGGCAGTACAACACCCAAGAGAAGCTCGCACTGGCGCTCTTGGCTGGCGATATCCAGCTGGCACAGATGACTACCGCGGGAATCTTGACCGTTGAGGGTCAACCGAACGTCCTGACGCAAAAATATCTCCAGGCGATTCAGGAATGGAACGAAATCGGCATCAGCCAGGTCGACAAGAAAAATGTGAATGGCGGACTGAACAATGCGCGCTTCGACGTGAATGTGCGCCGCGCCATGGCCCACGCGACGAACAAGGACTACATCCTCAAGACGATCTACCGAGGGCAAGGGGTTCGGGGAGACACGTTGGTCTCGCCGATCACACCGGACTGGTGGTACGACCCCGTTGCGGGGGGCGACAATATTTCCTTCAACCTCAACACGGCGAACGCAATCCTCGATGCCGCCGGGTACACCGCGCACTATACGGGCCAAGACGGCGTGACACAGTATCGTGCGGCCGCCAGCGATATCCCCGTGAGCTTTCAGACGTCATGCTACCAGTGCGTCAGTCCGACCAACGTGACAAAGACGATCACCGCGGGGACGCACCTTAACTTCACCCTGGCCGTCCGGCCGAAAGACGGGTTCCCCGAGGAGAACAAGGTCGCCGATTATATCCAAGAGCAGTGGAAGCAGATCGGGATTGAAATTACCGTCAAGAGGGAGCCGAGCGAGGATGCGCTGAGCACCGATGTCTACGGCGGAAGAGTGGAGACCTACATCTGGTATTGGTCTGCGGACCCCGACCCGAACTATATCCTCTCCATGCAATCGTCATGGACCCTGGATGGATGGAGCGACAACTGGTGGAACAACGCGACATACAATTATTACTACCTCAAGCAGCTTTCAGACCAGAACCCCGCCACCCGCGCGGCCGACGTGAAGGCCGCTCAGAAAATTGAGTATGAGTCCGCGGTCTACATCATCTACATCTTCCCGTACGGCCAGTGGGCCATGCGAACGGACCTTTGGCAGGGATGGGGCGACTGGACCGCGCACCCGTACCGTCAGATGAATGCGTACTGGGGTGCAAACCCGCTCTGGTTCGACCTGAACTGCCCTAGCTGCGTCGTACCCGCGACGAACCAGCCGCCGACTCCGCCCGTCATCACAGGGTCTCGATATCCCAGCACCTACACGGGCGTGAACCTGACCTTGTCCGCGACCTCCTCAGACGCCGAGGCATCGGATCTGCTGAACTGGACCTGGACATGGGGAGACGGCAATTCGACGGTCACCCATGGAACCGCCGCGGCCCCCACGAGCACGTACGGCCATATTTGGACCGTGCCCGGGAACTACACGGTTCGGGTGAGCGTGTCCGACGGATACAGCGCGCCGGTGGGCACGGCCAATCCGGTCTATGTGAACGTCACCACGCCGCCGCCCAACCTGGGGACGCTCCAAGGGACGGTCAAGGACACTTCGGGCAATCCAATCCCTGGGGCCCAGGTCATCGCGACACCCGGGAACCGCGCCGACACGACGACAACCGCGGGTGCCTACTCGATCAGTCTACCGGAAGCGACATACTCATTGACGGCGACCGCGCCTCTGTTCAACGCGCAAACCGTTTCGAATGTGGTGGTGACGGCGGGTGCATCGACGTGGCGCAATTTCACCCTCACCCCGAATGTCGGCTGGATCATTGCGACGGTGACGGACCAGCGGACCGGCGCGGCAATCGGAGGGGCCGTCGTCCTGGCGTCGTCCTCGACCGGCGTCCAGAAGACGGGCTCGACGAATGCGCAAGGGAAGTCCAATCTGAGCGTCGAGCCCGGGACATTCACCGTCAACGCGTCGGCGAGTGGCTATGTCGGGGCGACAACGAGCGGAGTGGTCGTCGTCTCCGGCCAGGAGAAGGCCGTGGCGATCGCGCTGACCCCAATTAACACCGGGACGGAGGGGTTGGATCCAATCGTGATCGCGGCCGTCGCGATCGTGGTCGTGATTGCGGCCGTGGCTCTGTCGGCCGTATTGCTGATTCGGCGAAGGAACAAGAAGGAGGCCGACGAGGCGAGAATCGACCTCCCGCCCAAGACATGACGACGGCAGCGTTGGGCAACCGGTGACGAGATGACGCGGAGGCGGTTCGACGAACCTCCGTAAGTACCTCCTGAAGAAGGCGGTCTCAGTAGTCCTAACGGTCCTCCTCATCTCCTCGATCAACTTCTTCATCTTACAGGTCTTGCCCGGCGACCCGACCCGTGCCATCATCCCGAGGGGTGGCGATATCGAAGCCGGCGGTAACTGCACGGGAAGTCAAATCGGCAACGCTCGCTGCGGGCTACGCGCGCAGCTCATCGCGGAATGGGGTCTGGACAAGCCCGTCGTCGTGCGGTACGTCATCTACCTCGGCAACCTTTTCCAAGGGAATCTTGGCACCTCGATCACCGTTCGACCTGGCGTGCCCGTGACGCAGGTCATCGGGCCGGTACTCAGTACCACCCTGACCCTCATCGGCATCGCGACCTTCCTGACCATGTGGTTGGGGATTATTCTCGGTCGGATCTCGGGCTGGAGGAGAGGCGGGAAAACGGACGTATCGATCACGATGTTTACACTCGTCGGGTACTCCATGCCTTCCTTCTGGGTATCTCTGATGCTAGTCTTCGGGCTCGCCTACGTCGTCCCTGTCTTCCCCCTCCAGCTCCAAGTGTCGGTGGACCCCGTGGTGAACGCCCTCAACACCCTCTACTACTGGATCCTGCCGATCCTAGTCTTTGTGATCACGAACGTCGCATGGTTCTCTCTCACCTTGCGGAATTCGCTCACCGAGGTCCTCCCGGAGGATTACATGGTCACCGCAGCGGCGAAGGGGCTCAACGAACGCCAGCAGCTTCGCTGGCACGCGCTCCCGAACGCCCGCCTGCCCGTGGTGACGGCTTCCGCCCTTTACTTCGGATGGATCGTGAGCGGAGTCATTGTGATCGAGACCGTCTTCAACATCAATGGGATCGGTTTGCTCACGTGGACCGCCACCCAGCGTAACGACTACCCCTTGCTGGGCGCCATCTTCCTCATCGCGACTATAGGCGTTGTCGTCGGCAATGCGGTTGCGGACGTGTTGTACACTATCCTCGATCCCCGCGTTCGGGAGGGTTAGGACCTGGGGTCGACGGTCGTCGGCTCCGCCGCGGACCGTTACTCCCTATTCCAGGAGCGAGTCCTGTTCAACCTTGCACGCCTTCGAAAAACGATGGCGGAAATCCTTCGCAAGAAGTTGGCACTCGCCGGACTCATCATCATCCTCATCTTCGTATTCATGGCCCTGCTCGCCCCCGTTCTCGTAGGGCCGTACCAGAGCTCGCTGCAATTCACCACGCCCGACCAGCCGCCATCGTCGCAACACCCTATGGGGACGGACGAGTCTGGCAGAGACATCCTCAATCTCCTGGTGTACGGAAGCCGGGTCTCCGTCCTCGTCGGCTTCGCCGCGTCCTTCGTTGCGATGGTTGCCGGGACCGCCCTCGGACTAGTCGCGGGGTACTACGGAAAGGTAACGGACCAACTCATCTCCCGTGTGACGGACTTCTTTCTCGTCATCCCGTGGCTGCCCTTTGTCCTCGTCCTTGTGGCGGTGCTGGGACCAAGCTTACAGACCATCGTCTTCGCCATTGCCCTCGTGAGCTGGCCGACCACCGCGCGAGTCATCCGGTCGCAGGTACTGTCCTTGAAAGAGCGCCAGTTCATTGAACGTGCTCGCGCGGTCGGGGCCGGGAGGGCGTACATCCTCCGGAAGCACATCCTGCCGAACGTCATGCCCCTCGTCTGGGCTGAGTCCGTGTTGACCGTTTCGAGCGCGGTCTTCACAGAAGCGTTCCTTTCGTTCTTCGGATTAGGATGGAGCGGGATCGGAGCGATCGAAAGCTGGGGTCAGATGGTCAACAACGCGTACAACCAGCTCGCGATCCTTCGGGGCCAGTGGTGGTACTTCCTGCCCCCGGGTGTGTTCATCACGTTGCTCGTCCTCGGCTTTGCGATGCTCGGCTATGGGATTGAGGAAATCATGAACCCCGCATTGAAACGCCGCGGCGGAGCCGTCGCTATGAAAAAGAAGCTCAGGGCCAGCGCTGTGCCGTAGCTAAGTCGCGAGAAAACGGCACTGGGCGCGGGACTTCGACGACCGAGTTCCCTTCAGCGTCAGCTTATCTGGAAAGGTCTGGTCAGCAACGCGACGATGGCGGAACGAAACCGACATACGAAGCGAGGGCTTCCCAGCGCCCGGACCATGGCTCCGGTAGACCTCGTCGTCATAGGCGCGGGGCACAACGGCCTCGTCGCGGCGAACTACCTCGCCAAGGCGGGGCTACGAGTCATCGTCGTCGAACGATCGGACCGTCTCGGAGGCGCTTGCGTAACGGACGAGATCGCCCCGGGATTCAAGGTCAGCGCCGCCGCGTATGTCTCGGGACTGTTCCGCCCGCAGATCATCGAGGACCTCGAGCTCGCGAAGTTCGGGCTGCGGCAGGTGGCCTTCGATCCGCAAGGATTCTGCCCCTTCCCGGATGGACGGCATCTCCTCCTCTGGTCCGACGGCAAGAAGACCGCGAGAGAGATCGCCAAGTTCTCGAAGAAGGATGCCGCGGCGTATCCGAAGTACGAGGCGATGTGGGCCGAGGTCTACGATCTCATCGAGCCCATGCTTCTCGCTCCGCCCGTCCCGATCGCCGAGCTCGTCTCGCTCCTCCGCGGCCCGGAAGCGGAAGACCTCCTCCGGCGCCTGCTCTTCTACAGCGCGGAAGAACTCCTCGACGAATATTTCGAGTCCGACGAGGTGAAGGCCGCCTTCGCAAACGAGAGCGTGATCGGCCATTTCTCCGGGCCGTCGGCGCCGGGGACCGCATTTACCCTCGCGCACAATCTCCTCGGGAACATTGACGGCCAGGTCGGCGGCTGGGGACTCGTGCTTGGCGGGATGGGTGCACTGCCGGATGCCCTCGCGGCCGCCGCACGCGCCCGCGGCGTGGAAGTCCTTCTTCGCTCTCCGGTCGAGAGGATTCGTGTCCACGATGGACGCGCGGTCGGGGTGCAACTCGAAGGAGGGCGAACGATTGACGCGAAGGCGGTCGTCTCGACCGCGGATCCGAAACGCACGTTCCTCCAGATGGTGGAACCGGATCACCTGCCCGTCGAATTCCGTCATGCCGTCGCCGCGATCAAAATGCACGGAGCCGCGATGAAAGTCAACTGTGCCCTGTCGGAGCTGCCCCGGTGGTCCGCGGCCAGCCGGACGCCCGGTCCGCATCATCAGGGCAGCACGTACATCGGCCCCTCGATCGAGTATGTCGAGGACGCGTTTCTCGATGCAAAGTACGGACGCCCCTCCGAGCATCCCTGGCTCGAGGTCGTGACGCAGAGCGTCCTCGACCCATCCGTCGCGCCGCCCGGGAAGCACACGTTGTCGATCTACGTTCAGTACAGCCCGTACCATCTCGCGGCGGGTTCGTGGGACGAACTCCGGGAGCCGTACGGGGACCGCGTGATCGAGACGCTGGCGGAGTACGCCCCGAACGTCTCGAAGGCGATCCTCGCCCGCGACGTGATTACGCCGCTCGACCTGGAGCGCCGGTTCGGTCTGACGGAAGCGCACCAGTCGCATGGAGAGATGGGACCGGACCAGTTCTTCTCGTTCCGGCCGGTGCCCGGTTGGTCGAATTACCGCACGCCGGTGGAGGGGCTGTACCTGTGCGGCGCCGGCACACATCCCGGAGGCGGGGTGAGCGGCGCTCCGGGGTACAACGGGGCGCACGCGGTCCTCGAGGACTGGCCGAAACTGAGGGTCGACTAAGAGGCGGAACGCCTCCGCAGGACCCGCTTGATCGCCCGCAACGGATAGGCGAGGAACCGCTGCCCCTGCTGGTACGCCCTCCGGGAGATCGCCTCCGCCGACCAGAACGCATCTTTCAGTTCCACGAGTTCCTTCTGCGGAGAGAAGAACGCGTAGATCGGGACGCCGATCGCGAGCAGGACGAGGGAGATCCCGATCAGCCGTGGCGAGACGAGCCCCATGAGGACGACCGAGAAGAACATGCCGACCACCGGGATGGCGACCTTCCAGCGAAGTCCGCTCGAGAGCCTCGGGTGCTTGCGTTCGAGGAAGATCGTCGAGAAGCAGGTCGCGAAGTAGACGAACGCGAGAAGGAACACGGCCGAGCTGATTAAATCGGACAAGGTGCCCATCAGACTCG
>Ga0209590_10000773_pt1 | contig 11187 bp, 11 predicted proteins | sample CZO8metaG_FD_188353 | JGI IMG/M metagenome (GOLD analysis project Ga0209590, IMG submission 188353) | Vadose zone soil microbial communities from the Eel River Critical Zone Observatory, Northern California, USA - CZOApr15con1.8 metaG... | ecosystem: Environmental > Terrestrial > Soil > Vadose...
AGGGATTTGAACCCCCACAGCTTTCGCGGGTGGTTTACAGCCACTTGAGCTCGCCAATGCCCAGCCGACCCACTAGGGAGCAGTAATCGTACGCAATCTCGCCAGGGGCTTTCCGCGGAACCTGCCCATAGAATGGCGCCGTGTCGCAAGGCTACGCACGCTACGTCCTTGCGGTCATGGTCGGCATCAACTTCCTCAACTACCTGGATCGCTGGGTCGCCTCCGCCGCGGCGCCTCTGATCCAGAAAGAGTTCCATATCGACGACGCCCAGGTCGGGCTCCTCGGTACCGCGTTTCTCCTCGTCTACGCGGTCGCCGCCCTTCCGTTCGGCTACTGGGGCGATCGCGGAGTACGCCGCACGGTGATCGGCGTCGGGGTCACGATCTGGAGCCTCGCGACTCTGTTCTCCGGACTGGCTGGCAACTACGTCCAGCTGTTCCTCAGCCGCGGCGCTGTCGGCATCGGCGAGGCGAGCTACTACCCAGCCGGAACGTCGCTTGTCTCAGACTACTTTCCGAAGGAGCAGCGCGGACGCGCCATGTCGATCTGGGGCGCCGGCAGCGCGGTCGGCATCGCAGTCGGGTTCGCGGGCGGTGGGTTCGTGGCCGACCGCTTCGGCTGGCGCAGCGCCTTCTACTTCGCCGCCGTGCCCGGGCTCCTGTTCGCGTTCCTCGCGTTCAGCCTGCGCGAGCCGCTGCGCGGGAGCATGGAGAAACTCGGACCGACCCTAAAGCGGACGACCGACGCTACCGCCCGCACCTTCATCAACCTCATGCGCATCCCCACCCTGCGCGCCTCGATTCTCGCGCAGACCGTGCTCTATTTCGTCCTGGCCTCGAATGCATTCTGGCTGCCGACCCTGCTCCACCGGCGATTCGACATGTCGCTCAGCGCGGCCGGCCTGCTCGCGGGCGTCGTCCTGGTGGTTGGCGGGCTCATCGGCACATTGTCCGGAGGATGGATCGCCGACCGCCGCGCCAAAACCAGGCCGGCCGCGCATCTCGAGGTTGGAATCGCCGGCTTCCTCATCGGCGCCGTCTTCATCATCATCGCGCTCGTCGCGCCCCTGAGCATCGGGCCGGTCCCGGTTTTCGTCCCCGCCTTCCTGGTCACGGTCATCGCCCTCTACCTCCACGCCGGCCCGTTCACCGCGGTGTCGCAGAACGTTGTCTCGCCCGCCCTGCGCGCGAGCTGCGTGACCATGCTGCTGTTTGTCTCACACGTGTTCGGCGACTCGCACTCGACATTCGACGTCGGATGGATTTCGGACCACATCCACAGCCTTCAGCTGGCCCTGTTGATCACGTCGCCGACGCTGCTGGTCGTGGCCGCCATCATCGCAGCGACAGGGTTGCGCGCGGTCAAGCACGACACAGAGACGATGGAAGCTGAATGGGCTACCCGGACAGCGGAGCCCGCGACCTCTCTTAGTAGATAAACCCCACCAGGGCAGAACCGAGCTGGCCGGGCTTGATCGTGCGCTGGTCGATCACGTAGAACGCGACCCAGTTCATCTCGGACACCATCCATGACCCGTCCGGATACACCGCTTCGACGTACGCCACATGGCCCGCCCAGCTCTCCCAGGTGACCATGATCGAGCCCACCCTCGGGGTCGGGCCGACCGCGTACCCCTTGGCCGCGGCGTTCTGGTACCAGTAACCGGCGTCGCCGGTCCAGCTCACAAGGCGCTTGCTCGCGACGAAGTACGTGCACCAGCCGCCCGGGAAGTTGTTCTGGGGCGGTCCCGTGTACGGGCCGAGGCAGCAATTGAGCACCTTGACGCTGTAGGAACCGTGCGTGCCCGTGCGCATGAGCTGCTGCCACAGCGCCGGCGGCGGCGGGAATGCGCCACCCACGCCGTTCGGGACCACGAGCAAGGATCCGGCCGTCAGACGGGGAGTGCGCAACCGGTTGAAGTCGTAGATGGTCTGGGAATCCACTCCGTACGTGCCGGCGATGCTGTCGATGGTGTCGCCCGCCTTGACGGTGACGACAACGCCGGGTATCGGTGGGATCGCGATCTGGTCGCCCGTGGAAATGGCGTCGTTCGAGAACAGGTTCGAGTTCGACCAGCGGATCTGGGATACGGTCACGTTGTATCTGGTGGCAATCGAGTCCAGGGTGTCGCCGGCCTGCACTGTGTAGGTGAATGGCTGGTGGCTGATCGGCGCCGAGCTTGGGATGGAGACCGGCTTGATGATCGTGCTGTACCGGCCTAGGGAGATGTCTCCGGCGGTCCCGCCCTCGCTTTCCACGGTCGCCTCGGCGTTGACGGTGCCGAGTCTGGAGGTCAAATAAGCCGGGACGTGTCGATCCATCGACGCGTACGACGAAATTCCAACTGCTATCGCGAGCACGACAGCATGGGTCAGGTATCGATGGACTCGCAAATGTCTACCCCTAAACGTTGCGACCGTCAGTGAACCAGCCGGCGGGCCGGGCCCCAGAGAACGGGGGCCACCGTAACAGACCCCCGCCGAGGTCGTCAACCCGCCAAGCCGCCACCATCGGTTGCGCGAACGAACGTTCGCGGCTGCCCGTTGATCTCAGCTCCAGCGTGGGCACCGAGCGCTTACTGGCGCCCCGGCGAACGAAAGTTCGCAGGGCCAGCAGGGATCCTCGCCGCTTTGAGTTCATGCCAAGACGCAGCCTCACGCGCGGTACAACGCTGGAGGGGCGCACAAGCTTGCTGACCCCGGGAGCCCTGCTTACGGCCCTCCCCGCACGTAAATCGTCTGGCCCGAGACGAAGCTGGACTCGTCGCTGCACAGGAAGGCGATCACGCTCGCGATGTCCTCCGGCTGGCCGACGCGGCGCAGCGGTATCTGCGAGGCTGCACCCAGCTTGAACGTCTCGTAGTCCATCCCCATCCGTTCGGCGGTGGCGCGCGTCATGCGCGTCTCCACGAACCCTGGAGCCACCGTGTTGACGTTGACGTTGAACGGCCCCAGCTCGATCGCCAGCGTACGCGCCATGCCTTGCAGGCCGGCCTTGGCCGCCGAGTAGTTGGCCTGTCCCCGGTTGCCGAGCGCAGACGTCGACGACAGGAACACCATCTTTCCGTACTTCTGCTCGACCATCTGCTTCTGCGCCACGCGCGCGCACAGGAACGTGCCTTTGAGGTGCGTGTCGATGACTGAGTCCCAATCCTCGTCGGTCATCTTGAAGATCAGGTTGTCGCGGATGATGCCCGCGCACGTGACCAGGATGTCGAGCCGGCCCAGCTCTGTGACCGTTCGCTCCACCATCGCCTCGACTGACCTGCGGTCGCTCACGTCGCACGCGACGCCGAAGCCACCGATCGCACTCGCGACCTCGCGTGCCGGCGCTTCGTCGAGATCCGACACCGCCACCCGAGCGCCCTCGGCCGCAAGCAGCCGCGCGGTGGCGGCGCCGATCCCGCGGCCGCCGCCGGTGACAAGCGCAACCCGATCCCTGAACTTCACTCGGTCTCCGTGTCGAGGGCGGTTCCGCCGTCCTTGCGCGGATCGGAGGCGCCGTGAAAGAATCCATCCTTCTCGCCGGCGATCACCTGCGGCCTCGCAAAGTACGAGTCGTAGCTGAGCGTCCGACGGTTGACCGCGTAGCCGCGCTGCTCCAGGCCGCGGCTCACGGCCACAGGAATGCGGCCCTCCACCTGCACCACGTCTCCCTGGAAGTCGATTCGCGGCGCGCTCACCGCCTCGACGGGCGTCATCTTGTGATCCAGGATGTTGACGAGGACCTGCAGAATCGCGGTCACGATCTTGGTGCCGCCCGGCGCCCCGATGCACACGCGCAGGCGATCGCCGTCAAATACGAGTGTCGGTGTCATGCTCGTGGCACGCGTCTTGCCTGGCCGCACCGAGTTGGCGTTGCCTGGACGCGGGTCGAAGCAGTTCATGTAGTCGTTGTAGCCAAAGCCCAGGCCGGGGGTGACGACGCCGCTCGCAGAGCCGAGCGTGTGGGTCAGCGAGACGGCGTTGCCCGAGTCATCGACGACACAGACGTGCGTGGTGTCGGGCCGATCGTGCACCGCCCCCGCGCCGACTGCCCCGCCCGCCTCCACGGCCGCCACCGACCGAGCCTTGGCCGCGTAGTCCTTGTCGGCGAGCGCCCCGGTGGGCACATCGACGAAGCGCGGGTCGGCGACGTGAAGCTCGCGGTCGGCCACCGCCCAGGCCATCGCCTCGACCAGCAACCGCGCCGACTCGGTGCTCGGCCATCCATGCGCGCCCAGGTCATAGCCCTCGAGGAAGTTGAGCATCTGTATCAAGGTGATGCCGGCGGCCGGTGGGCCCGCAGCGACGACAGATAGACCTCGGTAGGTGCCACGTAGCGGCTCCGTCACGTTGACCCGGTAGCTCGCCAGGTCTTCGCGGGTGATGAACCCGCCATGGGCCTCGAAGTCCGAGACGATCCGATCGGCGATCTCACCTTTGTAGAAGACGTCCGGCCCTTCGTCCGCCAGGCGTTCCAGCGTGCGGGCGAGGTCCTTCTGCACAAATAGTTCGCCGATATCGAATAGTTCGTCGTTTCGCATATAAATGGCCTTCGCCGCCGCCGTGGCCTGGATGCGCTCGCGGTTGGGCACGACGTCCGGCCCGTAATCGGTCGTCCAGTAGCCGTGCATGTACCCGGTCACCGGAAACCCGTCGCGGGCGAGCGGGATGGCCGGTTCGATCGCCTGCGCCCAGGTGATGGTCCCAAACCGAGTCAGCGCCTCGTGGAGGCCGGCCACCGTGCCCGGAACCGCGACCGACTGGTGGCCGACATCGTTCACCCAACCATCGAGCACGTAGCCGTAACGGTCCGCGGCCTGACGGATGTAGAGGTGCTCCCACTGGTCCTCTCGAGAGCGCGCTCCGGCGGTCGCGTAGAACTCGAGCAGGACGTCGCCGATCCGAGGCCCGTGCACGAGCATCACGCCGCAGCCGCCGATGCCGCACATCTGAGGATCGATCACGCCCTGCACGAAGGCGCAGGTGACAGCCGCGTCGACCGCGTTGCCGCCGCGCCGCATCACCTCGAGGCCGATCTCGGCCGCGGCCGGCTGCGGGCAGACGATGATCGCCACACGAACAGAGTAAGGGCGGCGACATAACTCGGCACTCGCGCCAATCTTGCGTGCCCGCCGCGAGCTTCCTTAAGACCTGAACGCGCCGATGGTTAAAACGCCGCGTTTTGCAAGACACATCGCGCGAGACCGTTTCAAGGGATAGGTGAACGAGCTCTCGTGCGGGGGCGCTCGACACCACGAGAGCGAGGGGAGAGTCGAATGCCATCAGGCGCTCGGACGGCGCGGCGGCAGATGCGCGGGCAATCGCTGGTCGAAACAGCGATCACTCTGCCCGTGATCCTCCTGCTCGCGTTGGGCGTGACCGACATCGGGCGCGCCTTCTACTACCGCGAAGCCGTGGGCAACTCGGTGAGGCAGGCGCTCCGCGTGGCGGTGTCGCCGGACCAGCAGGCGACTGCTGACAGCGTCTGCGCCGGCACGAGCAGCGGACCGCTGGCCGTCACCGTGAGCTCGCCCATACCGCCGGCCGGCGGACCCATCTCGACCATCGCCAATGAAGCCGCGCTGGAGAGCTCCAACAACGGCACTCCGGCGGGCTCGGTGATCGCAGGCTCGACGCTGTCGATCACGTTCCACTGCCTCAACGGCTACGCGGTCACGAACGCCACCGCCAACGGCAATGGACCAATGGACCCCGGTTCCGATTCGGTGACCGCAAGCCTGACCAACACCATGAAGATCATCACGCCGCTGCTCTGGCCGATCGTGGGCTCGCAGATTCCGATCACGGTGAGCTCCTTCCAACGGAGCGAGTACTGATGAATCGAAAGAAGGGCCAGGCGCTCGTCGAGTTTGCGCTGGTGTTCCCGATCCTGTTTTTCATCCTGGCGCTGACCGTCGACCTCTTCCGGGTCGACTGGGCGACGACCACAGTGGCGGAGGCAGCGCGCCAGGGCGCACGGCAGGCCGTGGCCAACGCCGACCCTTCCGATAACCCCTTCGGCACCCCGGGGGGTTCGTGCTCAGGCACGACCCAGGTGAATACAGCGAACGGCAGCGGCTGCCTCACGAGCGCGCGTGTCTACCAGACGGTGGTCGGCGTGCTCGGCGGGTTCAGCGCCGGCGCCAACATGGTGGAAGCGTCGCCGTCGAACTGCCCGAACCCCGCGGTCGGCCATGCGTCCATCTGCATCTATCCCAACGAGCAGGGCAGCCCGGGGATCTACGTCAACTGCGCCGCCGCGCGCAGCTCTCTCGGCCACGATCCAGCGCCGGGCGACCTCGGTGCGCGCGCGCCCGAATATGCCAACCCGCAGTACAAGGGCTGCTTTCCGATCGTCGTGACGGTCATCTATCGCTACGACACGCTCGCCCCGTTCCTCGGTGGCGCCGCGCCCAACTTCCTGAGGATCGCCTCTTCCACCTCGATGGTCGCGGAGTACTGAGGCGGATAAAGAAATGAAAGAACGAAGCCGCCAGTCCCAGAGCGGACAGGCGATCGTGATCGTCGGCGCGATGCTCATCGCGCTCACCATCCTCGGCACCATGGTGTTCGACGTCGGTCTTTCGATGTCGGACCGGCGCAACCTGCAGGCATACGCCGACGCGGCCGCGCTCGCGGGCGCCCGGTCGTACGGACCCGCCGGTCCTGACCGGGCTCATTGGGTGGCGCTTCAGTACCTGGCGCCGACGCTCGGCTTCACACTGCCGACCGGCGCTTGCGGGGGCCCGGCGAGCTGCCCCGCGGGCACCTACTCCGTGGCCGGCTTCACCATCCAGCTGGCCGACTCTTTTCGCGTCAACGGGATCTACAACTACCCAAGCGTGCTCGACGTGCTGCTGCAACACCAGCAGCCGAGCATCTTCGCGCGCATGGTCGGATTCTCGCTCCTCAAGACCGCCGCCTCGGCGCGGGCGTCCACGCCCGGGCCGGAGTTCATCGGCGTGGCATATGCAGTTGCAGCGGTCAGCGGTGACGCGATGATCAACGGCGGTGGCGCCGCCTTCCAGACGGTCGGTGGTCCCGTTTATGCGTATGGCAGCTTCGGCGCCAACAACGGTCCGCACTCCACAGGCGTGCCTTCGGTGCAGACCAACTACAACGGCGACCCCTGTTGGCCTTCCATCCCCAACCAGCTCGACAACGGCGGCGGCCCCAATGGTCTCAACTACAACACCACCGACGGCGGCACGCTGGCGACGCGCACGGGCATACCCTGGAACGACATCTTCTCTAACGTGACGTTCACGACTGCCGGCCCGGTCTATCTGTCGCCGGCCGCCGCCCAGGACGCGTTGGGCAACTGGAAGCCTGGGATCTACAACGGGTTCGCCCCCAGCGGCGGCTTCATGAACGGCGGCGTGTACCAGATCATCAACTCGCCCAGCCTGGCGCTGGGCTCGATCACCAACACCGTCCATGCCCCATCGGGCATGACGAACGGGGTCAACGCGGTCGCGATCGTGATCGATTCCTCCGACACCGGCGGGCTCAATCTAAGCCAGGCAGTCCTCAACGGGCTGGACGACATCAACAACACAGGGCTGCGCGACCCCGCAGGGACGCACAACTTCGTGATCTACGGCGGCAGCGGCCCCACTGCCTACACCGCGGGCGTGACGATCGGACCCGGCGCCACCACCGACATGAGCGGGATCATCTACCTGCCCAAGAGCCCATACGTGAGCGACGGCACCTCCAGCCCGCAGTTCACGGGATCGCTCATCGTCTCGAGCATGACCGTCCAAGGCGGCGGCAACGGCGCGCAGGTGTTCCACTGGGTGTGCGGCCTGAACGCGGTGGCCGGCCACCGCTACCAGGGAGGCCTGCTTCGCTAGACGGGCGGCAGCTCGATCGTGAACGTGCTCCCCGACCCAGGCTTGGTCTGAACCCGGATCGTGCCGCCGTGGCGCTCGACCACGCGCCGCGCGATCGCGAGGCCCAGCCCGCTCCCTGAGTCGCTGCGCTGGAATCGATCGAAAAGATTCTTGAGCCGGTCGTCGTCGATGCCCGGCCCGTGGTCGATGACGTCGATGTACGCGCCCGCAACCCCGTTGGCCACGCGAAGGGTCACCGCCTCACCTCGCGGTGTCACGCGCACGGCGTTGTCGACGAGGTTGGCGACCGCCTCGCGCAGCAGATCCTTGTCAGCGCTGATGCGGGCCGGCGTGCGGAGCTCCGTCACGAACCCGACGCCGGACGCGCCGGCCTGCGCCGCGTAGGCGTGCACGACGTCGGCGGTGAGCTCAGCGAGGTCGACGAGCTCGCGACGCAAGGGAACGTCTTCGTCGGCGTGAGCAAGCGCGCGCAGTCGCGCGAGCATCCTCTTCATGCGCTCGGCCTCCGCCACGCTGTCGGCGATCGCGTCCTCCGTGGGACCTGACGCGGGCTGGGCCCGCCGGAGGATCGACAGGTTGGTCATGATCGTCGCCAGCGGCGTCGCCACCTGGTGGGAGACGTCGGTGAGGAACCGGCGCTGGGCGGCCAGCACACCGGCGAGCTGTTCGTTGGCCTTGCCCTGCGCCTGGATGGCGAGGTTCATCCGAAAGATGAGCGGCAGCACGACCAGGGGCAGCGCCGCCGCCACCGGCGCCTCGACGGCCAGCAGCGCCACGCTCACCGCGCTGGCCGCCAGCGACAGCGATGCGGTCCATGACGCTTCCGCGGCCCGTCGCAACAAGACCAGGTACGGCCGGCCGGTGTGCAGCGATGCCGGAAGCACGGCCAGCACGAGGTTGACGATTGCAAAAACGAGCCCGGCCAGCGCGGCGCGCGCATCCACGCTCGGGTTGGTGTCGTTCCCGACCGGGCCGATCGAGGCCGCCAGGGAGCTCGCGACGAGCACGTTGCCGGCGTTGAAGGCGGCCTCCCGCCACCGGCGCCCGACGATCAGGTTGCCGGCCACAACGCCCACCGCGGCGGTGGCCGGTCCGATGCCGGGGGGCAGAAGCAGAGCCGCGACCAGGATGGGCAGGGCGCCCAGGTTGACCTTCTGCTCGGGCCCGATCTTGACCGGGTATTTCTCGCTCACGATGATCGCGACCAGGCAGACGGGGACGAGCACCCAGCGCCAGGGCTCGGCCGTGGTGATGCCCCCGCCCGCGGCGACGGCGGCCAACACAACGCCGAGCGTGGGCACGCCCACGATCACCGCCCGCAGCCGTGGGCTCAGCGTTCCGAAACCCCCGGACACGCTCGCCCTCAGGTTATGGGCACGTCGAGGTAGGTGGTCACGACCGTACCTCCGGGTCCGTCACCGGGGGATGCGACCTGATAGCGGTTCTCCGACGAGACGACGTGAGCCAGCGAAACCCCCCAGGCGACCTGGACGTGAACCGTGATGAGCGTCCCGCCATGGCCGTCCGCCACTGCGGTCGCGGAAGCCGGGAAGTGCGTGGCGAGATGGATTTCGTATCTGGGCACGTAGATCATGTTGTTGACCGTGAGGTTCGTGCCCGCCGGCGTGACCACCTGTACGGGCGGATCGGACTCGCACCAGAGCACCATCGCCGAGGCCGGCGCTGCGCCCGCAAACGAAAACGTCCCGGCGATCACCGCCGCCGGCAGGATCCTGGTGAGCCTCATTTCAGTCCTCCGCGGTGAACCTGTAGCCGATGCCACGAACGGTGTGGACCAGTCGCCGCTCGCCCCCCGCCTCCAGCTTCTGGCGAATGCGTGACACGTGCACCTCGAGCGAGTTCGATTCGGGGCCCGCGTCCTGCGCCCAGACCGCTTCCGCCAGCTGGGCGTAGGTCACGAGGCGGCCGCGGTTGCGCATCAGCGCCGCGAGGATCCGGAACTCGATGCCCGTCAAGCCCAGCGCTCGGCTCCCCCGCTCGGCCGTGCCCTCGCTCAGGTCGAGGGACACGTCGCCGACCGCGAGCCGCGAGTCACCGTTGCCTCGGTGCCGACGGATGACCGCCTCCACGCGGGCCATCAGCTCTTCGAGCGCGAAAGGCTTCGCGACATAATCGTCGGCGCCCATCTTCAAGCCGGCGATCCGGTCGCTCACCGATGATTTGGCGCTGATCCCGACCAGGGCGGCGTCGGTTTCCGCCCGGAACGCCTGGAAGAGCTCCGGGCCGTCGTTGTCGGGCAGCATCAAGTCGAGGAGGACGACATCCGGATTCCACTGGCGGACGAGCTTCAGGCCGCGGTCGGCCGAGTCCACCGAACGCACCGTGTAGCCCTCTTCGCCGAGGCCCGCGGAGACCGCCCGGGCCAGCCGGCGGTCATCCTCCACGAGCGCGACTTTCCATCGAATAGTCATCGCTTACCCCGACGGCATTCTCCCACGGAACCCGCGCCTGAGCGTGCGCTTAGCCGTAACGGGCGCCTGGGAACCGCCGTTCAGCACAGAGTGGGGCACCCGGCATGAGTGTGCCGATGGCGGCGCGGCGACTTGTCATCGCGCTGCTCGTTTTCGCCGTCGTGCTCGGCCCAACCGTGGCGACCCTGTGGATTTCAACCCCGTCCGCAAGCGACGTCCAGGCTCGGGTGATTGATTTTACCCGGCACTACGGGGTGGTCCTGCTTGGCCCTGGCGACGTCCCTTCCCTGCTCGCGAAGGCGGTCGTGGCAACTGAGGACGAGCGGTTCTACACGCACCACGGGATCGACACGATCGGCCTCGCGCGCGCCCTTATGTATGACGCGTCCAATCGCTGCCTGTGCCAGGGCGGATCCACGATAACCGAGCAGCTCGTCAAGGAGGTGTACCTCAACGGATCCGACCGGGGCTACAACAAGATGGTCGACATCGTCCTGGCGCTCAAGGTCGAGGGTGTCGTGACCAAGCAGCAGATCATGGCCGACTACCTGAGCGTGATCACCACCGGGTTCGGTCGTCGCGGCGTGAGCGCCGCCGCCTGCGCGTACTTCCAGGCGCCGCTGCCAGGCCTCACCCTCGGCCAGTACGCGCTGCTGGCAGGCGTGACCCAGGCCCCGTCGCTGTACGACCCCACCGTCGATCCCGAAGCAGCCGAGCAGAGGCGCAGCGAAGTGCTGGCGTTGATGATCTCGGAGCGGTACATCACGCCGGCCGAGGCCCTCGCGGCCAACGCCGAGCCCGTCCTGGTCACGAGCACGCAGCCGAATCCGGCCTGCGCCTGACCTTCGCCTGGCCTATCCGGCCCACGCCAGCGGCGACGTGGCGTCGAATCCTGCGTTCATGGTGATCTGAAT
>Ga0209590_10000774_pt1 | contig 11181 bp, 15 predicted proteins | sample CZO8metaG_FD_188353 | JGI IMG/M metagenome (GOLD analysis project Ga0209590, IMG submission 188353) | Vadose zone soil microbial communities from the Eel River Critical Zone Observatory, Northern California, USA - CZOApr15con1.8 metaG... | ecosystem: Environmental > Terrestrial > Soil > Vadose...
GGCGACTACATCGGCATCGTCGCCGGACCGACGAGCGCGGTCGCGGTCTGGACCGATGCGCGCAACGCCGCGGTCTGCCCGGCGGTCGACGACTACCGCAGCGCCGTCTACGCGGGGTCGAAGACGGCCGTCGCCCCCAACCCGGATGCCGCCTGCGCTCCCGGCTTCGGGAACACCGATACCTTCGCCGCGATCGTCAATTACTGATGGCCAGGACGCGCCAACGAGCAGGTGCAGACGTCCAGCACGCGGATCCTCTCTTTCTTGGGCGGCGTGACGCTCCGGATCGCGCGGGCCAACGCCGGGCGGCATCGGGCTGTGCTCGTCGCAGCCCCATGGGCCGAAATGGGCGTTGAACCACGAATCTCACGCTTATCGGGATGGCCCCGCACGTCGGCTCCGCGTTCGCTCCTAATTGCTGAAGTGCACCACCGCGCACCCGCACCCCACCCCCTGCACCCACAGGTTCTGGTTGCCAGGGATCTCCGGGGCGATGTCCGTCTCGGACACGATCATCTGCGCGGTGAACGACTCGTCGACGCCGTCGCCGGCACGATAGAAATCGGCCAGCAGCACGACCGCGTGGTCGTTCGTGGCGGCAGGCTTGGCCGCGTCGCTGCCTGTACACTTGAACGTGGTCGAGGCGAGCAGCTGCGCGGTATCCCAGCCAGCGTCGTCAGGTCGATCACTTGCCGTGTACCTGGCTTGGGTCGGTGACCAGAAGCGCGTCGCGCCGTTAGGCCCCCTCCATTTTAGGAGCATTCACCTATGAGCCCAGCCTTCCTGTACCGAATCGCGTCCGTCCTCCTCGTCCTCTTTGCTGCAGGCCACACGCTCGGCTTCCGCCGAGTCGATCCCCGATGGGGCCTCGACGCCACCATCGGGGCCTTGAAGGCGACCCAGTTTCAAGTGCAGGGGTTCACGCGATCCTATTGGGGCTTTTACACCGGGTTCGGACTTTTCGTCACCGTGCTGCTGGTGTTCGCCGGAATTCTCGCCTGGCAGCTCGGGGCTCTGCCGAAGGACACGCTGCGGAGCTTACGCGTGGTCACCTGGGCTCTGGCGCTCTCCTTCGTGGCGGTCACCTTCCTGAGTTGGCGCTATTTCTTCATCGCGCCGGTGGTCTTCTCGGGCGTCATCGCCGCCTGTCTCCTCCTGGCCGCGTGGAGGGCTGAGACGACCTGACCTAGCGGACGGACCAGTCAGGGGATTTCCCGATGCCATCCTCGTGGGAAAAAAAGAAGGTACTGTGCGGGTTCATCTCGGCCCCTGTGCACCCGGCCTTTTCCACCCACCCGGTCGCTTTCGAGACGGAGGGGTCAATGGAAAAATGGTCGGACTCGTGGGAAACGTCGCTTGAGCTGGCGACACACCCAAAAGCGAACTCCAGCTTCTCAGCGGCGCGCCGCTGCCGACGCCCTCCACCCCACGCCGCCGACGAGCTGAACGGGCACAGCACCGGCACAGTCGGTCGCGAGGCCGCGCTACGACATGGGGTTACAAGCGCGCAGCGGATTCTGAATCCGCTGCCCAAGAGTAAACTCGACGCGTCGGAGCCGAATCGCAGCGGATCAGCTTTACTGCCACTATGCCAATCGGTTACGGCGTACCTGTCTCGCGCGCGCGCGCGAAGCCCGTCGCGACGTCCCCCCACGGTTCGACGCTGGCGGGCCGAACTCGGTGGTGCAACGCTCGGGGACGTTCAGCCGCAGCTTCGATAGCACGGGCTCGTTCACCTATTTCTGTACCGTTCATGGTCGGGCCATCATGTCCGGGACGGTGACCGTCCAATAAGGGAGGAGGCGCGCAGTGAGCGATAGCGACAAGCAGAGCCTCCCAGACGCATTCCGCAGGGCGCTGGCGTTAATGGATCCGAACGGCACCCCTACGCGCTCGCGGTCAGCCCCGAGCGCCTGAGCGTGGTAGGTTTCGTGTATGGACATTAGCGATAGGACCAGCATCGACGCTCTCGTGACATACGTCAAAGAGCGCGAGCCGTTGATAGAGCACGACTACACCCCCGGCCGGGACGACCGGATTCTGGCGTTGCGTTTCGTGCTGCCGCATGGCGGAAAGCGGGAACTCGCCATCACGCCCGAGTTGTGGCAGCACTCCTCCAACGTACTTTCCCTGACCGCGCACATGGAGAAGTACAGTTGGCAGACCACGCTGTCCCAAGCCAGCCGAAAACGCCTCACTCTTGGCGACCGCGGATGGATTGACCCCCAAACATGAGTGTGGTTGTCGCCGTCGTTTCCTTGTCCGCGGGACTTTCCGCGGATACGAAGCGGGACGTACACACGCGTATCGTCCCGCCTAGACCGTCGTGCCCGGTGCCTAAGGCGGGACTCGAAGGAGAAATGCGGCACGGTGCGGTGTTTTTAACTATGGGTGCGGGGGGCGCGATCCGGCGACGCCCATCGCCGTCCCATCGCCTTCCGCGTCATCGGCTAGGTTGGGTAGTCGAACGCCCATTGCCGCGGTGTGCCGAGCGCGTCGCCGTAGATGGACCACCTGCTAGCGCCCGGCGCGGAGGCCCAGAAGAACCACAGCTGCGCGAAGGGGACCGGCGGCCATGCGCGGGCCAGGTTCACTTGCCCGCGGCGGTTGAGCCTGACCGCCAGCACCGTCTGCGTCGGCCCGTACCTCCGCAGCTCGACGAGGAGGCCGTCCAGGGTCGCCCCGCGGTTCAGGTCTGCCGGGACCAGCTCCTTCAGCTGCACCGGGCAGAAGTGCGCGGTGTCGCCCTCCACCCCCCACGCCGCAACGAAGTCGTAGTCGCTGGTCGCCTCCGTGGCGTAGCCCACGGGGACGCCCATGGCGAGGCCCATGCCGTAGGTGAACAGGGCGGCGTCCCGCCACTCCCGGTACTGGTTCAGCTCCGTGGTCCGGAAACAGCGCACCTTGTTGTCGGCGTCGCGGAGAGCGTCGGCCAGCTCGCGCTCCGTGGCCCGCAGCCGCCTCAGCACGTGTGCCGGGTCATGGTAGTAAAGGGTCCGCCAGTGGTTGGTGTTGACGTCGCTCACGTAGGGCCGTGTCGCTCCTGAAAGTGTCCGAGGCGAGAATCGAACTTGCATGGGGTTGCCCCACCGGATTTTGAGTCCGGCGCGTCTACCGATTTCGCGACACGCTCCCCCGGGAATACTTGAGCGACCGCCCTACTCCTGAGGATTCTCGCTGAGCATCTCCCGGACGGCCCCGAGCAGCTCTTCAGGTCTCACCGGCTTGTGGAACGCGCGGTCGGCCCCGAGCAGCTTCGCATCATCCAGCATGTTCAGTGTGCCGGTCGAATCCCCGCCGGAGATGACGATGACCTTGACCCCCGGGGCGACGCGTCGCAGCTCCCTAATGGTCTCGATTCCGTCGAAGTCTGGCATGAAAATGTCCGTGATGATGACGTCCGCGGGGGCGGCCGCGTGGAACCGCAGGCCGGTTCGACCGTCCCCTGCCTCCGCCACCTGATAGCCCGCTCGTTCTAAGTACGTTCGCACGGTCTTTCGCACCGCGGGTTCGTCGTCGATGATCAAGATGCGCGCGATGGTTCACCTCCCATGAAAGGCTACCATGTGGCGGGGAGTGCCTCCGCAACATTGAAGCACCCGAAGACTCGAGGGGCCGTGTACATGAGCATCGAGGTGAGTATGGGCCCAACCTCGATTCCGAGCTAGACCCCTCGCCACCTGTGAAGTCTGGCCGGCCGGTTACGCCTGCGCTGCGACCCGCCGCGCCACGTCCCCCCCTCAACCGTTCAAGCCCTTGTTAGACACCGGCCTTCGTCGCGTTCGCGGCCGCCAGGCACGTGAGCTCGATCCGCAGGAGCGTGACGGGGTTGGCCGCGCCGAGTATTTTCCCATCAACCATTGCAGGAGGTGAGGGGATGGTCCGCACGGCAACGCTTGCGCTCGCGGTTGCGTTGGTTTCGCTGGTCGTCGCGCCACGCGGGGCGGCGACGCAGGGTCGGGGGAAGGGCAAGCGGGCTCAGAACTCGGCCCGGGGCGGTTTCACTACTGCCGAGCGGGATTTCGTCGTGCAGTATTATGCCGACCATCCCTACGCGGCGAAGCCGTTGCCGCCGGGAATTGCCAAGAAGCTGGCGCGTGGTAAGCCGCTCCCCCCCGGCCTCGCGAAACGCGCCCTGCCGCCGGAGCTCGCGACGCAGCTGCCACCCCGAACGGGATTTGAGGTCACCATCGTCGGGGATCGCGTGGTGTTGCTGGATGCACATGGCCTGGTGGTGGACCTACTGGTGAACGTGTTCCGCTAAGGGCGGCGACGAACCCTACGCGCACGGCTGGACGGCACGGTGCGACACCAATGGAGTACTCCGTGATGTTTCTAGGCATCGGTGTCGTACGTCGAAACACGCCGTATACGACGGAGCGTAGCACGAAGCTCACAACCAGACTCCCAGCATGGCCATCGACCCGCGTGCTCCCTCGACCGGGTGGCGAGCCTGGGACGCGCCGGCCCGACCGAGGCGCCGCCCGAGACGGCGCCAGGGGAGGTGTCAGGTTGCCACTTGCGAGCCCTCGCGCTCGGCGCAGCGGCGCGCGCACTCCTCTTCGCAGCGCGGGAGGGGATGTGCCCTTATCGCCTTACGGCCACGCGATGTCGAACTTGCGGCGTGCTCTGGCGACGGCCTCCTTGAGCGCCTGGACGCAATCGGGTGGCCAGTCTTCCAGGTTGCGCGCGCCGTGGGCAGTCCAGTTCGCCAAGGGATCCCCGGTCTCGTAGAGCGTGAAGTCGGGCGTGAAGTCGGCGCAGCCCAGCCGCAATTTCGAGTCCTGCACGATCATCGCGTGCACCTCGTGCTCGGTTCGCTTCTGTTTCTTGGGCACGTATTACGTACACAGGCGACCGCGTGCAATGCGACCGTGCGGACCCCTCTCGGCGAGGCTAAAGCAGCGCAGGACGGCAATCGACCCGGGCGCCACGCTGTCGGTGGGCCGCCCGTGCCCGGCTGGTGGGGCGGCCGATCCGGCGCTCACGGAAGGGTCCGGTGCCATCCTCTGGAGGCAGCACACACGGCGGACGGTCGTTTGGGATTTTCCCGTCGCCATCCGCACGGAAAAAAAGAGGGTACTTGTCTGGGTCCCATCCGTCGGCCTCTGCCCACCGGCCCCATCCCAGACCGTCCGGTCGATTCCAGAAGGGGGGGGTCGAATCGACAAATCTCGGACTGATCGGACTGATCGGAACGCCCCTTAAGCTGGTGATGCGTCGAACATCAGCGGCTCCAACCTCTCGGCGGTGCGCTTCGCATGATCCCGCCGCCGCGCCGCCGCCGACCCGTACGGCACAGCAGCGGCACACCCGATCGCGAGGCTGCGCTACCGCATGGCGTTACAAGTGGACAGCGGATGTTGAATCCGCTGCCCGAAGCTTACTTGATGTCTCGAGGCGCGAATCGCAGCGGAATTGGCCTATTGCAACAATCTCAACGGCTTACGGCGTTGCTGTCTCGTGCCTGTCTCGCGCGCGCGCGCGAAGCCTGTCGCGATCTCCCTACACCAGGCCAAACGCGCCCGCCAGCTGTCGGAATGTTGTCGCAAGGCGCTGGTGCTCGACTTTACATAATGCCGATTATCGCGATCTGAGAACCGAGCTAAGATATTCCGGCGTGGCGACTTATTAGTAGCGACACTGCACGAGGAGGAATTGTTTCGGGATGGTCTCGGGTTAGACTGTCGTCAAGCCATCCTCAGTCGCGATCGACGGATGGGCGAGACTGTCGTCGCACGCGTGCGTAAGCGTCTCCGGCTGTGTGAGGACCTGCAAGAGCGATCTTGAGCCTTCATGTAAGAGGACGTACTAATAGGGAAATCATCGGCTTTTCCTCAGCCCCGCTGATTCGTTAGAACGTCAGGTCCATTGTTGAATACGCGCGAACAACCGGGACAGGGGAGAAGATCCGCATTTCCTTTCTGAGTCCGAAAACGGTTGCGAAGACCGAGGGTGGGAGCGTGAGTTATGGTACGCCTCTGCACGCGAATTCTGCGGACCTCCCTATTCACCTTTGTTGGTCTCTCAGCCGCTCAGTTAACGAGTTATGCACAAGCGCCAGACAAAAAGCCGCTTACGGGGTTTGTTGACCTGCATACGCACCCTCTCGCCAATCTCGGCTTTGGTGGAAAACTCGTTTACGGCGGCGTAGATGTTGGAGCGCTTCTTCCAGCAGACCCTGATTGCCAACACAGGGTGCGTGCTACCAGTGAACAGCAGGCGCTAGGCCATGATAAGTCGACGCACGGTGGATGGGATCTCTTCAGCAACGGTTGTGGTGATGAATTCCGCAAGAAAGTGATCCATGAGGTTCAAAGGGGCAACGGTGGAGCGGACGAGTCGGAGGACGCATCCGGTTATCCAAGTTTTCCTGAGTGGCCGGTGTGGAACGATCTCACTCACCAGAAGATGTGGGTGGAGTGGATCCGCCGCGCATACCTTGGCGGTTTACGCGCAATGGTCGCGCTCGCCGTGAACAATAAGACACTGGGCGATATGACGGCTGGTCCCGGCGACTACCCAACAGATGACAAATCGTCGGCGGATCTTCAGATCGCTGAAATAACGAGCTTCGTAGGCCGCCATCCAGACTTTATGGCGGTTGCCTACACCTCGGCCGATGTCTACCGAATCGTTTCCGCTAATAAACTAGCGGTGATCATTGGTATCGAAGTTGATCATATCGGGAATCTCTATGCCCCGACAAATCCCTTGGTTCCCGGCTTGGTACCGGTCCCGCCAAGTAACGCCGACCTCAAGGCCGAAATTGACCGGCTCTACGGGGAGGGGGTCCGCTACATCTTCCCGATCCACGTTATTGACAATGCCTTTGGTGGAAGTGCCGCTTACCAAAACCTTTTCAATGTTTCGAATTATCGGGAGGATGGGCATCCTTATTTGCTCGTCTGCGCCAACACGGCCGAGGACATCACTTACAGATACAACAACGATGAGCTGGGCTTTGAGACTATCGCCGTGCAGCTGCTCAAGACCGGCTTTTCTGTCAACTCAATCTCATACCCGCCATGCAATCAGCCTGGCCAGTCTGGCGGGCAGAAGAATTCGCTCGGGCTCACGGCAAGCGGCGAGGTCGCTCTCCACGAAATGATGCGGCTGGGCATGTTGATAGACGTCGATCACATGTCGCAGGCCGCAGCGGACGCAACGCTCAAGATAGCGCAACAATTTGGGTACCCAGTGAATAGTGGCCACAATGGGCTGCGCGGCACATCGTCAACCAGTCATAACGAGCGAGCGCTGCGGGCCGACCAATACAGGACCATCGGGAAATTGCACGGGATGGCCGGTGTGGGCAGTGCGGGGGCCGACGCCCAGGGGTGGCTGACGGGGTACAACCAGGTCATTGCGGCAATGGGGGGAGGCAGTATTGTTGGCGCCTTCGGCACAGACACGGACGGCCTTGCTTTGGGAATGCGACCCCGTCCAGGGATGAGAGCAGGCCCGCAGTATCCACAGTACCAGCAATGCATCAGCGATGAATCGCAGAAAGGGATTGTAGCTGCCACGGCGGCCCCCTTTACCTGCCGCAAACAATTTCCAAACGCTTTCGTTACTGTTCCTCCGTCCGTCAGGTACAGCAGCGCTTTCCCGCCGAGCAGAGATGGAAACAAGATCTGGGACTACAACGTGGTCGGGGTGGCACATTACGGGATGCTTCCCGATTTCTTACAGGATGTGAAGTCGTTGCCCGGAGGCGCCGCAATGGTTGCTAGGTTCATGCACGGAGCCGACTATTTCTATAGAACGTGGAAGATCGCCGAAAAGGCGAGTGCAATGGTGAAGTAGTCCAAATTCGAGGCCCGCTGAATCAATGGCGGGCTGCCAGTGGCGGGCGGCGGTGAAGCTGAGTCGACCGCTGATACTTTAATCCGGCCGGCGACATTTGTGCGATTCGGTCGGGCGTCCAGTCCATCATTACCCACCCCGCAACGGGGTACGGCTGACTCATGTCCGTGATCACAGCGTTGTCGCTCGCGGTCAGGGAGGGAGACGGCGGGGCGGAGACCGTACATGCCAACTGCAAGATCCCCGCGTTCAGCGAGACGTCCACCTTACCGGTGAGAGCTTCGAAGGTGCCTGGCGGAACCCCGACAAACATGCCAAGGAAGTCCGCAACTGGTGCACTGGCCGGCACAGCTATGAGCGCACCCCGTAGCGTTCCCGGGCTCCACCCCGCAGCCTGCTCAGCGTCTTCCGCGCTGTAGGTATTCGTTCGACAGGCGGGCAGTGGTGGCGGCTTGTACTGCGATGCATCCATAACGATCGCCACGTTGAGATGATACTTGTCGGGCTGCTGCACGGACACGGTCACGCCGGGCCTCGTCACAAAATGATAGCGGACGGCGGACTCGGTGTAGAACACCACGGTTGGAGGGAGCGCCAGGCGGTATTGCGCAACGAGGAGACCACTGAAGGCCATCGTCTCCATGTTCGGGAGCGCCGCGATCTGCGTCACTCCAGGATTGAACTCAGCTTGCGCAACTTGTCCCAGAGCGTGCGCGAGGAAGGTGGCGTTGTCTCCCTGGTATGTTTGTCGACTCCGGTAGGGTTGCCCTACAAACGTCGCAAACAGCTGTCCGGCGCTGCCTCGCACGCGCGCCGTGGCGACAAGGGTCGGCGGGTGAATTTCGGTGTGGTGATCCAGATGCCCGCAGTCGACTATCCAAGCCCCATGCACCACGACTCGGTCTCCCGGCACAGGTCGATACGCCGGAGCCAGTAACTGAGAGTCGGTCTCGACTCCGAGAATCCCGACGTCCTTTATCCCACGACTGGCAGCGGAATCCATTGCCTCGCAATAGTCGTGATCCGCAGCCGCCACTTTGCACGCAGAAGCCGCGGGAGCGCTTGAGGCGGTGAGCAATGAAGTCCACTGTGGATCAGGGGCGAGATAGAAATCGATGTCCCACCCGAATGGATGGGCGAACGGGAAGTCATTGCCAGAGAGATGCCTTGCAACGACGGTCCCCACCGCGGGAATGGCGATGTCCTCAGACGTAACCGCGGCCCACTCCTTGGGCACGCTAATGCTCGGCCCGAAAGTCGCATTGGTGTCCCCACAGGCCGCTGCCGTGGCTGGTCCTCCACTCGGAATATCCGGCGATGTAAGAATGGGATCGAGGGCACCGATCGTGAACTCCTGCGAGTCTTCGGTCAGGAACGGACCTGCGCTACCAGCCCCGTAAGGCAGGGTCTTCGGATCATACGGATTGTAGCCGGCGCTGCCACTGCTTATCACCGCATTGGCAAACGACACATGGGCGACATGCACGCCCGCGTCTCTCCCAGAGGTCCATAACTCACCCACAGCGTCTTCCCCGGGCTTGAGCGAGTTTATCGTAGCGGCCGTGGTTGCGACCAAGCGCTGTCCATCGATGTCGGCACGCACGAGTCCAGATATCGGCCCACCGACGAGATTGCGGAGCCGGAAACGTACGCGGATTTCTTGATGAGGCGCTGGCGGAGCGGGAGACAGTGCCTCAATGAAGATGAGATAAGGAATCGCTGCGGTCTCGATCGGTTCTACTTTGCCAGTCGCACGCTGCCAGAACCGCACACTACTTGTCGCGGGCAGCCCGAGCGCGGACCGTAGTGTGCGTTGGAGGTCTCGTGGTACAACCTGCCGGTGAGTCGCGTCTTGTATTCTTACGACGGCGCGTCGATGCATGGCGGTGTCCTGCGCACGAAGAGGTAGCTCCGTCAGGCCAAACAAACACAGTGCCGCAGCAACCTTGACCGTCCGCATGTGCCCTCCCTGCAGTGCTCGGATGCAGTGCGCCCCGCGAGCCAAGATTCGCCCGGCGGCCCCACTCGATGAGAGAAGATGGCTCCGCGTTGGATCTTAAGGGACCGCGGTCGCGACGACGATGGAGTTCCGGGCTTCTCCGACCTTGCGTCCAATATCCCTATGCAAACTTGAATCCGTTAGGGAGCTAGTGCGGCATCGGGGAGAAAAACGCGACACCTCTTGCGAAGAGAACCTGAAGGGCTGTCAGCTCGGGCGTCGGCCGCAATTAGTCGGGAGCTCCAGCTGGAGCTTCACCCTCCAGCCTTGTCGTCGGTCTCAAGCTGGTCGGCGTCGATCCCGACCACGCCGCCGTCGTCCGCGACGCCATGCACGGAGTAAGCTGCAGCTGGTTGAGGCGTATCTGGCGCTCGAGCGGAAAGAAGCGGCTCGCGCGTTCCGGGCTAAGGGGCTTAGGATGGTCCATCGACCGCGTGCCGCCTCCGCTGGGTGACGAGCCCGGGACGCGCAGGCCCAAGCGCGGCGAAGCGGGGACTTGAGACGGGCTGAGCCCATGCGTGCGTGCACTTCCACGAGTGTTCGGCCTGCGGAACCTGATTCGAAACCCGGAGACTGCTGCGCGTTCTGCGCCTACGTTCGAATCCCTTCCGCTCCATCATCCTAGCCGTACGCCCAAGAGTGCGATCCGCTGCGGGGCCTAGCCTTCTCCGGACCCAGTGTTGTGCGTTTCCCCCACCGTCAGCGACTCACGACGGCACCGCCAGCGGTGGAGCTCGAGCGTGCGGAGTGGCTTACGGTCCGGCGGGCGCTCGCCGCACGCGGTCGCGCTCGGCGATGCGGTGAGCCCGGGGCGGCCGGTGGCGGGGGCAGTAGAACCGCTCTGCGCGAGCGCCCCCGACGGAGCACTGGCGCGTGACCCAGGTCGCCCGCCGGTTGCAGCGCTGATGCCGACCCCAATCGAAAAAGTCACAACGCGGTGTGGCGGTCATTACCGGTCCCGGACTGTCCCGCCTACCTACGCCAACCCGACCCGCCCGGATTGCTGCGCGGGCGCTGCAATCCGCGGTCTCCCAACGAGCGTATGGAAAGCGAGCGCGGGGGTTGGCGCGTTTGCGTAACTCATGGGTGAGAGCCAAGTTCTCGGCCGTGCGGTGGGCGTGGTGGTGCTCAAACCACGGAGTGTGATGGCCAGCCAGAAGGACCGTCCCGCGATCGCTGATTGTGCCCTCGTCGAGCGCATGGCCGAGCGTGACGAACGGGCCTTGGGCGAGCTGTACGACCGCCACGGCGGAACCGTCTACTCGCTGGCGTTCGCCATCGTGGGCGAGCGGGCGGACGCCGAGGAAGTCGTGGCGGACTCGTTCGGCCAGGCGTGGCGAACCGCCGAGCACTTCGACCCCGCCCGCGGCAGC
>Ga0209590_10000775_pt1 | contig 11164 bp, 7 predicted proteins | sample CZO8metaG_FD_188353 | JGI IMG/M metagenome (GOLD analysis project Ga0209590, IMG submission 188353) | Vadose zone soil microbial communities from the Eel River Critical Zone Observatory, Northern California, USA - CZOApr15con1.8 metaG... | ecosystem: Environmental > Terrestrial > Soil > Vadose...
AGGGGGGGAAGATACGCCGCCGGACCGACCTGGCGCTGCAGGAAGCGTTCGGCGAAGTGAAGCTGTTCGACGTCGGCCCGAACTACGACTTCGTTTCGGTGCGCGCAGGGATTCAGCCGTTCACGAGCGATTTCCGCGGCTTCCTGTACCGCGACACGAACCTCGGCGTCCGCCTCTTCGGGACGTGGGGCCGCAACCGCAACCAGTGGAACCTCGCGGCGTTCGACCAGCTCGAAAAAGAAACCAACAGCGAGCTGAACCTGACCGAGCGCCGCGGCCAGAAAGTGCTGATCGCGAACTATTTTCGTCAGGACTTCCTGACGCCGGGCTACACGATTTCGCCGAGCGTCCACGCGAATTTCGACAACGGGGAAGAGCGGTTCTACGACGCGAACGGGTTTCTCGTGCGTCCCTCACCGATCGGCTTGATCCAGGGGCATCGCGTCCACGCCTACTACGTGGGACTCGCCGGCGACGGTCACTGGGGCCCGATCAACATCTCGCATCAGTTCTACCAGGCGTTCGGCACCGACGAATTCAACGGCATCGCGGGCCAGGCGGTCGACATCAACGCGCGCTTCGCGTCGGCCGAAGTCTCGCTCGACCACGACTGGTGGCGGATCAAAGGGACCTTCATCTGGGCCTCGGGCGATCCCAATCCCGACGATGGCAAGGCGGAAGGGTTCGATGCGATCTTCGACAACCCGAACATCGCCGGCGGGCCGTTCAGCTTCTGGAACCGCGAAGGGATCCGCCTGACGCAGACCTCCGTGGGCCTGGTCGCCCGCAGCAGCATCCTGCCGTCGCTCCGATCCAGCAAGACGGAAGGTCAGGCGAACTTCGTCAACCCCGGCCTCTTCGAGTACAACGCCGGCTTCGAGGGGGATTTGACGCCGAAGCTGCGCATGACGGCAGACGCGAACCTGCTGCGGTTCCAGTACACCGACGTGCTGTCGCGCGTGTTGTTCCAGTCGAGCATCGACCGATCGATCGGGATGGACTACAGCGTCGGGTTCCAGTACCGGCCCGCGCTGAACGACAACATTATCGTCACCGGCGGCGCGTCGCTGTTCATGCCGTCCGCGGGTTTCAAGAACCTGTTGACGACCGACAAGCTCTTCGCTCCGTTCGTCGTGTTGTCGCTGCGGTATTGAACTCGGGATTTGGGATTTGGGATTTGGGATTCGTGGTGATGAACATGCATAGGCCGTGGCAGCTCGGGCTGACGCTCCTTGCGCTCGGCTGGCTACCGATCGCCGGCACGTCGATGCTCGCGGGCGGAGCCGCCGCGCACGTGGCGGCGCCAGGACACGGGTCGAGCGCCGTCGGATTGTGGCCGGCCCACAGCGCGGCGCCGCCGACGGCGCCGCAGGTGCCGAAGCAGCAGACCGACGCCGAGGTCGCGCGCAAGAGCGCCGGCTGTCTGACGTGCCACAAGCCGGACAGCCCGTCGATGCACAACCGGGCCAAGGCGATCGGGTGCACCGACTGCCACGGCGGCGATTCTGCCGCCATGCTGCCGGCCGGCGCGGACCGCAACAGCCGCGCGTTCAGCGACACGAAGAAACAGGCGCACGTGCCGCCAAAGCTCGATATCTGGAAGACGTCGGCGAATCCGGTCCGTTCGGCCGCCGCCGTGCTTCAGGAATCGCTCGACTTCGTCCGCTTCGTGAACCCGGGCGATCTGCGGGTCGTCGATCAGACTTGCGCGCCGTGCCATCTCCAGGAAGTGACTGCCGTCAGGTCGAGCATGATGACGCACGGTGCGATGCTCTGGGGCGCCGCGCTGTACAACAACGGCGCGTTTCCGGTGAAGACGTATCAGTTCGGGGAGTTCTACACGCGCGACGGGCGGCCGGGAAAGGCGATCGCCGATCCGCCGCCGTCGGCGCGCGAGACTGCGCGGCAGGGCGTGCTGCCGTTCCTCGAGCCGTTGTACCGGTGGGAAATCTCGCAGCCGAGCAACGTGCTCCGGATTTTCGAGCGCGGCGGCCGCAAGCCGACGGAAGCCGGCATCCCCGATCCGGAAGAATCGCCAGGGCGCCCCGCGAACCGATTCAGCAACCGCGGCTTCGGCACGCTCAACCGGACCGATCCCGTGTTCATCGGCCTCCAGAAAACGCGGCTGCTCGATCCCACGCTGAATTTCTTCGGCACCAACGATCAGCCGGGCGACTATCGCTCGAGCGGGTGCACGTCGTGTCACGCCGTCTACGCCAACGATCGCTCGCCGGTCACATCCGCCGGGTATGCGTCGGCCGGGAACGAAGGGCGCACGCAGACGGCCGATCCGATGATCCCGAAGGACGAATCGGGTCATCCGATCTCGCACGTTTTCACGAACGCGATCCCCACCAGCCAGTGCATGGTCTGCCACATGCACCCTGGCACGAACATGGTCGCGACCTACCTCGGTCTCACCTGGTGGGACAACGAGATCGACGGCGACAAGATGTACCCGGCCACGCCGCGGAACCTTTCGGCGCGCGAGCGAGCCGAGCTGGAAAACCGCAATCCGGAGGGCAGCGCGCTGCGCGGGCTGTGGGGTGACCCGCAATTCCTGCAGAGGACCGGCAGCCCCGAGTTCAACGCGACGCTGAAAAACACGCAGTTCGCGGACTTTCACGGACATGGCTGGCTGTTCCGCGCCGTGTTCAAGCGCGACCGGGCCGGCAACCTGATCGATGCGGACGGCAGGCCGGTCACGAACACGAGCGCGCAGGCGCTCGGCGAAGCGTTCAACTACAAGAATCTGCCGGCGCTCGTCGCCGAGGATGCGACCGTCCCGAATCGCCCGGCGGCGCCGGATCGGTCGCCGGTGCGTCCCGGTCTGCCGGTGCATTTGAAGGACATCCACCTCGAACGGGGGATGCAGTGCATCGACTGTCACTTCCGGCAGGACAGTCACGGCAACGGCAAGCTGTACGGCGAGACGCGCAACGCGGTCGAGATCGATTGCGTCGACTGTCACGGCACCGTCAGCGCGCGCGCGACGCTGCGCACGTCCGGCACCGCGGCGCTCAATCGCGGCACGGAGGAGGGCGGCACCAGCCTCGCCGATCTGGAGACGCCGTTCGGCGATCCGCGATTCGTCCCGGCGCGCGGCGCACGCACGGTCGTGCTGCAGCGATCGATGGTCACCAAAGGTCTGCAGTGGCAGATCCCACAGGTGATCGACTCGGTCACGGCAGGGAACCCGCGCTACAACGTGAAATCCGCCTGGGCGAAGCTGGTGCAGAAAGACCGCTCCTGGGGCGCACCCGGGGGCGATCAGCTCGCGCACGCCGACAGCCGCATGACCTGCTACACCTGCCACTCGTCATGGGTGACGAGCTGCTTCGGCTGCCACCTCTCCCAATCGGCGAACCAGAAGCGCGACATGCTCCACAACGAGGGCATACCGACAAGGAACTGGACGTCCTACAACTTCCAGGTCCTCCGCGACGATGTGTTCATGCTCGGGATCGACGGCTCGGTCACGGGCAACCGCATCGCGCCGGTCCGCTCCTCGAGCGCCGTCGTCGTCAGCTCGGAGGACATCAATCGGCAGAAGGTCTACTTCCAGCAGCAGACCGTGTCGGCCGAAGGGTACTCGGGGCAGGCGTTCAACACCCACGTGCCGCACACCGTGCGGGGCAAGGAAACCAAGACGTGCACCGACTGCCACGTGTCGGCGGCCGGCGACAACAATGCCGCGATGGCCCAGCTCGTGCTGCAGGGCACGAACTTCGTGAACTTCATGGGCCGCTTCGTCTACGTCGCGACCGGCAAAGGCGGCATCGAGGCGGTGGCCGTCACCGAACGCGAGGAGCCGCAGGCCGTGATCGGTAGCGACCTGCACAAGCTGGCGTATCCCGACGAGTTCGCCGCGCACGAGAAGAGCGGGCGCATGCTGAAGCAGGCGATCCATCACGGCTCGAACGAGGCGCTCGGCGTGCAGGCGCGCGGCGAGTATCTCTACATCGCCGATGGCGCGGGCGGCTTTCGCATCTTCGACATCGCGCAGGTGAATCAGAAGGGCTTCTCCGAGAAGATCGTGACCGCTCCCGTGTCACCGCTCGGCCAGGACACCAACGTCAAGACACGCTTCGCGACGGCGGTCGCCGCGCCGGCGACGGTCGCCGTGGATCCGCTGCGGACCCACGCGGCGGAGAATCAGGAGCAGCCGATCGCGAAGGTCTACGGCTACATCTACATCACCGATCGCGAAGAGGGGCTCGTCGTGTCCACTGCCGCGCCGCTTTTGGACGGCAACCCGACGAACAATTTCCTGAAGCGCGCCGCCGCGTTCAACCCCGGCGGATTGCTGAACGGTGCGGTGAGCCTGACCATCGCGGGCAACTACGCGTACGTCGTCTGCGCGCGCGGCCTCGTCATCGTCGACGTCAGCGACCCCGTTGCGCCGAAGCTAGCTGGACAGGTGGCCGCGCCGGCGGTCCGTGATCCCCGCTCGATTGCAGTACAGTTCAGGTATGCGTTCATCACGGATGCTGACGGCCTGAAGGTCGTGGACGTGACGATGCCCACACGTCCGCGTCTGGTGCAGGGGGCCACGGTGCGGATCGATTCGGCGAACGGGCTCTACGTCGCACGCACCTACGCGTATGTCGCGAGCGGATCGAAAGGCCTGACGATCGTCAACGTCGAGAGACCGGAACAGCCGCGCGTCGATCAGGTGTTCGATGCGGCCGGGACGATCAACGACGCACGCGACGTCAAGGTCGCGATGACCAACGCCAGCGTTTTCGCCTATGTGGCCGACGGCCGGAACGGTCTGCGCGTCGTGCAGCTCGTCTCCGGGAACCGCACGGCCGGCGCGCTGGGCTTCAGCCCGCGTCCCACACCCGAATTGGTCGCTACTTACAAAACGAGCGCGCCGGCGGTCTCCATTGCGAAGGGCCTCGACCGCGATCGCGCCGTCGACGAGAGCGGCAATCAGGTGGCGGTGTTCGGCCGGCGGGGCAGCCGGCCGTTCAACCTCGAGGAGATTCGGCGGTTGTTCCTGCGCGGCGAGCAGGTGTGGACCGTCGACGACGCGCCTCCGGCGCGCCCGGCGGCGCGTTCATCGACTCGGTGACGGAAAACAGGATCCCCCCAGCGTGAGGAGTAGCAGGACATGCGATTGAATAAAACGGCGCGGTTCGCGGCGGTGATGGCGGCGGGGCTGATTGTTGCGCGCTGCAGCTCGAGCACGCCAAGCAATCCGACCCCGACGCCGACACCGACGCCAACCTTGCCGCCGGTGACCAACTTCGTGACCGGCGTAACGGCGTCCGACGGCACCGCTGCGTCGCAGCAGTCGGGCACGCCGCCCGTAGCCAGCGGCGGCCCGACGATCACCGCGAGCACGAGCTCTTCCGCGATCCCCAATGGGACCGATCTCACGCAGCTGCAGTCGGGCACGCCGTTTCAATCGGTCTACGTGTCGGTCACGAACACCTCGGGCATCGCCCCGTTCAGCCTTTCCCCCAATCGCATCGGCCCGCTTGACGCGGCGAGCGGCTACTTCCTGCTGCGGCTGCCGGCTCCGGTGACAACTGTGCTGGTGCTGTCGAGTCTTGGATCGATTTCGACGGGGTCGAGGTTCACGCTGGCCTACGCGGTCGCGAACGCGGGGGGTGCGGTGGGCGCGACGGTGACCTCGACGAAGACGATCGTCGGGCAAACCGGCGGCGTTCAGGTCGGCGTGACGTGGGACACGGCGAGCGACGTCGACCTGCATGTGATCGATCCGGCCAGCAATGAAGTCTACTGGAACAATCTTTCAGTAGCCAGCGGCGGCACGCTCGACGTGGACTCGAATGCCGGCTGCGCGCTCGACAACAAGAACAACGAGAACATCCGCTGGACAGGGAGCGCGCCGAATGGGACCTACACGGTAAGAGTCGACTACTGGTCCGCCTGCAACGTGACGGGCACGACAACGTACGCCGTGGTCGTGAACAATGGCGGCGCGATCTCGCGATTCACGGGATCCTTCACGGCCAACCAGGCTGACGCCGGCGGAAGGGGATCGGGCCGGCTCATCACGACGTTCAATCATACGACCGGGATCTCCCCTTTCAATACGACGGAACGTCTGACATTCGAGCCGCTCCTCGCGCCGTCGCCGTTGAAGCAGCGCCTCTCCGGCGAAATGCCGCGGTAGTCGTTCGATCAGGTCGGTGACGGCGATTGGGCGGCGAACCGTCCGATGCCGTCACCGGACCGGGAAGGTCTGAGTTCAGGGCCGGTCTGCTGTCAGGCGCCCGATTGTCCGCGCCGTCCCGAAATAAATCGCGCCATCGGGTCCGACCGTCACAGCGCGCAGGCCGCCCGCGCGATCCTGCAGCAGGCGTTCGGTCGCCGTGGGCGTCATGGTTCGCGCCGCGTCGAACCGCACACGCAGCAGATGGCGGCCGTCCTCGGAGGCGACCAGCAGACTGCCCTTGAAGGCCGGCATCAGATCTCCGCCATAGAACGCGAGCGAGGACGGCGGCGTCGCCGGCGGCAGCGCGTACGCACCCCGGACGATGCCGCGCTGTTCGGTCGCGCGCGCGCCGGCCTGCGGCACGATCGCCCGCAACTGCGACGAAGCCGCGTCACGTCGGTCCGCGATCCACAGCGCGCCAGAAGACCGATCCCAGGCCAGGCCGGCGGGCGACTCGACGCCTTCGGCATACACCGGCGTTCCTCGCGCCTGATCGGACGGCGTCGTGCCGTCGGGGTTGAGCCGCAACACCTTCGCGTTCAGCGACGCGGCATCCCCACGCCGCCGTGGGTCGGCCCCATCGTCGAACGCGGCGTAGAGCTTGCCGTCAGGTCCGAAGCGGAGGGCGGCGGCCGGCCTCGAGGACGCGCGGATGCCGTCGAGCAGCACGACGGCATCGCCGAGCGTGTCCGCCACCTCGCGGAAGCGCGCGAGAGAGAACATCGGCTCACCCGAGCGGGCCGGCGCCGCGAGGATCGCGAACACGAATCGGGTGCGCTCGAATTGCGGATCGAACGCGAGCCCGAGCAGGTGAACGTCTGCGCCGAACGTGTCCGCCAGCGAGATCGCCGGCTCCGGACGCAGGCGACCATCACGGATGACGCGGACGCTGCCGGCCCGCTCGGCGACGAACAGGCGGCCATCCGGCGCGAATGCGAGATCGGTGGGTGCGACGACCCCGTCCGCGAGCGGCTCGGCGCGCATGCGAACGCCATCGCTCGTGACGACCGCAGTGGTCGTGAACGATGGCGTGGCTGGAGCCGGTACGATCGCGGGGACGACGGTGACGCGCAGTGACGGCGACCGGGCGCTTTCGAGGACGCCGCCGTCGTTGACGAATGACGCGAGCTGCAGCGTGTGTGCACCGGCCGTTAACGTCGGCAGGCGCGCCGTGCACGAAAAGCCCGTGGACCCGGCGGTCGTCGCGCACGAAGCGCCCTCGACCTCCGATCGCGCTCCGTCGACATAGATCGCGTAACGAATCGTGGCGAGCTCGACGGCGTCGCCCGCCTGCTGATCCCAGCCGATGCGCTCCGTGCCGGTGATGGTCTGGCTCGCTCCCGGATCGACACCGGGCGGGGCAGGAGGCGCGGGCGTGCTGCCGCACGCGAAGAGGGTGATGACGCTGATGGCGATCCAGAGCCGTCGCACGTACATTAGGATAACTTTCGCAGGGGCTTGGGGCTAGAGGCGAGGTGCGAGGTGCGAGGTGCGACGTGCGAGGTGCGACGTGCGAGGTGCGACGTGCGAGGTGCGACGTGCGGGAGGTGCGACTGTTGCGAAAACGACTGACGCGCGTGATGTGGACCGCCGTCGTGGTGGCGCTCGTCGGCGTCGGCAGCGTCGCCCATGCGCAGCTGAGGTTGCGCACTCAAGCGTCGGGTCTCACCTTGCCGCTGGCGTTGGTTCAGGATCCGACGGACCGCGCGACGCAGTTCGTCGTGCAGCAGGGCGGCCGCATCCGCGTCCTGCGCGGCGCCACCGTGCTTCCGCAGGACTTCATCGATCTCTCCGCGGCGATTGTGGCTGGCGGAGAGCAGGGGCTGCTCGGCCTCGTCTTTCAGCCGGACGGCGCGGCCGTCGGCGGACGTTTCTACGTCAACTTCACGAACCGGTCGGGCGATACGGTCGTCGCGCGGTTCCGGCGATCGACCGATCCCGTGATTGCGGATCCAGCGTCGCGCTTCGATCTGCGGTGGGGCGGCGCCGGCGGACCGGCGTTCATCGCGCAGCCGTTTGCCAACCACAACGGCGGTCATCTGCTCTTCGGTCCCGATGGCTATCTCTACATCGGCCTGGGCGATGGCGGGTCGGGCGGCGACCCCGCGCACCGCGCGCAGAATCCGGCGGAGCTGCTCGGAAAAATGCTGCGCATCGATGTCAGTGTGCCGGACGGCCACCCAACCGGCTACCAGGTGCCGGCGGACAACCCGTTCGTGGGCGGCGTCCCCGTGGCGGCGCGGCCGGAAATCTGGAGCTTCGGGCTGCGGAATCCGTGGCGCTACTTCTTCGACGATCCGGCGCGCGGCGGCACCGGCGCGCTGATCATGGGCGACGTCGGCCAGAACCTGTGGGAAGAGGTCGACTACGAGCCACGCGGCCGCGGCGGCCGGAACTACGGCTGGCGCCTGCGCGAGGGCGCGCACGATTACGATCGGTCGCGGCCCGCCGCATTCGGTCCCCTCGTCGAGCCGATCTACGACTATGGCCACAATGTCGGCGCCTCGATCACCGGCGGGTACGTCTACCGCGGCAGCGCGCTGCCGGCGTCGCATCGCGGCCGGTACTTCTTTGCGGATTTCATCACCGCTCGCCTGTGGTCGATCGAGCTGACCGTCAACCCGTTGACCGGCGAGGCGCAGGCCTCGGATCTGGTGGAGCACACTTCGGAGCTCGGCGGTCCGTCGCAGGTGGGCAATGTGAGCTCGTTCGGTGTGGACGCCGACGGCGAGCTGTATCTGGTGAGCTACTCCAACGGCAGAGTGCTGAAGCTGATCGGGCCGGCTGCCGCGCCCTCCGCGCCGACCGGCCTCCGCATCGTGCGGTGAGTCCGGATTTCACGGAGGCGAGCCTTTCAGGCGAGCCGATCTGCTAATGCGTCATCGCATAGACCAGCGTGTCGATGCCGAACGCGTATCCCGGGCCCGCGAAGTGCTCGAAGTATTCGTGGCTCTCGCCTTCGCGCTCGAACGCGTCGCCGAAATCGGTGTTGTGGGTCATCACCACCAGCATGTGCCCATCCCGATCGCTGATCGCCCTCACGTGCGGGACGGCGCTGTCGCGCCCGCGTTCGGAGGTGTTGAAGCCGCTGCCGTACCAGAAGCCGATGGACGGGATCTGCGGGATCTCGTGCACGTCGTAGAGGGTGTGAAAGAGCGGATGCTCGAGCGGCACGTCCATGAGCGGGTAGTCGCTGGACGGCAGCGCCTTGCGGATCTCGTTCAACCAGTGCTCCCAGGCGTACTCGCCCCAGAAGTCATCGGCCCAGAGGAACCCGCCCTTCTGCAGATACAGTCGGAGCGACGCCGCCTCGTCATCGTCCAGGAACGCGCCGCCGGGCTCGGTCATCATGATGAACGGGCAGTGCGACAGGAACGCTTCGTCGGTGAGCCGGATGACGGCGTGGTTGAAGTCGCCGACCGGGTTGCGGCTGACCGATGTCGTCGTGAGCTCGGAGAGGCGGTAGGACAGGTTTTGATCCGCCTTCGGGTAGTCGACCCCCCAGCCGCCGCCGTCGCCGTTCGACGCGTTGCGGAACATGATCCGGCAGAACATGAAGGCGCCGTCGTATTGCGGATTCTCGGGGATCCGCGGCCCGAACCCGAAGCGGCCGCCGCGCCGCTGAAATTGCGCGTCGGCGCTCGACGCGAGGGCGGCGGCGACGATCGTGGCGACGATGGCTGTTCGCACCGCAGTTCAGTATAAGGGATTCGGGATTCGGGATTCGCGAAGAGTACGGCGCCTTTCAACGTTGCGCGGCGCCCGGTTATCGCCGATCACCCGATCACCGATCGCCCGATGGATTCGCCGTCTCTGTCGCCGCGTCGCGAACCGCCGTCGCTCGGTAATACACGGCGTCGGCAGGCACCTTCGACCCGGGGTAATCGCGATCCTTGAACGGAAACGCGGGCCGCGGCTTGGAGGTGATGAACGCGGCCACCTGCTGCGCCTCTTCGTCGGTCAGGCTCCCCGGGTTCAGATACGGCATCGCGTAGCGGATGATGCCCGCAAGCGTATACACGCGCGCCGCGCCGGCGCCATCGTTCCACGAATCAACGCCCCACAGCGGGCCGGCCTTCTTGTCGCCGATCTGCACGCCCTGCCCGTCAGCGCCGTGGCACGACGTGCACCGCTCCGCGTAGATCGCTTCGCCCGCACGCATGTCGAGCTTGTCGACGGGAATGAGCTTGTCGGCTGCGATCGCGTTTCTTCCGCGCCACGACGGGTTCGTGCCCACTGCGTAGCCGCGCGACAGCCAGGACAAGTACGCGCTGACGGCGAGCACCTCTTTGGACGTGGGCGACGGCAGCGCTTCGGCATCGCGTCCAGTCGCGTTCTCGCTGCGGAGAAAGCAATCCACGACGCGATCGGCGAGCGTGATGAGGCGCGCCGCGCGGTTGTTGTATTCCGGAAACATCCCGGCGACGCCGACGAGCGGCAGCGAGCGCTCCCGCTGGCCCGCGTTCAGGTGGCAGTTGATGCAGGCCACCTTGCCGCCCGTAAACCGCGGCGCTTCACGCGGGGTGTCGACGAAAATGCGATAGCCCCATTTGATCGGCTCGGAGAGCTTCGGATCGGTGAGCGATGGATCGTTGAGCGGATCCAGCGGGATCTGCCACGCGGTCACCATCGTGGTGCTCGCCGGAATCAGCGGGCCCGATGACTTGCCGCGGGAGCAGGCGAGGGCAGTCATGGCGACGAAAGCCGCGGCCGGCCAGAAGGCAGCTCTCACGAACCAAATTCTATTACCATTGCGCGATGACGTCTCGGCGCACGTTCCTCACCGCGTTGCCCTCGCCCGCCGGCCTCGCGGCCGAGCCGCCGTCCTCCCCGCCGCCGCGCGGGACCGACTGGGACATGGGCTGGCTCGAGGCATTCACGTACGAAAAACCGTAGGCGTCACGCTTTGCTCTCCGCGGTTTCAACCACAGAGACACAGAGACACCAAGACACCGAGGACGATCGCGACATGAA
>Ga0209590_10000776_pt1 | contig 11161 bp, 11 predicted proteins | sample CZO8metaG_FD_188353 | JGI IMG/M metagenome (GOLD analysis project Ga0209590, IMG submission 188353) | Vadose zone soil microbial communities from the Eel River Critical Zone Observatory, Northern California, USA - CZOApr15con1.8 metaG... | ecosystem: Environmental > Terrestrial > Soil > Vadose...
GATGCGTGATCACCGCAAGATCGCGTTCCGGGATGTCAGTGAAGATGATCCGTTTGCCGGCGTCGGCATCCTCACGGGCATGGGCGTGGGCCAGCACTACCTCGGGCCCGGCTGGGACGATCGGTCCCTGGTGCTGCAGGGGCCGGTCTTGCTGCAACTCAAGCAGGCGGCTCGAGAGCTGCTGACGAGCCAGGGCGTCGCCCCCTCGGAGATTCCAGAGCCGCTGCGCGCAGGGCCTCTGGCGGCAATCGCCGCTCGCGTGCCGGTGTCTCCCGATGGAGCCCCCTTTCATACTCGTGCCATGGCCCTCGTCAATGAGACGGGCTATCTCGCGAAGTCGTTGAACGCGGCGAAGGCACTCCTCTATTCACTGATGCCGAAGGGTTCCGTCATCAAGGTGCCCGACTCTCTCTGGAATGCGACGTTCTACGGCTCGTTGCTGGTTGGAGCGGCGCTGCGCGGTGTGAGGGTGCTCATCATCGCGCCGGCGCAGGCCAACGCACCAAGCAGCGGGTTTCCGCAGATGGTGCGCGCGCACGAGCTGCTGACGCGCCTGTTGCTCGTCCGGCGCGAGCTGGGAGAGTCCATCGAGAGAGCCGGGGGGGCGCTGCACACGGGACTCTACGCGCTCCCGGTCGACACCGCCGGGTTTGCGAGTCGCGCGGACCGCTGGGCGCGGCAGGTGAGCGAAAGCCCGTTCCTCAAGGAGCTCATGCCGTTTGCGCCTGGCCTTGTGCCGCTGGTCGCGGATGCAGGGCGAAAGGTGAAAGACCTCCCGACGCCGCCGGACACTAGTGCACCCAAGCTCCACCAGAAGGTCCAGTTCTTTGCGACGCGCGAGTTCTGGAGCGCCGTCACCACTTCTCAGCAGTGGCCTCGATTCGTCACCACCTATCTGCATTATCGAGAGGCGACGTACGCCCCAGGCTCGTCCGAGCAGGCCAGTGCGCGAGCGCTCAGCGACTCGCTCGAGTTGATCGCCGAGCAGCTCCTGGCGGGGACTCCTGAGACCGCGAAGGCGGCGAGTTACGCGATGGTTGGGTCGCAGAACCAGGACTATCGCGGGATCTTCATGGACGGTGAAGTGGCCCTAGTGTTCACCGGAGCGACGTCGCTCGTACCGTTGGTGGATCTCGTCTTCATGGTCGGCACGGTGACCTGGGTCGACGATCAAGCGACGCTGGACCGGCTGCTCCCCCCGGTCGGCGAGCTGCGACGCCGAATTGCGCGCGTGACGAAGGATGGCGTGTGAGGCGAACCCTCCTGGTGGCGCTGGTGTGCGCGACACCACCGGCGTTATGGGCACAGTTGGGCGAGCTACAGGTCGGCGTTGTCGGGAGTTACGGCGTGCGAGATCCGTATCGGGGTGGCGCCGGACTCGTCTTAGGTGTCGCGCCTGGGCGGCTCGCGTACGTGGGTCTGCGCTGGACGTACGACTTCGGCAGCACGACCGTCGTTACTCCCCCGGGCGGCGCCACCGAAGTGAGAAACCGGACACAAGTGTTCGCGGCCGATCTCGGCGTGCAAGTCCCGAAGGGTCCTCTTGAGATCGTGCCCAGCATGAGCATCGGAGTCGTGTGGTTCACGCAGCGCAGCCGCTCCGTCGGTGGAGACACGTTCGCGGACTCCAAGGAATTCCTTGCCGCCCCAGGCCTCGCGGTCCAAATGAGCGTCGCGCGCGTCGCCATCATTCCTGAGCTTCAGTACTACCTCACCGGCCACCCAGGACTCACGTGGCCGGTACGCAATCGGGGGTTCGTCGCTTCAGTCCGGCTGGTCTTCCTGAGCGAGATTCGCCGCATCCGTCGCTGAGCCTTCCCAAGCAGCGTAACATTCTCGTCGCGATGCCAGCGCTCGTCATTCAGACGGCTTTCCTTGGCGACGTCGTGCTGACGACGCCCCTTCTCTCCGCCCTTGCGGCCGAACACGGTCCGGTCGATGTCGTTACGACACCGATCGCGGGGCCGTTGCTCGAGACGCACCCCGCGGTCCGGACGGTCATCCCGTACGACAAGCGCGGCCGCGACCGCGGCTGGGCGGGTGTTCGGAGCCTCGGGCGGCGATTGAAAGCCGAGCGGTACGCGTGTGCCTACCTGCCCCATCGCTCACTGCGTACTGCGGCGCTGGCGTTGCTTGCCCGGATTCCCTCCCGAATCGGGTTTTCGGGTGGGTGGTCCTTCCTTTATACAGAGGCTCGTCCCAAGCCTTCCGTGGGGCACGAGAGCGACCGCCTGTTGGCCCTCGCGAATGAGGCTCCGGGCGCCTATCCTCCCCACCTGCGGCCCACGGCGGCTGACGAGCAAGCGGCGGCAACGCTCATCGAGGGAGCGTTTATTGCGCTGGCGCCCGGCTCGATCTGGGGCAGTAAACGCTGGCCCTACTATGCGGAGCTGGCTGCAAAGCTGGCGGAGCACGTAGCCGTTGTCGTGGTAGGTGGACCGGACGACGTCGAATTGGGGGATGCGATCGTTCAGGCCGTCCGGCCGTCGGGCCGTCAGGCCGTCAATGCCTGCGGGCGATTGACGCTGAGGCAGTCGGCGGCCTTGATCGGGAAAGCTGCACTGCTGGTGACGAACGACAGTGCGCCGCTGCACTTGGCGACCGCGATGGGGACTCCGATCGTCGCGCTGTTTGGTCCCACGGTGACGGAATTCGGATTTGGCCCGCTGCGCGCCGGAGACGTGGCGTTGGGCGTCGACCCGCTGCAGTGTCGGCCTTGCTCGTCGCACGGTCCGCCGCAGTGCCCGTTGGGGCATCACCGGTGTTTGCGTGAGCTCACTGTTGCGGCCGTGATCGCGGCCATCGAGGAACTTGGTGCGCTACGTCGTCGGAGTTGACGTTGGGGGTACGAATCTCGTCGCCGGAGTCCTCGCCGAGGACGGGTCGGAGATTCATGGCGTCGTCTCTGAGCCGACAATGGCGGCTCAGGGGGCGGACGCGGTCACCGCACGCATCGTCAAGCTCGCGAAGGCGTCGATAAAAGAGTCCGGGAAAAAGGTCGAGGGCGTGGGGATCGGCTCGCCGGGTCCGCTCAACACGAAGACGGGCGTCGTGCTGCTCACACCCAACCTCGGCTGGACGAACATGCCACTGCGCGATCGTGTGAGCGAGGGGCTCGGTCTTCCCGCGACCCTCGATAACGACGCCAACTGCGCGATCTTCGGTGAATGGTGGCGCGGCGCCGCGCGCGGCGCGAAGTACGTCATCGGACTGACTCTCGGCACGGGGATTGGCGGCGGAATCGTCATCGACGGGGAGATCTACCACGGCGTGACCGACGTCGCGGGGGAATTCGGACACGTCACGATCGATGCCAATGGACGTCGCTGCAAATGCGGCAACTACGGCTGCATCGAGGCGTACGCGTCAGGGCCGGCGATCGCGGAGCGTGCGATCGAAGGTATCCAGTCGGGCATCGAGACGTCCCTGCCCCAGTACGTGCAGGGCGACCTCACCAAGATCACGGCGCAGATCGTGTACGAAGCCGCCAACGACGTCGACGGATGGGCGCTGGAAGTCGTGCGCGAGACCGCGTCGCTGCTGGGCGCCGCCGTGGCGAGCTTCATCAATATCTTCAACCCCGAAGTCGTCGTGATCTGCGGCGGCGTCACCCAGGCCGGGGACAAGCTGTTCCAGCCGCTGCGCAGCGAGGTCAAGCGGCGCGCCTTCAAGCCGGCCTGGGAAGCTTGCAAGATCGTACCGGGAACCCTGCCCGGTACTGCCGGGGTGTTCGGCGCGGCGGCCGTCTTCATCCAAAAACATTGGGGACTGCGCTGAAGCGATTAGGGGTGATCGGGTCGATGGTGTGGGATACCATTCACGGCCGCGATCCCGCCCAGGCCGCCGTGCAGGAGTGGGGCGGCATCTCGTACGCGCTCGCGGCCCTCGACGCGACGCTGCCAGCTGATTGGGAGATCGTCCCGCTCATCAAAGTCGGCCGCGACCTCGCGCTGCGGGCGAATCAGTTCTTGCGCACCCTCAGACACCTGAAACCTGACACCAGATTCATCGAAGTCCCCGAGCCCAATAATCGCGTCACGTTGCGGTACGAATCGGCAGAGCGACGCTGCGAGCAGATGGCCGGCGGCGTCCCGCCGTGGACGTGGCCCGAGCTGGGGCCACTGGTCCACGACCTCGACGCGCTGTACGTCAATTTCATTTCCGGGTTTGAGATGAATCTCGAAACCGCGCAACTCTTGCGGCGCGGTTTCCCGCAATTCATTTACGCGGATCTGCACAGCCTCTTTATGGGAAAAGAACCCGACGGCATGCGCGTACCGCGCACGCTGCCGCAGGCGCCCGCGTGGTTCGGCTGCTTCAACGTCGTGCAGCTGAACGAGGACGAGATGAGCCAACTGGGTCCCGATCCCCTCGCGATCGCCGCCGATGCGCTGCGACAGGGATGCAGCACACTCTGCGTGACGCTGGGCAAACGCGGCGCGGCATATTTCACCGGTAACCCGATTCGTACGGAGCTGATTCCCGCTCCCGCCATGCACCAGGCGGCATTCGATCAAGTCGTCGATCCGACGGGGTGCGGGGACGTGTTCGGCGGCGCCGTCGCCGCGCTGCTGCTCGCCGGTGCCAGCCTCGAGGACGCCCTGCGCACCGGCACTCAGCTCGGCGCGCGCAATCTGAGCCATCGCGGCGCGACCGGTTTGCGCGACCACCTGATGGGAAGGCTCTCCGTAGCATGACGCGTCTGATCGAAGTGCCCACGCAGTTCGACGACCGTTCGTTCGACCAATTCGCGGCGGCGTATGCGCAGGCCGTCGATGGGGGGGAGCGCCTGCTGTTCGACGCGCACGCCGCCGAATGGGCGTCGCCGTACGGCCTCGTGGGCCTGCTCGCCGCCGGGGAGGCAGCCGCCCGCAAGGGAGAGCGGCCGCTGCTCACCGCGCCGGCCAACCCCGACGTCGTGAGCTACTGGGCGCGCGCCGGTTTCTTCCGTGAGGCGGCGGACCTGTTCGAGGTGCACGGCAAGGTGCCGAAGGTGAAGGTCGCCGTGGAGAGTGAAGTGTTGCTGCCGGTGACACCGGTGCGCGCCGCCGAAGATGTGCACGCCGTCGTGAGCACGATTCAGCAGCGCGCGTCCGCGATCCTCAGCTCGGAGTTGGGACTCGATCCGAAGGCGACCATGGGATTCGCTATGGCGCTTTCGGAGTCTTGTCAGAATATTGTGGAGCACGCGGGCACCGGCGGCTGGGTGGCGGTGCAGGCGTACAACTGGCGGCGCAAGTTGGCGCGCCGCGTGGTGGTGATCGCGGTCGCGGACGCCGGTGTCGGATTCCGGCATTCATTGGAACCCACGCAGGCCAAGCGGTTCGGCGAGCGCTGGGGCGATGCCGCGGCGCTGGAGGCGGCGCTGATCCAAGGCGTGAGCCGCTTCCGCGATCCGGGGCGTGGCCAGGGACTCGCGGGGATTCGTCGTTATCTCGCGCGCTGGGAAGGTAAAGTCGCCATCCGCAGCGGTACCGCGCGGATCGCGATCGTGCCGCGCTGGGACGACGATGTCCCGCTGAAAGACGGGTTACCTGCGTTTCCGGGGTCGCAAGTTCTGCTCATCATTCCGGAACAGGTGTCGGAGAAAGCAGGAGGGTCGTCGAAGCAGTGATTCAACACATCATGGTACACGCGGTTCTGCAGCAGTCGGTCGCCGGTTTCTACGCCGACCTCGTCACGCGGCCCACCGGGCGGGCCGTTCGCGAAAACATCGAGCGAGATCTCCCTCCTGGCAGCATCGCGGTGATGGATTTCGCCGGTGTCGGGTGCCTCGATTATTCCTGTGCCGATGAGATCGTGGCCAAGCTGGTCCGCGAAAAGGTCAAGGTGTTGCTGCTGCGCGGCCTGACGGACGCGCACCGTGAGGCGATCGAGCCTGTGCTCGCCGGCGCCGGGCTGGCCGTGCTGTACGAGCGCCCCGACGGCGCTCTCGAGGGGCTCGGCGCCAGTGAGCCGGCTCCGGCGCTACTCGATGAGCTGGTCGAGCGGCGGCTGGCCGCACGCAATCCGGGAGGCTCCATCCGACTCACCGCGGCGTGAAACGCCGCCGCCTGGGACTTTCCACCCACGCCATTCACGGCGATCCCAAGGCGCGCGCCGACTGGACGGCTGTCGCTCCCCCGCTCTACCAAAGCGCCACATTCACCAATCCCGTCGGCTCGAGCGCCGAAGTGCTATACACCCGCTACGGGAACAACCCCAATCAAGTCGACATCGGCAAGAAGCTGGCGTTGCTCGAGGGCGCGGATGCCGCGCTCTTCCTGTCGAGCGGCATGGGCGCGACGGCGCTCGCACATCTGGCCGTCTTACGCCCCGGCGATCATTTGCTCGCGAGCGAATGGATCTACGGCGGCGTCTTCCGGCTGTTCCGCGAAGAGTTCGGGAAGCTGGGCATCGACGTCACCTTCGTAAATCCGACGCAGCAGCGCACCTGGAAGCGCGCGTTGCGCAAGACGACGCGCGCCGTGTTCCTGGAAACGCCGACGAACCCGCTGCTGCGCGTGATCGATCTCGAGCCCGTCGCCACCGTATGCAAGGCCGAAGGACTCGCCCTCATCGTCGATTCGACTTTCGCGTCGCCCGTGAATTTCCGGCCGCTCGAGCACGGCGCCGATCTCGTCATTCATTCGGCGACGAAGTACCTGAACGGGCACACCGACGTGATCGCGGGCGCCGTGGCGGGGACGGATCAAGTCGTCGAAGAGGTGCGGCGCCTGATGCAAGTGTGGGGACAAGCCATCGATCCGTTCGCCGCGTGGCTGATCGACCGCGGTATGCGCACGCTGACGGTGCGCGTCCAGCGTCAGAACGAGATCGGCCTCGCCGTCGCGCAGTGGTGCGCGAAACAGGACGCGATCGCCAGAGTCCACTACCCCGGCCTGCCGTCGCATCCGGACCACGAGCAGGCAAAGCGCACGCTGGGCGGCTTCGGCGGGATGCTGGGCATCGAGCTGAAGGGCGGCGTGCGCGCCGCCGAGCGCTTCCTGAAGGCGCTGTCGATCGCCGCGCACGCACCGAGCCTGGGTGGCGTAGAGACCCTGGTGTCGGAGCCGCGGCTCACCTCGCACGCCAGTCTCACGGCGGAACAACGCGCGCAGGCTGGCATTCCGGACGGATTCCTGAGATTTTCCCTGGGACTGGAGGATCCCGATGATCTCATCGCGGACTTCGCCCAGGCCCTGGCGCGGCGCTAAGTGATCAAGTTCACCAACGTCTTCAAGGCCTTCCCCAAGGGCGGCCTGGCGCTCAAGGACGTCTCCTTTCACGTCGCGAAGGGTGAGTTCGCGTTTCTCACCGGGCATTCCGGCGCCGGCAAATCGACGGTCATGAAGCTCATCTACGCCGAGGAGCGCCCCACCTCGGGCGACGTGCGGGTGTCGGGATACAACGTCAACGAGATGCGACCGCGCGAAGTCCCCCTGCTCCGCCGCAAGCTCGGGATCGTCTTTCAGGACTTCCGCCTGCTCGAGGACCGCACGGCCGAAGAGAACGTCGCGTTCGCGCTGGAGGTCACCGGCGCGCGCTCATCGACGATCGCAGCGCGGGTGATGCGGGTGCTCACACAGGTTGGTCTCGCCGCCAAAGCGCAGGCCTACCCCCGCGAGCTGTCCGGCGGCGAGCAACAGCGCGTCGCCATCGCCCGGGCCCTCGTGAATGAGCCCACCGTACTGCTCGCCGACGAGCCCACCGGCAACCTCGACGAACGGGCCACCCGCGGCGTGTTTCAGCTGCTGCGCGACATCAACGCCAGCGGCACGGCGGTCGTGATGGCGACCCACGACCTCGACCTGGTACGCCAGGCGCCGTATCGCGTGATCGAGCTCCAGGAAGGGGCGCTCGTCTACGATTCGGCCGTGGATGAGGCGCGAGACCAGGCGGCGGCCCCGTGAACCTCACGTTTCGCGAAGCGATGCTCACCTTCAAGCGCGCGCCGCTGCTCTCCGTGCTGTCGGTGACGACGATCGCATTCTCCCTGTTCGTCCTGGGACTGTTTGGTCTGGTCGTCGTGAATCTCCAGGACGCGCTGCACGCCGTGGAGGAGCGGGTCGAAGTCGTCGCGTATCTGCTTCCCGGCGCCCCGATCGAAGCCACCGCGCAGGCTCTCAAGGACATCGAAGCCTTTCCCGAAGTCCAGTCGGCGACGTACGTCTCGGAGGACGAGGCGCTCGCCCGGGCGCGCGCCGAGCTCGTCGAGCTGCGTGACGTCATGCAGGAGTTGGAGCGCAATCCCCTGCCCGCCTCCATCGAAGTGAAACTCAAGCCCGGATTTCGCGATACCGATCACGTCAGCGCCGTCGCCGAGCGGCTCCGGGGATTCGGGTTCGTGGATGATGTGCGATTCGGGCGTGACTGGGTCGAGAAGCTCGATCGCCTGCGCGGGCTCGCGGCGGCCGTGGGCATCGTCGTGGGCGCTGCGTTCGCCGTCGTCGCAATCATCATCATCGGCACGACGATCCGCATGGCGGTGCTCCAGCGCAGCCGCGAGATCGCGATCATGCGGCTCGTGGGTGCCACGGACGGGTTCATCCGCCGGCCGTTCCTGCTCCAGGGCGCCATCAAGGGGCTGCTGGGCGGCGCCGTCGCGATCGGCCTGTCGTTTGCCGCGTATGTGCTGATCAATCGCTATCTGCTGCAATCGGCGTTCTTCACGCGGGAGCAGGCAGTCGCGATTGTGGCGTTTGGTGCGCTCATTGGACTGTTGGGAAGCGCGATGAGCGTCGGGAGACACCTGAAGCGCATATGAAGCGCGTTGCCCTGCTGCTGTTGCTGACTGCCGCGCCAGTCGCCGCGCAGCGCCCGACTTACCAACAACAGATGCAGGATAACCAGCGCCGTTTGGAGGGAATCAAGCGCGAGCGCTCCGAAGTCGAGCGGGAGCTCGCGCGGCTGCGCACCCAGGCGCACTCACTCTCCGACGAAATCGCGAACATTGAATCGCAGAAACTCAGCACGAACCGCATCGTCAACGAGCTGGACCGTCAAATCACGGGACTCGGCGCGCAGATCGACCAGATCACGGTCGATCTGTTGATCGCGCAGGACGCGCTACTCGAGAAACGCGCGGTGCTCGAGCGGCGGCTCGTCGATATCTACAAACGCGGCGCGTTGTACAGTTGGCAGGTGCTGCTCGCCGCCGAGAGCTTCGGCGATCTGCTCTCGCGCTACAAGTATCTCTTTCTCGTCAGCCGCCAGGACCGGCTCCTCACCAACGACATGCACAAGTTGCGCGACCGCGTGGCGCGGCAGCGCCAGCTGCTCGTCGATGCCCGGGAGACGCTGGGCCGGCGCCGGCGCGAGCGGACCGATGAGCTGGGGCGCTACCTCGCGCTCGAGCACGAGCGAGAGACGAACCTGCGGGAAACTCGCCGCAACGCGCGGCAGGCGGAGCAGCGGCTCACCCGTCTCGACAAGGACGAGCGCACGCTCAACGACCGCATCGAGGCACTCGAGCGCGCGCGTCGCGCGGCGGAGTCGCGTGGCGTCGCCACCGGGGCCGGCACGATCACGACGGCGGATCTCGGCGGTCTCGATTGGCCGGTGGAAGGGGGGGGCTCGATCATCTATCCCTTCGGCACGACGACCGGTCCCAACAACACGCGCATTCCACGCCACGGGATCGGGATCAAGGCGCCCGTCGGCACGGCTGTCCGCGCGGTCGCCGCCGGCACCGTCAGCCTCGCGGGACCGCTGGGCTTGTATCTGACGTCCGTGCTGATCGACCACGGCGGCGGGTACTACACGTTCTACGCCTACCTCAATGATGCGACCGTCCGTCCGGGCGACCACGTGATGCGCGGGCAGGTGATCGGCCACGTCGGCGGTGAATCGAGCGACGAGGGCCCGCACCTCCATTTCGAGATTCGCGGCCAGGGCGGCATTGCACTGGATCCCGGCAATTGGCTGCGCTCGCCCCGGCCGCGGCGTTAGCGCTCGCCGCGGGAGTTGTCGCGGCGGCGTGCACGGGCTCAAGCAACATCCTAACCGTCGCCGGCACGGTTGAGATTCGCGAGGTCAGGCTCAGCCCCCTCGCGGCCGGTCGCTTGCAACGGTTGCTCAAGGATGAAGGCGATTCCGTGCACGCCGGAGATACCGTCGCCGTCCTGGAGCAGCCTGGCCTCTCGGCGCTGATCGAGCAGCGGCGCGCGCTGGCCGAAGCCGCCGCCACTCGCACCGCCGAGATCCGGGTCGCGGAGGCGGACAGCCAGCGCACGGCGAATGATCTCGCCAGGGCACGCGTGCTGGCGCTCCAGGGCATCGCATCCCCGCAGGAGCTGGAGCGTTTACAGGCCGCCGCGGCCGCAGCTGCCGCCCGGCTGCAGTCCGTCCGCGCGTCGGTGCGGGAATCAGAGGCGGCGCGCGCCGGTGCGGAGGCCACCGAAGCCATCCGTGATCAGCTCGTGCTGCTGTCTCCCGCCGACGGCATCGTGCTGACCCGATTTGCCGAGCGCGGCGAGGTCATCGCCGCCGGCGTTCCCGTGGTCTCGGTCGGTCTGGTGCGCACGCCCTGGATTCGCGCCTACATCGGCGAGCGGTTTGTCGCGCGGCTCAGAACCGGACAAGACGTCCGCATTCGCGTGGATGCGTATGCGGACACGGCCTTCGCCGGCCAGATCAGTGAGATCGCGCCGCGGGCGGAGTTTACGCCGCGTGCCGCACTCACCGAACGGGAGCGCGCCGACCTGGTATTCGGCATCAAGATCACGACCGATGGAGGCGGCGGACGGCTCAAGGCCGGAATGCCGGTCCAGGTAGAAATACCGCTATTGCCGTGAGCGACGTCGCGGTGGAGACTCGCCACCTCACGCGCCGCTTCGGTCCAATCGTTGCCGTGCGGGATTTGACCCTCACCATTGCGAAAGGCGAAGTCTTCGGACTGCTCGGCCCCAACGGCTCGGGTAAGACGACGACGATTCGCATGCTGTGCGGATTGCTCGCGCCATCCGAGGGAACCGCGATCGTCGCCGGGGTCGACGTGCGAGAGTCACCCGACCTGATCAAGGAGCGCATCGGCTACATGTCGCAGCGCTTCGGGCTGTACGAGGACCTCACGGTGGCCGAGAACATGGATTTCTTTGCCGGGATCTACGGCCTCGAGGGACCGAGTCGCCGAGGGCGCATCGCCGAGGTGGTGAGCTTTCTCGGGCTGAATCGCCGGCTC
>Ga0209590_10000777_pt1 | contig 11159 bp, 7 predicted proteins | sample CZO8metaG_FD_188353 | JGI IMG/M metagenome (GOLD analysis project Ga0209590, IMG submission 188353) | Vadose zone soil microbial communities from the Eel River Critical Zone Observatory, Northern California, USA - CZOApr15con1.8 metaG... | ecosystem: Environmental > Terrestrial > Soil > Vadose...
TAGTGCGCAGAGCTGCGCCCCGGCGAGGACGAAGCAGCAGGTCATCGCCTTGCGACTGACGAAAACCCGTGAGCGTGATAAAAGTCAGGACAGCTAACCCAGCGGCTCTGACGGCGTTCGTGCCGACCAGTGGTGCCGCTGGAGTATTACCGCAGGCGGACCGACGCGTGCGCACGGGCGGCGGCATCCGCGCTCGCCGCCCAGGAGGCCAGGCATTTTGAAGACCGCGATCTTGCCAAGTCGGTCATCGGCTTCGAGGACCTCGGAATCGGCGATTTCGTGTGTTCTGGCTCTCGGGGTTGACGCGAGGCTTTGACCTGCATGTTCACAGCCCGCGAGAGCGGAATTTACGCACTAATCCGAGCCGCCGACCGGACGGTCTTTGCCGAGCCGAGCCTGGCCAACTCGGCGCGCAGGCCGGCGCCCGGCTCCGCCAGGACGGGTTCACCTAACGGACTAAACAAGCACAGGCGACTATTCGGGAGTGGGTCCGAAAGATGAATGCCCATATTCATCCCCGGAAAACCAGATGAAAGCGCACATTCATCCGTTCCGGAAGATGATCATCGCGGGCCGGGCCTGGGGCGAGCGTGGCCAAATGGCATTCACGTGAATGATGTGACCTGAGATGACGCACCACTCTGGCTTCCATGCTTGCACTTGCCCGTTCACGGTCCGCCCGGGCCAGTTTTGCGCACCAAACCCTGCTGCCGGAGTTCACCGGGTGCGCACTAAATGAGCCAACTCGGGTGGCAGGCTGCCGCACCCTGGCGGGCGCGCCTTCTCGCCACATAGCGCATCGCTCGGGCCCGGGACTCCGTGAACTCGGGTCACATGTAAGCATCCACCTCGCCGCCGCGACCAACGCTCGGGCTCGTTCCCCCGGAAGTCACGAATTTGAGCGCTACTCACGAACCAATAGCAGGCCCTCAATCGAGTGAATGTATCCGCGAGAAATCCATTCGCGAACTATTACACCCGCCAGGATGGCTGAATACATTTCAGTGAAACGGCTCGCCCACGGCCCCCCACCGGCCCGTGGGTTTTTCGGATCGCGTCCAGAGCTCAAGGCAAACCCATTGCACATCGCTACTGATACTCTCAACCTCGCCGAAGCGCGTGGCGAAACGTAACAGTCATCCCTAAACAAATCCTCAATTCGGACTGATATGAAGTCCGCCAAGAACGTAAATCGCTCGAGTGACGAACCATCGAGGCGCGGAAGACTGGCTCTTACGGCTTCGCGATGCAACATCAACCGACCGTGTTGGGCAAGATCAACCAGTCGCTTACGATCGACATATGCCTTCATGAGATCCAACGCGCACGACAGTCCGTATTGATCAGGATTCCGAGCGCTAGGCACCGCGGGATTAACGAATGAAAAGCCTTCATCCCCAATAAAAGCATTGTGATGCTCGCCGTCGATCAAGCGCAGATCGCAGCGCAATTGGTACGCCAGGCACCCGAACAGCGCAGCCCTCGGATTAATCGGATTAATCTTCCAATCGACATGACTCGGAGCCTGTAGGTCTGTCAGTTGGCGTGGCGCGAGCGTATACAGCTCTTTCTGTTCGAGCAACTCTGCCAGTTCGAGAAAGGAAGTCAATTCGCTGTACGAAAGTCGGCGATGTCGAATTAGCTGTAGTGTCGTCAATTGACTATCCTTGTCCAGGCAACCGAGAAATAGGACAAGTTTTAGCAGCTCGTCCACGCTTCCACTGTCGTCCGGCAGTGCGCCCGCTTCGCCAGGCGTTTGTCCATGCCACCTTGCTCGAAGTCTCCGGCGACCTGCCGGTGTCAGGCCACCGCGAATGGCCGACGTGATCGCATGCCAATTAAAGCCATTAATAATAGCTCCGTAAACTTCCAGTCCGCGAACGTTTATCGTTGACGCCTCTGGATTTATCAATACCTTCGTCCCGAGACGACTTGACTGGTCAATGAGCCAATAGCCGTACTCGCATAGATTCAAGCTTCTACTTATAGTGCGGCTCGTAAGCTCGCCGGTGCGCGGTAGTCTGTAGGACCATCCATCGGACACCAATTCCGTGACCCACGACCCGAACATCGCCGCTTCCACGTCGTCAATTCCGGTAGCGATGCCCGACATGCCAGACAGGGATCGCATTCCTCGCCACTCGCTCTGAGCAGTGTTCTCGCCTCCCCTGCGCCGATCAGAGACGAAGCTGAGGTATTCACTCCAAGTAATCGGAGCATTTACGAGATGTGTGCCGTGATCAAGTCTAGTAACACAACGCAATTTGCGTGCCATGAGAGCTGCGGTGACAACGCGCCTCGCAATGGGGTCGTCACTTATTTGCTGACCAGACAAAGCAGAGTCCACTGCCTGGCGAACGACGGGATCTAGTTCAAGAGCTATCTCGGCGCACTCCGCAGCTAGCGCCAGAGCAATAGCAGTTCTGCTATTAAGGCAGGCTCTGACAATCGAGCCAGCATTGGATTGGGCGCAATAGAGAAGAGTCGTTTCGCGCCACCAAATGTCATTGACGTTCTCCTTGAGAACTTCTAGGTCGCGTTGCTCATGGAGTCGAGTGGCAGCCAAGTACTCCTGCAGCGTTTGATGCACGAATGCAAGCACTCCGTGTTCGCGCTCGACCAGAATGCCGCTGCTCTGCTGTATGTCAATAAGATATTTTTCTGCCGGAAGGTCCGGCTTGACTCGCGCAAGTGGACCGGTAATGAGCAATTCGGCCTCTTCTTGCGGAATATCTCGCCTACGCGTCCTCATCATCGCAAGCGCGAGATGACGGAGAACGAGCTCCTTCTGATCTGGCGTTAGGAGTCCCGGCCCCAGGCCCTTAGCTTCTTGTCTCTTTCCGAGGAGAACTTGACATATCTCACGGTAGAGTTGTACGCGGCTCCCTGGCAGAGTGTCATGGTAATTATGCAAATGCACAATCATCGTCAGCAGCAATGGGTTCGCGCACAGATCCTGAATCGCATCTGCCGACTCCATGCGATTGAGCAAGTCGACCGCTTTCTGCTCAGCTTGATATCTAACAACCTCGCTCTGCCTCCCGGCGTGCTTTTGAGCCGCAGCCAGAGACCATTGATGAACGAATTGCTCAATCTGTGACTGACTCAATGCACGTACCTGCAGTACGGTCGCGGCATTAACGGGTGTTTCAAGATACCCGTTTGGTCGTGATGTGATGATAAAAGAACATCGCGGATAGCTGGCGATCTGACGCTCTGTCCACTGAACGACAATTCGGCGAGTGTCCTGCAGTGCCACCTCATCCAGGCCGTCGAGCATAACGAGGCAGTTCCCGGACTTTAGACGCGTCTCGAACCAAATGGTGGGGGACCTGGCGGCGATGTGACGCAGAGAGCGGCTAATCACTTCGGGGAGAGTTGCATCTTGATTCTTTGATATAAATTCGGCATGTTCCCTTAGATAGAGGAGCACAGGAATCATTCGGCTAACCGTTCGCCTGCCGTTCGTCACTCGCCGAGAGTCGGCGAGTGACAGGGTTACGTGGCGCAGCAAGGTTGTTTTGCCGCTGCCGGGCGCACCAACAATCGCTATGAGACTTCGTCTCTTTTCTGGAATATACTGCCAGATACTTTCTCTGCGAGAAGCGCTTTGACCTCCCGTTTGGCATATAGATTGACGCCGTCCCCCCGCTGGGAGCAGGTTAGGCGATAGCTTATGAATAGGTTGAGAGACTAGACTAAGGTCGACGTAAACTTGTGCTAGCGGCAAACTGAATGGTGCGCGGATAGGTATGCCCGTGAGATCGTCGTCATGATGCAATTCACCTAGATATTGCAAATAGCGACTGCGATAGCGCGACAGTCGTGAGGTCATCCGCTCGTCTATTGAACGGGCGAGCCTCTCAGCCCAGATCTCCTGAAGCTTGATTAAGACTTTCCCTGTCAGAGCGCTGAGGCCAAGCCCGATCTCATAGAAAATGATAAGCACCGTCGATATTAGTGCATGATCTCCCAGCCACACGCGAGAGGCATGGGCGACTAGAGCCGAGGCAGGCAGTGCGGCAAGAAGAGCTTGCGCCCACCTGATTCGCGGTTTAGCTGACATTGTCAACCAAGGAGGTCGGGTATCGGATCGTTGCGGAGAGTGTATACCTCTAGGCTGCATTGTTTCGCCATTTCGCGGCAGCCTCATAGTATACTTTGACATGTTTTGTGCGTACTCAAGGTAGTGTGAGGGTCTTTGATCCAGCCGAGGGCTCAGGCGGATCGGCAGCCGTCTCGTGAGTCAAGTGGCGGGCAGAACGATTGCCTGGCATCCCAGAACTTCGCCAGCTGACCAACGAGTTGTCTTTGGGCGCCGTTCGTTTGATATTCGCAGTGTGCTGCACGTCAGTTTCTAGATCGGCTTCTGGGCATCGGATTATTTTCGGGATTCTGAATTATTGCCTCGTCGGAACTATTTGTTCGGCGCGTTGTCGGGACGGCCGTCACGCTCGGCGAGCTATCCTACGGCCCGCACCCCACGGTTTCCTCTCCGCGCCGAGGAAAAGAACCAGCGCAATTCTTTCTTCCCATGAAACATTAAATTCAAAAGAATAAGCTGAAAGCTTTCGCGGGCGCGATGCCTCCTCCAGAGGCCAGTCGATCACGGACGGTAGTAGGTGAGGATGGCCGGGTCTTTGAGCACGCTGAAGTAGCGTTCTTTGCCCCAGGTGTCATAGTTGCCGATGACGTATAGGCGGCGCCTGGCGCGGGTGACGGCTACGTTCAGGAGATTGGGGGTCTCCCGGGCGAACCGGCGTGAGCCCGGCTTGTCGGGGTCGCCGCCGAGGACGAGGATGACCGCGTCCGCTTCCCGGCCCTGCATCCTGTGCACGGTGCCGATCCACCGGTCAAGTTCGTCGCCGCTGGCCCCAGGGAAGGCTGTCCGGAATATCTCCCGGGAATTCTCGGCCACGATCCGGTAGGGGCTGATCACGCGGATCTGTGACGCCTGGACCCCGCCTTTGTCGCGCAGGCTGGCGAGTACCTCGCTAAGCATGTTGCCTTCCGCCTGGATCCAGTTGCTCCCCCTGATGCTGGACCTGACATCGATCCAGGCGTTCTCGCCGTGAAACGGCTTCCGGTCCGCTGGCGTGCCGAACACCATGAGCCCGTTGTAGGCAATCGTGTTGCTCGCCTCGAACATCGGGCGGTCGCAGCGACGGTGCACCCGCAACGGGGCGCCGACCCATACGTATTCGCCCGCCGCACCGGGCAGCGAAGTCCCGGCGAAGGCGAGCCGGTCCGCGAGCTGCTGCGCGGAAGACCGGCTCGGCGCCCAAACCGGAGCGACCTTGAACTCCTCGAGCAGCGCCCGCTGTCCGCCCCACGGCAGGGTCACGACCGGCTCAAGTTGCAGCGGGTCACCGACGATCACCGCGCGGCGGCATCGCCACAGCGCGCCGACCGCGTTCTGCGGCGCGGCCTGCCCGGCCTCGTCCACCAGCAGCCAGCCGAGTGATTCCCGGCGCAGGCCGGCGAACATCCTGCCCACGGACGCGAACGTGGTCGACACGACTGGCACCACCAGAAACAAGGTCTGCCAGGCGGCGAGGGTGGCCGCCGGGTCCTTCGGCCGACCATTGCCATCGAGGATGTTCTTCATGGCGTTGAGGTTCTTGGAAATCCGGGGTCCGGCGTTCAGGATGAACGCCTTGTGCAGCGCGAGCGCCGCCAGCAACAGCCTGGTTCGGGCGCGGCTGAACGCCTCGTCTGCCCACGGGGCCGACAGTTCGCGCTTCTCGATCAGCTCCTGCCGTTCGGTCTCGGAGTACTCAGGGCCGTCTGGCACCCGATCGCCCCAGCGCAACCGGGCATCGGAGATGGTTCGCTCCGCGGTCTGGACGACCGTGTCTTCCCGGCCGAACGCGTCGCTGGCCATCAGTTCCGCGCGACGAACCGCGGCGATCCGCCGGTCCAGCGCGGCGAGGGATTCCCGGGCGGTCCCGACGTCCGCCGCCGCCTGGCGTACCTCATGCGCGTGCACTACCCGCCCTCGGTTCCATTCGCGCTTGCTGGCACGGGACGCGAAGAACCCGGGCCGAGTGTCCCGGTACGCGCTGGCGGCGGCGTTGGCTTGCACCTGGCGGCGGGCGGCCTCATCATCGGCGGCGGCCAGGGCGGGGCGGCGGGCTTCCGCCCGCACCCGTTCCGCGGCGTTCTCCCGGAAGGCGGCAGCGGCCGCATCGCGCGCACCCCGACACTGCCCGAGTTGCCTGGCATGGGCAGATACCGCCTGACGTTCGGCCGAAAGCGATTGAACCTGCGCCAGTGACTGGCGGAAGTCGCTGACGGCACTGCGCCAGTCGGGGACCTGCGCGGTCTTGAGGATATCGAGCAGGCCGGCACCGGTGCGTTCGCCCTTGCGCTTTCCGCCGAACCAGAAGTTCGTGACGAACGCGCCCCTGTTGCTGGAGTTGCCGAGGACGGCCGCCATCAGCGCCCAGGCGCCCTCGCCGGTGACTTTCCTGGCCGTCGCGGCGAAGTAGTCGACTTCCGCGGCGGCTTCGCGCCATTGGTCGGCGACTCCGCCTCGGCCGGGGATCTCGGAGGTGACGTTCTCGACCGCGGCATTGTTCGACGACGCGACCACAATCTCATCGCCGGTCAACTCCGGCCGCAGCGGGGAGATGTAATAGGTCCAACCCGGCGTCACCCAAGCAAGCGACTGACCCGTGAACGCATGCTCCGGGCTGGGAAGGTTGGCGAGCTTGATTGCCCGTTGCACCATGATCGCCGCCACCACGTCGCGGAGCATGGTGGTCTTGCCGGTGCCGGGCGGCCCGTTGACGGCGAACAGGCCGGGCTGGCCGTCGCCGTGGTCGCGCATGATGCGGTTGACCGCGAACTGCTGGCTGAAGGCCAGCGGGCGGTCCGTGGCGGTGACCCACCGGCCAGGCGGGATGAGGTCCGGGCGGCACGAGCCGAGCACGTGTCCCGGGTCGCGGCGGACATCGTTCCTGCGGGCCGCGTCGAAGTGGTCTTCCGGCGTTAAGTAACTGGCCAGGGCACGGCCAAATTCGCCGGCTTGCAGGGCCTCGGTGACCAGCTTCAGGTCATCGGCGAGGAAGCTGTTCAGGAACGGGTCAGCCTGGGTTTCCTCGTCGCTGTCGATCTTGACCTCGTGGCTGCGTACCCGGACGCCGCGCGGACGGAGGCAGTCCGTGACGCCAAGCTGGTCGGCGAGCCAGGAGATGAACGCCTGGAGATCCTCGCCCGTGATGGCGGTCAAGTCCAAGCGCGCCGGTTCCCGGTGAGCGCTGCTGTCGGCGTCGGCGCCTGCTGGCTCGCCGGCGTCCTGTCCATCGTCCGTCTTGTCCTTATGTCCCACGGCGGAGTCGGCGAGGGACTTGGCAACGTTCGATGCTACGACCGTGAGGCCCGCCCCGATCGGGCCGAGCGGCCCCAGTACCCCCGCGACCGCGGCACTGACCGCGCCCGCGACGCCGTCGGGCACCGCGCCCCGGATCGCCGCACCGAGCACCCGTACCCCGGCCCGAACCTTCGACTGCCGGGCGAGGCTGTCGGCGTACCGCTCGGTGTCCGCCGCGATGTCACCGATCGGGGAAGCGCCCTGACTGACCCGGCCGGCGCCCCAGGCGCAGGCGGAGACGACCATGGAGTCAGGAACGAGGAAGCCATCGGTGTCGACACTGCAAGCGAACAGGGCGGACTTACCCTTCGGTGGCGGTTCCTCCTCACGATCCTGGCCGTACCGGCTGACGAGGATATCGCGTACTCGGCTCAGCTCGTATAGCCCTCCATACACCTCGTGCCGCCAGGCATAGCCGGCCTTCGCTTCTCGGAGGCGGGAGCGCCGTTCCCAGGGCACTGGATCGCGAGGAGGCTGGAGGTCGACCGTATGGTTTTTCTGGTCGAGCCTGGGCAGCGACTGCGGGCTGAAGATCTCGACCGCCTGCCAGAACTGTGCGATCCGCACCGGATCGTCGGCCATGCTCACCACCGCCTCAGGACAGTGCCGCATCGTCTGCCGCTGCGGCTAACGGATCGCCCAGCGCAGGGAGTTTATCTGCCATTACACATGTCACGTTGATATCCGAATAAATCGATCTGAATTTAGCGCAGCGGCCACAGTCGGCGGCGAAATTCGAGAAGTGCCACCGCGGGCCGACGACGGCGATTGCGGCGCCGTAGACGACCAGGCCGGCGGCGGCCCGGATCAGCTGGCGCGAGGATCCGCTGGCAGGTCAGAAGATTCAAGATGAGTAAACTCGCAGTTAAGCAGCCCTCGTGATGGTGAGGGGCCGATATGACCGCGTCCCCCAAGGAAATAGTTGGCGGTCCTACTCCCGCCCGGTAATGCCGCGACTCGAACGCGGGACCAACTGCTCAGGAGGCGATTTCATGACATCGCCCGGCGTGGCCCGGGACTGCTGAGCATGACCGTGACCTGGGTCTTTAATCGCCTGACGATGCTGGAAGTCGCTCGGATCCTGCGGTCGTTGGCTACCAGTTTGGCTACTAACCTAACGGTCCGAAATGTCTGTGGTCTGCCTGAGCGTCAATGGCCGGCTCGCAACGGGAACGGCCTGACCCGATCCGGTGTCAGGCTGGCGATCAGACCATCGGGCAGCAGGCCAGCGAGTCCAGGGGCGCCGAAAACGACGCACAGGCTAGAACCTGCTGAATGTCGGCGGCTTCGACAAACGGGAAGTCCTCCTGGATTTGCTCCAGCGTCCAGCCCGCACCAACCAGACCCAGCAGATGCTCCACCGTGAACCGGTGGCCGCGAATACACGGCTGACCACCCATCTTGCCAGGCATGATCGTGATCCGTTCATGGACTCCCACGTCCCACAGCGTACCGACGGACCATAGGCCGTCCAGGCACGACACTATGATTGCGGGGCCACCAATCCGAACGGCGAAATAGCGATAGCAGGCCCGCACGCCTCAATGGAGCCGCTCGTCACCGAGCGGACTGAGTCGTTGCACCCTCCAGCCGGTACCGGACCTGATCACCAGCATCCGCTTGACTGGACCAGACTAGACCAACTAACTATGATGGACTTATGACTGCAAGCGTGAACGTCTACGAAGCCAAGACTCACCTGTCACAGTTGCTGGATCGCGCGGCGGCCGGGGAGGAGATCGTGATCGCCCGTGCGGGTCGTCCGATCGCACGCCTTGTGGCACTGAGCGGCGCATCGCGCGGGCGCGTTCCAGGTGCCTGGCGGGGCAATGTCAACATCGCTGATGACTTCGATGAACTGCCGGCCGAGATGGATGCGGCGTTCCACGGGCAGCGTCCGTGAGGCTATTGCTGGATACTCACGCCCTGCTGTGGTGGCTCGCGGACGACGGTTTGTCTGATCAGGCGCGGGATGCAATCGCCGATCCCGCCAATCTGGTTATGGTGTCGGCAGTGAGCGCCTGGGAGATCTCCATCAAGAAGGCATTCGGAAAGCTCGCCGCCCCCGACGACCTGGAACGGCAGGTCGACCAGGGCGGGTTCACCCCGCTCCCGATCAGCATCGCGCACGGCCTCGCCGCCGGCGAACTGCCCCGGCATCACGATGACCCCTTCGATCGCATGCTGATCGCACAGGCATTCGCGGAAACACTAACCATCGTCACTCATCACAAGCGATTCGCCGACTACGACGTAGCGATATTGCCCACCTGATCGAGCGGAACACAGCGCGGCCGGCATCCCAGGCGACTGCCTGCTGCCCGACTGGCCTACGGCAGCAAGGTCAGAACCATCGCCCTTTTTCTGAGAAAAATTTGCGTTAGCTGGCGACGTTACCCAGGGTGACAGCGATCAGGGCCAGGCTCTTATCGACCTTGGTGACTGGGCAGGCGACGACGCGTGATGCCACCCTTCCCGACCGGCGCAGGCGATCCATAGGCTGTTATTCAATCGTCGCGCACGGATGAAGGACGTGGACGAACTGGTGGGAGCGCCAGACAGCAGTGTCGCCGGCCGTGAGACCGAGCTGGCCGAGATTCGCCGGCTCGGCTACTCCGGCGCGGCCGGGCGCGCACTGGTCCTCGCGGGCGGTCCCGGCATCGGGAAGACCACACTGTGGGAAGCGGGGATCCGGCTGGCCCGCGACCGCGGCATCCAGGTGCTCGCCGCCCGGCCCAGCGAGGCCGAGGCCCAATTCTCGTTTTCGGCCCTTTCCGACCTGCTCGAAGACGTGGACGTGGCTGGGATGGAAAGCGTGCCCGCCCCCCAGCGCCGGGCTCTGGACATTGCGCTTCTCCGTGCTGAGGCGGCCGGACGAAGCCCGGAACCGCGAGCGGTCGCCTCCGGATTGCTGAACGTGCTACGGACCCTAGGAACGGCTGGGCGGCTGCTTGTCGCCATCGATGACGTTCAGTGGCTTGACCGTCATTCTGCCGACGCACTCGCCTTTGCGGCCCGCCGACTGCCGCCGACCGCGGCTGGTTACCTCCTGACCGAACGGACTGGCACGTCGTCGGCCGTCCTGCGGGTGCTCGAGCCCTGCGGGCTTGAGCGGCTCGAGATCGGGCCACTGGAATTCGACGCCATCAGCCAGATCCTTTCCAGCCGGATCAGCCCCAGCCTGCCCCGGCGCATCGTTAAGCAGATCTTCGAAACGGCCGGGGGGCACCCGCTGTTCGCCATCGAACTCGGGCGCACGCTGGCAGGTCACAAGCCTCCGGGCATCGGCGAGACGATCCCGGTTCCGCAGCGGGTGGAAGACCTGCTGGGCAAACGTGTCCAGCAGCTTCCCCCTCCCGTGAACAGGATCCTGCTCGCGCTCGCCGTGGGCGGAGACCTCAGGACCGAGCAGGCGCTCGCCGTGGCGGGCGCCCCCGCCCTCGACGAGGCGCTGGACTCCGGGGTGGTGATCACCACGGGAGATCGGGTCCGCCCGTCACATCCGCTGCTGGCCGCCGCGGCTCTCGCACGCGCGAAACCGAGCGAGCAACGAACCCTCCACGCCCAGCTTGCCCTTCTGGTCGATGACGACACGCTGCGGGCCCGGCACCTGGCGCTGGCGGCCGTGCACCGGGATGCGGGCCTTGCCGCCGTGGTCGTCGCGGCCGCGTCCGGGGCGTCCGCGCGGGGCGCCGTGCACGAAGCGGTGGAACTCGCGCAGCACGCTCTTCGCCTGACACCGGTGGCTGACCCCCAGCGCAGCGAGCGCTTGCTGGCCCTGGCC
>Ga0209590_10000780_pt1 | contig 11142 bp, 11 predicted proteins | sample CZO8metaG_FD_188353 | JGI IMG/M metagenome (GOLD analysis project Ga0209590, IMG submission 188353) | Vadose zone soil microbial communities from the Eel River Critical Zone Observatory, Northern California, USA - CZOApr15con1.8 metaG... | ecosystem: Environmental > Terrestrial > Soil > Vadose...
GGTTCTTGTTGGCGCCATTGGAGTCGCTATTGGTGCGCTGCTCAAATCGTGACGACTGCGCTCTAACCGCACAGTCGAGAGGGACGCGCGCAAGAGCGGCGCGCGCCCCTCACTGTGGACGTTAGCGCCAAGGAACTTTCCATGAGTGATTTCAACTGGACGTGTCCTCACTGCGAAAGAGCAGTAACGATCTCCGACGAACGCCTGTCGTCGGAAACCCACACTCTCTATATTGAGAACGCCATTGGCAGGCGCACGCTCCACACGCTTTACATCGTTTGCCCGAACCCGCAATGCAAAAAATTCACCCTTACTGTTGCGTTGCACGAAAGCCAATCCACCCCACACGGAATGGAGCGGTTAGTAAAGAAACTTCAGGAGTGGTCCCTCATACCGCCGTCCGCCTCGAAGCACTTCCCTGATTACGTTCCACAAGCTATTCGGGAAGACTATGGGGAAGCCTGCCTTATTCGTGACCTGAGCCCAAAGGCGTCAGCGACCTTGTCGCGGCGGTGCCTTCAGGGAATCCTCCGAGACTTCTGGAAGGTGAAGCCTGGACGACTGGTTGACGAAATCGAACAAGTCAAAGACAAAATCGACCCGATCACGTGGGATGCGATTGAGGCGGTGAGAAAGCTGGGCAACATTGGGGCCCATATGGAAAAGGATATCAACGTCATAGTTGACGTGGATCCTGAAGAGGCGACGTTGCTTATTGGACTCGTCGAAACCTTGCTAAAGGAGTGGTATGTGGCGCGCGAGGAACGAAAGGCGAGGATGACAGCGGTGATCGCTGCCGCGGCCAAAAAGACGCCGTGATTGGCGCTAACAAGCCGTTGCACCCGAACCTCGGGAGCGGCGCTTCGCGCCGTCCCTCGGTCGGGTGAACGGCGACGTTAGAGCGCATCAAATGCGGCGCACCCTCAAGCTCCTTCTCTGGCTGATCGTCGCACTCCTCGCAGCGCCGTTCGTCGCGTTTGCGGCATACGATCTCATCGCATTTCAGCCTCGGATGCCCGACATTCGTCGCTTCCTGGCACAGGCCGCACCCGAGGAGAAGGCGCCGCCCGATTCAATACGCAAGGTTTTACACGTGTCGTACCCTGAACACTTCAGTTCCCTTGTCGCAAGGCTTCTGCTCCAAGAACTCAATGCAGTGCCAACGGGAGGCGGTATGCTGCGCTGGCACCTAACAGGGGCTACATGGTGGGCCCTGGTGGAGCTTCACCTGTCAGAGCCAGAGCAGACAACCCTGTTCCTCACGCTTTCGCCTATGGGCAATGATATAAAGGGCTTCGCCAAAGTCTCAACGGCTGTGGTTGGCGTTCCTCTAAGCGCGGTATCCCTTGAACAAGCCGCTCGTCTGGTAACGGTTGGCAAGGCTCCGTCGATTTACCTCAGTGATCCCGAGCGGCTGGCACATCATTCCCAAGCACTCGCTCAACGTGCGAAGAATGCGCTCTAACCGGCCCATCGAGACGGACCTTCGCAAGCGGGCGTTGCCCGCTTGCTCGGCCGCTCATGGGCGACGTTGGGCGGCAGCATCACTCGCGCCGGTCGTTCGCCCGCCGCGCCTAATGCGGAGCGTTGGGCGCAGACATCGATAAGAAGGGGGCATCATGGACCAGAAACTCCGCGGGTTTCTCGGCGCAGTACTGATATGTGGTGTTGTAGCGAGCTATGCTAAGGCTTGGGCCGACGATGTTGAGGATGGCCGTGCGGCGATCAGTGCTGGCCAGTATGAGAAGGCGTTGGGTCTCCTGTTACCGAGGGCAAAGGAGGGAAACCCCGTAGCCCAGAACGCGGTTGGCGTTCTCTATCTCAATGGTTGGGGAATTAACAAAGATTACGCCGAAGCGCTTGCGTGGTTCCGAAAGGCATCAGAACAGGGAAACTCGAGAGCGCAATTCACTATCGGAAGCATGTATGAGAATGGCAACGGCGTAAAAAGAGACTTTGCGGAAGCCGCAACGTGGTACCGCAAAGCGGCGGAGCAGGGATTTCCGCCAGCTCAGTCGCTCCTCGGCGCTATGCACGCACGCGGAGACGGAGTCCGGCAAGATTGGGGCGAGGCAATGCGGTGGTATCGAAAGGCCGCCGATCAAGGCGATGCGCTTGCGCAGAGCAGGGTCGGCCTCATGTACGCCGAAGGGCAAGGAACGCCAAAGGACTACGCGACGGCCGAGCTGTGGTTTCGAAAGGCCGCGGCACAGCAACACCCAGCCGGGCAAACATGGCTGGGCTTGCTCCACCTCAACGGCTGGGGCGTCAAGAAAGACGTCGTGGAAGCGATGAAATGGCTTCGGCTCGCAGCCGATCAGGAAGCCCCCGACGCCCAGTACACTCTGGGGGCCATATACGCGGAAGGAAAGGACGTCGCAGCGGACAATATCAACGCCATCATGTGGCTTCGCCGGGCCGGGATGTACGGACACAGCGAGGCGCAGCAGCTCCTTCAGCGGCGATTCGATACGAAACCCGAACAAGGCCCGCTCCTTGTTCATCCCGATCAGGCGATGCGCGCCCCACCTGAGTCCCTCGCCGGAGGCTATCTCGCCGTCAGTTCGATTGCGAAGATGCTGGAGCCGGCCCGGCTCGGAAAGTTCCGCGCCACGCTCGTAACGAGTCTCGACGGTAGGTCCGATTCCATCACCGCATCCAATGCTGCACTCTATCTGGCCGGGTACCAGGACCGACTGCGAGTTTACGCCTTGGTAATCGCGCGGCGGGGATCTCAAGCGATAGCGGGACCCTACCGTGCCACGGCTACCTCTTCATGCGCGCGCATTCAGTCTATGTGGGCGGGCGGCGTACGCGAGGGCGCGCTGAGTGAGATCAACATTTCCCAGGACGGTTTCAACGCCGAGCTCCTGCACAAGGTCCAGCTCGAGGGCAAGTCACATTCCGTCGGGATACCCGGCGTGGTCGTTGAATCCGTGCTTGCCCTCGAAGACCCGGCGAACTCGGAATTCTTGTTTCTTGGACAGATAACGCCTGGGCAGATTAAGGTCCGGCCCGACGCGAAGGTGTTAGCTGGCTGGCCTAGTTGGGCAAACCCGCCAAGCCGAAAAGACCTGTCCGAATGTGTTGTTACCCTCAGTCGCATTCAGAGCTAGATGGGTTCGAGAATGAGAGGCTGTACGAACACGACCAAAGGCTTGCAGCGATCAGCACACTATAGAAGTAGCGCTGTATTTTGACCCAACCCGCGGCTGGAGGCGGACGCGCAAAAGCAGCGCGCCGTTTAGCCGCACGTTGGGCGTCATAAAGGAGGTACTACGATGAGCATAAATCATGTTTCACAATTCGGTGGAATCAATGGGCGGACGATAGTAGCGGTGTGCGCGGTTGTCTTGATGGCCAGTTGCGCATCAACAGCTCCGACTAGGGTTACTTTAAAAGATGGAAGATCATATGAAGTCGAAACAGTGCGCGGTCTCCCCGTTCGATTTGCGAATGATCAGATCAGGGTACAAGATCTCGGCGCCGCAGCTAGCTTCACGCCAGGCAAAGCGGATGCTACGCAGTATATACGGGTACTTGTAGCAGACCTAATTGCGACAGGCCAGTTCGAAGTTACTGTAACTACACCACTGGATAGCTCCGCTTCTGCAACTTTAAAGGCGACCGGCCCAGGAAGAATCATGCTGCGTTTCTTTCCCCAAGCAGACTACCCGCGGATATGGGAGGGGATGGATCAGCCAGGTATTCATTGGTTTCCTTTCCGCTTCGTATTTGAGGAGAAGCAATCGAAGAAGCGCTTCGAGTTTACGCAGTGGGCACAGATGGATTACGAAACGTGGAAACAAATGCTTGAACTTAATGAGAAAATGAAACGCGACCATTTCAAGAAATAGCAGAGATAATTCTGCCGCCCAACAAACCATTCGAGACCGACCTTCGCAAGCGGGCTTCGCCCGCTCGCTCGGCGGCTCAATGGCGACGTTATACGGCATGACATGGATCCACTGGAGCTCCTCGGAAAGTCCTTTGCCTCGGTCGAGTTCGACCTGGATCACAAAGGGATCGCGAATGTTTTTGAAGAAAACGAGACAGGTGAAGAAAATCAGCAATGCGTAGAAGCAACGGACGGCTCCTGGGAGTTGTTGCTCGAGCCAACCGGAGTGATTAAGACGATATTCCTGTACGCCGATAAGGGTTGCACTCTACCTAGTGGTTTAGCGGCCGGTATGACGCCACAGCAGGTTCAAGGATTGTTAGGGAAGCCATCACGCTCAGGGTCTGAATCAGTTCAACCAATTCTTGGTCCGAAGGGGAGCTGGAACAGGTACCACTACCCTAGCCACGTGCTGCACATTGAATACACCTGCGGCAGACCTCTGCTTCAAAAAGTAACCTTCATGCTCCCAAAGAATGCGCCGCATGCCGTATAACAGCACGCCCCACCGGACGCGCGTGGAGCAGCGCACTTCGGCTCACCGCCCGAAGTCGCGCGCCGGTGAGCGTGGACGTTAGACCTCGGCTGAACCACAGTGGTATGCAACGCCCGCGAAGGACTTTCCTCCTCGGTGATCATCGCGGACCGCGCGCGTTTTTGCGCCCGTCCTCCGATTGCGGCGTCGTTCGTCGTGCGAAGGCTGTGCATCTTTGTTGCTTCGCACCGCGGCTGGCTCTTGCGAGTGTTGGCGCCGCGGCATAGGCTTCGTCACCGAGATGTGCAATCAGGTGCAGTGCCATGAGCAACGAGTTGAGGTCTAACCGCGCGGCCCACGCGGACGCGCGTGAAGCAGCGCACCTCTTGTCACCACCGCAGTCGCGCGCCGGCGGCCGCGAACGTTAGACCGCAGGAAGGACTTCGATGTCGACTGAACAATCGAGCGAGCCCCAAACAATTGCTGGCTTTTGGCGCCGCCTAAGCGCTTTCTTCCTAGATTGCCTGCTGCTAGGAGCGATCGGCCTACTTATCGGCCTCTTTCTCGGCCAGCAATTGGTGGACTTGGGGCCTTGGGGCCGCCTACTTGGCTTTGCCGTTGCGATCGCCTATTTCGGCCCTCTCAACAGCAGACTTGGCGGAGGACAGACGCTCGGTAAGCGCCTCCTCAAGATCAAAGTCGTTGTTCGCGACGGCGCGCCGCTTTCGGTTCCAAAGGCCTTCCTGCGTTTCATCCCTCTAGGCACTCCCTGGTTCCTCAACAATGCTCAGCTCCCCGAATCCATACTGTTCTCTTTCTGGCTTTATGTTCTCTCCGTAGCGGTATTTGGAATCGGCCTTTCAGTTATCTATCTGTATTGTTTTAACCGCCATACGCGGCAGTCTCTCCATGACCTTGTAGTTGGGTCGTATGTCGTAGCATCGGAGTCTAAAGGTACGGTGGCGGCACCAGCTCCTTGGCCACTGCACTTGGTTGTCTGCGGTCTGCTGATCTTGGCATCGGCGGTTACGCCCTATTTTACAAAGGGTCTCGCCGCGACCGAGCCTTTCGCTAGCTTGATGAATGTTTATCGAGCTGTCAGCGCCGAGCCGTGGGTTGTCCATGCGAAGGTCACCAAGGGTAAAACGTTTACGTCGACCCTCGGCAAAGGTCAGAGTGAGATCACGCAGCTAAATATCACGGCATATACCAAAGACTCGCATATTGAGAATATCGAGCGCGCCAGGCAATTGGCCAAGCTGGCGCTCGCGACGGATACGTCGGCGAATTCCCTAGACATTCTTCAGGTGACGCTCGTGTACGGATATGACATAGGCATCGCGTCATCTTGGCGGTCTCAAAACCATGCCCATTCACCACAAGAGTGGTCGGCCAAGTGAGCTGCGGTCTAACAACGCGCTCCACTCGGACGCCCCAGCCTCGCTTCACACGGCCGGGGTTCCCTCGTTCGCTTCGCTCACTCGGCGCCGGTGAGCGCGGACGTTAGCCCGCTTCATGAGGAGACATGCGACCCCTTCGATACTCAATCAACGTCACCCTGGATGGCTGCTGCGATCATCGCGCCATACTCCCGGACGAGGACCTGCATCGCCACGCCGCAGAGAACATTGCGCGGGCCGATGCTCTCCTCCTCGGGCGGGTGACTTACGAGCTGATGGAAGCAGGCTGGCGTCAGCCGGCGCCGGCGGGTACCAGACCAACTTGGATGGAACCCTTCGCCCGGACGATCAACGCTGCCCCAAAGTATGTCGTATCCAATAGCCTTGAGAACGTCGATTGGAACGCACACCTGGTCCGCGGGGATATCGGGGAGGCGGTTCGGCGGCTCAAGCAAGAGCCGGGTAACGGGCTATTTCTGGGAGGCGTGACGCTCCCGTTGGCCCTGGCGGAGCTGGGATTGATCGACGAGTACGAGCTCGTCGTGCATCCTAGGTTCGCGGGCCATGGACCAACCCTGTTCGCGGGGCTGTCACGGCACGTGGACCTCAAACTCGTGGACCGCTTGGAGTTCCGCTCGGGGGCCGTCGCGATGCGATATGAGCCGCGATAGATAAGGGCTTAAAGCGGGCTAACAACCGCATGAAGCGGACAGGGCGCGGCCCACGGTTGGTGTAGGGACTGGCACCACCGTCGTCTTCACCCATACTCCGACGATCTCGCCGCGTCCCTGCCGCTTATGCGGGGCGTTAGGCCGACATCCGGAGTCGCGAGAGGAGAATCATGAGCAAGCTATTCGTCAACATTGGGCTTAGCCTCGATGGCTACATGGCACCCGAAGGAATGACCATGGAGAATTGGGACAGGCCTGAGTACAAGAACTGGGGCGCTAAGTGGGGTGCGCTGATGCGCTGGATCTTCAACCAGCAGTACTTCCGCGAGAACCTCAAGCTCGGACCAGGGGGAGAGACCGGCCCCGTCAATGACATGCTTCGCAACACCACGGAGCGCATCGGTGCCAACATTATGGGCAAGCGAATGTTCGACCAGGGCGAGCGCGCTTGGCCTGAGGAGGCTCCGTTTCACACACCGGTATACGTTCTTACCCACGCGAAGCGCGAACCCTGGGTCCGCCCGGGTGGGACGACCTTTTACTTCATCAATGACGGGCGGGAGCGTGCCCTTGAGCTCGCTCGGGAATCCGCGGGCAGTCGCGATATTCGCATCGCGGGTGGAGCGGATGTGATCCAGCAGTACCTGAACATGGGTGTCGTGGACGAGCTTGAAATCGCCTTGGCGCCCGTGCTGTTCGGCGGTGGGCGGCGTCTCTTCGAGAACCTGCGCGAGCCCGGGCCGCAGTTTCGCATTGACAGGGTTGTTGATAGTCCAGCTGCTACGCACTTGCGCTATGTGCGTCAGTGAGAGCGGCCTAACCACCGGTTGCAGCGGACGGAGAACCTCCTCTTCCGTTAGGTCGAGGTGTCCACTCTATCGGATGAGGTTCTCCTTGCAGGGGAACTCGGGCGTTAGGAAGTCGACGCGGCTTCCGCGCTCTCGATCTCCTCGCGCAAAAACCACACGAACACGAGCCCGGGAAGCGCGACGATGAAAGCCAAAAGAAAGAACGTCGCCCACGAGAGCCCCAGATACTTGGGGTCGGTCGCGTAGCCGGCGACCGGACCGACGTACACGCGCCCGAAGGAGGCGAGCGCCGAGAGCAGCGCGTATTGCGTGGCGGTGAAGCGATGGTCGCACAGCGCCATCAGCAGCGCCACGAACGCGGCCGTCCCCATTCCCCAGGCGATATTCTCGAAGCCCACGGCGAACACCATGATCGGATAGCTCTTCCCGACGAGCGCAAGCCACATGAAAGCGAGTATCGACACCGCCTGCAGAATTCCGAAACCGAGGAGCGCGCGATAAAGGCCGAGCCTCACCATCAGCGCGCCGCCGAACAGCACTCCGACGATGGTCGAGGCGAGACCGACGGCCTTGTTGACGTAGCCCACGTCGTCCAGCGAAAACCCCGCGCCGCGCAATAGGAACGCCGTGGTCAGGGACCCGGCGAAGGCGTCGCCGAGTTTGTAGAGCACGAGCAGCACCAGGATCCAGCCGGCTTTGGGTCGGGAGAAAAATTCGCGCAGAGGCTCGATCACTGCATCGCGCAGGGTCCTGGGCGCTGCAGGAGCGGTGGAGGGCTCCTCGCCCCAGAGGACAGCGACTATTCCGACCGCCATAAGCGCGGCCATGAGCAGATAGGTACTGCGCCACCCCAGAGCGGGGATCCACCCCGACCCGGCGACCAGAACCAGCGCGAGCGCGCCGGATACGAGCATCGCCAAGCGATAGCCCACGACGCCGAGCGCGCCGGCGATGCCGCGTTGCTCGCGGCTCGCCACGTCGGTGCGGTAGGCGTCGACGACGATGTCCTGCGAAGCCGAGGCGAAGGCCACGAAAAGCGCGAGCCAGGCGATCGCCACCAGATCGGTTAGCGGAGACAAAAACCCCATGCCGGAGATTCCCACGGCGAGCGCGAGCTGCGTTACGAGCAGCCAGCCGCGGCGCCGCCCGAGAAAAGGCGGCACGAAGCGGTCCATCGCCGGTGCCCACAGGAATTTCCAGACGTACGGAAGGCCGACCAGCGTGAAGACGCCTATCGTGGACAGGTCCACGCCTTCGACCGTCATCCACGCCTGGAGCGTCCCGCCCGTCAGCGCGAGCGGCAGTCCCGAGGAAAAACCCAGCAGGAGAATGACCGCAAGGCGCCGGCTGCGGAAGACCTCCAGATAGGGCGAAGGCATGCGCGATTGTAACCTCACGCTACCTCGCCCCCGAACGAGGGACCGCTAAAGGCGCGCGTCGTAGTCGATCGTGAGCGGAGCGTGATCCGAGAAGCGCTTGTCCTTGTAGATCGCAACCTTTTTCGCCCTGGCCGCAATGCCGGGAGTGGCGATCTGATAGTCGATGCGCCAACCCACGTTTTTCGCCCGGGCCTGGCCGCGGTTAGACCACCAGGTGTATTGCTCCGGGCGCGGGTCGACGCGGCGGAACACGTCGACCCAGCCTACCTTGTCGAAAACCTCGGTGAGCCAGGCGCGCTCCTCGGGAAGGAAGCCCGAGTTCTTCCGGTTCGAGCGCCAGTTCTTCAGGTCGATCTCCTTGTGCGCGATGTTCCAGTCGCCGCAGAGCACGAGCTCGCGGCCGCTCGCGATGAGCTTTTTCAGCACCGGCATGAATTCTTCGAGGAATCGGAACTTCGCCTGCTGCCTTTCCTCCGAGCTCGACCCGGAAGGCAGGTACACCGATACCACAGAAAGCCCGCCGTAATCGGCGCGCAGAAACCTGCCTTCGGGGTCGAACTCGCGGCTGCCGAAGCCGAAGGATACGCTCTCGGGTTTCGTTCGCGAGTACAGCGCGACGCCGCTGTAGCCCTTCTTCGTCGAGCAACAGTGATAGTGGCCGTGGTATCCCTTCGGGACGAGCGCGAGGTCCGCCAGGTCCGCTTCCTGCGCCTTGATTTCCTGCATGCATACGACGTCGGCGCGCTGGCGTGCAAGCCACCGCGGGAAGCCTTTGGCGAGCGCCGAGCGGATGCCGTTGAGGTTGAGCGTGATAATGCGTAACATTTCGCGAATTCTCCCTGGAAAAAGCCCGCGTGGCCGACTTTCGCAAGGACTTCATCGCCTTCTGCATCGAGCAGGGCGTGCTCGGGTTCGGCCAGTTCGTCACCAAATCGGGACGCACGACTCCCTACTTTTTCAACGCCGGCCTGTTCAACACCGGTGCCGCACTCGAGCGCCTGGCGCAATTCTACGCAAAAGCGATCCTCGCCTCGGGTGTGGATTTCGACATGCTGTTCGGCCCCGCCTACAAGGGCATCGTGCTTGCCGCGGGCGCCGCGATGGCCCTCGCGCGCGAAGGCCGCGACGTGCCCTTCGCCTTCAACCGCAAGGAAGCGAAGGACCACGGCGAAGGCGGCCAACTCATCGGCGCTCCGCTTGCAGGCCGGGTGCTGATTGTGGATGATGTGTTGACGGCGGGCACCGCGGTGCGCGAGTCGCTCGAACTGATCGCAGGGCAGGGCGCGACCGCGGCGGGGGTGGTCGTCTCTCTCGACAGGATGGAGCGAGGCCAGGGAGATCTTTCGGCCATCCAGGAAATCGAGCTGCGCCACGGAATTCCAGTCGTCTCCATAGCCAGCCTCGACGACCTGATGAGCTGGCTTCAGCATCGCGCCGAGTTCCGGCACAATTGGAGCGCGATCAGGGAGTACCGGCAACTTTATGGGGTCGCCTATCATGCGTAGTCAAACGATAGTATTGCTTTGCTCGACCTTGCTCGCCGTAGCTCCGGCGGCGGCGCAGCAGCGTATGTACAAGTGCGTCGACGCCAGGGGCAAGGTCTATTACACGCAGGTGCCCCCGCCTGAGTGCCTCGGCCGCGATACTCAGGAGCTGGACAAGTCGGGAACGCCGATGCGCAAGAGCCAGACTCCAGCGGCCCTGACTCCGGAGCAGCAAAAGGCGCGCGAGGCCGGGCTCAAGAAGAAGCTCGAGCAGGAGGAAAGATCGAAGGAAGAGCGCCGCAAGAACACGGCGTTGCTCAATACCTACTCGAGCGAGAAGGACATCGACGACGCCCGTGCCCGCGCCCTCAAGGAAGCCGAGCTCGCCATCGCCGAAACGGAAAAGCGGATCGCCGGCGCGCAGAAACGCAAGAAGGAACTGGAGTCGGAGAAGGAGTTCTACGTCAAGAAGCCGATACCGCTGAAGCTCAAGCAGGACATCGCGAACAACGAGATCGAGATCAAGAACCAGACCGAGCTGCTCGACGCGAAGAAAAAAGAGATCAGCATCATCAACGCCAAATACGACAGCGACAAGCGCCGGTACGTGGAGCTTACGGCCCAGGGGAAAAAATAGTCAGCCTGCCAGCTTGCGTTTCAGGATTTCGTTGACCTGCGCGGGGTTGGCCTTGCCCTGGGTCGCCTTCATCACCTGTCCCACCAGGGAGTTGAAGGCTTTTCCCTTGCCCGCGCGGTAATCCTCGGCCTGTTTTGCGTTCGCGGCGAGCACCTGGTCCACGATTTTTTCGATCGAGCCTGCGTCGCTGATCTGCTTCAGGCCGCGTTTTTCGATGATCTGGTCGGCGCTTCCTTGCCCGGCCCACATCGCGTCGAACACCTCTTTCGCCATCTTTCCCGAAAGCGTGTTATCGCGGAGCCGCAGAAGCAATCCGGCGAGTTGCCCGCTCGAAACGGGCGATTGTGCGATGTCGAGGTTATGGCGATTGAGCGCGCCTGAGAGCTCTC
>Ga0209590_10000782_pt1 | contig 11132 bp, 8 predicted proteins | sample CZO8metaG_FD_188353 | JGI IMG/M metagenome (GOLD analysis project Ga0209590, IMG submission 188353) | Vadose zone soil microbial communities from the Eel River Critical Zone Observatory, Northern California, USA - CZOApr15con1.8 metaG... | ecosystem: Environmental > Terrestrial > Soil > Vadose...
GCAAATCGCGAACAGCGAAGCTTCCAGGAGGAGGCCCTCCTCAAGGCTCGCATCCAATCCTTTATTTACGGCCTCGATCGAGTACTTCACGCCGACGGGTGCGTTGGAAATGATCTGGTTGAGGAGAGCTTCAACCCGCGCGATCAGGTTGGCGCCCGGAACGACTTCGTTCACCAGACCGATTCGATAGGCTTCTTGCGCGTCGATGATTCCGCCGGACAGAATGAGCTGCAATGCACGGCCTTTCCCGACCAACCTCGGAAGACGCTGCGTTCCACCGTAGCCCGGCATCACTCCGATCTTCACTTCGGGCTGGCCGAACCTCGCGGTTTCAGCGGCGATTCGAATCGTGCTGGCCATCGACAGTTCACAACCACCACCGAGCGCAAAACCATTCACAGCAGCGATGACCGGCTTGCCGAGGTTTTCAATGAGGTCAGTAAGCGCTTGGCCGGACCGCGTTTTCTGTTCCGCCGTGAGCGGAGTATCGTTGGCCATTTCGCTGATGTCCGCGCCGGCCGCAAACGATTTGTCCCCCGCTCCCGTGAAAACGACCCCACGCACCTCGGAATCGTCGCGGGCGTCTTCGAACGCGGATCGCAATTCGGAAATGGTTTTCGCGTTCAGAGCGTTCAGTACTTTGGGTCGATTGATGGTCACATAGGCAATCGGGCCCTTCTTCTCATACAGAACGTTCTCAAGTTTCAAAGCAGAAGCCGGCGAACTCATGATTCTCTCCTCGTAATTGGTAAGACTGATCGAGCCAGACTAGAAACTCGCAGGCAGTTCCGCGTACGCGATTCCAGATAAATTTCCTTCGGCGAAGACGATATTTTTCTTATTCGATCCGTCGAGATTGGCGCTGTAAACGGACCCGCCCAAATCAGTCAGGAACATACGTTTGTTTTCGAGATCCAACGACAGCCCGATTCCTTCCATCAAGTGGTTAAAGACAATTTCCGGTTCTTTGCGCTTTCCGGGCACCGCATCCATGGCCGCTCGATTCACTGTGTTTCCGCGAGGCGGATCACCGCGGTCGGTCCAGTAGATCAGCCGGTTGCCGAGGTCGAGGTCAAGATCGATTGGCTCGGGCAGGTTGTCGTAAAGAACTTCGATGTCCTTGCGGTTTGCCGGAGTTTGACCCCTTGGGACTTCGAGGCTTGCGCGGAAAATGCGTCCCTCGCCCGCGTTGTCATTTCCTTTTTGTGTCCAGTAGAATTTGCCGCCGTTCACATCAACCGCGATACCAACGCACCAATTCCTCGCATCAAGGCGGTCGGCATCTCCATGACCCGTTTCAACGAGCGTTTCGATGTTCGAGCCATCGAGATTCGCGCGCATGACTCGCATTCCTTCGCGGTCCGACCAGTAGAGTTTCCGGTTCTTCGCGTCGAGCTGGAGCTGCTTGGGAGTCCAAGTCGCGCCGGACGGAACAATGTTCGTGACGTTTGTGCCATCGAGGTCAGCACGATCAATCGTGCCGTCGTTGGCTTTGGGATTTCCCATGTTTGTCCAATAGATATGGCCGCGCGCGACGTCAACCACAATGCCGTCGGGGAGTTTTCGGCCTTCGTTGACGATGGTTTTCAAGTCGGAGCCGTCGGGATTCGATGTCAGGATGCGACCTGCGGAGAGATCCAAAAAGTACAAACGGGCCACAGTCTTTGCGGCGAGCTCTGCTGTTTCGGACTTGGAAGCTTTAGAAGACGACATAGAATCTTTTATTCCTTTCTCTGTTGCTTTCATTTATGAACGTCGTTTCGGCAGAAGTGCTCTAATCTGGCTAGATGAAAGCGCTGAGGCCGGTAATGGTCTTGCCGAGAATCAGGTTCTGCATCTGGAAGGTGCCCTCGTAGGAGTAGAGAGCTTCCGCATCCACGAAGAACCGCCCGACGTTGTACTCAGCGGCGATGCCGTTGCCGCCGAGCAGCTCACGCGCCCACGCGACCGTCTCGCGACATTTGGCGGTAGTGAAGGCCTTGGCAAGCGATGCATGCGCGTCCGTCATCTTGCCTTCGGCCTCGAGCTGGGACATGCGCACCAAGAGGCACTGCGAAGCGGTGATGTTGGCGAGCATTTTGGCCAGGAGGTCTTGCACCATCTGGAATGAGCCGATCGGCTTGCCGAACTGCAACCGCTCCTGGCAGTACTTGAGCGCATTTTCGTAAGCGCCCATGGCACATCCTGTTGCCTCCCAGCCGACCATGAATCGCGTCATTTTCAGGACGCGCGCCGTATCTCGGAACGATTGATCGTTTTGCAGGCGGTTTTCTTCCGGAACGCGGCAGTTCTCCATCGTGATCAAGCCGTTCTGCACGACCTTGAGGGCGATCTTGTTCTGAATTTTTTCGACCTTGAAACCGGGTGTGGTCTTGTTCTCGACGATAAACGCCTTGACTTGGTCGTCGGCGAGATCGCGCGCCCAGATGATCGAGATGTCGCACCAGGGAGAATTGCCGATCCATTTCTTCTGGCCGTTGAGGACCCATGTGTCCCCGTCACGCTTGGCCGTAGTTGTAAGACCGCGAGAGGCTCCTGAACCGACGAGAGGCTCGGTTAAGCCGAAGCAGCCAATTTTTTCCCAGCGGGCCATTGGCGGAAGCCATTTTTGCTTTTGTTCCTCTGAACCGCCCAGATAGATCGACCCCATCGCCAGGCCGCTATGCACACCGAAGAAAGTGGCGATTGAGGAATCGATGCGCGCCATCTCCATGGCGATTAGGCCGAATAGCTGCCCACTTCCGCCTCGGCAGCCATACCCGGTCATGCCAACGCCGCCGATATTGAGTTCCTTAATCCCGGGCAACAACTCAAATGGGAAAGAGTCCTCAACCCAATACTTCGTGATGATGGGCTGGACTTTGGTTTCCATGAACGTGCGCACCTGCTTCACGACCGCCAGCTCATCGGCGGGCAGAGTCTCTACGAGTTGGTAGAAGTCTGAATTGGGCTGAGGAAGTGCTTTTTTGATTTCTTTTGTTGGGCTCGCCATGAGGTTTTCAGTTGCTCCGTTTGCCTTGTGTCTGTGAACGGCACGCGGACTAGAAGCATCCTGTCAGCCAAAGATGTTGTTGGCTTAGGTCGCTGAAAAGAGGCACGTTACTTTTTCCGGGATGGTTCAAGCTGCAGAACCGATGTCAAAACGTTCACGGAATTGCCAAGACTTTGACGAAGCGGAGAATTTCAAAAGGGCGTGAGCGGATTCCCGTCTGTTGAGTATGTTCTTGAACCACAGACACAAAGGTGTCGAAACGAACCGATGATAGTGGGGAAGGCAGACCCGTGCTGGTGGTCAATTTGGACAGACTTCTCTACGAGCGCAGCGTTAGAGTCCGCGCAAAACGTGCCCGAGCTTGTTTCGTTTTGTTGTCAAATAGCGCAGCGTCGAAGGGGACGCTGGAATCTCAAGAGGCAGCCATTTCGTAACGGATAGCCCGTAGCCTTCGATGGCGACGAGCTTGCGGGGATTGTTGCTTAAAAGGCGCATGGAATGCACGCCAAGGTCTCGCAGGATCTGCACGCCGATGCCGTAGTCTCGTTGATCGGGCTTGAATCCAAGGCGTTCGTTGGCCTCTACGGTGTCGAGTCCTTCATCCTGCAGGCCGTAGGCCCGAATCTTGTTGGCCAAGCCAATCCCTCGTCCTTCTTGGTTCAGGTAAAGCAGCACTCCACGACCTTCCGTCGCGATCCGACGCAGGGCTTTATCGAGTTGAGTGCCACAGTCACAACGAGCGGAACGCAAAACATCGCCGGTAAGGCACTGAGAGTGCACCCGCACGAGTACGTCCTGCCCGTTTCCTACCTCGCCGCGAACAAGAGCGACGTGAGTTTGCTTGTCGATCTGATTCTCGAATGCGTGAAGGCGGAATTCTCCGTATTCGGTTGGCAGCTTCGTGGAGGCGACGCGCTTCACCACTGACTCTGTACGCATCCGGTAGGCAATCAGGTCGGCGATGGCGACGAGTGGAATTTCATGTCGTCGCGCAAATCGACTGAGTTGTGGCACCCGAGCCATGGTGCCGTCCTTGTTCATGATTTCGCAGATGACTCCGGAAGGACGGAGGCCGGCTAGTCTGGCCAAGTCGACAGCCGCTTCGGTTTGCCCGGCGCGTTCCAGCACTCCGGCACTCTTTGCGCGCAATGGAAAGATGTGACCTGGACGGGTTAGATCCGAAGGCCTTGTAGCCGGGTTAATTGCGGCGAGCACGGTGGAGGCGCGATCGGCGGCCGAAATTCCCGTGGTTGTACCTTCCTTCGCCTCGATGCTGACACAAAAAGCGGTTTCAAATCGCGAGCTGTTGTGAGGGACCATGAGTGGAATTTCGAGCGCATCGAGATGCTCGGGTGTCATCGCCAAGCAAATCAGTCCACGGCCATACTGCGCCATGAAGTTAATCGCTTGCGGTGTGACCTTTTCGGCGGCGATGGTGAGATCGCCTTCGTTCTCTCGGTCTTCATCGTCGACGACGATCACCATTTGTCCCGCGCGTATCGCCACAATCGCATCTTCGATGCTTGCGAATGAGCGAGCACGGCTGCGGGGTTCTCCAACAATTTGAAGTCGTCGTCTCATGAAGAGGGCCCTCCGCGGCGGCTGATGTGGCCCGCATCCTTGAAGCCAAAGCTCCAACTAACGCCCGTGCTCGCTATTCGGGAAGGCGGAACGCCCGAATGGTGGCTGGCAAACAACTGATCGGCGGACGCAAGTACGAGCAGGATCCAGAGAATTTCGGCAACCAGTAGATGCGTCATTTGCAGCCAGACAGGTGCCAACAGAATCACGTTCATTGCGCCGAGCGCAATCTGGCCAGTCAGTGTGATGGTAAGGAGGGGCACCCATCCGAAGCGCTCTTGTTTTCGCCAGAAGGCCTGGAGCAGCCACAAAACATAGATAGAACCGATCACTGCGGCGACAGGGTGGAGAACCCTCAAGCGCAACAGAATGTGACTGCTCGATGAGAAGTCTTGCACGACCGCGCGCCGCAGTGAGTCGGCAGGAAACATGGTGTCCCCAAGAGTGGCCAGCGAGCCTGTCATTCCGATGGCCATTACCGACACCAGGCCGAGCCCCATCGCGATCATCTGAAAGGGCTTTGGAACCACGCCAAGACGTCCGTCGCGATTAGAAAGCCACTTTGCGGTGAGTGCCAGAGCAGCAAGCAGCAAGAGGGTATTTCCAAAATGGAGACACAAAAAGAGAGCGTGGGTTGCGGATCGGTCCAAGCCACCAACGTGATCGACCAAGACTAGCAGGGCACCAAGGAAAGCTTCATTGAACAGAAGCACCGCTGCGGCAACAGCCGAGTGGCGAAGCCGGTCGCCCTTTGCAGCGCGACGCCAGCACCAAATCAAAAGAATGGCTACAAGCACAAGCGACAGACCGCTCGTTACTCTGTGCGCGAATTCGATTACCGTTTGGGTTTGAGGAGTCGTAGGGAGAAACTCGCCGTTGCACAGAGGCCAGTGACTGCCGCATCCTGCCCCGGATCCAGTTGCGCGCACGTAGGCGCCCCAAACGATCACGGTGATGTTGTACGCAACGACGAACCGCGCAAAGCGCGCGAGAGAGACTCGTCCGATCTTGGAAATGCTTGCCGGCGTCGCGTTTCGGTTGAGGACGCTACCCCCGATCAGTTCGTGACTTCCATCAGCAGCAGGCGCAACTTTTTGCATAATCATCTCAGTGCTCAACGCGGCCCTCAGGCCATCAGGGATGTCTCGTCTCTTGCTTCCAGGCTGTCAAGAAAACTGCTCTAGATGTCGCACCGACCGGAGGCGATGCGAACCTTCGGTAGATGACCCGCAAAGCGGCGACGAGAGGTACTGAAAGATAGATCCCCACGATTCCGCCCACAGCCCCGCCGACCATCAATGTGAAAATTGCCAGCAGTGGGTGAATTTCGAGTTCATGTCCCATAACCCGCGGTGCGATGGCGTAGTCCATCAGAATTCGCCAAACCCCGAGCAGCGCAAGCATCCATATCCAATGCGAGTGAGTCAGGACTCCCGCGGTTACGATTGTTGCTGCCGCGGTCATCCAGCCGACAACGGGAATGAATTCCAGTATTCCAGCAAGAACGCCCAGCACTATCGCGTTTGGAAAACCCAACAGGAGCATCGCGATCAAACAATAGAGGAGAGAGAGCCCACCGAGGATTACTTTTGCCCGGATGTAGCGCTGCAGCATCGCGTGCAATTCGTCCGCCAACGATCGCAGGGCTGCGTGATTTTCTCTCGTGGACACGAGATGAATGACCTGGTTGGCAATATTCTCTCCGTCGTTCAGGAAAAAGATTGCGAGAATGGGGATCACAACAAATCCGGCTAGCGCCGCCGGAGCGAATTGTTCGATTGTCGCCGCAGCGCGCTCGACATTCGCGCGATGACGCTGGAGGAAAATTCTGATCTGGTCGGCTTGCTCATCAGCCCAACCGAGGTTACTTCCGAGGTTGCTGGCAATTTCTCCGGAGGAGACTCGGTCCGTCAGCGTAGGGATTGCCGCCAGAAGCTGGCCCGCGCTCTTGCGAAATTGAGGAAAGAGACCGTGGGAGAGAAGCAGGGTGAAGACGATCAGAGCGAGATAGGCTTCCAAGACGTGCGGCCCTCGGAGGTTCTTGAAAAAGAGAGAGTGCCGCTGCAGGAATCGCACGATCGGATTGATCAGATATGCGAACAAGATCGAAAAGGCAAAAATGACGATGACTGTGCGCGCCACGTAGACGACGGCAAGTACAATCGCGAAGAGAAGGATTGTCAGTAAAGCACTCGCTGTTCTGCGATCAGGAGAAACCATGAATCTCCACCGGCAGCCGATCAATCCGGCTGGCCTTCTAACCTTTGCTTGATGGCTCCGAGGGCCCGCTCGAGCGAAGAACGGGTTTTGTCCACGGCAACTTTTCTAACGATGCCGCCTTTCAGACCCGTCAACCCAGCCTGCTGCGAACCTTTGAGAGTGATCAGATAGAAGCCGCGGTCGGGACTCTCCTGGTCTCGCACGCAAACGGTCAAATCCAGAGCGGTCTCGAAGTAGTGGCTCGCGTAAAGTTGCTTCACAGCAACGGCATAGGCCGGGTCCGTAGAACGCGGGCCTCGGTAAACTATGGCCTGCACAATCCGAAGGGTGGGCTTGAGTCCGAAATTTACTTTCTCCCAATAAAACTCGGACTGGATGTTTTCTGATTTTGCTTCGGGATAATCAAGCAGATAGCGTTCGAGTTCGGGCAAATAAACGGGAAGGGCCTTCGAGCGGCTGAGCAAAGATGCAAACGTCTCTCCTACAACGGCAGGATGATGCTTATCCATGTAGGTTCCAAGGGCCGCGTTTCCTCCTTGTATGTATCGCTGAATTGCTTCGAGCGCCATCTTCTGTGCGAGCCGATTCACCTGATTTGCCGCGTCAGGCGCAGACCAATTCACGGACTGCTTGAACGCATCCATCGCCTCAGTGGGCAGCTGGACGTCACATTTGCCCGGCTCACAGTTCTTCAGTTGCTTGATGTCGCCCGCCTCCAGAGTGAAACCGTCGAGATCGGAAAACTGGGGCGGATCGCTGAACTTTCGGATTGCGAGATAGCTGGGAAGCTTGCGAAGCGCATCGATGTCCGAAGCAAGCTTGAGATATTTTTCGGGGGTCGACTGCACATACACGGAGCCGAATACAAACACCTCATCCGGCGTGCGCGATTCCATTACTTTTGCAACCGCCTTTCCGTTGCGAATCGCTGTAATCTGATCATCTTTCAGCCCAACATGGTCGCGAAAGAATTTGAACGGCTCGACGTTTTGCGCATTGGAGGCGGGAAGATGGACAAAGGAAAGCAAAAGCAGGGCGAGGAACAACCTTGGGAATCGGATTCTAACTAGCATTGTTCTGGGCATTCCCTTCATATTCATTTCTTGTCCAACGCGAGGAAAGCAAGCAACAACGGAAGATAGAGGATGGAAGCAAAAAGCAAGTGCCGCGCAGAAACGGTAGACATTTGAAAAGCAAAGCGTGCGCTGTAGCAGAGAAAGACGCCCCCAAGAACGAGAGCGCCGGCAAGATAAACAATTCCAGACTCACCCCGAATTGCAGGGCCGAGAGCCACTGCGAGAAGTGCCAAGGATGGAAGTGAGGTTTGCCAGGCGACAAAGTGATCCTTGGACTTGCCTGCAGGCAGTACGACGTAGCCGGCACGCGCATAGTCTTCGCGATACATCCAAGCGATGGCCATGAAGTGCGGAAACTGCCAGAGAAATACGATTGCAAAAAGCAGCCAAGCATTGCCGTCGAGGCGTCCGCAGGCGGCGGCCCAGCCGATCAGCGGCGGCGTGGCACCCGGGAGCGCACCAATCAACGTGCACAGAGGGGTTTTCCGTTTCAGCGGCGTGTACAAGAACAGATAGCCCAGCAGAGTAAGGATCGACAGAAAGGATGCGAGAGCATTGGTTGTAACAGCCAAGTAGATGGCGCCAATAACGGAGAGTGAGATTCCCAGCCATAAAGCGTGAGCCGGCTGGATTCTTCCGGATACGAGCGGCCGGCGCGCGGTTCGTCGCATTTGCCCATCGAAGCGCAACTCGATCAGCTGGTTGAGGGTCGCGGCGCCGCTGGCGACGAGTACGGTGCCAATAAGAGTGTGAAGGAGAGACGTCCAAGGGAAGTGCGCAAACGAAGCAGGTGCACCCATCCAAAAGCCAGCAGCGGTTGTGACCGCAATTAGAAAATTTACTTCCGGTTTTGTTAGCGACCAATAGTCGGACAGAACGCTGGAACGAGCAATGCCGTGACGGCGCTGCACTTCAGCCGCGTCAAGCGTCGCCAGAATTGGCTCCGTTTCCATTTCTAGACAACCTCCAAGCTTCTTGGAGCACTTTGTGGAAGCGGACCGCCAGAAAATTGCGATTGTTGTAAATCGTGTTCACGCGAGGTCCGTGGGGCTAGGAGCCTTGAAGAGATAATCGTCGCCGGCACGAGATAAACGAGCGTGACGCAAGTCCACATCACTGCGGCCGCACACTGCTGATCTTCAAGAACGGAAAAGCCAAACAGCCGCGGAGTGGAAAAATACACCGGGTATGCGACACGGTCAGAGAAGACGAGAAATCCGGAAAGGATGTCGCACGGCAGAGTCGCCAGAAAAAGGTACAAGAGCAGCGACCATCGCGGCCCAGTTGAGTCGCTTGGCCAAGGCTGAATAACAGGCCACCAGAACAAGAGCCCGGTTCCGAAGAACATTGCCTGCTCGACCGTATGCCCGATTTCAGACCGCATGCCGAGCGCAAACATCGCTGGTACGTGCCAGGCAATAAGCGTCAGCGCCGAAACGGTCCAACACAGCGCGAGACTTGTGACGATTCGCGCAAATTGCTCGACGAGTGCTCGCTTCGCGATGTGGCCGAACGCGTTCCGGGCGAACAGTGGCATCCCGTCCCAGAAAACTCTCATGGGCTCACCTAGCAGGATCAACGGGGGAGCAAAGGTCATGAGGAGCAGATGTTTGACCATGTGGACCGTCAGCAGGCTGTGGTCGTAGGCCGCGAGCGGCGATCCCCACGCCGTCCAAACCAAAGCCAGGCCGAGAAAGAAGTTGCTGGCCTTCCAGGCTGGAATGGCGCCCGCAGAAGCTGAGCGAGCGGAAATCCATCCGTGCAGGTACAGGGCTGCTGCGAGAAGCAGAGCCAGCGTGAGCGAGACCGGAAATTCCCAGGGGCGCTGCTCGAAATGAACGTGAGGCGACATGAGTCAATCTCTATCTTTGTGCACCCTGCCGTTGATCTTTGTCCTCACCCAAAGCGAGGTCGCGAGCAGCATCGCGCGCTGGAGCTTGTCCTCGAGGATGCAAAGTTTCAAGAAACGCAACCAAGGCAGTCGTCTCCGCCGGACTCAAATTCTTTCCGTAGGCGGGCATGTTGCCGCCTCCCTGGATCACCTGTCGAATCAGTTGATCTTGCGTGAGCCGCACCGCAACGCTGTCGAGCGCCGGCCCTCTTTGGCCTCCTAAGTCTCCGAGAGAATGACAGTTGCGGCATTGCTTGACCTGGAAGACGAGCGCGCCTTGCCGCTCGAGAGCAGTCCTGCCGTGTAGAAACTGCTCCGGCACGGGGTCGCCGCTCCACGCATTCATGTGCGGACTCCACGGCGTATATCCAGCGAGGTGGGTGAGTGTTCCCAGGATTATGGCGATCAGCAGAACCGTCAAAACAGCGATCGGCCGCCGGCGCCAACTCTTTTCTCCTTCTCCAGAAAGAAATGGCAGCAAAACAAGAAACGCGATAGCGACTACGGGGCCAATGAGGAGAGCTGGCGTCTCCATTGAAGGCGGCAAGTATGACAGCAAACCGTACAGCCACAAAAAGAAGTAGTCTGGTTTCGGCGCGGTCTGGATGATCGTCGGGTCCGGGCGGCCAGTAGGACCGAACGGACCGAAGTACAGAGCGCATGCGGCCACTGCCAAGAGGATGAAAGCGGCAAAGAACAGATCTTTCCATACCGCATACGGAACAAACGGCGCCCCATCTTTTCTTGTGAGTTGATGATATTCGTCCTCGTAGGTTGCGCGCTTGACGAGACGTCCTGGCATCGGCCATTCGTTAATTCCGAGCTTCAGCACCATCAAGAGATGAAGACAAACGAAACCGATCAGCATTCCTGGAATCACGAAGACATGCAGCGCGAAAAATCGCGACAGCGTCGCTCCGGCAATAATCGGTCCACCGAGCATCAATTTCACGATTATTGGGCCTGCAATGGGTACGCGACTGGCGATAGAAGCTCCGATACCCAGGCCCCAGTAAGCATCTTGATCAAAACGCAGCACTTGGCCGCTGAAAGCCATGCCTAGCGTCATTAGCAAAAGAAAGACGCCTACGATCCAGGTGAGCTCTCGTGGAAATTTGTACGCTCCGAAGAGGAAGACCTGCACCATGTGGATAAGGACGATCGCCACCATGAAATTCGAGCCCCACCCGTGCATCGCGCGGATGAACCAGCCCAAAGTTACATCATGGTTCAGCGCTTGCAGACTGCTCCAAGCCTCGCTCGCCGAAGGTACGTAAATCAGGGCCAGCAAGATTCCAGTAACGAGTTGAAGAAGGAAGACCGTGAGCGCAGCGCTGCCGAACACATAGAACCAACTCGCTGTGTTGCGCGG
>Ga0209590_10000783_pt1 | contig 11127 bp, 13 predicted proteins | sample CZO8metaG_FD_188353 | JGI IMG/M metagenome (GOLD analysis project Ga0209590, IMG submission 188353) | Vadose zone soil microbial communities from the Eel River Critical Zone Observatory, Northern California, USA - CZOApr15con1.8 metaG... | ecosystem: Environmental > Terrestrial > Soil > Vadose...
GCCTCGAGGGCGGTCATGGTTCTTTTCACTCGGCCGTCATTCGCCCTGGTGCCCCACCGCCGGGTCAGCGATCCATCCGGGTCGAGTTCGACTTCTTTGATCACCCGCAATCTCCTTCCATGGACGATATACTTGCGACTGCAAGTATCTTAATCCCTGGTGATTGCATATGCAAGTACTTTCGAAACCGGACACCGCCGCTCATTTCGATCGGATCCTGGCGAGAGAGGTGCCGGGCGGGCGCGGTTTGCAGGCGTGGGACGCGCTGCTCCGGGCTCACGCCACGCTTCTGCGCCAGCTTGAGACCGATCTGGAAAGCAAGACCGGACTGGCCCTGGCCGACTTCGACGTGCTGGCTCAGCTGGCTATCGCTGGAGGTTCGCTGCGGATGACAGAGCTGGCGGACCGGGCACTTATTTCACGGTCCGGCATGACTCGGCGCGTCACCCGGCTCGTTCGCGAAGGCCTGGTTCGTCGTGCCCACGCCAATGCCGACGCGCGCGGTGTCGTGGTCCAGTTGACAAACTCCGGATTGGACCGTCTGACCGTCGCAGCTCCGGTCCACCTGCGCGGAGTTTCCGATCTATTCCTCACGAAGCTGGACGACCAGGAGCTCGCGGTTCTCGAGAGCGCCCTCGCCAAGGTCACCCTCGACTGCACCTTTGGCTAAGGCGTACGCGCGCCGTGCCTGGTTAAGCAGATAGCGGAAGCTGCCCGGGATTGCCTTACGGTCCTGACCCGTGTTTCACCTCGGCGCGTTGCGTTAGCGCTTCTTCCTTTGGGCGCGAGTGACGGCCGACTGGTAGGCGAGGCGCGTGTAGAACAGCTTGCGCGCCGCATCTGCTCGCCGTGCTGCCTCCGCCGGATCCGTTCGGCGCAATTCACCAGTTGGGTCGACCTGCTCAAGGAAGCGGTCGCGAGCGGCCTGTCGCGCCTTGGCTGTCATCTCCCTGCCGTCATACATGGCGCTACGGGCAAGGCCGCCAAGTCTGCCTCGCTGCTGGGGGGTCATCCTGCCCCCTTCTGTGGCTCGGAGAGGAGAAGCTCGGCGCCAGGCATCGTCGGAATCCTCAACATCGCGGCCACAATGTGACGCAGGGTTGACTCTCGCACTCGGTATCCGTGGCGGGCACGGGACAGAGTGGTTTCATTAACGCCCGACAACTCGGCAAACTGGCGGGGACTGATTCCGCGGCGACCTAACTCGAAGTCGAGGCGGGCGGGATCTATGCGGACGCCGGCTCGTCGCTCAATCATCGACCGGGTCCGGGGCTTTGCTGTTTCTGGTTCATGCTCCGACGGGATGCCCACGATTCGGGCAGGTAAAAGGGCTGTTCCGGCTAGAAACAGTGACCCCAACCAACCGAGTCGTTCTGAGTTACTTCTCCTTGCGGAGTCGGTCCTCAGTTCTCCTCAGTCGATCGGGGCCGATACGTGACCCTAATTGCTCGAAGCCAGGCGGTCAACAGCGATTATCGAGGGATAGCCTGGCAAACCGCCGTAGGTAAGCTCACCGACTCCGCGAGGAACCCCAACCGCCTGTCGCGATCCCGCGCCGAGCCGGTCGCGGAGTGTTTGTGAACCGGTCAATCGGTGTCACGGCGTCGACGCCGCCACGATGGTGGATCCGTCGAAAACGCCGAAGTCTTCCTCGATCAGACGGCGAATCTCCGGGTCGAGCAGCTCCGCCGTCTCAACGTGGCAAAACGAATACGACACTCCGCGAACCTTGTCGACCAGTACGCCGGCGCCCAGCGCGAAACGAGGAGCGATACCGGCCTCTTGCGCTTGAGCGAATCTGGTCATCGCAACCGCCGCCACCTGTGCGAGGAACCCTTCTGGCTCTGACCATCGGTCCGAGTTTTCGTAGACGAAGAGGAAGAGGCCATTCTGACTCTTGTCCAGATACAAGAAGCTGCGACGCGCTGCGGCCGTGCGCATTTTCGAATACGTGTCGAACATCTTGCGGCCGAGATCGGCTCTGTAGGCAGGTGGAATGCGGTCCAAATCTTCGACGATGCACCGATACTGATCGGCGTCGGTCCAAGGAAAGAATCCATCAGGCTTCCAGACCTGCTCGATCATCTCCGTGATCAGAAGCGAGAAGGTTTCATCGTCGCCTTCCAGACTTTGGAGCGGCAGCTGCGGGACGCTGTTGGGGCCACCAATGGCAGCCTCGTCGGCGGCAGCTAGAACGTCGTATCGATCAATTTCCCTGCCCAGAGGCAGATACAGTCCCGAGTCTAGGGCCCGGCTCACGTATCCGATCACCGCAGCCGTTGAGCGGAGGCGATCATGCAGTCCGAGCCAGTCGTCAAGCGTGATCCACATCGTGTTCGGCTCCTGGGGCAACATCAGTTCGGGCACCTGCGGATGAACGATGATCACTACCGCCGGCCAATCACCGACACCAGCGAAGGTGCGCCGGAACGCTCGAAGCGACTCCAGCTCGACCGGGCCCAGGCCAAATCGTCGACGCGTGCCGTTCGCTTGCGCAAGGCCCTCGACCGCGACTTTCTTAATCCACGCCTCGGCACGGACCGGTGAATCCAGGCTGGCCGCTTGTGGATCCCGCGCCTTCACCTGCAAAATGAGCCCCTCGTCACCACACGCTAAGACTCCGTCGCTGATTTCACGCTGAGCGGAGCCCTTGTGCTCTAACAGTGGCTGGTAAACGAAATCGGCGACACCGAGGGCGCCGGCCAGTCGGCGGGTGTAATCCTCGACAGCTGTTCCCCAAGCTGACGCGTCGTGCGACACGTCAACAAGTTACCTACATCGCGCTGCGGGAGGGTCGCAGGCAAATCCGCGATCTGTCTACGCGACCGCCAATTTCATCTGGACGTGGTCGGCGCTGGTCTGCCAGAGCCTTGCCGTCCTGGCCGGTCGTACGCGGTGTAGGGCGGCAAAAGTGCATCGGTCATGCAGCCCTCCCGTACGCGTGATGAAGTCCGCCGAGAATCGCGCGAGTAACAATCACGCCATGCGAGTTTGGTGGGCTGGGTACCGGCGTTTGCAAATCCAGCGTGCGGTGAGGTCGGTCTCGGTTGTAGTAACCGAGGAACTCGGCGAGCAACGTGAGCAGATGCCGCTCATTCAGCACGATGATGTGGTCCAGACACTCTTGGCGAAAGGTCCGCACTACCCGTTCCGCGACCGAGTTCGCCAGCGGCGCCCGGTAGGGCGTTTTGTGGTCTTCGATGCCAACGGTGGCGAGCTTGGTCCCGAAGTCGGCGCCGTATACCTTGTCTCGATCACGGATCAAGTGTCGTGGTTGACGGCCCCAGGCGGTGGCTTCGATCGCCTGTCTCCAGATCCACGCCGCTTTCGGGTTGGCGGTTACGTTGACGTGAATCAGCTCCCTGCGCTCGTGGCGGATGAAGAAGAACACGTACAAGGTTTGGAAGCCGATCGTCTGCACCACGAATAGATCCGCGGCCCAGATGCCCTTGATCTGGTTGCGCAGGAACGTTCTCCAGGTCTGACTTCTCTCGCCCTTCGGGCCTCGCCATCGATAGCGGCGAATCGATCGATTGCTGACCACGATCGCGAGCTTGAGGAGTTCTCCCCGGATGCGCTCGGTGCCCCACAGAGGATTGTCCCGCGACATTCGTGCAATCAGTTCCCGGACTTCGGTGCTCAGCCGTGGTCGGCCCAGTCGACGGCGCGACCTCCAGGTCCAGTACCGCTGCCAACCCCTTCGATGCCAGCCGATCACTGTCTCCGGTTGCACGATTCTCAGTTGACGAGTCCATCCCTCCGGCCAGAGCCACCGTATCCAGACCCAAAGGATTCGGTCCCGGTTGTGCAGGCGCGGCTTTGCCGTGCGGCGTAGGAGCACCTCGAGTTGGTGTCGCAGGACCAGATTCTCGAGCGCAAGGTTTTGACGGGAACGACTGCAATCAATAAGAACGCGAAGCAGCATCAAGAGGAAGCCCAGCACCGGCGCGGGAGCATATCAGGGCAAGGCGCGCCAAGGTGTGCCCGATCCTGACCGACTTTTGCCGCCCTTTAACAAGAGAGCGCAGAGCATCGGCCGTCGAAATCCTATCGGTCAGGCCACCCTACTCCGGGTAGCCTGGCGCCCCGGATGAATATGTGACCCCTACAGCCTAGTCTTGTTCGTAGAAGTAGAAATTGGGGGCGATGACAGGCCTCGGCGAGGCCTCGGCTTTGGCGATCAACCGCTCCCAGTCAATTTCGGCACCGTGCCTCTCCTTCAGAGCATCCTGAGCCAGAGTCACGTCAGACACTTCGTCGACACTGAGCCCTTGTCGTTTCATGTCGGCTTCAAGTAACCGACGAAAATCGTCGGCTGATGCCGCCCGACTTGCGACCCAGATGAACACACCCTTTGTGTCGCCGAACACGACCCGATTTGCGCTGCCCGGATGGACCCCCACCATTGCTACCCAAACTGGCATGTCACTATCTCAATTTCGGAAATCTGTAATGGACTCCGCCCTTAGTGATTCGGTTGCCCTGCTTATCTGTTGCATGGTAGTGCGGCCCGCGCGCGTCAGACTCCAAGACAGGCTTTCCTTGTCCGCCACGTGCTGCGGCCTCGCGTGCCTCTTTCTTGGATTTGAAGTACTTACTGACAACCCCTATCGGGCATGCGAGCCCAGCAGTTTCAATAGCGCTATTCAGCTGCACGGCCGCGCATAGGTATCCACTGACATCCATTTCGCAAACAGCATCCGCGACTTCGCGGGTGTCGGGGCTCTCAAGACCTGAAACTTCCGAGTCGAGCCAGTCTGCACTGGCCGAAAGGGCGCCGACATATTGCTCGCGCACGGGTCCGGGAAGTGCTCGTCCAATGTCGATCAGGCGATCCTGTGCCCAGCCCCAGAGGTCAAGCCCTAATGGATCCAATGTGTTAAGCGGGTTGTCGGCGACGTATGAATACGGCTGTCTGGTCAGCTCGACTAGTGGATCGAGACTGATGAATTGAGCCGTGTTCGAGTCGTAGTACCGCGCTCTCAAGTAATAGAGGTTTGACTCGGAATCCTGATACTCGCCGGAGAATCGGAAGGGATTAGTTATCGATTCGGTAATCGATGCCAATCCTCCGTAAGGATCGTAGGTATAGGTTGCTGGATGCGGTGTCGATACGGTTGAGTTCGTGATGAGGCGTGTCGATCCTATCTGGTCGTGGTGGTACCAGTAGGTGGCGCTGGTGTTGACCTGCTCAAGGGGTAGGCCGCCAGGACCATAGACGTAGGCGGTACTTCCGTCCTTGAGGAGCAAAGGAAGCGAGCCAGCGACATCCCAAAGGAATTGCGAAGCGCCGACCGCAGAACACGGCTGAGCTGAACTACCCGCGTATTTGCACATGCGCAGGCCGTCGCCGTTGTATCCGTAGCTGGTGGTGCTGGCGGCGGCGAACTTGGTCATCCGGTTGGCCTGGTCGAAGGTGAGGGTCTGGGCCTGGCCGCCACTGGGAGTGACGCCGGTGCGGTTGCCCCGGGTGTCGTACTGGAAGGTGGCTGCTCCTGAAGGCGGAGTCGAGCACGAGCTCGAAGTGGAGGCGGTCCAGCAGAGCTCGTCGGCGTTATTGAAGGCCTGCTGAACGGTGCCCTTCTTGGTCAGGTTGTCGGCGGCGTCATAGGTGTACGGAATGCTTCCGGTGGGCGGCGAGGTGCAGGCGTTGGTGCTGCTCGAGCCGGCGTAGCAGACCTCGTTCAGCGGCGTGTATTTGTATGAGCCGGTGCCGGAGGCGGCCGAGGTGTCGCTGGCCAGCCGGTTTGCCGAGTCGCGGGTATAGCTCGCTGAGAAGAGCGTTGTACTGCCGCCCTTGACCGAGGCGACCGCGGTCATCTGGTCGGCGGCGTTGAAGGTGAAGGTGTCGACCACTCCCGACGCAGTCGGAAAGGTCTCGGTGGTCAGGTTGGAGTCGGCGTCATATCCGAAAGTCGTGGCGTTGCTGTTCCAGTCCAGGACCGACGTCCAGCGACCGTCGTTGTCGTAGCCTCGAGTGACGTTCAGTGGACCGGGATATGTGATAGTGATGGGCAGGTTGCGCAGGTTGTAGACCCACAGCACCTGGGCCCCGTTGCCGTTCTGGTAGCTGACCATGCGGTGCAGGCTGTCCCAGCCGAAGTTGCTCGTCCCCGTGCCGTCGGTCATGCTCAGCCGCTGTCCGTCCCCGTCGTATGTGACCGTGACGTTGGGGGTCACCCCGTCGCTGTAGGAGGTCCCGGTCAGCTGGTTGGCCGCGTCATACGCATGCGTCGTGCAGCCGGCGGCCGGCATAGCGCCGCAGTTGCCGCCAGGATCCTGCTTGCTGAGCAAGTCGCCATAGGCGTCATAGACGTAGGTCGTGACGTTGTTCAGAGCGTCGGTGACCGTGGTCACGTGGGCGAGGCTGTCGTACTGATAGCTCTGAATCGCATTGCCCTTGCCGTCCTTCTGGTCGAGCACGGTGCCGTCCGGGTTGTAGTCGGTGGTAAGGGTGGTCTGCGGCGAGTCGGCGCGCTTGACCTGGCTCAACTCGTTGTCGGCGTCGTAGACGTTGGTGGTCAGGTTGTTGTCGGCGTCGGTGACTGTGTCCAGGTTCTGGTTGGGGTCGTAGTGCCAAGTCGTGGTGTGGTTCTCGGGGTCGGTCAGCCCGGTCCGCTGGCCGAAGTTGTTGTAGGTGTAGGTCGTGGTGGCGTAAGGGTTGGCGGTGAACTGGTCGAATTTGACCTCGCTGGAGTTCGAGGCGTTGCCATACAGGCCGGCGAAGCCGGTCCCGGTGACGTTGGTATCGGTGGTCTGACCGCAAGTGGCTGTGGGACGGGCGCAACTGGACAAGCACGCGGCCTCCCTTCACGGTGGGTCGCCTTCCCGAGGCTTCAGCCACGGCTTGGGTATATCGCGTCGTGCTCGCAATTCAAGGATCGGAGATCGGTTGCGCTGGCCTCATGGTGGCGATGATCGGCCTGATTGCAACGCTCGGCGGTGCGGTATTTACAGGCCTAGCCCTTTTTGGAGCAGCTGCGGTCGGGATTCTCATAGCGGCCGGCTTCGGGCTACTCGCCGTGAAACAGCGACGAGCTCGTGACCGTTGGCGGATCGTGCTACTCATACTGCAAGTCGCCTTGTTCGCAGTTGGAATCCCACTACTAAACGCCGCCAATTACGCCAGCTACCACGCTGGCACTCCCCAGAACCCAGGGACTGACGGGCCGTTCGCCGACGGGGGCTACGGTCTGGCTTGGCTGACCCGCTTGGCCTTCATTGGTGGCGCTGTGATCGTTGTCACCGTTCTGCTGTGGGAACAGATCCTTCGTGGAATTCGGTACCTGCGAGCTCGCGGCCAAAGGGCCAGATAGGGGAGAGGGTGCCTCCGACCATGCCGGCTCAGAATTCGATCCTGTGGTGCTGACGACTCGAAACCCGTCGGAGGAGCTGGCGATGGCCAACACTCGCCACGCGACGGACGCAATGTGGTTCGGGATAGTCGGCATTCTTTTGGTCTTTCCGTTCGGCGTACTTCTTGGTCCTGCAGCCCTGTTTACAGGCATCTCAGCGCTTCGCCGCGTGCGGAATAGCGGAGGCACCATGGCCGGTTCAGGTCGAGCCATCGCCGGGATCGTTATGGGCTCGATTGTCTGCGGCCTTTGCGCTTTCGCTCTCTTGGTAGAAGTCGCCGCCTTCCTGCTGACTGGCGCCCCGATACCGGCCTACTAGGTTCCCTAGGCGACGGCCAGAACCGCGGCAAGGTGCCTCACCACCTCATGCGACCTCTGAGCGCGATGCGCTCCGTCCACTCCAACACTCACGCTCGCCTATCGAGAACTTAGGACTACAGCAGCAAACGCAATCGCCGCGAGCGCAAGGCCTACGATGCCGAACGTCGCCTGGATTCGCAGAATTCCCAAGCCCGGCTTGCCTGACTTGCGCCGGCGGTAGTCCATGGCGAGAAGTGGGACCCAAACGACCGCTATGAGCGCCACCAGCACACCAAACACGAGCGCCAACTCGAGCCAAAGACTCATCGTGAACGGCTAGGCATTATGACGCGGTGGGCCGGGCGGTCGAATCAGTTTGGGCCGCAGTTTCCGTAGCGCGAACCAGGCAATGATCGAGGGTGAGCGGATCAGCCTCCCTTAGCGTCCGATTCACCGTCAAGGTTGAATAAGCATCGACTAGCCTGAGAGTTACGTGAGCCACGAAGTTGCCACCGCGCCGCGCAAGGAACAGCAACGTCCGAATGCGTTGGGGCGCAGCCGACGGCGAGGGCTGCTGAGCTTTGTCCTGTCGCTGCTTATCCTTCCAGCCTGGGTCTACTTGTGGCTTCACAAAGATGTGTCCGGGTGGTGGGTAGTCCTTTGGATTCTTGCGATCGGCCAGCTTGGGATCGCAGCTCTGTCTATATATCGCTGGCGACCTGGATCCCAGTGGCGTCGTTGGATACTCCTGCAGCTTGCCTTCAATTTCGTTTGGGCGATTGCCATTGGGCTTGTTGTGTCGCGCCTATCTGTCCCATGGATGGTCGCTTGGTATCTCTTCGCGGCCGTGTGGATTGGAGCAATGACGCTGGACTACATCCGAGGACGCCACAAGGCAGCCTTGGACCTCGCAACCGACGGTAGCTAAGGCGTCCGCGCGTCCGAAGATGGGCGCCCCAGTCAAGGGCCGCGGTTCTGCCAGCGATTAACTCGAAGCTGGTTCCGATCAGCCAGTTGGTCGACGTCGAAACGCGCGCGAGGCTGGAATGCAAACGGTCCAGAAAACCGCGTGCGGCACCGGCCTGCGGCTCACTAACTCCAAGCAGCCGTTCGTCGCTCTGTGCACCGACTTGGCTGTCATTGGCTGTCAACCATTCGCGCGGCGGATATCAGCGGACGATGGCGAATTCAGACGAACGTCTATGGAAGCCCGCCAACGGTTTTGAAGACCGCGGGTCATGCGTCCACCACCATCCATGGGTGTCTGCCCCAGTTCCAACCTGAGGGCCGGGATTCCGCGCCGGTCCGCCCCGTGATCGGCCGCCGACTTGGCTGTCAGCTTGGCTGTCAAGCCGGCTGTCTTGACGATCAGGCTCCGGATTGGCTGGCCTAGCCAGCAATCGCGAGGCCAATCCGAGGTTCCGTTTAGGGCGAGGGCTCCCTGGCAATCCCGGACCGCAGCCGATGAGCTGCGTCTGAAGGATCTACGCCCAACCGTTTGAGAATCTTGCTTGCCATCCCGGATGGGAAATCAAGCATGGTGGCGACAAAAGCCTGCGGACTAACCAATTGATCCGATTCCTCTTCACCTGCGGACTTCAATATCGACTCCTTGACAGCAGTTACTGGCTCGTCATGAAGGAATGGTCGCGATGACTCCCATTCAGCATCGAATGCTTCTACCAGTTGAACGCCAGTGCGCAGTCGTAGAGCGGCCAGCAAACGCTCGGCGAAAACAGTTTTCGACGTTCCAGCTGCGATGAGGATGAGGCCAGTGGTCAAGTATCGGCTCCCACGACGATTAGCCTCGTCCTGTGCAACTAGAAACCACTCACGGATGGTGCTGTCAAGACGCTCCATGGGGTAGCGAGCTAGAGACTCTGGCTGCGGCATTATGGTCGCGTTATCACCTCAAATTGATTTGGCCAGCTGTGCGATCGAATTAGCAATTAGCTTGTAACGCGCCAAGCGCTGCCCAAGGAAAAACAGGGATGATGGGTCTCGGCCAGCCTGGAACGGTTGGCCAGCCTGGAACGGTTGGCCAGCCCGGAACGGTTGGCCAGCCCGGAACGGTTGGCCAGCCTGGCTCTATCGGCCTAGGTGCCGGTGGCCGGGTCGGTTCAGGGTCCGGTGGCCGCTCGTCACATCGATCACCGGTGTACTCTGAGCCGTAGTAGATGATGTAGCCCGTTCGAACATCAACCACGTGATAGTAGATGAACACCCAACCATTGATGCAGATCCCACGGTCGATGATCTTGACGTATCCAGTTGGAGCAGGGGGCTCTCCTTCGCCGCCACCAGGAGGCGGATCCACTAGTCGGAAGCCGGTGGGATCCACCCGATTCAGAGGGTTGCTCCCACCGTAGGCGAATGGCTGCCGTGTCGTACTGGTAGCAGGATCTTGCGATATGAATCCGGCCGTCCCAGGGTCGTAATATCGAGCCCGAAGATAGTAATAACCGGACTCAGTGCCTGCTACGTCCTGGTACTGGCCGGCGAATCGGAAGGGATTCGTGATAGTTCCGCTGCTTGCAGCGAGGCCGCCATACGGGTCAAAGGTGTAGGTCGCCTGCGAGGTCCCTGCTGAGCTGGTGACCAGGCGTGTAGAGCCGAGCTGGTCGTGGTGGTACGACAAGGTTGTGGCCCCGCTGATTTGCTCGAGCGGCAGACCGCCTGGACCATAGACATAGCTCGCCGCCCCGTCCTTGAGCAGCAGCGGCAGCGAGCCGGCGACATCCCACAGAAACTGCGTGTTGCCTCCCGCCTGGCAGGGCTGGGTGGAGCTGCCCGCGACCTTGCACATACGCAAGCCGTCGCCGTTGTAGCCGTAGCTGGTGGTGCTGGCGGCGTCGTACTTGGTCATGCGGTTGGCCTGGTCGTAGGTAAGGGTCTGGGCCTGGCCGACAGTGGGAGTGACGCCGGTCCGATTGCCCCGGGTGTCGTACTGGTAGGTGGTCTTCCCCGAGGGCGGGCTGGCGCATGCCGCAGAGGTCGAGGCGGTCCAGCAGAGCTCGTCGGCGTTGTTGAAAGCCTGAAACACCGTGCCCTTCTTGGTCAGGTTGTCGGCGGTGTCGTAGGTATACGGAATGCTGCCAGTCGGCGGCGAGGTGCAGGCGTTGGTGCTGCTCGAGCCGGCGTAGCAGAGCTGGTTCAGCAGCGTGTACTTGTAGGAACCCGTACCCGATGCAGCCGAGGTGTCACTGGCCAACTGGTTGGCTGGGTCGCGCGTATAAGTCGCCGGGAAGGGCAGGATGTCGCTTCCACTCTTGGACGAGGTGGCTCTCGTCATCTGGTCAGAAGCGTTGAAGGTGAAGCTGTCGACCACCCCCGAGGCTGCCGGAAAGGTCTCGGTGGTCAGGTTGGAGTTGGCGTCGTAGCCGAAGGCGGTGGTGTTGGAGTTCCAGTCCTGGACCGATGTCCAGCGGCCGGCGTTGTCGTAGCCTCGGGTCACGTTCAGCGGGCCTGGATA
>Ga0209590_10000784_pt1 | contig 11125 bp, 10 predicted proteins | sample CZO8metaG_FD_188353 | JGI IMG/M metagenome (GOLD analysis project Ga0209590, IMG submission 188353) | Vadose zone soil microbial communities from the Eel River Critical Zone Observatory, Northern California, USA - CZOApr15con1.8 metaG... | ecosystem: Environmental > Terrestrial > Soil > Vadose...
CACCCGAAGCATTTGCGGCCTTGAACGACAAGTCGTTCCTCCAAAACGTCGGGAACGTGGCCGCACGCTCCAATGTGTGTCAGTGCGCCGGATGATGCCCCGAACTTTGAGAGTCGCAATCACCCTTTGTGGTGATTCCGAATTGGGTTCACCTTTTCGGGGGGCGCAAGTTTGTGGTGCTCTACGGAATCTTCGTCTACACAAGTCCGTGCGGCCGCGGACGCGCAAAGCCAACCCGCGCCGACCACGGCCTCGGCGCCCGACTTCGACAAACGGAGCTGGGACATGCCACGGACAGATGACTGGTTTCACGAGCCCGACCTCGAGCCGACAAGCGAACCTTGGGACTTTCCGCTCGAGCGACAGCGCAAGCGCAAGCGCGCCGCGCTGACCGCGACGTTCGTAACGCTGTTCTTCGCCGGCGCCGCGTTCACCGCGGGAGCAGGCGATCTTGCCGCGAACACGCTTCAGGGCGGCGATCAATGCGCGCAGCAGGCGAACGCGCCCACGGTCGCCGACGAGCAGACGTGCGCCGCTGCCTTGACCGATGCCGCCCCGCCCGCGGAACCCGCAGCGCCTGCAACGCCGGCCGATCCGGCACAGCCGGCGGATCCGGCGACGCCGGCCGATCCGGCGGCACCGGCTCCCGAAAATCCGGCACCCGCGGCGGCAGCAGCGCCCGACAACGGTGAGCCGCAGGCTTCAAGCCTCGGCTCGGCCGCACCGCAGGGCGCCGTCTCGGCGGCGCCCGCACCCGCCGCGGCGACCGCGTCGACGGCGCCGCAGGCCCGAGGCGCGAAGACAGCGCACGCGTCGTCGGCGAAGCTGAAGCGCTGGATCGCTCCGCAGCAGAAGCACGCGGCGCCCGCGCCGGAGCTCGAGGGCCCCGGTAGCCAGATCGTCTGGTTGAACGCCGCGCTGCCCGATCCCACGCCTCCGGCGAAGCGCCTCACGAGCGTGTTCGCGTCGCGGCTCGTTTCCGACGCGAAGGCCGCGGGCGTCGACTGGGCGCTCGTCCTCGGCGCTCTCCGCGCCGGCGGCGACCTCAGCTCGGCCCCGGCGACGAACGATGAGCTGCAGAAGCTGTCGCAGCGCCTCGGAACGCTCGGTGCGGCGCAGGACGAGTGGGGCGCCGCGCTCGCGCTCGACGGCAACGCGACGTTCGCCGACCAGGCCGTTGCGCTTGCCCACTACGACAGGGCGGTCGGTCTCTGGTCGCTCGTGCACGGCCTCGAGGCGGCGAAGAAGCCGCTGACGGCGAAGATCCTGAACGACCCGGCGATCGCGATCTACGCCGGCGGCCGTTCGGATCTCGACCTCGGCCGCGTCGACGTGCGCGTGATCGCGCTGATCGCGTACCTGCGCGAGACGTTCGGCTCGGTGACCGTGTCGTGTCTCGTCAGCGGCCACCGGCTGTACGCACGCCCGGGGGTGATCTCGGCGCACATCTACGGGCGCGCCGTCGACATTTCCGCGGTGGGCGGCACTTCGATCCTCGGCAATCAGGAGCCGGGCGGGATCACGGAGAAGACCGTGCGCGCGATCCTGCTCCTGCCGTCCGAACTGCAGCCGATGCAGGTGATCTCGCTGCTCGGCCTCGGCGGGCCGTCGTTCCCGCTCGCCGACCACTACAACCACGTCCACGTCGGCTACTAGTGAAGGAAGCCGCGCTTCAACGGTCCGACGGCGAGCTCGTGTGCGAGCGGTGTCTCGTGGCGAGTTCGCCGTGGACGCGCATGCGCGGGTTGCTCGGCCGGAAGGAGCTCCCCAGGGGCGAAGGGATGCTCCTCCGGCCGGCGGCCTCCGTGCATACGGCGTTCATGCGTTTCCCGATCGACGTCATGTTCCTGGACGCGGAGCTCCACGTGGTGCACGTCGCGCACAGCGTTCCGGCGTGGCGGGCGGTGCGCGGCAAGGGGGCGAAGATGGTCGTCGAGCTCGCGGCCGGCGAATGCTCGCGTCGCGATGTACAGCACGGCGACGAGCTCGCTCTGGCTCCGCTCGCGAAAGGTGCGGCGCTGCCGGGCCGGCACCTGCGCGCGGTGGAAGAAGCCTAGAAACGACTTACCGCGCCGCCCAATCCTCGCGCGTGATCGCCCAGCGCTCGTGGTCGCGCCAGCGGCCGCCGATCTTCAGGTAGCGCGGCGAGTAGCCCTCGTAGTGGAACCCGGCGCGCTCGACGAGCAGCCTCGACCGTTCGTTGTCGGGCTGGATGTTCGCCTCGAGCCGGTGCAGCTTCAGGTGGCGGAACGAATGCTGGAGGACGAGCTCGAGTCCTTCTGCCATCAGCCCGCGACCCAGTTGCGGTGCGAAACCGTAATAGCCGAGGTACGCACTCTGGAAGAAGCCGCGCGCGATCTGGCTCAGGTTGTAGACACCGACCAGCGCGTCATCGTCGCGGCCGACGACGAGGAAGCAGCGCTCCGACGCGGCGCGCGCGCGGACGAGGTACGCGTCGTACTGGCGCGCGGTCTCGGGCGCGTACACCCAGGGGCGGTGCAGTCTGCGGCTCGCGCGCGCGAGGCGGACGAACTCGTCGCGGTCCGACTCGCGCGGCGCCCGCAGGTAGACGCCCTTGCCTTTCTCGATCGCCCCTCGCATAGGGCGGGGAGTCTATTCCCAACTAAAAACCTTGCCTGAGCAGGGTTTTTGCGAGGCTGCGGGGCTAGGATTCGAACCTAGACTACTCGGTCCAGAGCCGAGCGTCCTACCATTAGACGACCCCGCAACGAGAGCGAAAGTGTAGCCGAGGTCGGGCGGGGCCTTTGCAGCCACGCCTTGGTGTCAGACACCACGCACAAAGGTGTGACGGCTTTGTGACGAAACTCAGCGCTCGCGCTTCGTTGGGCCGACGCCTTGACGCCGAAACGGCCCCGTCCTGGTGTCAGACACAAGCACCCGGTGTCACACAAGGACCTGTCAGATTTCCAGCCGATACAGGGGCACGAGCCGCTTCTCGGCTTCCGTGTCGATGTGCGCGACGACCTCGACGTACGGCTCCAGTCCCGACCCGGTCAGCTTCGCCTTCAACAGGCCGTCGACCTGGTAGATCCCGGACGAGTTGTTCATCGTGATCTCGATCAGAATCGGGCGCTCCTCGCCGTCCTTGATCACAATGTCGTCGATCGCCGCCGCCGAGAGCGAGTGAATCGAGACGGAGCCGCGTTCGAACGGGATCCGCGAGCGGCCTTCCGCCATGTCGAGCGCGTCGGCGACGCGGACGATCCCCGCCTCGATCGTGAGCGGCTTGCCGTAGTCGCGGTGGCTCGTGATCGCCTGCAGCACCTCGGACGTGATCACCGTCAGTTCCGGCTCCTCGTAGATCCCGGCGAGCAGCTCGCGCAGCTTCGGCTCCGCCAGGAAGAGCGAAAAGTCCTCGTGCCCCTCGCGGTGGATGGCCATCCCGACGCAGTGCAGGAGCGCGCCGAGCACGACGACCATCTCGGCGTCGTCGCGCTCGAATGCGTAGTCCCGGACGAGCGACGGCTCGATGCCGTGCTTCGTCAGCTGGCGCAGCAGCTTGAGCGCGATGTTGGCCACGATCTGGATGTGCACCCAGGAGTGGTCGTTGATCTCCATGCGCACGACCGCGTTCACGTTCGCGACGTGCCACCAGCTCTTGAGCTGCTTGTCGTCGTTGACGCGCTCGAGCAACGTGCGCAGCTTCCGGTTGCCGCGCACCGGCACGTTGATGCGCATCTGCTCGACCGCCTGCGCAGGCGTGAGGCGGGTCTCGCGCTCGGCTTCCGCCGAGACCGGCTGGTCGATGCGCTGCTCTGTTTCCTTGTCGAGGGCCACGCGCAAAGCTTACGCCGCTCTCAGTGGCTCAAGCCGGCCGGCCTTCCGGCCGATACGGCCTGAGTGACCGAGCTCGCCGCCCCGAGCCGTCCCGTCGATTTCAGCGTCGGGGACGTCCTCTCAGACACCTGGACCCTCTACAAGCGACTCTTCGGACGCAGTGCCCTCGTCGCGCTCGCCGTCGTCCTCCCGCTGCATTTGATCGAGCAGCTCGCGAGCCACAACGTGGTCGCGGGCCTGCTCGCGGTCGTTCTCGTACTCGTCGGAACCACTTTGGTGCAGGGAGCACTCGTCGAGCTCGTCCAAGACGAGCACGGGGCATGCCGGCCCGTTCGCTCGGCAAGCTGTACGCGAGTGCCGTCGACCGCGTCCTGCCGCTCCTCGGGCTGTCGATCCTCGTCGGCCTCTTCGTCGGGTTGGGCTTCCTCCTGTTCGTCGTGCCCGGCCTGATCCTGATGGCGCGCTTCGCCGTCGCGATTCCGGCACTCGTCCTCGAGGATCGGTCCGTTCGCGACGCGATGCATCGCTCGCGCGAGCTCGTGCGTGGCCACGGCGCCGCGATCTTCTGGCTCTTCTTCTGCGTCGCCGTACTCACAGGCGTCGTTCAGCTCGTGCTCGTCTTCGGCGCCGTGCTGCTCGGGGGCGGCCGGCACATCCCGTTGCTGATCTTCCTCGCCGGGCTCTTCGCCGCCGCATTGACGACGCCGTACGCAGCCCACGCGCTCAACGCCGCCTACTACCGGCTCGCCGAGCCGGAGCTGCCCGTGCTCCCCGAGCGAACCGAGCCGCGCTGGAAGAGCGTGTGGCACGCCGAACGCCGTCTGAACAGGTCCGAGCGCGAAGACCGCTAGGCGACCTGCGCGGCCCAGTCGCCGTACAGGGACGTGTAGAGCCCGCGGCGCTGCATCAGTTCCTCGTGCGAGCCCTGCTCGACGATCTGCCCGTGCTCGAGGACGACGATCAGGTCGGCGTCGCGGATCGTCGACAGGCGGTGCGCGATGATGAACGCGGTGCGGCCCGCGAGCAGCAGCCTCAGCGCACGCTCGATCTTCTGCTCGGTGCCGATGTCGACCGAGCTCGTGGCCTCATCGAGGATCAGGATGCGCGGATCCGCTAGCAGCGCGCGCGCGAGCGCGACGAGCTGGCGCTGGCCGTTCGAGAGCCGCGTGCCTCGCTCCTGCAGGTTCGTCTCGTAGCCGTCCTCGAGTTTGACGATGTAGTCGTGCGCCCCGACCGTCTTCGCGGCGCGGACGATCTCGTCTTCTGACGCGTCGGGCTTCGCGAACGCGATGTTGTCGCGCATCGTTCCGGCGAAGAGGAAGCCTTCCTGCGGGACGATTCCGAGCTGCCGGCGCAGCGAATCCTGCGTGACGTCGTTGAGGTCGTGAGCGTCGATCGTGATCCTTCCGGCGCGCGGCTCGTAGAAGCGCGCAAGGAGCTTCGCGATCGTCGACTTGCCTGCGCCGGTGTGCCCGACGAGGGCGACGGTCGTGCCCGGGCGGACATCCAACGAGATGCCGTGGAGCACCTCCGGACCCTTGCCGTAGCCGAAGCGCACGTCCTCGAAATGCACGTGCCCCTGAATCTTCGGCAGCTCGATCGCACCGGGCCGGTCGACGATCTCCGGCTCCTCGTCGAGCACCTCGGTGATCTTGTCGAGCGCCGCGACCGCGGAGAGGAACGTGTTGTAGAGCTGCGACAGCTGCTGCACCGGATCGAAGAAGTTCGAGAGATAGAGCACGAAGGCGAACATGGTCCCGGGCGCAAGGTTTCCGTCGAAGACTCGGTAGCCGCCGTAGCCGAGCACGATCGCAGTCGCGATCGCCGAGAGGAAGTCGACGAACGGGAAGTAGAGCCCGTTCAGCACGATCGTCCGCTGGTTCGCGGCCCGGTAGCTGAGGTTCACGTCGCGGAATTTCTGCTCGTTCTGCGCCTCGCGCGTAAACGCCTGGACGACGCGCATCCCGGCGATGTCCTCGGCGAGCGTCGCGGTGACGAGTCCGAGCCGCTCGCGCACCTGCCGGTACGCGAGCGCGGAGTGCTTGCGGAAGAGCGCCGTCGCGATCACGAGCAGCGGCAGGATCGTCATCGAAGCGAGCGCGAGCCGCCAGTCGAGGAAAAAGAGGATCACCGCCGTGCCCAAGAGCGTCAACGTGTTCTGCACGAGCGAGGTGACGCCGTCGGTCACGAGCTGGTCGAGCGCCTCCACGTCGTTCGTCAGGCGGCTGATGATCACGCCGGCTCGGTTCCGCTCGAAGAAGCCGAGGGACAGCCGCTGCAGGTGGCGGAAGAGGTGGTTGCGGAGGTCGGCGAGGATCCGCTCGCCCGTCCAGCCGGTGAAGTACGTCTGCGCCGACGACGTAGCGATCGTCCCGATTCCGGCGAGGATGAACAGCGCGACGATGCTCCACAGCGCGCCCGCGTTGTGGCGGCGGATGCCGTGGTCGATCGCGAGCTTCGCGAGGTACGGAGGCGCGAGCGAGATCGCCGTCGCCAGGAGCAGGAAGAAGATCGCGGCCGCGGTGCGGCCCTTGTACGGTGCCGTCAGGCGAGTGAGCGTCGAGATGCGGCGAACGGTCGCGCGCCAGGACCAATCGTCGACCTTTGCGCCGCGCTCGCGCATCATGTGTCCCCCGGGCTGGTGGACTCTCACGCCGTCGCCCGCTCTTCCACGCGAGACGCGAACTCCTGCTCGAGCAGCCCGTGCTCGTAGATCTCGCGGTAGACGTCGCTCGACTCGAGCAGCTGGTCGTGCGTGCCGCGGGCGGCGATCGAGCCTTGGTCGAGCACGACGATCTCGTCGGCGAGCGAGATCGTCGAGAGGCGATGCGCGATGATGATCGTCGTCCGGCCGCGCATCACCTCGCGCAGTCCGGCTTTGATCTGCGCCTCCGTCGTCGCGTCGACTGAGGCCGTCGCGTCGTCGAAGATCAGCACGCGCGGATCGACGACGAGCGCACGCGCGATCGCGACGCGCTGCCGCTGGCCGCCGGAGAGCGTGATCCCACGCTCGCCGATTACCGTGTTGTAGCCGTCCGGGAGCCGCTCGATGAACTCGGCTGCCTGCGCCAGGCGCGCTGCGTGCTCGATCTGCTCGCCGGTCGCGTCCACGACGCCGAACGCGATGTTCTCGCGCACCGTCGCAGAGAAGAGGAAGGGATCCTGCGAGACCACTCCGATTGCGCGGCGCAGCGAGCGCAGCGTCACGTCGCGCACGTCGACCCCGTCCAGCACGACCCTTCCGGAGGTGACGTCGTAGAAGCGCGGCACGAGCGCGGCGAGCGTCGTCTTGCCCGAGCCGGTGTGGCCGATCAGCGCGACGGTCGTCCCCGGATCGAGCTCGAGGTCGATGCCGTGCAGCACCGGCCGGCCCGATGCGTACTCAAAGCCGACGCCGCGGTAGGCGAGCCTGCCTGGTCCCGGCGGCAGCTCGGTGGCCTCCGGTTTGTCGGCGACCTCCTCGGGCTCGTCCATGACCTCGAAGATGCGCTCGCCCGACGCGGTCGCGCGCTGCGCCTGGCCGATCCACATGCCGAGCATGCGCAGCGGCATCACGAGCATGAGCACGAGAATGTTGAAGAAGAAGAAGGACTGATACGAGAGCGTGTGGTCGATCACCATCCGCCCGCCGACGAGCAGCACCGCGCCCTGCGCGAGCAGCGGCAGGAACGAGAGCAGCGGCACGTACACCGCGCGCTGCCGGTTCGCGGCGACGCTCTGCCGGAAGACGGCCTCGGACGAGCGCTCGAACTTCGCCTGCTCTGCAGCTTCCTGCGCAAAGGATTTGACGACGTGGACGCCGACGATGTTCTCCTCTGCGACGGTCGCGACGTCGGCCATCTTCTGCTGGACGTCGCGGAGGAGCGGATGTGCGACGTGCGAATAGCGGTAAGCGAGCCCGATCAGTAGCGGCGCGATCCAGAGCGCGACGAGCGTCAGCTTCCAGTTGACGACGAACATCACCACCATCGCGCCGACGAGCGTGAGCACGTTCTGGAAGAAGAAGATGAGGCCGTACCCCAGGAAGAAGCGCACCGTCTGCAGGTCGACGGTCGCGCGCGACATGAGCTGCCCGGTCTGGTGCCGGTCGTAGAAGCCGAACGAGAGCCGCACCAGGTGCGAGTACAGCGCGCTCCGCATGTCGAACTCGACGCCGAGCGCCTGCGTCCCCGAGATCAGGCGCCGGCCCGCCATGAACACGGCGCGGGCGAGCCCGACGACGATCACCGCGATGACGATCAGCTTGAGCGCGTGCCGGTCGTGGCCGTGCACCGCGTTGCTCAGGCCGGAGCTCGTGAGCGCCGCGGCTCCGAACTGCCCCGCCTGGGAGAGGACGGCCAGAAGGACCGAGATCCAGAGTGACCACTTGTACGGCCGCAGGAATCCGAGCAACCGGACGAAGGTACGCCTGTACGGGACGGCTGCCATGGAAGAAACTTAGCCCGTGGACACCCCCGAGACGCGGTACGCGATGAGCGGCGACGTCGCGATCGCCTATCAAGTCGTGGGCGAAGGGCCGTTCGACCTCGTCTGGACACCGGGGGCGGTCTCGAACGTCGAGCTCGGCTGGGGGGACCCGCCGCAGGCCCGGTTCCGTCATGCGCTGGGCTCTTTTGCACGGCTGATCCTCTTCGACAAGCGCGGCACTGGGCTCTCGGATCGCGTCGCCGGCATCGCCGATCTCGAGACGCGCATGGACGACATCCGCGCGGTCATGGACGCGGCGGGCTCGGCCCCTGCCGCGATCGCCGGCGTCTCGGAAGGAGGCCCGATGGCGATCCTGTTCGCCGCGACGTATCCCGAGCGGACGCAGGCCCTCGTGCTCTACGGAGCGCTGCCGCGGTTCGTGCGCGGGCCGGGCTTTCCGTGGCAGTCCTCGAAGCAGGAGTATCTCGCGGGCGCGGCGGAAGCCGCGCGTACCTGGGGCAGTGCGGAGAGCGCGCGCGAGATTCTGGAGTTCGACCGGGAAGACCCAACGCCGGAGCGCGTCACGGCGATGGCCACCTATTGGCGTCAGAGCGCGAGCCCGGGCGCCGCTCTACAGCTGCGTCGCATGAACGCGGAGATCGACGTTCGACCCGTTCTCGAAACGGTGCACGTTCCGACGGCGGTCATGCATCGGCAGGAAGATCACCTTCCGATCGAGGCGGCGCGTTGGATGGCCTCGCAGATCCCCGGCGCCAAGATGATCGAGCTCCCCGGCGGCCCTCACGTTCCCTACGCCGGCGACTGGGAGTCGGTCGTCGCCGCGATCCGCGACTTCGTTGAGCCCATCTGCATGTCCGGTGCTCGCATCGAGCATGAAAGCGTGCTCGCGACGATCTTGTTCACGGACATCGTCGGCTCGACGGCGAAGGCCGCTGAGCTCGGCGACGCGCGCTGGCGCGAGTTGCTCGAGCAGCACCACGCACGGATCCGTCGCGAGCTCGCGCGTTACCGAGGCGTCGAGCTCGATACGGCCGGCGACGGCTTCTTCGCGCGCTTCGACGGCCCGGCGCGCGCCATCCGCTGCGCAAGCGCGATCACCGATTCCGTGCGTGAGATCGGGATCGAGGTCCGGGTGGGGCTGCACACAGGCGAGTGCGAGCTGGTCGACAACAAGGTGGCTGGGCTCGCGGTCTCGATCGGCGCCCGCGTCGCGGCGCAGGCGCAGCCCGGCGAAGTGCTCGTCTCGCAGACCGTGAAGGACCTCGTGGCCGGCTCCGGGCTCCTCGCCTTCGAGGACCGCGGCGCGGCGGAGTTGAAAGGCGTCCCGGGCGAGTGGAGGCTGTACGCCGTTGCAGTCGCCTGAGATCCGCTACGCGCTCAGCGGCGACGTCTCGATCGCGTACGTCGTCACCGGCTCGAAGCCCATCGACCTCGTGTTCGTACACGGCGCCGCCGGGAACCTCGAGGTTGAGTTCGACGGCCCCTACATGAGCGGCTTCTACGACCGGCTCGCCTCGTTCTCGCGGCTCATCACGTTCGACCGCCGGGGAACGGGGCTATCCGATCGCATCCGTGAGGCGGCAACGCTCGAGACCCGCATGGACGACGTCCGCGCGGTCATGGACGCCGCCGGCAGCGAGCGCGCAGTGCTCTTCGGCACGTTCGAGGCGGCGGCGATGTGCATGCTCTTCGCCGCCACGTACCCCGAGCGCACGCAGGCGCTCGTGCTCTACAACCCCTATGCGAAGGGGACGCAAAGCGACGACTACCCGTGGGCCATGCGGGCGGAGGATTGGCGGCGCGAGACGGACACCGTTGCGGCGCGGTGGGGAACGCACGAGAGCGCCACGGAGCACGTACGCGCGATGGCGCCCTCGCGCGCCGAGGACGACGACTTCATCCGGTACGTCGCGCGCCACCAGCGCCAAGGTGCGAGTCCCGGCGCCGTCGCCACGATCCAGCGGATGGCGATGGACGTCGACGTGCGCGATGTCTTGCCGACGATCCGCGTGGCGACGCTCGTGTTCAACATGCCGCAGGCGCTCGGCGCAGCGGAGTACGTCGCATCGCGCATCGCGGGCGCGCGCCGACTCGATGTCCCTGGGCCGGACTACTTCGTCTTCCTTCTCAGCGACGACGTCTATGCAGAGATCGAGCGTTTCGTCGAGTCGGTGCGCGACGCGCCCGAGCCGGACACGGTGCTTGCGACCGTCCTCTTCACGGACGTCGTGGGCTCGACGGCGAAGATGGCCGAGCTGGGAGACCGTGCCTGGGCCGAGCTCGTGCAACGTCACCACGCACTCGTGCGCGGGCAACTCGATCGTTTCCGAGGCCGCGAGCTGGACACGGCCGGCGACGGCTTCTTCGCCGCTTTCGACGGGCCGATTCGCGCGATTCGTTGCGCCACGACCGTGTGCGACGCCGTGCGCGACCTCGGGATCGAAGTTCGAGCCGGGCTGCACACGGGCGAGTGCGAGGTCCTGGGAGAGAAGCTCGGCGGGATCGCAGTGAGCATCGGCGCGCGCGTCGCCGCGCAGGCGCAAGCGGGCGAGGTGCTCGTGTCACAGACCGTGAAGGACCTCGTGGCCGGCTCCGGGCTCGCCTTCGAGGACCGGGGCGCGGCGGAGCTCAAGGGCGTGCCGGGCGAATGGCGGCTCTACGCCGTCGCCGACGCGGCGGCCTGAAGCTCCGGCCGCATGCGCTTCAGCAGCCAGAGGAACGCGGCCGTCGCGCCGGTCGGCGGGCCGGCATGGCGTCGCCGCACCGCCACGATCGGCCGCCGCGGCGGCTGCCGGTCGGCGATCGCGACGATCCGCAAGCGGCCGCTTCGCACCTCCTCGGTAACGGCGACGTGCGGCAGGAACGCGACGCCGAGTCCGTGCTCGACCATCTTCTTGGC
>Ga0209590_10000786_pt1 | contig 11111 bp, 11 predicted proteins | sample CZO8metaG_FD_188353 | JGI IMG/M metagenome (GOLD analysis project Ga0209590, IMG submission 188353) | Vadose zone soil microbial communities from the Eel River Critical Zone Observatory, Northern California, USA - CZOApr15con1.8 metaG... | ecosystem: Environmental > Terrestrial > Soil > Vadose...
GCGCCGACGCAGCGCTCGCCGACCTTCGTGTGGACCGCGTAAGCGAAGTCGATCGGCGTGGAGCCCTCCGGGAGCGCCTTCACGTCCCCCTTGGGCGTGAAGACGTACACCTCGTCCGGGAACAGATCGACCCGCACGGTGTCCATGAACTCGCGCGGGTCCTTCATGTCCTGCTGCGTCTCGATGAGCTGGCGCAACCACAGGAGCGACTCGTCCAGCTTGTCCTTGCCCGACTTCTTCTCCTTGTAGAGCCAGTGCGCCGCGATGCCCTCCTCGGCGATCCGGTGCATCTCGCGGGTGCGGATCTGGATCTCGACCGGGTCGCCCTTGGGACCGATGACCGTCGTGTGGAGCGACTGGTACATGTTGACCTTCGGCATCGCGATGAAGTCCTTGAAGCGGCCGGGCACGGGCTTCCACAGCGAGTGGATGACGCCGAGGGCGCCGTAGCAGTCGCGCACGGAGGGGGTGATGACACGGACGGCGGTGAGGTCATAGATCTCGTCGAACTCGCGGCCCTGATCGTGCATCTTCTTCCAGATCGAGTAGAAGTGCTTCGGGCGGCCCCGGATCTGCGCCTCGATACCGACCTCCGAGAGCTTCCGCTCGAGGATCGCGATCACCTGGTTGATGTCCGCCTCGCGCTCGAGGCGGCGCTTGGCGACGCGCTTCTGGAGGTCGACGTAATCCTCCGGGTTCAGGGCGCGGAGCGCCAGGTCCTCGAGCTCCGCCTTCACCTTCGCCATGCCGAGCCGGTGCGCCAAGGGCGCGTAGATGTCGAGCGTCTCCTGCGCGATCTTCTTCGCCCTGTCGGGAGGCAGGTAGTCGAGGGTGCGCATGTTGTGGAGGCGGTCGGCGAGCTTGATCATCAGCACGCGCAGGTCGCGCGCCATGGCGACGAGCATCTTGCGGAAGTTCTCGGCCTGGCGCTCCTCGCGCGAGGAGAAGGCGAGCTTGCCGATCTTCGTCACGCCGTCCACGAGCTCGGCGATCTCGGCGCCGAACTCGCGCTCGAGGTCCTCCTTCGTGGCCTTCGTGTCCTCGAGGACGTCGTGCAGGAGCCCCGCCGTCACGGTCGTGACGTCCATCTTGAAGTTCACGAGGAGGGTGGCGACTTCGAGGGGGTGGCTGAGGTACGGCTCGCCGGAGGCGCGCTGCTGGCCCCGGTGCGACGCCGCGGAGAACTCGTACGCCCGGGTGAGGAGGTTGAGGTCAGCCCCGGGCTGGTACTTCGGGATCTCCTCGATCAGCGTCTGAATTTGGGTCACGGTGCGAAACCCTCTGGTTAAACATATGATTTTACGCGTCCTTCAGGCTTTCGCCACCGCTTTTTTGGACCGCCGGAGTCGCCCCTCCACGTACTGGGTCCAGTCCACGACGATCGCCGCGGCGATGTACGTGGTCGAGTAGGTCCCGGTGATGACCCCGACGAAGAGGACGAACGCGAAGTCCTCGAGCGTCTTGCCGCCGAAGAAGAGCAGAACCGCCGCCGAGAAGAAGGTGGTCAGCGAGGTGAGCACGGTCCGCGAGAGGGTCTGGTTGACCGCGTCGTTCATCTGCTCGGCGAACGTGCGCCCCTTCGGGATCATCTTGCCGCGGTTCTCCCGCAGCCGGTCGTAGGCGACGATCGTGTCGTTGACAGAGTAGCCGATGATGGTCAGGAGCGCCGCCAGCACGGGGAGCGAGAACTCGCGGTTCGTGAGCGAGAGCGCGCCCAGGCACACGAGGACGTCGTGGATGACGGCAATGACCGCCGCGACGCCGCCCTTGAGGTCGAAGCGGAGGGCGATGTAGATCATGATCCACACGAGGCCGACGAGCACGAGGTACACCGCCTGCAGTTGCAGGTCTCGGCCCACCTGGGGCCCGACGAACTCGACCCGCCGAATCTCGAACTTTCCGAGCGGCCCGCCGCCGGCACCGAGCGCCGACTGGACCAACCGGGTGACCTCTTCGGAGGGGATCTCTTTGAGCGGCAGGCGGATGATGTACTCGCGCTCGTCCCCGAACCGCTGGATGACCGACTCGCCCAGGTGGATCGTCGATAGGCTCGAGCGGATCTGAGCGACGGACGGCGCTTGCTCGAAGCGGACCTGGATGAGCGTGCCGCCCGTGAAGTCGATGTCGTACCGGAGCCCACCCTTGGCGACGAGCGAGATGAGGCCGATCAGGGTGATCGTGATCGAGAAGTAGTACGCCCACTTCCGCTTGCCGATGAAGTCGTAGTTGGGGTTCCTGAAGAGCTCGATCATCGTGGCGTCAGATCGAGACGGCCTCGACCTTCCGGCGGCCCATGTAGACGAGGTCGAAGAGTAGTCGCGTGACAAAGTACGCGGTGAAGAGGCTCGCCAAGAGGCCGATGAACAGCGACACCCCGAAGCCCTTGACGGAACTGCTCCCGAAGAACACGAGGATCACCGCGGTGCCCATGACGGTCAGGTGCGTGTCGACGATCGTCCGCAGCGCCCGCCTGAACCCAGCCTCGATCGCCGCGCGCGGCGTCTTCCCCACCCGCAGCTCCTCGCGGATGCGCTCGAAGATCAGGATGTTCGTGTCCACCGCCATGCCCACCGTGAGCGCGATGCCCGCGAGGCCCGGCAGCGTGAGCGTCGCCCCGATCGCCGCCATGCAGGCGAAGAGGATGAAGAGGTTCAGCCCGAGCGCGACATCGGCGATGAGCCCGGACAGCCGGTAGTAGAAGAGCATGAACACGAAGACGACCACCGCCGACGCCGTGATCGCCATCAGCCCCTGGCGGATCGAGTCGGCGCCGAGCGACGGGCCCACCGTGCGCTCCTCGAGGATCGTGACCGGGGCGGGCAGCGCGCCCGCGCGGAGCACGATGGCGAGGTCGCGAGCCTCGTCCACCGTGAACTGGCCCGTGATGACCGCGCGCCCGCCGGGGATGCGCTCGTTGATGCGGGGCGCCGAGTACACAGTGCCGTCGAGAATGATCGCGAGGTGCTTGCCCACGTTCGCTTCGGTGACCTCGCCGAAGATCCGCGCGCCCGTCGCGGTGAACTCGATCGCGACCTGCCAGTTCCCGGGCGAGTTCGGATCGGCCTGCACCTCGGCGCGCGTCAGCTCCGCGCCCGTGAGGATCGCCCGCTTCTGGACCACGTACGGGATCTTCCGCTCCGATTTCGTGTCCTTGTCCACACGCCGCTGGTAGAGGATCTCGTCGGTGTCCGGCAGGTTGCCCTTGAGCGCTTCCTCGGCCGACACGCGCTCGTCGAGCAGCTTGAACTCGAGGAGCGCCGTCTTGCCGATGAGCGCCTTGGCCCGCGCCACGTCCTGGATGCCGGGCAGCTGGATCAGGATCCGCTCGCTCCCCTGACGCGTGATGGTCGGCTCCGCCACGCCGAACTGGTCGACGCGGTTGCGGATCGTCTCCAACCCCTGGCGGACCGCGTCGTCGCGGAGCCCGTTGACCACGCGCTCGCGCATCGCCAGCTTGAAGCGCCCCGCGGCCTGGTCCTCGTCGCGCCGCTCGAAGCTCTGCAGCTCGGACGCCGCGGTCAGGGCGTCGTTCCAGCTCTGCGGGTTCGCGAGCTCGACGACCAGGGTCGCGTCGCCCTCGCGCGCGATGCGCTTGAGCGCGAGGCCCTTGCGCTCGAGTGTGGCCTTGAGGTCCTCGGCGGCGCGGTCGGTCTGACTCGCAATGTGCTTGTCGGTCTCGACGCCGAGCACGAGGTGGATGCCGCCCTGCAGGTCGAGGCCGAGGTTGATCGTCCGCTGCGGCGGGTAGAGGTACCAGACGGAGCCGAGAACCACGACGGCGACGAGGCTCACCCGCGACCAGAAGTTCCTAGGCATTCTTGTCGTCCTGTGGCTCCAGGATCCGTCCGATGGCGACGCGGTCGAACTCGAGCTTCACCTGATCCGTCACGCGCAGCACGACCTTCTGCGCGTCGAGACCCGTGATCGTGCCGTGCAAGCCGCCCGTCGTGACCACGCGGTCGCCCCGCTTGAGCGCGGCGAGCATCTGCTCGCGCTCGCGCTTCTGCTTCTGCTGCGGGCGGATCAGCAGGAACCAGAAGATCGCGAAGATCGCGGCGAAGAAGAGGAGCTGCGTGGCGACGGCCCCGGACCCGCCTCCGCCCGGCGAGGCCGAGGCGGCGAACGCGATGTCAGCGGCGTGGGCGACGTTCATCGGAAGTCGGGCCTCCGGAGCAGTCACTCGCGCGAGACATCAACGGATGATACTGCATAACGCGCGAAAAACCGAGCCTTGAATGGGTCGAACGCCCGCTCGGCGATCGCCGCGCGCATCCCCCGCACGAGCCGCAGGAAGAAGTGAACGTTGTGGAGCGAGAGGAGGCGATACGCGAGCAGCTCATCCGACATGAACAGGTGGCGCAGGTAGGCGCGGGAGAAGCTGCGGCACGCGTAGCAGGCGCACTCCGGGTCCAACGGTGACCCATCCTTCACGTAGCGGGCCTGTTTGAGCGTGACGGGCCCGTCCCAGGTGAAGCACTGGCCGTTGCGCGCGTTGCGCGTTGGCAGCACGCAGTCGAACATGTCCACGCCGCGCGCCACCGCGTGGACGAGATCCTCGGGCTTGCCCACGCCCATGAGGTAGCGCGGCTGGCCGGCGGGTAGGAGGCCGGCCACCAGCGCGGTGAGGTCGTACATCGCGGGCTTGGGCTCCCCGACCGCCATGCCGCCGATCGCGTAGCCGTCGAACCCTAGCGCCACCGTCGCGCTCACGGCGCGGCGGCGCAGGTCCTCGTGGGTGCCGCCCTGGACGATCCCGAAGAGCGCCGGGCCGGGGGCCTCTCCGTGCGCCGCCTTCGAGCGCGCCGCCCAGCGGAGCGTGAGCTCGAGCGACCGTGCCGCCGCCTCGTGCGTCGCCGGATACGCCAGGCACTCGTCGAGCGGATGGATGACGTCCGCGCCCAGCGCTCGCTGCACCTCGATCGCGAGCTCGGGCGAGAGGAAGTGGGTCGACCCGTCGATCGGCGACCGGAACTCCACGCCGTCCTCGGTGATCCGGCGGAGCTTCGCGAGGCTCCAGACCTGGAAGCCGCCGGAGTCCGTGAGGAGCGCGCCGTCCCAGCCCATGAAGCGATGGAGCCCGCCGAGCGTCCGGATCAGCTCGTGCCCCGGGCGGAGGAACAGGTGGAACGTGTTCGCGAGCACGAGCTGGGCGCCCGCCGCCCGGAGGTCATCGGGCGCCAGGCTCCTCACGGCGCCGCGCGTGCCGACCGGCATGAAGACGGGCGTTTCGACCACTCCGTGGGCGGTCGTGAGGCGGCCGCAGCGCGCAGCGCCGTCGCTCGCGAGGACCTCGAAGCGCATCTGTCTCAGGCCACCCTCGCGGACCCTTGACGTAGGGGTGAGAGCGAGACGGCGCCGGGTCGCGCCTGGGGCAGGCCACCCACGGAGTCTTCCGGCCTCGCGGACCCCGCTACAACAATAGACACGCGTCGCCGTACGAGTAGAAGCGATAGCCCGCGCGGACCGCGTGCGCGTACGATTTCAAGATCAGCTCGCGGCCCGCAAACGCTGCCACGAGCACGAGGAGCGACGAGCCCGGCAGGTGGAAGTTCGTCAGCAGCGCGTCCACGACGCGGAAACGATAGCCCGGCGTGATGTAGACCCCGGCATCGCCCTCGAGCGCCCGGACCCGTCCGTCTGCCTGCGCTGCACTCTCGAGGGCGCGCGTCGTCGTGGTCCCCACCGCGAGCACGCGGCGCCCCTCGGCGCGCGCCCGGTTCACCGCGTCGGCGACCGCCGCCGGAATCGACACGCGCTCCGGCGGCAGCACGTGGTCCTCGATCGTCGCCGTCTTGATCGGGCGGAAGGTCCCGGGACCGACGTGCAGCGTGAGCTCGTGGATCTCGAGCCCGCACCGGCGCAGGCGGTCCAGGACGGCGGCAGTGAAATGCAGGCCGGCGGTCGGCGCCGCCACCGACCCCGGCGGCCGCGCGTACACCGTCTGATAACGCTCGCGATCTTCCGGCGTCGGCGTCGCGAATCGCTCGATGTAAGGCGGCAGCGGCGCGAGCCCGTGCGCACGCATCAGGTCCTCGACCGTCCCGTCGAGGCACTCGACGAGTCGCGCGCCATCCGCGGCGACGCCGACGATGCGGAGTCGCGCCCCACCCTCCCCAGCGACCCCGAGCTCCGCGCCCACCCGGCAGCGCCGCCCCGGGCGCACGAGCGCCCGCCAGCGGCGCTCATCCTCGCGCGCGAAGAAGAGCAGCTCGACGGGGCGCCCGCCGCTGTCCCGCGCGAGAACGCGCGCCGGGATCACCCGCGAGTTGTTGACGACCACGCAGTCGCCCGGACGCAAGAGCTCCGGGAGCTCGGAAAACGCGCGGTCCTCGAGCGCACCGCGGGCGCGGTCGATCACGAGGAGCCGCGAGGCGTCACGGGCGGCGGCGGGCGTCTGCGCGATCGCATCGGGCGGCAACTTGTAATCGAAATCGTCGGGCGTCACCACGGGCAGTGTACCGCGGGGCGGCGGCCAGGGCCTCCCGTCACGTCCCGCGCGGCCGAAATATCAGGTTGACCATTCTCTCGATATTAGGTATACCTAATCTCCGCGGGTGCCCTGACACGGAGGATCCGATCCCATGCACCGTTTCGTGCTGCTCCTGGCTACGGCGCTCGTCGCCGTAGTCGCCCCGTCCGCCGCCGCGGCGGCCGACCCGGCCGAGATCGCGCTCACGATCGAGGAGAACCGGTTCCAGCCCGAGGAGGTCCGGGTCAAGGCGGGCGCGCCGTTCGTGCTCGTCGTCACCAACCGTGACAAGACGGCCGAGGAGTTCGAGAGCCGCGAGCTTCGAATCGAGAAGGTGATCCCGCCAGGCAAGACCGTGCGGCTCCGGGTGCCCGCGCTCAAGGCCGGCACCTACCCCTTCGTCGGCGAGTACAACGAGAAGACGGCGAAGGGCCGGATCGTCGCCGAGTAAGCCATGGCCGCGACCTTCGTCGTCACCCTCCGCGAGGGGTTCGAGGCGGCGCTTCTCCTCGGGATCGTGTACGCGTGCCTCGATCGCTTCGGGGCGCGCGACCACTACCGCTGGGTCACGCTCGGCGGCGTGCTGGGTCTCGTCGCCAGCATCCTGATGGGGATCGCCGTCACGCTGCTCTCCGGCCCCCTGCTGGACCTCGGTCCCGACCTCGTCGGCGCCGCCGTCATCTTCGCCGCCGTCGGCCTCCTCACCTGGCACGGTTGGTGGATGAGCCGGCACGCGCAGGCTCTCCGAGGCGACGTCCAGCGGCGCGTGGCGGAGGCGGAGGCGACGCGCCGGCTCTCCGTCCTGGGCCTCATCGCGTTCACCGGGGTCTTCCGCGAAGGCGCCGAGACCGTCCTCTTTCTCTGGGGGCTCGTGTCGCAGACGGCGGAGGGCGCGAGCTGGGACCGGCTCGCCGGCGGCGCGCTCGGCGTCGCGACGGCGGCGGTGCTCGGCTGGGCGGTCTTCCACGGCGGGACGCGCCTCAGCGTGCGGCACTTCTTCACCGTGACGTCAGTCGTGCTCCTGCTCGTAGCCGCCGGGCTCTTCAGCACGGGCCTCGGCAAGCTTCAGGGGCTCGGCTTTCTGCCGCCAGCCGACGCACTCTGGGACACCTCGTTCCTCCTGAGCGATCGGGGGCTCGTCGGCGGGTTCGCGACGGGGCTCGTGGGCTACCGCGCGCGGCCTACGCTCATCGAGATCACGGGCTACGCCCTGTACCTCGTCGTCGCCAGCGCGCTCTTCTTTAGCGGCCGGCGGGCGACCGGCGCACGCGCGGCCGGCGCGCGATCGGCCGACGCGCGATGACCGCCGTTCAGCCGATCTTCGAGCCCGGCGCGACGGGCGCGTCGGGGTGGAGCAGGATCACCTCGCCCTTCTCGTCGTAGGCGCCGAGCACCAGCACTTCCGAGACGAACGGGCCGATCTGCTTCGGCGGGAAGTTGACGACCGCGACCACGTGCCGGCCGATCAGCTCCCCGGGCCGATAGTGGGCCGTGATCTGGGCGCTCGAGCGCTTGACGCCGAGCTGGCCGAAGTCGATCCAGAGCCGGTACGCCGGACGCCGCGCCTCCGGGAACTCCATGGCGTCGGTGACGACGCCCACGCGCATATCGACCTTCTCGAAGTCCCCCCAGGAGATCATCATTGTAGCGGGGCCCGCGAGCCCGGAAGGATCGGTGGGTGGCCTGAGACGAGGTGCGACCCGGCTCCGTTCCGCCCGCCGCTTCTCATTCCACTGTGCCCCGCGAGCCCGGAAGGATCGGTGGGTGGCCTGAGACGAGGCGCGATCCGGCTCCGTTCCGCCCGCCGCTTCTCATTCCACTGTGCCCCGCGAGGCCGGAACCACCGTGGGTGGCCTGAGCAAGGCGCGCTCTGGGTCGTCGAGGGAGCCGAGCGTCATGCCCGGGTAGTAGTACTCAAGGATCTTCTCCGCCCGGTATCCGCGCTCCGCCATCGCCTTGGCCCCCCACTGCGACATGCCCACGCCGTGACCGTGGCCGCGCCCGGCGAAGTGCGCCGTCTCATCGTCCACGGCGACGGCGAAGAGCGTGGACTTGAGCGTCTCGTAGCCGACCATGCGACGAAAATCGTTGCCGCGCAGCCGCGCTCGCCCGTGCGTGCCGTGGACCGTGAGCGCCGAGACGCGGAGCGACGCCGTTCGCTCGGTGATCTCGACGGCCTTGACGGTCCCGACGTCGACGCCGTTGCGCCGGAGGATCTGCGAGAGGTCGGCGAGCCGGAGCTCGAGGCTCCAGGCGTAGTTCGGCGCGCCCGTCGAGAACTTGTCGCGGATCGCCTTGAGCCGGGGCATGTTGCGCGCCGCGAAGACGGTGCGGGGATCCTCGGTGTACCCGCCGCTCGCGGCGTGGTAGAACGCCGGGAAGAGATCCCCGCCCCACAGGAGCACCCGCGGGCTCGTGTCGCGGACGGCGTCCCACACGGGCGAGGACGACGGCACGTGCCCGGCGTATCCCTGATGGATCGTCGAGGCGAGGATGTGATACGCCTTCAGCGCGTTCAGCTCGCGATGGTACGCGGCGTACGTGCGCGCGACGATCGCCTGGGCGCGCAGCATTTCGCGCGGCCACCGCTCGCCGGCCTCGGCGCGTACGACGCCGACCAGGTAGTCCTCGAGCGGCAGCTCGTTCACGACCGCCAGGCCGTCGCCGTTCTTCACCACCTCGAGCGCCGCCGGGTACTCGCGCCCGTTCAGCTGGATCGGGCGCTTGCTCGTAAGCCGGAAGCCGCTCGCGCGGCGCCCGTCAATCTCGACGCCCTGCCCGTTGGCAACGGCCCTCACGACATCGGTCCGCCACGCGCCGCCGGCCGTGCAGCACCCGCCGAGCTCGTTCACCTCGATGGACACCCCGCGCAGCTCGACGACGCGCGCGGCCTCCACGAGCGCGACGCGGATCGTGCCCGACGCCGCAGCGGAGGGGACGAAACCCGCAACGAGGCCGAGCGTTGTCGCGAGGGCCGCGAGAACGGTCCTCACCGTCGGCCCAGGATCCACAGGATCAGCGTGAGGACGACGCTGAGCAGGAGCGACGTGGCGAGGGGGAAGTAGAAGGTCCAGTTTCCGCGCTGGATGTGGATGTCGCCGGGCAGCCGGCCGAGCCACGGCACCCGGCCCACGAGCATCAGGACGACGCCGACGACGGCGATCAGGAGCCCGAAGACGACCAGCATCCGGCCGATATCGTGCACGCCGCTCACTCGAACAGCCCCTGCTGGCCGGGTGCCGACACGGGCGGCTGCTTGTCGAGGTGGAGGTAGGCCTCGCGGGTCGCGCGGCGGCCTCGGGTACCGGCCCGGGTGACGAAGCCAATCTTGAGGAGGTATGGCTCGACCATCTCGGCGAGCGTCTCCGCCTCGTCGTTGATCGTCGCGGCGATCGCCTCGATACCCACCGGCCCGCCGCCGTAGTGATCGATGATCGCCGTCAGGAACCGCCGGTCCAGTTGATCCAGACCGCGCGAGTCGACACCTTCGCGGTCGAGGGCGGAGCGCGCGACCGCCTCCGCGATCACCGCGTGGCCATGGACGAGCGCGTAGTCGCGCACGCGGCGCAGGAGACGGTTCACGATGCGTGGCGTCCCGCGCGCCCGGCGCGCGAGCTCGCGCGCACCTGCCACGTCGATGGGCGATTCCAGGATCGCCGCCGAGCGGGTGACGATCCGCGCGAGCTCCGCCTCCGAGTAGAAGTCGAGGTGGTGGAAGATTCCAAACCGTTCCCGCAGCGGCGCCGACAGCATTCCCGGGCGCGTGGTAGCTCCGACCAGCGTGAACGGAGCGAGCCGGTGCTTGATCGAGCGCGCGTGAAGACCCTTTTCCATCACGAAGTTGACGGCAAAGTCCTCCATCGCTGGATAGAGCAGCTCCTCCACCACGCGAGGCAGGCGATGGATCTCGTCGATGAAGAACACGTCCTTCTCGTTCAGATTGCTGAGAATGCCGAGGAGATCACCGCCCCGCTCGATCGCCGGGCCCGATGTCGTGACCAGCGTCGTCCCCATCTCGTTGGCGATGATGCCGGCGAGCGTCGTCTTGCCGAGCCCGGGCGGACCGTAGAGGAGCACATGGTCCACGCACTCGTGGCGGAGCTGGGCAGCCTCGACGGACACGCGCAGGCTCGCCACGGTCTGCTCCTGGCCTACGTACTCTGCGAACGTGCGTGGGCGAAGCTGGCGCTCGAACTGCACCTCCTCGGGCGCCGCCACCCGGCTCAGCATCCGGCCCTCGTCCGCCGCCGCCTCGCTCACGCCTTCTGCCCGCGGTAGATCTCGTCGAAGAGCTCCTCGGGCGTCACGATCGAGGGCTGCCGGTGGAGCGCGTCGGTGATGAGCTGCGACGCCTCGGACGGGCGGTGGCCGAGCTGCTTGACCAGCACCTCCCACACGAGCTCCCTCAGACCGTCGGCGTCGGCAGAGGCGGGCCTCGCCTCGATCGGTGCCGCTGGAGCGCCCTCCCGCGCGAGGGCGAACTTCGCGACCTTGGCCTGGAGCTGCGCGACGATGTTCTTCGCCTTCTGCGGGCCGATGCCCGGCAGCGCGCGCAGGTATTTCTCGTCCTGGCGCGCGATCGCCGCCGCCACCTCGGCGACGGGCACGGCGAGCGCGCGCGCGGCGACCATCGGTCCGACGT
>Ga0209590_10000791_pt1 | contig 11089 bp, 6 predicted proteins | sample CZO8metaG_FD_188353 | JGI IMG/M metagenome (GOLD analysis project Ga0209590, IMG submission 188353) | Vadose zone soil microbial communities from the Eel River Critical Zone Observatory, Northern California, USA - CZOApr15con1.8 metaG... | ecosystem: Environmental > Terrestrial > Soil > Vadose...
CCCCCCCCCCTCCTCCCGCTCCCCCCGCCATTCGATAAAGAGGGGCGTCGGGCCGGGGTGCGCGGCACACAACGCGGCGATCGCGCGCGTGGTCTCAGGCTGGGGCCGGCTCGCTGCGGTCCAGCGCAGCGCCACCCCGATCGCGCCGCTGGGCCGCAGGTCGTCGAGCGCGCGTGCGCTCTCGACGATGAACGGCGCCGGCTCTTCGCCCCGGTCGCGCGCGATGTATCCCCCGGTGAGCAGGTAGCCGCCGTCGGCTCGGATCACGCTGTTCAACTTGGCCCAGGCCTCGGGGAACACCAGCGCCTCCGCCGCGCCGTGAAAATCCTCGAGCGTGAGGCGCGCGTATTCCGCCCCCGTCTTCTTGGAGGTTTGCCGCTTCACCACCGTGACCACCGCGGCGACAGTGACCTTTTGCGGGCTCCACATGCCCAGCGTCGCGGTCGTGCGGGTCCCAAAAAGCTCCACTTCGGCGCGGTACTTGGCGAGGGGGTGACCGGAAATAAAGAAGCCCAGCACCGCCTTTTCCCGTGCCAGCCGCTCTTGCTCGGTCCACGGGGCGACGTCGGGCAGGGCGGTGGGGGGTGGGGGCGCGGGAGCGTCCTCACCGAACAGGGCATGCTGGCCCGCCGAGCGCTCCTGCTGGCGCACCTGTGCCTCGCTGAACGCGTGGTCCAGTGCCGCCACCAGTTGCGAGCGTTCGGCACCCAGGGAGTCGCACGCGCCGGCGTCGATCAACGACTCGATCACGCGCTTGTTGCACAGCCGCAGATCGATGCGGTCGCACAGCTCCACGAGCGAGCGATAGGGCGCCGCGCGGCGACCCGCGATGATCGATGCGATCGCTCCTTCGCCAACGTTGCGCACCGCACCCAACCCGAATCGGATCCGCCGATCACCGATAACCGTGAACTTATAACCCGATTCGTTGACGTCGGGCGCGAGGACCTCGAGGTCGAGCTCGCGCGCCTCGTTGATGTACTGCACCACGCGATCGGTGTTGCCGATTTCCGACGACAGCAGTGCCGCCATGAACTCCGCGGGATAGTAGACTTTGAACCAGGCGGTCTGGTACGACAGGATCGAGTAGGCGACGGAGTGTGACTTGTTGAACCCGTAGCGCCCGAACGTCTCGATCTGCGCGGCGATTTCCTCCACCGTGCGCTTGTCGTGGCCGCGCGCGGTGGCGCGCTTCACGAAGTTGGTAAGCTCTTCCTGGATCAGCTCCTTGATTTTCTTGCCGACCGCTTTGCGCAGCACGTCGGCTTCGGCCAGCGAGTAGCCGGCCAGCACGTTCGCGATCCGCATCACCTGCTCCTGATACACAATCACGCCATAGGTCGGCGCGAGGATCTCCTCGAGCGCTGGATGCGGATACCGCACCTTTTCGCGGCCCAGCTTGCGATTGATGAAGACGAGGTACATCCCCGTGTCGAGCGGGCCGGGGCGGAGCAGCGCGTTCGTCGCGACGAGATCGTCGAAGCGATCGCACTTCATGCTGCGCAGGCAGTCGGTCGCCAGCGGCGATTCAAACTGGAAGATGCCGGCGGTACGACCCGAGCGGAGCATCGCGTAAACCTGGGGGTCGTCCAGGTCGGGCCGCTCGAGGTCGATCGTGACGCCGTGACGCTCGGCGACCATGCGCGTCGCGTCGTGCAGCACGGTGAGCGTCTTGAGGCCCAGCAGGTCGATCTTCAACATCCCGACCTCTTCGAGCCCCACCATGTCGTACTGGGTGATGATCGCGTCCGCGTCCGTCTTGGAGTCGGGCGCGGTACACACGGGGACGTAGTCGGTGAGCGGTCCGGGAGCGATCACGACGCCGGCGGCGTGCACCGAGGCGTGCCGTGCCAGCCCTTCGATGCGGGCACCGAGGTCGAGCACCTTGCGGATGCGCTCGTCCTGCGCCGCGGCTGCTTTCACCTCGGGCACCTTGTCGCTCGCCTCGGCCAACGTGACACTGAACGCGGGCCCCGACGGAATCAACTTCGTGAGACGCTCGACATCCCCCATCTCGACGCGCAGCGTGCGGGCGACGTCGCGGAAGGCGGCCCGGGCCTTCAACGTCCCGAAGGTGATGATCTGACCGACCGACTCCCGGCCGTACCGCTCCCGCGCGTACTCCAGCACCTCGCCCCGGCGCTCGAAGCAGAAATCGAGATCGATGTCCGGCATCGAGATGCGCTCGGGATTCAGGAAGCGCTCGAACAGTAAATCGAATTTGAGGGGATCGACGTTGGTGATGCGCAACGCGTAGGCGATCAGCGAGCTCGCCGCCGAGCCACGCCCCGGACCGACGGGAATGCCACGGTCGCGGGCCGCCTTGACAAGGTCGTAGACGATGAGGAAGTAGCCCGCATACCCGGTGCGCGTGATGACGTCGAGCTCGTACTCCAGCCGCTGCTCGACGACGTCGGGCAGGGGATCGCCGTAGCGCTCCGCGGCGCCCCGGCGCGCGAGGTGGACGAGCAAATCCTGGTCGGTCGCGAACTCGGCGGGACGCGGGTACTGGGGGAGGAAGTAGCGCTTTTCGAAATCGAACTCGCACAGCTCCGCGACACAGGCCGTTTCCGAGAGCACGTCGGTACGGTTGCCGAACAAGCCGCGCATCTCGCTCTCGGACTTGACGTAGCTCTCCTGCCCGAAGAAGCGAAAGCGCTTGGGATCGTCGAGGTCTTTGCCGGTCCCGATGGCGAGCAGCACGTCGTGGGCTTCGGCGTCTTCCTTCCTTAGATAGTGCGCATCGTTGGTGGCGGCGACCGGGAGGCCGAGCTCGGCGGCGATGCGAAACATCCCGTCGGCGACGACCTGTTCGTCGGCGATGCCGTGATTCTGCACCTCCAGCCAAAACCCATTCGATCCGAAGGTGCGCGCGAACCACTCGGCGCTCGCCTTCGCGGCCTCGAAATTCCCCTGGCGCAAATACAGCGAGATCTCACCGGAGAGGCAGGCGGCGAGCCCGATGAGCCCCTCCCGGTGCCGCTCCAGCACTTCCTTATCGATGCGCGGCCGGCGGTAATAGCCCTCCAGGAACCCAATGGACGAGAGCTTGATCAGGTTCTGATAGCCGATCCGGTTTTTCGCGAGCAGCACGAGGTGTGAGTACGGCGCACCCAGGGGGGCGTCGCCTGCCGGTTTTTCGCGCGCGTGCCGGCTGCCGAACGCGAGGTACGCCTCGAAGCCCAGAATCGCCCGGATTTTTCGTGCTTTCGCTTCGGCGTAGAACGACCAGGCGCCGTGCAGGTTGCCGTGGTCGGTGATCGCAAGCGAATCCATGCCCAGGGCCTGAACCCGATCCAGCAGTTCAGGGATCCGGTTGGCGCCGTCGAGGAGAGAGTACTCGCTATGCGTGTGGAGATGAACGAACGGCATGGTTACGCCGCTGAATCTGCCGTATTTTGCGCGGTCATGCAATGGCTGATGCTCGTCGTCACGTTCGTCGTCGTGGCACTCTTACAGCGACTCGCGCGCCCGTTCGGAGGACCGCTCGAAGCGCATGCGACACTGGCCCTCGGATGCCTGGCGCTCGTCGCGTATATCGCCGGGACGATCGCGCAGCGTTTCCGAATTCCGCGCATCGTCGGATACCTCATCGCCGGCTACGTCGCGGGCCCCGCCTGGCTCCATCTGATACGCGCGGCGGAGCTGCAGGCGCTTGGCCCAATTTCCAGCGGTGCGCTGGCGCTCATTGCGTTCGCGGTGGGAAGCGAGCTGACGCTGGATGCGCTGCGCGGCGATCGGCGCATGGCGATACTGCGAATCGCGGCGGGAGTGATGGCCGTCCCCTTCCTGGCGGTTGCGTTCGTGGTGCTCACCGTCAGTCCATGGTTTCCCCTGACTGCGCACCAGCCCTTCCGCGATGCGCTGGTGGTGGCGCTCGTCCTCGGAACGGTCGCAGCCGTAAGCTCGCCGACGACGACCTGGGCCGTGATCACCGACGTCGATACGCCACCCCCCCAGCTCGGTCCTCTCTCTCGAATGACCCTGGACGTGTCAGTCGTGCAGGATCTCACGGCGGTGCTGTTAGTGACCGTGGTACTCGCCTTGGCCATCCCGCTCGGCAGCGGGGGTATCGTCACGCCCGGAGCTCCCACACACACACTGCTGATCCTGCTCGGCTCAATTGTAGCCGGGATCACCCTCGCCCTGGCGGCCGCCCAGTATCTCAGAGTGATTCGCGGTCACCTCGCATGGGTCCTCGTGGTCCTGGCATTCATCGTCTCGCAGGCGGTCCGGCTGATCGGCCTCGACGCGGTCCTGATCGCGCTTGCGGCCGGCTGCGCACTCCGCTACGCCGCACCCGAGCAGAGCGAACATGTCAGAGCCGAGCTCAAACGATGCGCGATACCGGTCTATGTCGTATTTTTTGCGCTCGCCGGGAGCAACATCCAACTCGAGGCGCTCGGCGACGTTTGGCCATGGGCGCTGCTCCTCGTTGGATTGCGGGCTGTGGGTCTCTGGGGCGGTCTCCGCTGGGCGGGCCGCAGTCCCGCGGTTGGTGCTGTTTGGGTCAACTATGGATGGCTGGGGTTCGTCTCGCAGGGTGGTTTGGCAGTGACGCTCGCCGCGGTGCTGCGACGGGCGTTCCCGGAGTGGAATGTCTCGCTGGAAGCGCTCGTCGTGGCGATGATTGGCGTGCACCAGCTGGCGGGGCCGATCTGTTTTCAATGGGTGCTACGGCGCACCGGCGAGGTTACAGGGGAGGCGCATGTTGGGGAAACGCCTGGTACGGCTGGGCAGGCTGGGGGTGACGGGGGGGCCACTGTGCTTGCTGGTGGCAGCGGCGTGTAGCGGCGGCACGGAGCCGCACATCCGGCGCTGCACGGCGGCCGACGCTGCGGTGACCCTGCCGGTCGGGCAATACGTGTCCATCGATCCCGGTCCCGTTTCCGGATGCATGGTGTTTCCCGCAACCACCACACTCGCCGCCGAGTATCTCGTCGTTCCGCAACTCGCTTCCGGGTTTCCTGCCCAAACCGCGGCGTTCCGGCTGGGCGGCGATACGATCCTGCCCGCGCCATCCGCGCCCGTTCAAGCGTCCGCCGAGCTCGGCGCCGCGGATCTCTTTCATACGTTCCTCCGGTTGGGCGATGAACGGCGCTCGTGGGGTTTTGCTCCGGAACCAAGCGTGGGTGGGCGGCCCCAGGCGTCGGCTGCCGCAAGTCCGCCCGGCATGAACACGCTTCGAACGTTCCAGGTGTGCGCCAAGACTGACTGCTCGCGCTTCGACCGGGTGGGCGCGCGTGTGGGCGCCCTCAAACCCAAGGTCGCGATTTATGTCGACACGCTCGCTCCGGCGGGCGGCCTCGATTCGACAGCGCTCGACAGCATCGCATTGCTCTTCGATCAGAAGCTGTATGCGATCGATACGTCTGCTTTCGGGCGCGAGTCGGACATCGATTCGAACACGGTCGTGATGGTATTGATGACCAATACGGTGAACAAGCTCATCGCCGCTAGCCAATGCGCCAGCGGCTTCGTGGCGGGATTCTTTTTCGGCATAGACCTCGATCCCGCGTACCGAAACGACTCGCGCTCCAACAAGGGGGAGATTTTCTACTCCATCGTCGCGGATCCGACGGGCACGCTCAGCTGTCCGCACCCTGCGTCGGACGTGCAAAAATTCGTGCCGGTGACGTTCATTCACGAGTTCCAGCACATGATCAGCTTCAACCAGCATGTGCTCCTGCGTGGGACCAACGGCGAGCTGCTCTGGCTGAACGAGGGGATGTCGCACTTTGCCGAAGAGCTGGGGGGGAGGAGCTACGCGCTCTCGTCGACCGCGAGGATTACGGACTGCACCATCGGCACGACAGAGTGTCGCTTCTATTCGGGCGATCTCCTCAACGCCTACGCCTACCTCGACTCAACGGACAGACATTTCCTTCTGCCTACGGCGGGCATCGGGACACTGGCGGAGCGGGGCGCGGCGTGGCTGTTCGTGCGCTACGTGGTGGATCGATACGCTGCCGGAAGCACCATGGCGGATTGGAATACGGTGACTCGTGCGTTGGACGGCACTGCACTGACTGGCGCCCAAAACATTGCGAATGTCACCGGCGTTCCGTTCACGACCGTGGTGAGCCGCTGGGCGCTGGCGAATTACGTGACGGATGGGGGTGGGGTTCCACCGGAGCTCCAGTACGATTCCTGGAGCCTGCATGCGGTGTATTCGTCGTTGCACACCCAGAATTCGAACATCTTTCCAAAGTTCTATCCGCTCGTGCCGACGATCAGCGCCGGACGTGCCGTGATGCTGACGGGCACGCTGCGCGCGGGTTCGGGGATCTATCATCGCGCCACACAGCCGGCAGGGGATCCCGGCTTCACGCTCAGTTTCACCGCGCCCAGCGGTGATCCGATCAGCCCGGCCACGATGCCGCGGGTGAATGTGATCCGACTTCAATGAGACGGCCTGACGGCCGGACGGCCCGACGGCCGGTTACGGTACTCGCAGGAATCATCGCGCTGCTGACCGTCCGGCCGTCCGGCCGTCTGACCGCCCAGACCGAAGGCTCGATTCTCACCGCTCTCCCCGGATCCACCCGCTCAGCCGGACTCGGCGGCGCCGGCGCGGCGCTCGTCGGCGACGCCGGGGCCTTGTTCGCAAACCCCGCCGGCATCGCCACCATTCGGCATCTCAGCCTCGAGGGGTCGTACGAGCCCTACCTGGCCGGGAGCGCGGTCTCGAGCGCTGCGCTCGCCTTGCGCGTGCGCCGCTGGACGTTGGGCTTCGGCGCGCAAGCGCTCGACTATGGATCGGAGCCCGTGATTGTTCCCGATCCGGCAACCGGAGGACGCCGCGGCATGCCCACTGGCGCGTCGTTCCACCCGTACGAAGCGCTGGCGACGACGTCGCTCGTCTACCGCCGAGGCTTTGCCGCGCTGGGCGTCACCGCCAAATACAATCGCCAGCAAATTGGCTCCGACGTGAGCGATGCCTGGGCCGGCGATATCGGCATGGCGATCGCGGTCTTCGACATCATGGCGGTCGGCGTCAGCGTCCAGAACTTGGGCGGCGATCTTGGCAACGGCGCGTTGCTGCCCCGGCGCACGCGCGCCGGATTGACGCTCAACTATACCGACCCGCAGGGCACCTACCGGCTGCTCACGACACTCGAGGGGCAGTGGACGCGTGACCGGAGTGCCGTCCTCATTCAGGGTGTCGAGGGCGGCATCGTGACGGGCGGTGTCGGGCTGGTGGGGCGCGTGGGCTACGCGACACGCCCGGCGGTCACCGATGCGTCGCGCGTCACCTTCGGCGCCGGGATCGTGCTGGGCCGGCTCGCGATGGACTATGCGTTTCAGGCGTATGACGTGCTGGGCGGCGGAACGCACCGCGTGGGGCTGCGATGGACGCCCTGACCGAGCGCGCGCGGCCGCGCTGGGGCCGTCTGCTGAAGCGCATCCTGGTGATCGCCGTGGGTGCGGCCACGGCCGGCGTCGCGCTGATGCTGATCGTCAGCGCCGACGCGCGCTACATCGCGCGGGCGGGGATCGAAGAGGCGCGGCTCCTGTTGCGCCGCCGCCCGCTCGACAAGCTGATCGCCGACACGACTATGCCCGCGGCGCTGCGCCAGCGTTTCGCGCTCGTGCTCGCGGCGCGCGCGTACGCCGCCGATTCGCTCGGTCTGGCAGTGGGCAAGACCTACACGACGTACGTGGACGTCGGCCGCGATACGCTGCTGCTCGTGCTCTCGGCGAGCCGGCGCGACAAGCTGCGCGAAGTCACGTGGCGCTATCCGATCGTCGGTGTCGTTCCGTACAAGGGGTTCTTCAAGGCATCGCGCGCGCGCAGCGAGGCTCAACGGCTCGAGACGCAGGGACTCGACGTGTTCCTGCGGCCGTCGGGGGCGTTCTCCACGCTCGGCTACTTGAGCGATCCACTGTTCTCCACGGCGATGAGTCGCGACACAATGGAGCTCGTCGCCACGGTGATTCACGAGCTGGCGCATAACACCTTGTACGTGAAGAGCCAGACACCGTTCAACGAGAGCTTCGCCAGCTTCGTCGGGTATCGCGGCGCGGCGGCGTTTTTCCGCTCGCGGCGCGACACCGTCGATGCACGCCGTGCCGCCGCCCGCTGGCGCGACGAGCGCACGCTGGACGTCTTCTACGCGGAGCTCGCCCGGCGTCTCGATTCGGCCTATGCGGAGCCGCTGAACGGAGAGCGTCTGGAGCAGGTGCGAACCGCGTTGTTCGGCTGGGCGCGCGATCAGTTTCGCGGCCCGGTGGGCCAATCACTCGAGACCTACGACTGGCGCTGGTTCGCGCAGGCGCCGCTCAACAACGCCGTGATCATCGCCGAGCGGTTGTATCGGATGGATTTGAATCTGTTCGACGAGATTTACTTGCAGAACAATGCGGACATCGCGGAGACGATTCGGGCGATTCAGATTCGCGTGTTCACTCAGAGCGGGGACCCGTACCAGGCGCTGTATTCGAGGCCGGGAATGAAAGTAGAGGACTAATTACCCCTCAGCCTTTCAGCATCCGCCACACGTTGTAGCGCGATCCCGTACGCAGCTGTCCTAAATGTCACTTTCTTTTCCTTCGCCAAATCCCGCACCGAAACGTAAGCCTTCGTAATCGTCGCTTTGAGCTCGCGATTCACCTGCTCGTGCGTCCAGCGGTACTGCTGGAGGTTCTGCGCCCACTCGTAGTAGCTGACCGTCACGCCGCCCGCGTTGGCGAGGAAGTCGGGAATCACGGCGATCCCGCGCTCCTCGAGAATCCGGTCGGCCGTCGGCGTGGTCGGCTCGTTCGCGCCTTCCACCACGACCTTGCAGTCGACCGTGTTGGCATTTGCCTCTTTGGTGATCACGCCGCCAAGGGCGGCCGGCACCAGCCATTCGCAGGGGATCGTCCAGAGCTCTTCATTCGTAACGCGTTTGCCGCCCTTCCACTCGGAAACCGGTTTTCCCTGCGCGACGTGGGCCAGGAGTCCGGGAATATCGAGTCCTGTGTCGTTGTACATCCCGCCCGACACGTCGCTCACAGCGACCACGGTCGCGCCCGCTTCACTATTGAGGAGACGCGCCAGGTGGCTGCCGACGTTGCCGAAGCCTTGGATCACCACACGTCCGCCCTTGACCGGAATCCCGAAATCGCGTGCGTATTCCTGCATCACGTACATCACGCCGCGTCCCGTTGCCTCTTCGCGGCCGAGTGATCCTCCCAAGGCGATCGGCTTCCCGGTGACGACCGCCGGGCTGTACCCCTGGCGGCTCGAGTACTCGTCGAGAATCCAGGCCATCACTTGCGCGTTAGTGTTGACGTCGGGAGCGGGGATATCGCGGTAGGGGCCGAGCACGATCGCGATGCGCTGCGTGAAGCGGCGGGTCAGTCGTTCCAGCTCGAGTTTGGAAAGCTTCTTGGGGTCGACGGTGACGCCGCCTTTCGCGCCACCGAACGGGATGTCCATGAGCGCCGTCTTCCACGTCATGATCGTCGCGAGGCCCAGGACCTCGTCGTGATCCGCTTCCGGGTGGTAGCGGATCCCCCCTTTGCAGGGCCCGCGCGCGCCGTTGTGCTGAATGCGGTAGCCGGTGAAGACCTCGATCCGTCCGTCGTCCATTCGCACCGGCACCTCGACCTGCACCTCGCGGAAGGGCGACATCAGAATCTTGCGCATGTAGGCTTCGAGATTGATCAAGTCGGCGGCGCGGTCGAACTGGCTTTGGACGATCGCGCGGCCCGACATCGGCGCACGAGTCGTGCGCGGCGGCTGGTCAGTCGCCGTCATGGCGTCAGATTGGACGCAGGCGACGGCCTGCCAGGCGGGAGCCGGGATGCTGCGCTTCGCTCAGCGCCTGGACGGGATTGGGCGCACGCTCGAGGCGCGTGCCGGCGTCTGTCAACACGCCGATCACGTCGCTGGTCAGCGATGTTTGAGCATCGGCTGGATGCTCGAGTGCCAGGACCAGGCCGATCGACTCGTTGGCCAGCCGCCCGATGAGGTCGGTCCACGTCTTGTCGCCAACGAGCGGCCGCAATCCGACGATCAGTGGGCAGACCGAGGGGTCGAATGCGGACGGGGTGACGAGCGGCGCTCCCATCCGATCCGCCAGATCATTGCAGGCGGGGAACTCCGGGCCGAGCGGGATCACCTGCCCGAAATGCCAGTCGCAATTCGCCGCGACCTCCGCGAACGTGGCCACGATCGTCTCGTCGCTCGGGGCCACGGGTCCGGGGGTCGACGCCAGGACGATGCTGCCGGTCTCCGCAAACCAGCGCTCCGCGGCGGTCAGATCATCGGGACGGCGGGGCGCGTGGAATCCATAGCGGCGCGTGGTGGCGACCTCGCGCTCGGCATCGGCGCGCTGCTCGGCGTGCTCGGCGGCCTGGGCGGCGCCCTCGAACGCGACTTCGGCCGCCTGATAGCGGCCCGCTTCGCGTAGCACCTGGCCACGGAGCTTGAGCGTGTCGGTATGGGGCTCGAGGGCAAACGCGCGGTCGAGCGCCAGTAGCGCCCGATTGCGGTCGCCGAGCTTGTAGGCCGCGTAGCCGAGCTCGTGCCAGACGAGCGCCAGGTCGGGATCCGCCTCGACGGCCCGGTCCAACTCGGCCAGCGCCTCGGGATAGCGTCCCAGCTCGGTGAGGGCGGCGCCGCGCAGCGTGAACGAGAAGCCGGTCTCGCCAAACGTCGCGCGCGCGCGGTCAGCAAGCCGCAGCGCCTCTTCGCCTCGGCCGCTGGTGCGCAGCAGCTCGAAGTACTCGGCCCAGCAGGCCTTCAACTCGGGTTTCGCTGTCAGCAGCTCATCGTAAGCGGCCTGCGCATCCCGCGTGCGTCCTTCGCGCGCCAGCCAGCGCGCCCGCGCGAGGGCGCGCTCGCTGCGAGCGTCTGGAAACAAATCGTAAGACGCCGTCGTCCGCATGGCGCTCAAATCTACCCGGGCCCCTCTCGCTGGCTAGCGGCGACCGGTCTGTCTACATTTCTGCCGCCATGAATCAAGAGCAATTGCTGCGCGAGCTGAGCGAGTTTCTCCGGATTCCTTCGGTGTCGACATTGCCGGCACACAACCAGGATTGCCGCGCGGCGGCTGAATGGGTCGCGGCTGAGCTGCGGCGTCTCGGTTGTCGCGACGTC
>Ga0209590_10000792_pt1 | contig 11079 bp, 8 predicted proteins | sample CZO8metaG_FD_188353 | JGI IMG/M metagenome (GOLD analysis project Ga0209590, IMG submission 188353) | Vadose zone soil microbial communities from the Eel River Critical Zone Observatory, Northern California, USA - CZOApr15con1.8 metaG... | ecosystem: Environmental > Terrestrial > Soil > Vadose...
GCTCACCGAGCGCAGCCGCCGTGCTTACGACTCGACCATTGGTTTCTGCCTCGCTCCGCGTGCCCGCTATTGCCGCCGAACCGGTCACCGAGCCGACTTCACCTGCACCGATTCGGGCATGCTCCCGCTCTACGATGGCGATCGGATCACCTAGCCCAGCTAGTGCCCTCCTGACCTGTATGGCACTCGCGCCATTGATTCCGTCACATTCAGCTTCAATCCGAGCCCGCGTTCGGTCAAGCAGTGACTGTCGCTCGGAGAATCCGAGCTTGCCGCGCGCCGCAACCGACAACCGGTTGAGGTAGTCACGGATCAACTGCTCCGTCGGCGGATTCATGTACTTGATAATCCACCTTTGACGGGCGGTTGAGGAGCCGACGCGCATGATCACTAAGGATCATTTGGCGCAATGAGCTCTCAACCTATCGCCCTGGCCACGATGCGTTGCTGGAGGAGGTTCACATCGCTGGCCAACCGAGACCGTACCAGGAAAAACACGAGGGCGGCCCCAGCTACAGCCAGAACCGCCCTCTTCGTTCATCCGGCGCTTATCACGCCGTGTGAAACTGGACTAGAAGTCCATGTCACCGCCGCCAGGAGCGGCCGGAGCCTTCTCCTTCTCAGGCTTCTCGGCGATGACTGCCTCGGTGGTAAGGAACAGCGCCGCGATCGACGCAGCGTTCTGCAGTGCAGAACGCGTGACCTTAGCCGGGTCGAGAATGCCGGCCTTGAACATGTCGACGTACTCGCCGCTCGAGGCGTCGAGTCCGAAACCAGCGTCAAGGTTGCGCACCTTCTCGGCCACCACGCCGCCCTCAAGGCCAGCGTTGATAGCGATCTGCTTGAGCGGCTCCTCCAGCGCGCGGCGCACGATGTTCGCACCGGTTGCCTCGTCGCCAGAAAGCTCAAGCTTCTTGAAGGCGTTCTTGCCGGCCTGGAGCAGCGCGACGCCGCCACCGGCGACGACACCCTCCTCGACGGCGGCCTTGGCGTTGCGCACCGCGTCCTCGATGCGGTGCTTGCGCTCCTTCAGCTCGACCTCGGTGGCCGCGCCGGCCTTGATGACGGCCACGCCGCCAGCCAGCTTGGCGAGCCGCTCCTGCAGCTTCTCGCGGTCGTAGTCGGAGTCGGTGTTCTCGATCTCGGCCTTGATCTGGTTGACCCGGCCAGCGATCTCGTCCTGGTCGCCATTGCCGCCGACAATCGTCGTCTCGTCCTTGGTGACGATTACCTGGCGGGCCGTGCCCAGCATGTCGAGCTCGGCGCCGTCCAGCTTGAGGCCGACCTCTTCGCTGATGACCTGACCGCCGGTCAGGATGGCGATGTCGCCCAGCATGGCCTTGCGGCGGTCGCCGAAGCCCGGTGCCTTGACCGCGACTGACTTGAACAGGCCGCGGATCTTGTTCACGACCAGGGTCGCGAGGGCCTCGCCCTCCACGTCCTCGGCAATGATCATCAGCGGCTTGCCCGACTGCACGACCTTGTCGAGCAGCGGCAGCAGGTCCTTGTTCGCCGACACCTTGGAGTTGACGACCAAGATGTACGGGTCTTCGAGAACCGCCTCCATCCGCTCGGGGTCGGTGGCGAAGTAGTGCGAGATGTAACCCTTGTCGAAGCGCATGCCCTCGGTGAGCTCAAGCTCGAGGCCGAAGGTGTTGCTCTCCTCGACGGTGATGACGCCTTCCTTGCCGACCTTGTCCATCGCCTCGGCGATCATCTCGCCGATCGCGGTGTCGCCAGCGGAGATGGAGGCGGTCGAAGCGATCTGCTCCTTGGTCTCCACGTCCTTGGACAGCTTGGAGAGCTCCTCGCTCACCCGCTCCACAGCGGCCTCGATGCCGCGCTTGAGCGACATCGGGTTGGCGCCCGCCGCGACGTTGCGCAGGCCCTCGCGGACCAGCGCCTGGGCCAGAACGGTAGCCGTGGTCGTGCCGTCACCGGCAACGTCGTCTGTTTTCTTTGCTACTTCCTTGACAAGCTCGGCGCCGATCTTCTCCCACGGGTCCTCGAGCTCGATCTCCTTGGCGATGGACACACCATCGTTGGTGATCGTGGGGGCTCCCCACTTCTTCTCGAGCACCACGTTCCGGCCCTTCGGGCCGAGGGTTACCTTCACGACGTCGGCGAGCTGGTTCATGCCGCGCTCGAGGCCGCGCCTGGCGTCCTCGTCATACGCGATCATCTTCGCTGCCATAGGCTCGGTGTCCTCCCGGAACTTATTGCCTCTCAGTGCCGACCGAGCCGACGCCCGCGACGGACGGCATGCACTCCGACGGTCCCTTCCCGCCGCGCGCGCAGTACCTCGTCGCCCCGATCACGCCACTAAAACTGTCACTCTCACCCGGAGAGTGCCAACGACCTGTTTAGCACTCTCGGGGTGAGAGTGCAAGCCGGGCGGAGGTCAAGAGCCGGCAATGCAACCGCCGGCCACGTGCCGTTCAGGGCCAGAAGCGCACGTGAGATTCAGAGCCAGAAGTGGCTGGAGACGCGAAGACCCGGTACCTGAGTGGGATCGGGCACCGGGCCTACCGCGTTAAGACGCGGAACTCACACCGCGCGGACTGCCTCGGCCTGAGGACCGCGGTCACTCTGCGTAATCTCGAATTCGACACGCTGGCCTTCCTCAAGCGTACGGTAACCGTCTGCCTGAATTGCCGAGAAGTGGACGAAGACGTCCCTACCACCGTCGACCGCGATGAAGCCGTAGCCCTTATCCGCGTTGAACCATTTGACGGTGCCCTGAGCCATGAAACAACAACTCCCTAACTTTCGCTCGGGCCTTTCAGGCCTCGCCCTTGCTACGCGAAACCCGTTGATCGCGGAACGGGTGGGACGTGCTGCGCAAGCTCTGCCTGCCGTTCTCGCCGTACCGACAGCGACCGGACATTACACTACATGCTCGCGAGGCCAAGCGTGCCGTGATCTGATCCAAGGTCGCGACCGAGATCGCCGGTCGGTAGCGGGAGCCGGGACACGGCGAGGCCGCTCTGATCTGTCGGCATTTAGTCCGATTGCTGGTAATAGCAAAACCTGCACGTCAAACTATTACCAGACCGTCGATACCGGACTCAACTCGGGCGTCAAACGGCTCTTAGGGCGACGAACCGGTCACGGGCGCTCGATCTGGCCAGTTCCCGTCTGCGCGTGGCAGCAAGGGAGGCCGGGGTTCTGCCCGGCGGGTGAGTGTGATTAGCAAATCATTACCGCCTACCGGCGAGTATTTTAGGGAGTTAATAAAGCAAAGCCCGGCCCAGCCGCGCGGGATAACTTGGTAACCGCGCGGCTGGGGCCGATGAACTGATTCGACAGTCAGTTGTTCTCGTGACTCACTCGTCGCCGCGCCGGGATCATCGCGCATCAATCCGCGCCCAAGACGGTACGGGCGCGCACGGGGTAATCAAAGGCGCAAGACGGCCAATTGGCTACTCAGCGTGGCTATCGGTGGTCCTGGTGTTGTACCACCTGGTGAATTCGGCGAGGCTCGGCTTGATCGCGGCGGGCACGTTGACGACGGACGCGATCGCGTTGAGCGTTTTGAGGCCATCGCCTGAGTTGATGATGACCGTCTCGGCGTCCGGGTCGAGCTGGCCGGAGGCCAGCAGTCTGCGCAGCACGGCCAGCGTCACGCCTACGGCGGTCTCGCCGAAAATGCCCTCGGTCGCCGCGAGCAGCCGGATCGAGTCGATGATCTCGTCGTCCGGCGCGGACGCGATGCTGCCGCCGGTCCGACGCACCACGTCGAGCACATAGGGGCCGTCGGCTGGGTTGCCGATCGCGAGTGACTTGGCGATCGTGGCCGGCTTCACCGGAGAGATAAAATCACGCCCGGCAGCGAACGCTTCGGCGACCGGTGCGCAGCCGCTCGCCTGCGCGCCGAACACACGCGGCTCAGCCCCCGGCCCGGTCGAGCCTTCCACCAGGCCCAGCGCGGTGAACTCACGGAACGCCTTGTCGATCTTCACGAGCTGAGCGCCGGAGGCGACCGGCACCACGATCTGCTCAGGCAACCGCCAGCCCAGGTCCTCCGCGATCTCGTAACCGATCGTCTTGGAGCCCTCGGCGTAGTACGGCCGGACGTTCACGTTGACGAACGCCCAGTCGTCCCGCTCCTCGGCCAGCTCGGAGGCGAGGCGGTTGACCTCGTCGTAGCCGCCCTCGACCTTGATCAGCGTGCAGCCGTAGGCGGCCGAGGCGAGGATCTTCTCCGGCTCGAGGTTGGCCGGGACCAGCACCACCGACTCGATCCCGGCCCTGGCGGCGGCGGCCGCCACGGCGTTGGCCAGGTTGCCGGTGGACGGGCAGGCGAGCACCTTGTAGCCAAGCTCGAGCGCCGAGGCCAGCGCGACGGCGACCACGCGGTCCTTGAACGAGTGAGTGGGGTTGGCGCGTTCGTCCTTGACCCACAGCAGGCGCATACCGAGCGTCCGAGCCAGGCTGTCGGCCCTGATCAGAGGCGTGCAGCCGGGTTCGGTTGTCCGCCGCGAGGTGATGTCGTGCGGCACCGGGAGCAGGTCGGCGTACCGCCAGATGTTGCGCGGACCAGCCTCGATGGACTCCCGGCTGACCGGCGGCAGGTGATAACTGACTTCGAGCGGGCCGAAGCACTCGGTACAGGCGTGCTGGCCACCTAGTTCGAAGCTGGCGCCGCACTCGCGGCAGGTAAGGGAACGAGCGTGGCCGAACGCGGGCCGGCTGACGGTAGACGTGCGTGGATGCGGGATTACCGATGTCATGACAAGTGAGGCCTCTCCTCATCTGTCCTGCTACCTGGTGGTAGCAGGCCGGAGTTGGCACCAGTCACGCGATGGCCTGCCTGACCCAGATCGGGTCAAATTCAGATTCGGCGTGATGGTTGCCGGGGCTTCACAGGGCCGTTCCCTCCACCCCTCTGGATGAGCAATATGAAGTTGTATGACCAGCTAGCGGGCATACGCCCTGCTTGCCAGACCACAACCAGCTTATCACGCAGGTCCGGGGAGCCTAGTTTCGCGCTGGCGGGAGTCACGAGCATCCCGCTCGGTAGTGACATAGCCGCGCTGCTCTAGCCATAGCCGCCTGGTCCATGGCCGTCAGGCAACCAGCACCGCGGGCACCATCGGCCTAGCGGCCCGCGGCCGGCCGGCCGCAGGCTGCGGGTCGGTCCCCTGGCACTAGCGCCTCCAGCGTTAACCTCACTCGGGGAAGCGGTACCAGCGGGCGACCGCCAGCGCAGCTCAGGAAAGGGGCAGCATGCCGGTGAAGGGGTCACAGCGACGCCGGATTCTGGTGGCGTCCAACCGGGGACCGGTCTCCTTCAGCCGGGACGAGGATGGCCAGCTCACGGCCAAGCGCGGCGGCGGCGGCGTCGTATCCGGGCTGTCTTCGGTCGCCAGCAGCGAAGACATGCTGTGGATCTGTGCCGCGCTCAGCGAAGCCGACCGGGCGGCCGCGCGCGAGTCCCCTGGCGGCCTGCTCGACCTGGACGGGCATGCGGGCGGGTCAGCGGTGCAGATGCTCGACATCGCGCCGGGCACGTTCAACCGGGCGTACAACACCGTGGCTAACTCCGTGCTGTGGTTCATCCACCACATGCTCTACGACACGCCGAACCACCCCCAGTTCGGATTCGCCTTCGAACGCGACTGGGCCGCCTACCGGCAGTACAACCAGGCGTTCGCCGAGGCGCTGGCCACCGACGCCGGATCGACGCAATCCCGCGCGGTGATCCAGGACTATCACCTGACGCTGGCCCCGAGGATGCTCAGCAAGCTGGCCCCGGGCACCAAGATCGCGCACTTCTCGCACACCCCGTGGGCACCGGTCGACTACTACCGGCTCCTGCCCGACTCGATCGGGGCTGAGGTGCTCGACGGCATCCTCGGCGCCGATCACGCGGGGTTCCTTTGCCAGCGCTGGGCCGACGCGTTCATGGACTGCTGCGAGCAGATCCTCGCCGCCGCCGTCGACCGCGGCCGACGGCAGATCAGCTACGAAGGACACGTCACGGGCATCGGCATCCATCCGCTCGGCGTCGACGCCGAAGGGCTGATCGACCGCGCCTCGCAGCCCGATGTGGAGCTGGCGATGGCCAGCCTCACCGAGGTGGTCGGCGAGCGGAAGCTGATCGTGCGAGTAGACCGCACCGAGCTGTCGAAGAACATCGTCAGGGGCCTGTCCGCATTCCGCGAACTCCTGCTGAACAGGCCGCAATGGCGTGGCAAGGTGATGATGCTCTCGATGGCCTACCCGTCCCGCCACGACCTGCCCGAATACCGCGAGTACATGGCCACGGTGCAGCGCCTCGCGGGCGCGATCGACGACGAGTTCGGATCGCCGGACTGGACCCCCATCCTGCTCCAGACCAATGACGACTACCCGCGCTCGCTGGCCGGTTACCGCCTGGCGGACGTACTGCTCGTGAACCCGATCAGGGACGGCATGAACCTGGTCGCCAAGGAAGGCCCGATCCTGTCCGACCGCAGCTGCGCGCTCGTACTTTCCCGCGAAGCAGGCGCGGCAGCCGAACTCGGGGCTGACGCTTTGATGATCAATCCGTTCGACATCGCCGAGACAGCGACGGCTCTGCACGAGGCGCTGATGATGTCTGAGGAAGAAAAATTTGCGCGGTGTCGATCCTTGGCGGCCGCCGCCGGCGCCGTGCCACCATCTGCCTGGTTCGCCGGCCAGCTAGCCGCCCTCGACGCGCTAGACGCGTAGCCTGCCCGCGCCAGGCCCCAACAACGACAGCGGGGTGCCCCCGATGCCGCCAGAACGACAGCAGAGTGCCCCGGTTGCTCTCCTAGCGCCGGGGACCAAGCACCACGGGGAAGTTCATAGTGGCGCTGGCAACCACGAACTCCCCCCGTTGCGAGCCCGCAAGACCATCTCCTGTGCGGGTGAGCAGAAATGACGGGAGCGGGAGTCGCGGACGGCCCGACAGCCGCGGGGGCTGCGGGAGTCGCGGTTGGCGCGGAGGTTAGCGGCGGGGCGCAGTTATCGCTCTCAGCAGCTCGGTCAGGAGGGCGGCTACGCCTTCCGGGCCGTCGACCACTAGGTCTGCTTCGGCGGCCAGTTCGGGTACCTCGGCCGAACGGCTGCACACCGCAATCGCCGGCTGCCCGGCCGACTGCAGCCGCCGGATGGTCTCGAAGGCCGGCTGGTCGCCAAGATCATCGCCGGCGTACAAGACCGCCGAGCGCGATATTTCTTCTGAAAGGTCTTGAAGGGTTTTGCCCTTATCCGCACCATCGGGACGCAGCTCGATGACCAGTCGGCCAGGCTCGGCCCGCAAGCCGGTTTGCGCCGCCAGGCGCAGGAGCGGCGCCCTCAGCTGATCAAGGGCACCGGGCGGGTCGGCGGTCCGGCGGGTGTGCACGGCCAGCGCGTCGCCCTTGTCCTCGACCCAGGTGCCGGCCGGCGCCCGCGCGCCGCCGAGTACGGCGGGAAGCTGGTCGCGGGCGACCGCCAGACCCGGAGGTGGGGGCGGGCTGGTCAGCTGGCCGGCCTGCCAGCGCTGGCGGCCGTACTGGCCGAGCACGACGATGCCGGGGATCTGATCAAGAGAGCCGAAGTCGACGGCGGCCGCGGCCGGGCGGCCGGTGATGACGGCAATTGTGCCGATGAGCGGGGCCAGGGCGCGCAGCGCCGAGGTGGATTGCGGCAGCGGCCTGGATTGGGTCGGGTCTTCGATGATCGGGGCGAGCGTGCCGTCGAAGTCGAGCGCGATCAGCGCCCGGGCTGGGTCGGCGAGCAGAGCGGCCAGGCCGGCCCGGCCGACTTCCGTGCCCGGCCGGAACCTGGGCAGCGGGTCAGATCCCAACGCCGGCCCCCGTTCGGCTCTACGTCTGTGTGTTCGATGGAGCAGAGAGCTATTCGGCTGAGCGGAGCTGGCCGCGGGCGTCGCGGCGGCGGCGCAGCCTCGCGACAAGCACCGGGTCGAACTGGGCCGCCGCCGGAGTGTCGATCAGCTCGTTGAGCAACTGGTAGTACCTGGTCGGCGAAAGTTCGAATACCTCGAGAATCTCGCGTTCCTTGGCGCCATGGGATCGCCACAGGCTCCGTTCAAAAGCGAGGATGCGCATTTCGAGATCAGTCAGCGACGACACCGCGACTTTGGCCTTTCTCCCCCGCGGTTCATCGTAGGCCACGGGCCCATCTAGCGCACCAGCGCGGCGAGCACGTACGCTCACGGGTTGTGACGTCGCGTAACTGCCTGACTTTCCTCACCGATTTCGGACTTGAGGATGGGTTCGTCGCGGCTTGTCACGGTGTGGCCACGCGGATCGCGCCTGCGGTCAGGATCATCGACATCACCCACCTGGTGCCGCCGGGCGATGTCCGGCGGGGCGCGGCGGTGCTCGCGCAGACCGTTCCTTCGATGCCGCCTGCCGTCCACGTCGCCGTGGTCGATCCAGGAGTGGGTACGACCAGGCGAGCGGTCGCGATCCAGGCCGGCGAAGCCATCTTGATCGGGCCGGATAACGGGTTGCTGTCGTGGGCGGTCAACGCGCTCGGCGGCAAGCCGTGCGCGTTCGTGCTCACCAACTCTGAGCTCTGGAACAGGCCGGTTTCACCGACGTTTCACGGCCGGGACATATTCATGCCGGTGGCCGCGCATCTAGCCGCGGGAACCGCGCTCGCCCAGGCCGGAACGCAGATCGACATCGCCGATCTGGTCATGCTCTCGGCTCCGACCGCGCGGATGCTGGAAGGCGAGGCCGAGGGCGAGGTGCTGTCGGTGGACCGGTTCGGCAACGTGCAACTGTCGATCCCGTCGGCGGCCGCGGCCGAACTCGGGATCGCGATCGGGTCATGGATGACGATCAGGTACAACCGGCGCGAAATCTCCGCGCCGTACATGCTGACGTTCGGCGCGGCGGCGGCCGGTGAGCTAATCGCGTTCACCGACAGCGCTGGTCTCATCTCGCTCGCAGTAAGGAGCGGCAGCGCGGCAGAAAGGCTCTCTCTGCCGCCCGGAGCGCGAGTAAGGATCGCCGCCGAAGTCGCAAGTTGACTGGACTCGCTGCCATCTGCGAGCACTCCCCAACGAAACAGAACAGACGTGACAGAATGTGTGTACTCACATGGAAGGCCACGACTCTTGCCGCTGAGTATTCCGCGGTTCGCCAAGGCCGCAGCTGCGATTAGCTTGGTCTCAGTGCCACTTCTTGCTTTCGCTGTGCCCGCGTTCGCCGAAACGGCCATCCAGCAGCCGCCGAACGCCAGGCCGGCGATGGACGGAGCGCAGCCCAGAAGCCGGCCGGTGACCCCGCAAACGCCGGGCAACATGACGATCATCCTGCGCGAGCTCGGCGGCGACGCCATGTTCTCGGCGGCGACGTTCGCTGTGCTGCTCGTGCCGATCACCGGGTACGGCGTGATTATGAGGCAGCGGGAGCGGCGCGAGGCGGAGGAGGCGGCCGAGCGGAGTGAGCGTGACGCGGCAGCTGCCGGCATGCCGCCGGACCCGCTGCTCGAATTCTTCGCCCCGCTGCAGCCTCGGCCAGCCGACTTGCCAGGAGGCGCCGGGCCGTCAGCGTCGCCTCGGTTCCAGGCCCGACCGGGGCTGACCGGCCGGTCAACCATGTCGACGCCGCTGTCGAATCGGTCCGCGTTCACGCCCTCGCCGCAGCCGAGCCCGCCGAGAGAGCGGTCGAGCCAGGAGCGCCTGGCGACATCGGCCACCGAGGCGACCGCGTCGAGTTCGCACGCGATCCAGGTGGCCGGCATCGGCTCGGACTCCGTCCGACGGACTGAGGTCTCGGGGGATCCGCCGTGGGAGCCGGCCAGCCGACCGACCACTGAACTGCCTTGGGCCGTGATCTCGGCTTCTGGCTCGACCAGGACACCAGGGACCGATGCTTCCTCGCCGGCGATTCCGCCGCCACCTGACTCGGTCTGGGACTCCGCGCCGGCACCGGCTCGGCCTTCTTCGGCCCCGGAGTCGCTGTTTGAGCCCACGTCGGCGCCGCCGCCTCGGTCCAGCCAGCCGCGCGATGCCGCTCCGCCGCCGCGCCCGGCTCCACCGCAACCGCCGCCGCCGCGCCAGACCAGCCAGCCGCCCCAGCCCCAGCCGCGCCAGACCAGCCAGCCGCTACAGACCAGCCAGCCGCCCCAGCCCCAGCCCCAGCCGCGCCAGCCTCAACCGCGCCAGGGCACCCAGTCACGCCAGACTCAGCCGCGCCAGGGCACCCAGTCACGCCAGACTCAGCCGCGGCAAGTTCCACCGCCACAGCCTCCGTCGCCACAGCCTCCGTCGCCACAGACTCAGCCGCGCCAGACTCAGCGGCGCCAGACTCAGCCGACGGGACAGTCCAGGCGGGCCGCAGGTCAATCTCGCCGTGGCGGCGCGGCGACCCCGCCGGTACCCACTCCCGCGCCGATGCCGGCGCCAGTGCCGCAGCCGACCTCCTGGCAGGATCTGCCAGGTCCCTCCGATGGCGGGCCGATCTTTGCGTGGAACCCGGTATCGGACGACGACTCAGACAGCGATCGGATGGGTGACCTGCCGCGCCGCAACCGGCGATCTAAGCACTAACCAAACCGCTTTCGGCGTGTGAGTGTGACACTGCTCGACCCCATAGCTGTAGCAATGCCGCAATCGCACGGTCCGGCGCCGGAGCGAGGGTTGTCACGGTGGCCAGTGTGGCGGACGTGATCAGTGTGACGCGGTTGGCCGCCGCGTGGGACCCTTGCCGTCGCTATGGCGCTGGCGTGGGGTATTTTGCGGTGGTTGGTGGAGCGCTAGCTGGCTTGTTCGGCGCCCTCGGAGCCGGAGGACCGGTCGGTGCTGTCGGCTGGCGGCGCGGTGGCGCCTTGTTTTTCTGCGGCTAGTTGCTCTTTGCGCACTGAGGCGTAGATCGGAGCGTATTCCTGGCCGGACAGCTCACCGATAGCCGCGACGACGCGGTCGGTCACCTCCCGGCGCTGTTTCGCGCCGCGCGGGCCATCGGAGTATTCGTCGAACGGCAGCGGCTTGCCGATCCTGATCTCGATCCGGCCGGGGCGGGGAAGCTTGGCGCCCGGTGGGAGCAGCTTCTCGGTGCCGACCATCGCCACCGGGATCACCGGTGCGCCTGAGTTCAGCGCGAGCCAGCCGAC
>Ga0209590_10000793_pt1 | contig 11077 bp, 11 predicted proteins | sample CZO8metaG_FD_188353 | JGI IMG/M metagenome (GOLD analysis project Ga0209590, IMG submission 188353) | Vadose zone soil microbial communities from the Eel River Critical Zone Observatory, Northern California, USA - CZOApr15con1.8 metaG... | ecosystem: Environmental > Terrestrial > Soil > Vadose...
CTGGATCTGGATCGGCGCTGCCTTGGCGGTCGTCGTCATCGAGCAGGTCCACGCGCGCGTGACGAGGCGCGCAGCTCGACCGTTGCCTGCCGCCGCCTGGGCGCTGCCGGCGCTCGCAGTCCTGGTGTTCGTGCAGCTCGGTTACGCCCCGGCCAGCCATTCGGTGGCGCGCGGGTCGGCAGAGGTGCTCTCGGCCGCTGCTCGCGGCAGCATTCCCGGCGGGGCGGTGGCCCGGCTGCTGGAGCTCGCGACCACGTTCGGGCTGGCGGCCCTGCCTTTGTTTGCGCTCGGCCTGGTCGGGCTCGCTTGGGCCGCACGTCGCCCGGAGTCCGTCGGCGGAACGGCCGCTTTGCGTTTCCTGCACGTGCCGGCGATGGTCTATCTCCTGGCGGTGTTCGGGCTCGTCGCCGCCGGCGCCTACAGCGGAAGCCACCGCTACCTCTACCCGGCGCTCCCGTCGTTGGCGCTGCTGGCCGCGGCAGCCCTCGACCGGCAACACGCGCTCGCTCGCCTGGGCGCGGTGGCGGCCGGCGCGCTGCTCGCGGTCGCGTTTCTCCCGACCTTCGCAAGCTTCGCCGCCGGGAACGCCGGCCTGATCGCGGCCGGACAGGCCGCGACCGGCGACCACGGCATGCTGATCACCGACTCGCCCGTGGTGGCCTTCTACAGCGGCCGAGCGCCCTCCGAGATCTCCGGCTCCCAGGCGCTGCCTCCAGATCGGCAACAGGCGATCGCGTGGATGGAGACGCACGGCGTCACGGCAGTGGTGCTCGAAGGCATCAGCTACTACCGGGCCACCTCGATCTTTCCCGACCTCGCGAGCGGGCACGCGAGTGCCCCGTTCGGGCCGCTTGGCGAGCAGGTCCGGTACCAGGTCGCGGGCGGCAAGCCCGTCTACGCCTACCGGTTCCGAACCGCGCTGCTGACGCAATCGATCTATCCGGGGGTCAACGCCTGCATCGAGCGTGCGTTCGGAACCGGCAAGACCGCCCCGCTGGCCAAAGGCCTCGTCCTCGAGATCGCCGGTCATGACGCTGCGGCCGAGGGCATGGGTTTCGGAGTGCCGATCGTCCACTACCCCGATGGCTGGGTCTACTCGAGAACCGCGACGACCGATGACCTCTCGACGCCTTCGAGCACGATCTGGAGGCGAACCTACCAGCTGAACGAGATCGGAGGCGACGCCGCGCACAACTATGCGTTCGTGCCGATCGAGTCGCGCGGCCTGATCGAGGTGACTTACACCATCGACGCCGCCGGCATCACCGTCACGGTGCGCGTGCTCTGGCTCGCTCCCGGCTACACCCAGGTGGGCATCCTGAACGAGCAATCCTCTGCGTTCAACGACTTTGCCACCGACAACGGCGCGACGCTGACCGATGGCAACTTCGGACGCTGGGTGCCGGTCGAAGGCGCCTGGGCGCGGCTGCAGTCGAAAAGCCTGGGCGTGCAGTTTTCGCTGCCTTCGATCGCGGGCGCTCAGCTGCATGGCGGACGCGAGCTCGTCCGGCCTGACTTCGACTGGGCCGGTCTCGACTACATCTTCGGGCCGTCGTTCACCGACACGAGCTACGTGATCAGGGTGCAAGAAGCGAGGTGAGTCAATTGGAAAAGGTCGACGTCGTTCTTGTATATCCGCAGCGAGCCCCGGCGCAGGGCCGGCACTGGATCATGCCTTCCCTCGGGCTCATGTACTTGAGCGCGGCCCTTCGGCGCGCGGGCTACAGCGTGCGTCACATCGACCACACGTTCCTCGAGCGCCGGGACGTCCTCGCCGAGATCGCGCGCTTGCGGCCGTCGGTGATCGGTATCTACTGCATGATCACGATGCAGGACGAGGCGCTCTCACTCGCGGAGCAGGTCCGCGACAAGGCGCTGACCGTGGTCGGCGGCCCTTACCCCTCAGGTGAGCCCGACACCTTCGTCGACCAGTTCGACCTCGTCGCGGTCGGAGAGGGCGAGGAGACCATCGTCCAGGTCATGCAGCATCTCGACGACCGACGTTTCGAAGAAATTCCTGGCCTCGTCTTCAGGCGCGACGGCGAGATCGTGCGGACGACGACGCGCGTCCGCAGCAAGGACATGTCGCACCTCCCTCTGCCCTATCGCGGCGATATCCCCAATGCCGAGTACATCGACTACTGGCGCAAACACTGGAAGGACGCGACCACGCCCCTCATGTCCACCCGCGGCTGCCCGTTCCGGTGCGACTTCTGCCACAAGTCGGTCTTCGGCGACCTGTTCAGCGCCCGCCCGGTCGAGTCGGTGCTGGGGGAGATGCGCGAGATCGCCGCTCTCGGCTACGACCACATATGGATGTCGGACGACCTGTTCACACTCAACTACAAGCGCACATTCGAGCTCGCGCAGGCCATCGAGAAGGAGCACCTGCCCCTGACGTGGGAATGCCTCAGCCGCGTCACGCATGTCGACCAGGCGCTGTTCGAGCAGATGCATCGCGCCGGCTGCAAGCGAATCTTCTTCGGCATCGAGTCGGGCGACGCCAATGTGTTGAAAGAGATGAAGAAGGGGATCACGCCCGACCAGGCACGCGCCGCCGTCGAGGCTTGCGTGGCGGCGGGCATCAAGGCGGCCGGCTTCTTCATGGTCGGATATCTTGGCGAGACCACCGATTCCTTGATCCGCAGCATCAACTTCTCCAGCAGCCTGCCCCTCGACTACGTCAGCTACACCATCGCGTACCCGCTGCCCGGCACGGGCTTCTACGATCGAGTCCACGAGAGGCGCCAGAAAGGCGAGTGGCACAAGGTCCGGCACAACCGCCTGCTGTTCAACACCGATTTCTCGGAGAACAAGCTGCGGGCTGCGATCCTCAAGGGCGCCATCCAGCACCGGCTGAACAAGCTGCACCTGCGACCGGCGGCGAGGGCTTTCGAGCTCGCCACGAACCCGCTGCTGCGCGTTCTGCGCTAGCGTGCGAGCAAACATGACCGCAGCCTGGCCCAGCCTCTTCCGGATCACTGTCGGGCTGTACTGGCTGTACTTCGCCAGCACGAAGTGGCTGGGGGTCGGGTGGGTGCACCCTCTGCTGCAGTCGGCCGGCGCCTCGAATCCGATTCCGGGTGTGCGCGAGCTCCTCACCAACCTGGTCGCGCCCAACTGGTTCATCTTCGCGGTCGGCCAGACCGTCGGCGAGACGGTGGTCGCGATCCTGCTGATTCTCGGACTGGCCACCCGGTGGGCCGGGATCCTCGGCCTGCTCCTGGCGACCGGGCTGGCGCTCACCGTCGGGTTCGAGGTCAAGGACGACGGGTTTCGCTGGCTCTACTACCTCGCCGTGCTGGTCAATGCCCAGGTCATCGCGTCGGGGTCGGGCCCCGTTGCGCTGTCGCGATTTGCCTGGGTGCCCGCCTTCTTGCGCTGAGGGCGTTGAGCGGGCTCCACCAGCTCCTCAGGTGTCCGCGCTGCGGGACCGCGCCCGAACCAGGCCTCGCCCGGTGCAAGGGCTGCGGTCGTTCGATCGCTGCAGCTCGAGGAGGCCTTGACCTGCTCGACGATGACGGGCGCGCGGCCGCCGACCGATTCGCCGCGCAGTACACCGCCCTGCGCAAGCGAGAGGGCTGGATTGGCGCAGACGGTCGCGAGGACCCGGAAGGCGGCGAGCCGCGACTGTGGCGCGGGCGTCTCGAGGCGATGTCCCGAGCCGCCACCGCGATGTCGAGCCAAGGGACCGCTGCCGGACGCGCGGTGGTGGTCGACATCGGATCTGGAGGCGGCTGGGCCGCGCGCTATCTACGTGACGCGGACGTCATCGCCATCGACATTCTCGACATCGACGGCAGGCCCGATGTCCTGCAAGTGCGGGCCGACATGCGCAGCCTGCCGCTTCGCGACTCTACGGTCGACGTGGCCTTCTACGCGGCTTCGCTTCATTACGCACCGGTTTCAGATGCCATCGGCGAGGCGGCGCGGGTGCTCCGTCCGGGCGGCCTGCTCGTCGCGTTCGACAGCCCGATGTACGGCGACCGCCGCCGGCAAGCGCAGGCCGAGGCCAGGTCCGCGGCGTACTACGCCGACGCAGGATTCCCGGAATTGGCCGCTCACTACCACCCGATCGATGTCACGGCTCTTCGCGCTGCGCTGGCGAGCGAGGGATTCGACGTGTTGCGGCTGGAGGCAGGGGCTGGCGCCAGGCGCTCGTGGCAGGGTCTCGGCCGGCCACGACGCTCCTCGTTTCTAGTCGCAAGGTTCGTGCCGACTGCTTGAAACCCCTTACGCTTGACGACCATGAGCGTCGACGCGGAGGGATACGGGTACCCGGAGCACCAGCGCACGATCGCGCGCTTGATGGAGGACGTCCGGGTCCTGTCGCCGTCCGGGGTCGAACGCGTCGCGGCGGGCTGGGACGAACACGTCGGAGACAAGGGCCTGCCCGCGTTCCGCGACGCCGAGAAGGCCGCCCTTCATGCCATCGAGAAAGCCGACCGGGGCCCCGCCTGGGACGAGGTTCGGCGCACGCTTTTCGGGATGACCGAGTCCGGCCAGGCGCTCATCTCCTGGCGGGCTGAGCACGGCGAGCTCGGCCACAAGGCTGAGAGTGCGGCCTTCGCGGCTGCGCTCGGCCTCCTCGCCGACGGGCTGATCAGCAAGGAGCAGCAGGCGACCCTGCTGCGAGCGATGGCGGAAGCGCTGCCCTGGCTCCTTCCGGAATAGCGCTCAGCTCGCGGCGGTAGGCACCAGCTGCGAGAGGTCGGTAGAGACGTCGGCCAGAGTCTTCTCGTCCACTGGCCGGCGGATCTCGATCAGCTTGCCGCCGATCTCATTGACCTTCGTGTCGTTGATCGAAAGCACGGCCCGTATGAGCCCGCCCCGGATGTAGAAGACCGAGAAACGCAGCGCTTCTTTGTCACCGCGCCAGACCGCGCTATCATCGCCGGCCGCGTGGCCTCGATACTCGAGGCTGACGTCGTACTGGTCGGACCAGAAATAGGGCAGCCTGGTCACGGGGGCGAAGCCGGATGCGATCGACGTTGCGATGCCGCGACCATGATGTTTGGCCACCTCCCAGTGCTCCACGCGAATCGACTCCCCGAGCACCGGGTGCGGGTGCAGTGCAATGTCGCCGGCGCAGTACACGCCGTCCGCGGCCCGGAGGCCTTCGTCCACCCGCACCCCCGAACCTTCGATCGGCAGGCCCAGCACTCGCGGTACTTCGAGATTGGGATCGATGCCGATCGCGATCAGCACCACGTCCACCTCCTCGCGCCGCCCGTCAGAAAGAGTCACCGCCGTGACGCGGCCGCCGTAGCTGTGCCACTCGGTGACCGTGGTCGCTGTACGCACGTCAACCCCATGGTTGCGATGGATGGAGGCGTAGATCTTGCCTACCTCCTCGCCGAGGGCGCGAGAGAGCGGCACCGGCGCCGATTCGACCATCAACACTTCCTTGCCGAGCTGCCTTGCCGAAGCGCCCACCTCGGCGCCGATGAAACCGGCGCCGACGAGGAGCAGCCGCTTGCCCCGCTTGAGCGCGTCCCGGATTGCCTGGCTGTCGCGCAGCGAGCGCAGCGTGAACACGTTGTAGGAGTCGGGCGCGTCGGCCAGCCGGCGAGGCGTACCGCCAGTGGACACGACCAGCGTGCCGAACCTGACTTCGACCCCGCTCTGCAACGACAGCGTGCGGTCCCGCAGCGACCCCCCGACCACCCTCTCCTGGAGCCTGATCTCGATCTTCTCTTTCGAGTACTCGGACTCGTCGTGCAGGAACACTTTTTGGAGCTCGACCTCGCCTCGAAGAAACTCCTTCGACAGGTACGGCCGATCGTACGGGCGATCGCGATCGGCGCTCAGGATCGTCACCTCGCCGTCGTACCCCTTCTTCCGCAGCGCGAATGCCACAGCGTCTCCGCCGCCGCCGCCGCCCACGATGACGACTGGCTTCGCGGTCATATCAGACCTCCTTAACTGTTGCCCGTTTTACGCCGCCCTAGCAGCTAAGCGAGGGGGACGGCGTGCATCCACCGATGCACATCGGGCGCCGCGCCGTGCTGGATGTCGACCAGCGCCGAGCGCAGACGCATGGTGACGGCGCCCGGCTTTCCGTCGCCAATGAGCCACGATGCACGGGCCGACTTCGCCGCGCCGACCGGCGTGATGACGGCCGCGGTGCCGCACGCGAATACCTCGGTCAGGGAGCCGTCCGCGCAGCCGGCTTGCCACTGCTCGACGGTGATCCGACCTTCCTCGACCTCGTAGCCGAGGTCTTTGCCCAGCATCAGCAGGGACTCTCGAGTGACGCCCGGCAGCAGCGTGCCGGTGAGCTCCGGCGTCACGAGCCTCGCCGTGGCCCTGCTGCCGAAGACGAAGAAGAGGTTCATGCCTCCCATCTCTTCCACCGAGCGGTGCTCGATGGCGTCGAGCCAAACCACCTGGTCACAGCCATTCTCCGCAGCCTGGGCCTGGGCGAGCAGGCTGCCCGCGTAGTTGCCGCCCGTCTTGGCATCGCCCGTGCCGCCCGGCGCGGCCCGGCTGAAGTCTTCTGACAGCCAGACCGTGACGGGCTTGACGCCGCTCGGAAAGTAGGAGGCCGATGGAGAGGCGATCAGCACGAAGGTCACCTCGTCGGAGGGATGTACCGTGAGATTGACCTCGCTCGCGTACATGAAGGGCCGGAGGTAGAGGCTGTGTTCGGGTTCGGAGGGCACCCACTCGGCATCCAGCCGCACCAGCTGGTCGATGGCTTCGACGAACGCACCGTCCGGCAGCTCCGGCAGCGCCAGCCTTCGGGCGGAGCGCCGGAATCGGTTGGCGTTGGCTTCGGGGCGGAAGACCGCGATTCGACCATCCTGCTGCCGATACGCCTTGAGCCCTTCGAAAACCGCCTGCGCGTAGTGGAGGACGGACGTGCCGGGGTCCATCGGGATCGGTCCGTACGGACGGATCAGCGCGTCATGCCAGCCCTGGCCTCGCTCCCAGCTCGCGATCGCCATATGCTCGCTGAAGACCCTCCCGAAGCCGGGATTCTCGAGGATGTGCTCGCGCTCCGCCGCCGGCACCCGCCTGCCGGCCGGGGTGACCTTGAACGTGAGACCCACTGTGGCGGCGCTCATCGTGCCGTTCAGTCTGAGGCAAACAAGAGAGGCCGGGCCTTGCGGCCCGGCCTCGCGAGAGGAAGGAAGGGGTTTCTAGGAGAACCGCCCCGAGCCTCGAACGCGAGGCGACTCGGACACGCCGGCTGTCGCAGTCGGCGTTCTGGCGCTGGAGTAGAGCTTCACCGCTGGGCCGTTCACTGGGTGCCCGCGGCGAGGGGGCGCAGGGGTAAGCACCACCCGGTCCAGAAGGCGGGCCAGCTCGATCTCCAGTCGCCGGTCAAAGTCGTCCATCTGTTTTGGAAACGCCTCCGCCAACGGGAGTACCCACAGGCCTTTCAACCCGCGCCGGGACGCAAATTAGGGCTTCCGGCGCTCCGGTCAGCCGACGAGCCGGCTCACCTCGCGATCATCGAGTTCATGGGCGAGCTTGACCATCTTGAGCCGGAGCGGCCCGGGGCCCATAACCTTCGCAGCCAGGAGAACCAACGGCTTGACGACGACCGGCGTGGCACTGACGACCTCACTGATCAGCCTCAGCACCCACCCTCCCATCTGATGAGGAAACTCGCGCGTCACCCTGAGGATAGGAAGGCAGGCCGTCAGCGGGTCGTTAGAGGTCGGTGGTGCAAAAGAGGCAGCGGGTCGCGTGCGCCGGGATGTTGCTGAGGCAACGCGGGCACTCCTTCATTTCCGGTGCTGGTTGCGGCGCCGGCTCGAAGCGCGCCCTGAACCGCACATACGGCACCACAACGAAGAAGTACATGACCACCGCAATGATCAGGAAGGCGATCACGACGTTGACGAAGTCGCCGTACGGGAACTTGCTGTTGTTGATCGTGAAGGAGAGGCCGGAAAAGTCCGGTTTGCCGAACAGGGCGGCGATTAACGGGGTGATCAGGTCTTTGACGAAGGCCGTGACGAGGGTGCCGAAGGCGATACCGATGACGATGCCGACCGCCATGTCGACGAGGTTGCCGCGCAGCAGGAATGTTTTGAAACCGCTCGCCATACCGCTCTCCTTACAAACTTCAAACCGACCTTTACGCTGCTGGAAACTCCGGCCCATACCTGTCGTGCTTCGCGGCCTGGCGCAGAAGCTGGCGCTTGCGGCTCCACTGGCGTTCGATCAACTCCTCCCTCGAGCCCGGGCGGGCGAGCTGCGGCAGCGCTCGATTGAGGCGTGTGAGCTCGAACGCGTGGCCACCATTGAACTCCAAGGTCCCCTGGCTCATCTCCACATCCCTGCGCGCGCCGTGCTCCCCTCTAAACGAAGTCGTTGAGACTGCCAGTGCAAGCCTTTGGTTGAAGAAACGCGCGTGATGTGGCAAGTACTGGGCGAACGCGTCCGTGGAATAAGAAACGCGCCTCCATATGCAAAGCCCAGCAGCCTCAGTAGAATCGGCCCGGGGGATATAGGTCCTGTCTTTGGAGACCGCGGGATATTCGGAGACCGGCCTTTGGGACCGGCTCGAGGCGTTTGCAAGGGTTTCGGCCGACTTAGCCGGCTCCCAGGACCTCGCGGGGGCGGCAGAGCAGGCTCTGCAGCTGGCACTGGAGCTGACCGGGGCGTCGGTCGCCGTCATCGGCCTGGTCGACGACGCCGGCGGACGACAGCAGGTGTTTTCACGCGCCGCCGACCCGGGGCGATCGGTGAGCGCCGACGAGATCGACAGGCTGTTCGCCGCCGCCGGGATCAAGAGGTCGACAGACTCCGGCCTGGACGCATACTGCGGGCAGCCGCTGACGGCTGGGGGCAAGGTGATCGGGATGATCGGGGTCGCGGGCGGGAACGTCTACTCAGTCGCCCAGCGCCGGGCGCTCGGCATCCTGGCCAACCACGTCGCGGCAGCCCTGGAGATCTTCCGCCTCCAGCAGCGCAGGCAGGAACTTGTCGACGCGCTGGTCAACCTGCGGGCGGACCTCGATCGGAGCGAGAAGCAACGAGTCGTCAACGAGGAGCGTGCGCAGTCCGCGCTGCGTATCGAAAGGGCGCACGAGCTCGCGGTCGAGGCTCTTCTCGCCGTCTCCACCCACGCCCGGACCGGCGCGAGCTTCAGCGCCTTTTACCGGGGTCTGACGGAGAGCGTGGCCGAGCTGGTGGGTGCCGGCAAGGTGCTGTTCTGGCATCTGAACGAGAACCGAACTCTGACGCCGATTCCAGACGCACATGGCATCGACGATCAGTTCATCGCCCGCCTTGACCCGGCCCCGGCGGAGCCGTTCGGAAGCGACCTCAGCAGCCAGGTCGTCTACGAGGACTTCGTCTTCAGGGCGGCGATGTCAGACCGTGACTCGCCGCATCGCGCCGTGCTCGAGGTGCTTGGCGTCACGAGCGCCATCAGCGTTCCGTGGCGCGCCGGGCACCAGCGACTGGGCATGGTCGCGGCATACGACTCGCGGCACCGCGACGGGTTTTCGATGGAGGACGCGTGGGTGCTGCGCATGGCCGGCCTGGCGGCGGGGCTCGTATGGCAGCTCAAGCTGGCGGAGACCGACCTGACCAAGACCATCAGCCGGCTGCAGAGGGTCGATGAGGCACGCCAGCTTCTGCTTCGGAACATGTCCACCGCCGTGGACAAGGCCCGGCGACGCTTTGCCCACGAGCTGCACGATGACGCCCTCCAGAAGCTGACGGCGGCGGAGCTGCACCTGCAACGAGCGGGCGAGCAATCGTCCCCTGTCGGCGACGCTCGAAGGCTGCTCGTTGAGGCCGAGCAAGCGCTCCGCAAGCTGCTGTTCGAGATGCGGCCGCCGGCACTTGAGGTGCCAGGCGGGTTCGAAGAGACGATCCGTGACCGGGTGACGATGATGCACAACATGGCCGGGATCGAAGCCGACCTCAAGCTCCAGCTCCCGGACGACCAGGCCTACGAGATCAAGTCGATCATCTTCAGGCAGGTATCCGAGGCCCTATCGAACGTCGAGAAGCATGCTGCGGCGACACGCGTCCAGATCGAGGTCAAGGAACGTGATGGCGGCATCCACGGCGAGGTCGTCGACGACGGTCGCGGGTTCGTGGTCAGCGAGCGCGACCATCTGCCTGGGCACCTCGGTCTGTTGGCGCTGAGGGAGCGCGCCCTGCTCGCGGGCGGCTGGTGTGAGGTCACGAGCGAGCCGGGAAACGGCACGAAGGTCGAGTTCTGGGTGCCGTTGGTGCAATGATCCAGGACCAGATCCGAGTCCTGATCGTCGAGGACCACCAGGTGGTGGCGGACGGCCTCTCGGCGCTGCTGAACGACCAGCCCGACATGACTGTTGTCGGCAAGGCGGCTTCGGTGGTCGAATCGGTTGCGCGCGCGCAGGAGCTCAAGCCGGACATCGCCCTGGTCGACTTCCGGCTCACCGATGGCACGGGGGCCGACGCCGGTCTCGGCATACGTCAGGTACGGCCGGAGACGAAGCTCATCTTCCTCACCCGAGAGGACAGCGATGCCGCGCGCTTCGCGGCGATCGAGGCCGGCGCCAGCGGTTTCATCCACAAGTCGCAAGCCGCCGCCGAGGTGGTGGACGCCATCCGCACCGTGGCCTCGGGCGGGACGCTGTTCACGCCACGCACCATCGCGACCCTTCTCAACAAGCGCCGCACGATGGACAGCCAGCTCGAGAGCCTCACCCCACGTGAAAAGGAGGTGCTGCGGCTCATGGCCGAGGGCAAATCGAGCCGCGACATCGGGGCCAAGCTTGGGATCAGCTACGCCACCGTCCGCACGCACATCCGCAGCCTCGGGAGCAAGCTTGGAGTTCACTCCAAGCTCGAGGCGGTCGTCAAGGCGAGGGAGCTGGCCCTGATCGAGTAGCCGAAACCTGGTTTCCGGTTACCCCGACCTCTGCGCTTCTTGGACTCATCGTGCTTGAACAATGCCGGGAGCAGAGCCCGTTATTTGAACTCGCCCGCTCGGGCGGACTACCTCAAATGTGCGAGGCAAAATCCGCGCAACCGTACGGTGACGGGAGATGCCCTCTAGGGAAAGATTAGGTGCGGGGAAGCGCCGCAGCCTGCGCCATTACAACTCCGAGGGGTGATT
>Ga0209590_10000796_pt1 | contig 11068 bp, 8 predicted proteins | sample CZO8metaG_FD_188353 | JGI IMG/M metagenome (GOLD analysis project Ga0209590, IMG submission 188353) | Vadose zone soil microbial communities from the Eel River Critical Zone Observatory, Northern California, USA - CZOApr15con1.8 metaG... | ecosystem: Environmental > Terrestrial > Soil > Vadose...
CGATTTCCGCCGCCCGCGCGCGCCAGGCTGCGCGCAAGGCGCGGGACCTGACGCGCCGCAAGGGAGCCTTCGGCGGTGGAATGGCGAAGAAGTTCGCGGATTGCCAGGTGCGGGATCCCGAGCTGACCGAGGTGTTCATCGTCGAGGGCGACTCGGCCGGCGGCTCTGCGAAGCAGGCACGCGACAAGTCGAACCAGGCGATCCTCCCGCTGCGCGGGAAGATCATCAACAGCGAGAAGAACCGGATCAACAAGGTGCTCTCGAACGCCGAGATCCAGTCCCTCGTGCAGGTGATCGGCACCGGCATCGGCGAAGAGTTCGACATCGCCAAGCTCCGTTACAACCGGATCATCGTGATGACGGACGCCGATGTCGACGGCGCACACATCCGCACTCTCATCCTCACGTTCCTCTACCGCCACATGCAGGAGCTGTTCGACCGCGGCCACGTCTACATCGCGGTGCCGCCGCTCTACCTCGTCAAGCTGGGCCAGCAGGAGACGTATCTCGTCAAGGACGCACAGCTCGAGGAGCTGCTCGTGCGCGAGAAGTTTCCGGAGATCACGATCGAGTCGCGTGAAGGCACAGCGATCAAGTTCACCGAGACTCGCTACGGCCGCTTCCAGCGCGCGCTGAACGAGTTCGAGGGTTGGTCGGCCCGCCTACGCTCGGACTTCGGCGCGGACGCGGCCGACTTCGTCGTCACGCACCGGCTCGTCGAGTCGGAGGTCGACACCCCGCAGACGGTGGCGAAGTTGATCGAGTCGTTCCCCAAGAACGGCTACGAATTCGCGGTACTCGGAAGCGACGCGGATGCGGTGCGCGTCAAGATCACCGAGATCGAGACGAGCGCCGTGGGCGAGGTCACCGTGCCGCAGGAGCTGCTTGCGTCGCCGATCTACGCGCACGTGCGCCGGACATACGAGCGGCTGCGCGAAGTAGCCGGCGGGCTGCCGCCGTTCTCGCTGAAGCTCGGCAAGAAGGAGGCTGCGGCCGACACCTTCGAGGGTCTCCGCGACCGCGCGGTCGAGCTCGCGAAGGAAGGGATCCACATCAGCCGCTTCAAGGGCTTGGGCGAGATGAACCACGAGCAGCTCTGGGAGACAACGATGGACCCGGCACGCCGGATGTTGATCCGTGTCGACGTCGAGGACGCGTCCCGCGCCGACCTCTGGTTCTCGCGGTTGATGGGCGACCAGGTCGAGCCGCGCCGCGACTTCATCGAGCAGAACGCTCAGGACGTCCGCTTCCTCGATGTGTAGGACGGCCTCGTGTCTGACCTGACGCACGACCCGATCGGCGGCGGCCGGATCGAGAGTCGCGAGCTGGAGCAGGAGATGCGCTCCAGTTTCCTCGACTATGCGATGTCGGTCATCGTCAGCCGCGCGCTGCCGGATGTGCGTGACGGCCTGAAGCCCGTGCACCGCCGCGTGCTCTACGGAATGCACGAGGACGGGCTGCAGCCGAACCGGCCCTACAAGAAGTCGGCGTCCACCGTCGGCACGGTGATGAGCCGCTACCACCCGCACGGCGACTCCGCGATCTACGACACGCTCGTCCGGATGGCGCAGCCCTTCTCGCTGCGCTACCCGCTCGTCGACGGCCAGGGGAACTACGGCTCGATCGACGGCGACCCGGCTGCCGCGATGCGCTACAGCGAAGCACGGCTGTCGCGGATCGCGACCGAGCTCCTGCGCGACATCGACGCGGACACGGTCGATTTCGAGCCGAACTACGACGAGTCCCGGAGGCAGCCGAGCGTTCTTCCGTCCCGGTTCCCCAACCTGCTCGTCAACGGCTCCGCCGGGATCGCCGTCGGGATGGCGACGAACATTCCGCCTCACAACCTCGGCGAGGCGATCGACGGGGTGGTGGCGATGATCGAGAAGCCCGACATCGACGTCGAGGGTCTGATGAAGTACATCAAGGGCCCGGACTTTCCGACCGGCGGCTACGTCGTCGGACGCTCCGGAATCCGTGATGCGTATCGCACGGGCCGCGGCCGGATCGTCATGCGCGCACGGGCCCATATCGAGGAGCTGCGCGGCGGCAAGAACGCGATCATCGTCACCGAGCTTCCCTACGGTGTGCGCAAGGGCGGCGAGGGCGGCGTGATCGAGAAGATCGCGGAGCTCGTCGAAAACAAGGTGCTGACCGAGATCCCGATGAGCGACGACGCGCTCGCGGATCACTCCGACAAGGACGGCATGCGCATCTACATCGAGCTGAAGCGCGAAGCGATCCCGCAGGTTGCGCTCAACAAGCTCTTCAAGCACACGCCGCTCCAGAGCTCGTTCGGCTACAACGCGGTGGCGCTCGTCGACGGAGTTCCGAAGACGCTGTCTCTGCTCGAGCTCGTCCGCCACTATCTCGACTACCAGCGCGAGGTCGTCACTCGGCGCTCGAAGTACGAGCTGCGCAAGGCAGAAGCGCGCGCCCACATCCTCAGCGGCTACCTGATCGCGCTCGACAACCTCGACGAGGTGATCAAGCTGATCCGCGCAGCCGCGGACACCGACACCGCACGCACGGGCTTGATGGAGAAGTTCGCCCTCAGCGAGCTGCAGGCGCAGGCGATTCTCGACCTGCGTCTCGCGCGTCTCACCGGCCTCGCACGCAAGGAGGTAGAGGACGAATTCGCCGACCTGCAGGACCGCATCGCGGAGCTGCGTGCGATCCTCGGCGACCGCGCACGGATCGACGAGCTGATCAAGGAGGAGCTGCTCGAGATCAAGCAGATCTACGGGCGCGACGATGAGCGCATGACCGAGATCGTCGCCGCGGAGGACGAGCTGGAGCTCGAGGACCTGATCGCCGAGGAAGACATGGTGATCGCGATCACGCGCTCCGGTTACATCAAGCGCCTACCCGTGACCGCGTACCGCGAGCAGCGGCGCGGCGGCATCGGCGTGATGGGGATGGAGCTGAAGGACGAGGACTACATCGAGCATCTGTTCGTCGCCTCGACCCACGACTACATCCTCTTCTTCACGAACGTCGGCAAGGTGTACCGGTTGAAGGTGCACGAGCTGCCGCTCGGCTCGCGCCAGTCGAAGGGCCGCGCGATCGTCAACCTGTTGCCGTTTCGCCAGGACGAGCAGGTGCGTGCGGTCATCCAGACGCGCGAGTTCAAGGAGGCCGAGTTCCTGGTCTTCGCGACGAAGAACGGCGTCGTCAAGAAGACGAAGCTCGACGCGTACAACACGACGCTGAAAGCGGACGGGATCATCGCGATCAAGATGCGCGAAGGCGACGAGCTCGTCGGCGTTCGGCACTCAACCGGTAAGGACGACGTCCTGATGGTGTCGCGTGCCGGCCAGGCGATTCGGTTCCACGAGACCGACGCGCGCGCGATGGGCCGCGACGCCTCCGGGGTGCAGGGCATGCGGCTCCGCGGTGACGACGAGGTGATCTCGATCAACATCGCCCAGAACGACGCCGATTTGCTCGTCGTGACGGAGAACGGCTACGGCAAGCGCACGCGCATCGACGAGTATCCCGTCAAGGGCCGCGGCGGCATGGGCGTCAAGACCGTGCAGCTCACCGAGGCGAAGGGCAAGCTCGCGGGCGCCCGGGTCGTCCGGGACGGCTACCAGGTGATGTTGATCTCGACCGGCGGCACGGTGATCAAGATGTCGGTCGACGACATTCGCCGGATGGGCCGCTCGACGCAGGGCGTGATCGTGATGCGGCTGCGCGAGGGCGAGCAGGTCTCGGCGCTGGCCCCGGTGGTCGAATCGGACGAGCAGGACGCCGCAACCGGCGTCGGCGCGGCCGAATAAGGCCGCGTAGACCGCAAATCTACGCAGCTTTCGAGATCTTTCCTTGGGTAAACCCCTTTCAAATGGGGGTTGGAGCCGTTATTCTTCGTTACGAGGGGTTCCAGCTGCTCCGAGAAAAGGTGTTCATGGCTATTAGCAGACAAGTCGACCTTCTTGAACCGGTAAATCTGGCCGAGCATCTGAACAAGGTGGAGCTCTACCTCGGTCAGGTCTGCCAGATCGCAGGGATCTCCAAGATGCAGCTCGACTACTGGACGAACAAGGCGCAGATCCCCACGAAGGGAAAGAAACAGCGCATCTACGACATCGATGCGCTCGAGACGGTCATGCTGATCAAGCAGGCGAAGGACAAGGGCCTGAACCTGGGCGCGGCGATCGAAGCCGCCCGTCGCTTCCGCGAGGAGCGGATGCGGACTTAGTTCTCGCGCAGCGCCGCCGCCGCTTCTTAGCGCGGGTGAACCCATGGTTCCCCCGCGAGCCCCCTCCTTCTTGGGGTCTCACGGCTGGTGCGCACTTGGGCTCCCGCCGGGCCAAGCCCGGCTCCGCCCGCGTGAAGTAGGCGTCGTTGCATCTGTCCGGGGGTCGCGGCGCGGAAGGCGACTGGTTCGCCGAGCTACGGTCTACTTGCGGGACGCAGCGCCGCTGCGCCGTCTTCAGGCGCGAGTGAATTGATCCACCAGCCGGCGCCCAGCTCCACGCCTGCGATGATCGTTAGGCGCGGCAGCACTTCGAGGTGCCAGTCGCCGGAGTCGTGTAGCCACGCGTTCAGCGGCACGGCGCCGGCGGCGCGGTGGATTCGACGCACGCCTTCGCCGAGCAGCTGCAACGCCGTAGGCATCAGCTCGTCCTCGAACGCGCCGGAGCGGGCTTCAGCGGGGGCGACCACGAGCTCGTAAGGCAGGCGCGATACGTACGGGCACGCGAGGACGACCCCGTCCCGTTCCTCGATGACAAGCCAACGCGCGCGGTCGACACGGTGTTGCGTCTCTGTCGGCGCATCGGGCAGCCACACGAGCTGCGAGTGCGTATGCGGGAGCGTCGACCCCGCCTCACGGCCTTCGTTGACGAACGCGTACAGGTAACCGGCCGGCGCGGCGGCACGGCGGAGGCGCCACGCTTCCGCGACGCGCGCCAGCTCGTCGCCGTCGAGCTCCGCGACCGAGCGGACGTGCCGGGGCGTGTGGACGACGACCTCCTGCCGCTCGAACGCCGGATAGAGGTTCGGGACGACGCGCACCTGCCACGGATCGCCGATTCGCAACGTCTCTGGCGGCGTGCGGTCCTCGCGGCCGGCGCAGAACGGGCACTGCTCCAGCTCCTCGGCGGTCGGCGGCTCGAGCTCGGCGCGTGGAGCGCCCGGCCGCTTCGCCCGCGCCGGTGCGATCGCGACGCGCCGGCCGGTCAGGGGTTCGCTACGAAGATCCGCCAGCGCGTTCGAGGAACGGTTTGAACAGGTCGATCGGCGCCGGAAAGACGATCGTCGTCGACTGCGACGATCCGAGCTCGAGCAGCGTCTGCAGATAGCGGAGCTGCAGGGCGATCGGGTGGCCCTCGATCACGAGCGCGGCGTCCTTGAGCCGCTCGCTCGCCTGGAACTCGCCCTCGGCGTTGATCACCTTCGCGCGGCGCTCGCGCTCGGCCTCCGCCTGCCGCGCCATCGCCCGCTGCATTCCCGACGGGATCTCGACGTCCTTCACCTCGACGATCGAGACCTTGATCCCCCAGGGTGAGGTCGCCTCGTCGATGATCTCCTGCAGGATCGCGTTGATCTTCTCGCGCTCCGAGAGCAGCTCGTCGAGCACGTGCTGCCCGAGCACGGAGCGGAGTGTCGTCTGCGCGATCTGCGACGTCGCGACCATGAAGTTCTCGATGTTCACGATCGCGGACTTCGGCTCGACGATGCGGAAGTACGCGACCGCGTTCACGCGCGCCGGCACGTTGTCCTTCGTGATCACTTCCTGGGGCGGGATGTTCAGCGTGATCGTCCGCAGGTCGACACGCACCATCCGGTCGATGATCGGGATCAGCAGGAAGAGGCCGGGGCCTTTCGGCGGGTCCAGCAGGCGGCCGAGCCGGAAGACGACCCCGCGCTCGTACTCGCGGGCGACCTTCACCGCCGCGATGAAGAACAGCACGAAGATGAAAACGATGGCGGCGAGGGCGATCAGCGCGGCGGCCACGAGCCGAGCCTAAGCGTTCCGACCGGCCGCGACAAGGGCGGCTCTGGCGGCTGCAAAGCGGCGCGCTGCCGCGTCCTCGGTCACGCCCGTATGTTCTCATACGCGCGCGACCTGCGTCCTTGCATCGCTTGCTTTTCGCGCGCCAGAGCCGCGATGTCGCGACCGGCCGGAACGCTATACCCGATGCACGATCAGACGAAGTCCCTGGACGTCGTCGACCTGGACACGCTCGCCGGGCTCGAGCGGCGAGCCGTCGCCGGTCTGCGCCTGCCACAGCTCGCCGCGGACGAAGACGAGACCGTTGCGTCGCGCTACGCCGCGCTCGCCGACCATTGTGCCGATTGCCGAGGGACGTCGCCGAGCCTGCACCGCCTTCCCCAGCGCGAACGCCATGAAGCCGCCGATCGTCCCGGCCACCGCGACGACGAACCAGACGTGAATCCGGTAGGGCGCGGGCGCGTCGTGGAAGAGCGTGAGCATTCCGACGGCGAGCGCGACCAGCCCCGAGAGCGTCAGCGCACCGTGCGTCACGACGTGCGCGTCCACGACGAGTAAGGCGAGACCCAGCAGGATCAGCGCGACGCCGGCCCAGCTCGTCGGCAGCACCGAGAAGCCGAAGAGCGCGAGCACGAGCGCGACTGCGCCGAGCGCGCCCGGCAACACGATGCCTGGGTGGAATACCTCGAACACGAGCCCGCCGATGCCGGCGAGGAAGAGCAGCGCGAGCAGGTTCGGGTCGATCAGCGTGTTGAGCAACCGCGTGAAGAAGCCCATTTTTTGCATCAAGATTGCGTCACCTGCGGTGTGGAGCGTCAGTCTGCGCGCGCAGAGCGAGCTAGAGGTGTGCTTCGGTCCGGAGGGACACAGCTGCGTCTTCCGTCCGTCGATCTGCCGGAGCAGCGTTGGGAGATCCGGCGCGACCAGATCGACGACGTTCATCTTCAGCGCCTCGTCGGCGGAGAGGTTGGAGGCCTTCCGCACCGCGAGGTCCGCCCAGCGCTCGTTGCGCCCGTGCGCGCGTGCGAGCGCGCGCAGCGACGCCGCGGCATCGTTGATGATCTTGCGCCGCAGGTCGCTCGGAATGTTCGCGCCCGTGTTGGTGATCGGCGTCGAGGAGCCGATGTTCGTCACCGGCGCCATCGCGAGCACGTCGGCGGCCTCCGAGATCCACACCCCGGCCGAGGCTGCGCGCGCGCCGTTCGGCCACACGTAGACGACGATCGGCTCCTTTGCTCTTAGCTCGGCCTGGACGATCTTCCGCATCGAGTCCTCGAGTCCGCCGGGGGTGTCGAGCAGGATCACCAGCGCGTCGTAGGAGGCGCCGTCCGCGATGCGGTCATTCAGCCACTTCTGCGTGACGGGATTGACCTCGGCGTCGAATCGGACCGCGAGGACCTTTCCGTTCCCGGCGGCGGCGCGCGGTGCGAAGAACGTCGTCGCGAGGAGCGCGAGCACGAGGATCCGCCCGATTCTCAACTCGCATCGAGTCTACTCTGGGGAGGCCGTTGGCTACCGACAGCGAAGGCTGAAGACCGTGCTCAGAGCGCTTCGTTTGGCGATTCCGTTCCTGCTGCTCGCGCCCGGCGCCGCCCGCGCCGCGGACGTGACGATGGTCGTTCGCGACGTGCCGCTGCATGCGCAGCGTGCGCTCGCCGCGACGGCGCAGCGCTTCAACCTGGTCGGCCTGCACTGGCAGGGTCCCGGCACGCCTTGGTACCGAACACGCAGCGTCGCCGGCCGCTGGGGCTCCTGGAAGGCCGGCGACGACGACTGGGGGCGCAGCGGCAGGTGGCGCAAGGGCAACCCGGACTGGACCGGCACGGCGAGCGCGATCCAGATTCGCACCGTCGGCCGCGTCACGCGCCTGCGCGAGTACCTGCTCTGGAGCCCGCCTGTTCGCGTGGCGGCACGCCGGCTGATGCTGGCGGGCGCGCCGGCGATCATCCCGCGCTCCGGGTGGCAGGCCGACGAGTCGATCCGGCGCGCAGGGCCGGTCTACGCGCCGACGCTCCAGCTCGCAGTCGTCCACCACACGGTGACGACGAACAACTACTCGTGCGCACAGTCCGCGTCGATCGTGCGCGGGATCGAGGTCTACCACGTGAAGGGGAACGGCTGGAACGACATCGGCTACAACTTTCTCGTCGATCGCTGCGGGCAGGTGTTCGAGGGCCGCTACGGAGGCGTCGACAAGAACGTCGTCGGGGCACATTCGCAGGGCTTCAACACGGGCACCGTCGGCGCAGCGTTGCTCGGGACGTACCAGACTGCCGAGCCGACGGCAGCGCAGCGCCAGGCGCTCGTCGACCTGCTCGCGTGGCGGCTCGACCTTGCGCACGTCGATCCGCTCTCGACGGTCAACTACGTCTCCGGCGGTAACACGAAGTACGCCGCCGGGCTGCCGGTCCCGCTACGCGCGATTTCGGGGCACCGCGACACGTACTTCACCGACTGTCCGGGGAGCGCCCTGTACAAGCTGCTTCCCGCCATCGCGCAGCAGGTCGCGCGCACGGGCGGGCCGAAGCTCTACGCGCCGGTTGTGTCGGGGACGCTCGGCGGGATGATCCGCTTTACCGGAAGGCTCAGCGACCCATTGCCGTGGGCCGTGACGGTCAAGGACGCGACCGGCAAAGTGGTCGGCGCCGGTTCGGGAACCGGAACGGCTGTCGACTGGACGTGGGACTCGAAGGGCGCGCTGCCCGGGATGTCCTACTCGTGGGCGATCGAGGCGGGCCCATCGGTGCGGCCCGCGACGGGCACGCTCGTCGCGAAGCTCACCGCGCTGACCCTGACGAAGGTGCGTGCGAGCCCGGCGACGATCGACGGCACGCTCGCGACGTCAACGACGATCAGCTACACGCTGAGCGTACCCGCGGCCGTGACCGCAGAGTTGCTCAACTCCGCGGGCACGGCAGTCGCGACGCTCTTCACCGAGGACAAGCCGGCGGGCGCGCAGTCGTTCGTCTTCACGCCGACGGGCATCCCGGACGGCAGCTACACGATCCGGCTGACCGCGCTGGATGCAAACGGTCGCGAGGCGCAAGCGTCGGTGACGATCCTTGTCAGCCGGACGCTGCTCGGGTTCACGGCGGACACGTCGCTCGTCTCGCCCAACGGCGACGGCCGCCGCGACACCGCCACCTTCGAGATCTCGCTCGCGGCCGCAGCGGACGTTACGATCGCACTCGACGCCGCCGGGAGGAGCGTCCCGATCTTTGCCGGGAACCTGCCGCAGGGCAACCAGGAATGGCAGTGGAACGGGCCGGCCGCAGACGGGACCCGGGTGCCGGACGGCGTGTACAAGGCGCGCATCACGCTCGGAACGCCGCCGCTCGCAATGTCGATGGCGGTGCCGCTGACTGTCGATACGCGGCCGCCCACGCTGATTCTCGTGTCGCTTTACCCGTTGAGGCTGAAGGTGGACGAGCGAGCAAGCGTGATCGGTGTCGTCAACGGCCGTCGGCTGCGGACCAGCCAGAAGCCGGGTGTCTTCAGGCTCGCGTTCCGTGGAGCGATTCGCTCGCTGCGGATCATGGCGCGCGACGCGGCGGGCAACGACTCGAAGCCCGTCAGGTACCCGCATCGGTGATCCACGCGTCGTAGCGGGCCTCGAGCTGCGCGAGCACCGTGGCGAGCAGGTCTGCTCGGTCGACATTGAGTGCGCCTGCGAGGCGGAGCGAGGTCGCGCGGACCCCCGGCGGCAGTTCGCCCTGCGACTGCGAGACGTTGATGCCGACCCCGAGCACGACGCGGCCCTCGCTCGCCTCGGCCAGGATCCCGGCGACCTTGCGCCCGCCGAGCAGGATGTCGTTTGGGTACTTGAGCGCCGGGACGAGGCCGGTCTCGTCGGCGATCGCGTCCGCGACTGCGCGGCCTGCGACGAGCGAGAGCTCGGGCAGCCGCTCCGGTGGCATCGCCGGGACTAGCACGATCGAGAACAGGAGGCTCGTCCCGGCCGGGGCGTGCCAGCCGCGGCCGAGGCGCCCCCGCCCTTCGGTCTGCTCGTTCGCCGCTGCCACGGCGCCCTCGCCGGCGCCTTCGAGCAGCCGCTGGGTCGAGGTGCAACGCTCGGCGAACGTGAACGGGCGACCGAAGCGGCCGCGGAGCAGCGGTACGACATCCATCGGCGACTAGACTAGGCGCCGCCGTGCAACCCGTCTCGCGTCACGGCCGTCGAATCCAACGTGAGCTTCGGCCCGACTCCCCGGTCCTCTACGACCGGCTCAGCGATGCGGTCTTGATCACGCGGGCAAAGGACGGCGACCCCCGCGCCCTTGAGGCGCTCTGCACGCGGCATGCGCTGCGCGTCGAACGGCTGGCGCGCCATCTGCTCTCGAATCACGAGGACGCGCAGGACGCGGCGCAGGAGTCGCTCGCGAAGCTCTGTCAGCGGATCAAGCAGTTCCGAGGCGAGGCTCAGTTCACGACGTGGTTGCACCGGCTCGTCGTCAACACGTGCCGCGATGTCGCGCAGCGTCAGTCGATGCGCCGGCACGAGCCGCTCGTCGACGACCTTCAGGCGGCGCCCGAACGGCCGGACACGATTGCCATGCGCGACGAGCTCCGCGGCGCGCTCGCCGAGATCTCCCCGGCGCAGCGGCACGTCGTCGTTCTCAAGGATGCACTCGACCTCTCGTTCGAGGAGGTCGCGGCGGCTGCGGAGATCCCCGTCGGCACGGCGAAGTGTTACGCGCACCGCGCACGCGAGCGGCTCCGCGCCAGACTAGAAGGAGCAGCGTGATCGCGGCGCCCTTCGGGCGCGAGAAGATCGAGCAGATCCTCCCGCACCGTCCGCCGTTCCTACTTCTCGACGAGGTCGTGGAGCTCGAGCCCGGAGCGCGTGTCGTCGCACGCAAGCAGGTGACCGACGAGGATTGTGCCGGACACTTCCCCGGGAACCCGATCATGCCCGGCGTGAAGATGATCGAGGCGCTTGCGCAGGCAGGTGCCGTCGCCGTCCTTTGCGAGGAGCGGAATCGCGGCCGGCTCGCGCTCTTCGCAGGCATCGACGACGTTCGCTTCAAGCGGATCGTCCGGCCCGGCGACGAGCTGACGCTCGAGTGCACGCTCGAGACGGTCCGCGGTTCGATCGGCCGCGGCAAGGCG
>Ga0209590_10000799_pt1 | contig 11055 bp, 11 predicted proteins | sample CZO8metaG_FD_188353 | JGI IMG/M metagenome (GOLD analysis project Ga0209590, IMG submission 188353) | Vadose zone soil microbial communities from the Eel River Critical Zone Observatory, Northern California, USA - CZOApr15con1.8 metaG... | ecosystem: Environmental > Terrestrial > Soil > Vadose...
AGCCGATTCCGATCCCGTGCGCGCCACCGTTCGACTTCCGGTCCTGGTGCCACGCGGCGATCGCGTTGCTCCCGTGGACGGCCACCTGCGGTTCCACCTCCGCGTTGTTGAACGTCCTGCCGGTCAGCGAGTTGTCGTGCGACGAGCAGGCCGCCGCATACGGTGACGGCCCACTGATGAGCACTGGCGGACCGGCGGCCAGCGCCGTGCTCGACGTGATGAGCGCGAGTGCGCTCGAAAGGGCAAAAATCCAGACGGCTCTACCAAGCAATTTCACAATCCCCCTTTGTGAGCATTAACCCCAGCCTGCAAGCCTTCAAGTTAATCCCTGCCCATCGGGAAGTGCAACTTTGTCGTTCCACCTAGAGGAAGACGCACCAACGTCACTAAAGCTCGCCTACCCTCTGGCTGTGAACTGCATTTCGCCGCCATGGCCGTCATGCCTCAGGCGCTCGCCTTGTCGAGCCGTTGTAGCAGCTCGTGTGCGGCTAGCTCGATCTCCTTGTGACGCCACTCCGCAGCCCGGTACTGACAGGCGATCAGGCCGGTTCGATGAACCCGCCGAAAGTCACCATAGACGAACGCGTACCGGCTCTTGGTCTCGTCAGTCGCTTCCTCGTTAAGGCCGAGGTGCCATTCGCCGTACTCATTCCAGGTGTGTCCTTTAAGGAACGCGTTCTCATCGTGCGCTCCAGGCTGAACTTCGCCCCAGTTGCTGTCGAGCACGTACTGGCGAGCGTCGATTAGACGGCGAGCGTGCACGATGGCGCGGTCATTGACCAAGTACGTAGCCATGTCATCAGTATGAGAAGGCCTCAGGACTTAGCCCGATGACCAAGACGGTTCCTGTTCCCGACCATGATCCGCTGAGAACCGGGACTCCCCGGCGCGAAGCAAAGGTTTGGGGAAAGCGGGATCAGCCGCAAAAAGCCTGGGTAGTCCAGGGTGCCACCATCGAGACCGGCATCGAGCCACCGCGCTCGAGCACCTGTGCGATCGTCAATGGTGTTCCGTTAGCCCCAAAAATACGCGGCGGGTCGCAACGGGGACGAGATGAAATCGACCGGGGCTAGCTTTCATCTCAAGGCAGCGGCCTGGTCAGGTACGTCTGCACTGTCGGGGCGTACCAGGCGACGAGCGAATCGATGTTTCCGCTGGCAAACGGATCACGTGTCGAGCCATGGCAAGACCCAATAGCTCTGAGCTGATCGGCGCCTCGGCGGAGGGAAAGGTGTCCGGGTTCCTACGGCAGAGGGTGCGGCGGCGTCCAACGGAGGACGCCGCCACAGGTCATACCGTCACAGACCGGGGCAGGTGCCCGGATCGGGAACGTCGATTCTCGCCGAGCCGCCCGCAGGCACGCGCGGGAAGGTGACATACAGCACGTATGGAATCGCGCCGGTGTTAACCACGTCGTCGACTTCGCCGGGTCGCTCAATAAACGCCTGCCCTGCGGAGTAAGTGGAAATCTGACACTGGCTGCCGACGGATTTGTAGACGGTGAGGTTACCCTGGTGGACCACGATAATCGCTCCACCTGGATGCGAGTGCCATCCCGAGGAGCCCACGGGGATCACCGTGATCTGCGACATGACGATGTCCGTTCCCTCTTCAATCGGGAGGGTCCCCTGAGACTGGTCGGTGCCTCGAGCGAGGAGCACGTTGTTCAGGCCGGACGGTGGTGTGGCCAGGACGTCGCCGCCGTAAGCCGCGAATCCCATGATGCCTAGCAGAACTAGGGCCCAAGACAGTTTCGATTTGAAGAATCTCATTTGCTCTCCTTCTTCTCAGATGTGACGGCTTCGACAACGCGGAACGGATCGAGGTCGGCGCGCTGCGCCGCAAGCGCGGCGTAGCCGCCCGAAGGTGCGTCGAAGACGAAGAAGCAAATCTCGTCTTCGGGCACATGGATCGAGCGCTCGAAGAGGACGCGGGTTCCCTCTCGAGTCAGTTCATCGGCCGCCGAGCGCGCACGCCGCGTGCGAGCTGTTCGCTCTCCCGCCCGGCCGCGCGGGAGATACGTCTCGACGAGGTAGCTCGGCATCCGGCCAAGCTAGACCCCCGGCGACACGGAGGAAACGTAAGAACCGCTGATCTTTAATGCAGGCGGCGCGCAAGCTCGGTGCGCGAACGGACTCCGAGCTTGGCGTAGATGTGCGTCAGGTGGCTCGCGACTGTGCGCTCGCCGAGAAACAGCGAAGCGGCGACCTCCTGGTTGGTGCGGCCCTCGGCCACAAGCGCGGCGACGCGACGTTCGGCCTCGGTGAGCTCATCTTTGTTTGCCGGTGGACGCCCTCCGATGCGAGCCAGCTCGGAACGCACTTTGGCCGCCCACAGCGGCGCGGGCAACCGGTCGAAAATCTCCTTGGCGCCTTCGAGGTTCGCGCGCGCCGCTGCGCGCTGCTTGGCGCGTCGCTGGGTGGCGCCGAGGGCGAGGAGAGTGCGGGCGTGCTGGAAAGGGTCCTGCGTCCGCTCGTGCTCTCGCAGGGCTCGCTCGAATTGCTGTTGCGCGCCGGTCATGTCACCGCGCGCCGCCAGCAGGAGCGCGCGGCACCGCGCCGTGATCGCAAGAGCCCAGGAACGGTCGAGCGCGCGGGCGCGCTCCTCCCACGGCGACAGCTTCTCCTCTGCTTCCCTCAGGTCGCCGACTGCGATCAGCGCTTCGAGTGTGTCCGCGAGCTCGAAACGGTGGCCCGGCTCGAGGAGCATCGCGGTGTCGCGGATTTCCCAACCCCTTCTCAGGTACCGGAGTGCCTTTTCGGGTTCGCCATTCGAAAGCTCGATGAAGCCGAGGACCGCTCGATGCCCGGATTCGGCAATCCGAACCCCCTCGGCCTCCGCGCGAGCGAGGGCGCGCGCTGAGAGCCTGCGAGCTTCTTCGACCATCCCGCTGTGAGCCGCCACCATGGCGGCTGGAAGCACCGCGATCGGCTGTGATCCTTCGATTCCAAACTCTGTCCGGATGGCAAGTGACGCGGCGGCGTGGCGGGCCGCCAGCCCCCAGTTGCCGGCTCGTAGTTCGAGCATGCTGAGGTACCAGAGGGCGTCCTCCTGCTGGCGGTTGTCCGCGGCGGCCAGCTCGCCGCGCCATCGTTCGAGCACCCGCCTCGCCTCGTCAAGCCGGCCCGACCAGATGAGCTGGTAGACGAGCGCATTGGTTGCCGCACTTGTCTTCTGTGACGGAGGAAGGGACCGCTCGATCGCCAGCGCCTCCTCCATCTCATCGTCCGAGGAACCGAGGCCGGTGCGCGAATGGAGGAGGCAATACATCGCGAGCGACCGGCATCGCAGCGCGGGTTCACCCGCGCTCGTTGCGGCCTGCACGGCCAGTTCGGAATGCTCGAGGCCGATCTTTCCGTCCTCGGTGTCCTTAATCAGATCAGCGAGACTCAGATGGATCTCTGCCACGAGTGCTGCGTCGCCCTCGGCTTCCGCGAGGGCTGCTCGGAAGCGGACCACCCCTTCGCGCGCGCCGACGAAAGACTCCTCGGCGCGAGCGAGGGCCACCAGCACCCTCGCGCGTTCTACTCCGGGCGGCGCGGTCTTGCATGCTTGGTCCAGCAGCGCGATCGCTCGTCGGCCGTCGCCCGCGTCGCAAAGCTTCTCGGCGTAGGCCAGTTTGCGTCTCCGCTTGTCTTCGTGATCAGCATCCGGAGTCACGCGTAGCGCCAGCTCGGCCAACTCGGCGCTCGCCATCGTTGCCCCGCGGAGGTTGGCTGCTGCAGAGGCTGCGTCGAGCGCGTCGGCGATCTTTGCGTCCGGCCCGGCGGCAGCGAGTGCGAGGTGGCGAGCTCGCGCTATCGGGTCGTCTACCGTCCTCGCCAGCGCGCTGTGCGCGTTTCGCCGGTCCTCGAGTGACGCGCCGGCGTAGACAGCCGACGCCAGCAGGGGATGGGAGAAGCGAACAACACCCTCAGACTCCTCGACCACGCGCGCCTTGAATGCAGGTGCCAGCGACTTCATCGGAAGCTGCCGCGCCATCGGCCGCCCATGTGTAGCCACGAGCAGCAGTGCATCGCGCGCAGCCTTGGATAGGCCCGTGAGCCGGACCTCGAGCAGCCGCTCCAGGCTCTCCGACATCGGAATCGGCTTTGTCAGCTCGTCGGTCAAGTCGAGCGTCCGCACAAGCTCGAGTGCGTAGAAGGGATTGCCCCCGGATGCCTCGTGAATGCGCAGGACGGCGGGCCGCGGCAACGACCTGTCGAGCCGGTCGTGCAGGAACTTCTGCATCGCACCGAGGCTGAGCGGGCCGATCGCGATGCTCTCTGTGTCGATCGCCTGTTCAAGGTGAGTGACCTGGGTGCCGCGCCGAGCAACGAGAGCCAGAACCTGTTGGGTGCCTATGCGACGAAGGGCGAATGCGAGCGCTCGGGCCGACGAGTCATCGAACCACTGGACGTCGTCGATCGCGATGAGCAGCCGCTGGTCTCGGGCAAGAATCTCGAGCGCATCACGAACCGCGACCCCGAGTGCGCGCGAATCGTGCCGGTCGTCCTGCGCGTCCTCGTGGAGCAGCGCCGCAGCGAGGGCTCGTCGCCTTGGTGGCGACAACCTTGGCAGCACGGTACCGGAAACGCCTTCCAGAAGATCACCGAGACCGACGAATGCCAGGGCGAGCTCGGCTTCGGCGGGGCGCGACGTAAGGACGCGAACTCCACGTGCGCGGGCATGCTCGACCCCCTCTCTCCAGAGCGTCGACTTGCCGATCCCTGCCTCACCCTCGAGGACCAGCCCTCTAGGCGCGCGTCCGGCCGCGTCGATGAATGCATCGACCTTGGCGAGCTCCTGCTCCCTGCCTATGATCTCGGCGGCCATCCGACCGGCACATGGTGACACCGGGAGGCTGAGCTCGCCGGTCCCAATGGACAACGCGGAGCGCTGATGGTTAGGTCGCACCTTCAGCTCGCATAAGGGCGCCAGCGCCACGCGGCTGACAGACGTGTCGAGACCCACAGTCGAGATTGCGATTCGGTAATCAGAACTGGCTCCGGACCAGGGATTCGAACCCTGAACCTTGCGGTTAACAGATCGCTGAAGCCCGTTCAGAAAAAGCGGTCTGTATTCGCCGAGTACCGCGGAGTATCGCCATTTGCCATGGTTTATCGCCGGCGTTGCTGTACGCTCACGTCTCCGTTGTTGTAGTATTACGCAACAATGCTTACCGTTCCCGAGGCCGCCCGCCGGACGAGGCGTGACCCCGAAACGGTGCGCCGCTGGATCCGTTCCGGCCGACTAAAGGCGACGAGAATCGGTACTCAACACCTAATTGACGAGGAAGATTTGGCCCGCGTCGTCAACGATGCGCCATTACCACTTCCAGCATCTTGGCAAAAGACAGCCACCGGGGAGCGGATGCCGCAGGTCTTGGCTGCGATTCGGTCGTCGCGCGCCAGCCGCTGACGTGCTGGTTATTGACGCTGCGGTCGTAATCACAGTCTGCCTGTCCGAGAGTGGTTGGAAGTCTTTAGGCCGAGAAGAGCTGGTCGCGCCTCATCTGATGTGGTCTGAGGCGTCGTCGGTGATGCATGAATTGCGCTGGCGCAAGGAAATCTCAGGTGAGCTAGCTGCAATCGGGCTCGACCGACTCGCATCAGCCGACGTCAGCCCGCGGCGCCCTAAGGGCCTCATCGAAGAGGCATGGCGCATTGCTGACAGACTGGGATGGGCAAAGACTTACGACGCTGAGTATCTCGCCCTAGCGCGATTGTTGAGATGCCGTCTGCTGACGACCGATGCGAAGCTGAAGGCTTCTGGGTCAGATGTCGTCGAAGTGATCGGGCCCGCAGACCTCTAGCTACGCTTACCCAGAAGGCGACCTGGCGCGGGTCGTGGACGCCGAGCTCGCTCTGGATGTAGAGCGGGAGGAAGGGTTGCGCCGAATAGACGCCGAACTGGGTCAGCGCGTTCACGATCCAGAGCCAGAGCAGGTTTCGGCGCCAGTCGAGTAGCGGCACGCCTGGCATTGGTTGGACGCCCGGCTCAGCGGCTGATCTGTCCTTCATCGACCCTGCTGTGCCCCCGTCCCGGCGGGCGCCTCATCTAGCGCCCGTACAGCGGGAACGAAGTCGCTGAAGGCGATCGTGATCTGCTCCGGGGTCCCTGCTGCCATCCGCTCAACGGCCGCCTGCACCTCGCTGCCCTCGAGGAAGGTCGGGTTGCGGTCGGGGGGCAATCCAACCGCGGGCGACGGTGGCATGGGCTGGCGACGGTTGATCCACCAATCGCGGATGGCACGAACGGCGTAACCGAATCGCGTTACTCTCACGAGCCCGACCGTGAGGACGACCGCTCCGACCGTGATGAACACGACTTGGAGCCCCAGTCGTCGGCGCGGGCAGCTGGACGTTCGGACTGACGACTTGTACCGGCACTCGAAGAATGCCAGCGGCAATGAGAAGTAGACCGACCACGACAAGCGCTAGGTTCGAAGAAAGCTCCGCGCCATTGCCGCTGGTGGGTCCGGCCATGCGGCGCATCATGAGGCAGGATTATCTACAAGTTCAACGCCCAGCCACTGGCGTCTTACGACCCGCACTGGCCGAGGATGCAAGCCGGCTGAACGCGCCTGGGCAATCTGCAGCGGGACGCCGATAGTCGTCTCTTATCGAAAGCAACCGGCCGTACTTATCGCCAAGGGGGTAGTTATCGCCATCAGCGCAGGCTCCCCACACGTATAAGAGGACGCGCGCGAGGCCAAGCTGCTTATAGCAGCCTATCGAAAGCACACGGGTATCGCCGCCACATATACCCACGTATGCGAACGCTCGGGTTTTCAAAGCCCGACACGAGACGGCCGTCGGAGACGCGCCGAACCTGGGCCGACCGCCCGGGCTGTTGGTTTAGCCGAACCATTTCGAATTTACAATTGGCTCCCCTTAGGGGACGCTCTTCGAACTCGCGCCAGCCGCTGTCACGCGGTTGACACCTGCCGCGCTCGTGACAGCCACCGGTGATATAGGACCGTGTACGCGTCGGATTGCACGCCGGGTTCAGCCGCCCGATCATTACCGGGCCTAAGCGCCGCAACGTCATCCAGAGACCAAGCCCCAACTGCCAACCCGGCCAGCAGCGCCGCGCCACGCGCGGCGCCATCCGGCGAGTCGACCGCGAGCAATCGCTTGCCCAAGACGTCTGCAAGCATCTGGCGCCAGTGCCGGTCCGCGGTTCCCCCACCCGCCAGGTGGAAGTCCGCCATCGATATCCCGGTCGCCTCGAGTGCTTCCATCGCCTCGCGCAATGAAAACGCAACTCCCTCGAGCGCAGCCTTGAGCAGATGTTCTCTTGTGTGATGCAGCCTGATACCTGACCAGCACGCTCGTGAGCTGCCGTCAAGGTGCGCAGTCCTCTCAGCCACGAGATAAGGAAAGAAGCTGACCCCATCCGACCCGGCCGGGGCCGCCGCGACGCTCCCATACAGCGTCTCCCACCCCACCCCCAAAACGTTGCTCACCCAATCCAGTGCCAGGCCTGCGTTGAGGATCGCGGCCATCGAGTACCACTTCCCCTTCTCGACGGTCCGAAAGACGTACGTGCGCTCTGTCGGGTCAGGCCGAAATTCGTTTCGTACGGTCGTCATCTGCGCGCCAGTCCCGATCGTCAGCGCGACAGGCCCGGGGCCAAGCATCCCGTGCCCGACCAGCGTCGCGGCCGTGTCCGCCGCTCCAGCGGCGACGGGTAGACCCGCCTTAATTCCAAGCTCGGCGGCGGCCTCCTGGGTCAGGCGACCCGCCACTTTCTGGCTGTCGATCAGTTCCGGAAGAAGGTCCTGGCGAATGTCCAGCTCGTGCAGCGCGTCGGCCGCCCACCCGTCCTCGACGAAGTCATATAGGAGTGTGGCGGATGCGTCGGTCGGCTCGCCGAGAGCCTCGCCTGTCAGCTGCAAGCGCAGCCAGTCTTTCGGCTGCAAGGCCCAGCGGCTGCTCTCCAACGCGCTCGGTTCGTGGGTCTTCAGCCACAACAGGGTTGGCCCAGCCATCCCCGTTGCGGGCGGATTGGCCAGCCGATGCAAGAGGGCGGAGTCAAGCCGGCGGTAGCGATCAACCTCGCCGGTGGACCGTGCGTCGGCCCAGAGGATGGCGGGCCGCACCGCGCTTCCGTCCTCGCCCGTGAGCACCACGCCGTGCATCTGACCGGCAATGCCGATGGCATCGATCGCACGAAGATGCGCCGCGGAAAGGTTTGCCACTGCCCTTCGGGTGGCCAGCCACCAGGCGGTGGGGTCTGTCTCCGCCCAGCCGACTCGCGGCGAGTCCATCCGGTAACCCGCCGAGGCCACCTGCTGCACGGATCCGTCCCCGGCCATGATCGCGACCTTCACCGAGGACGTGCCGAGGTCGATTCCCAAGAGCACCTTTCTACACCATGAGCGCGGCACGCCCTGGAGGCTCAGCTCCGGCTCGAGTGCACGTGAGCGAAGCGACCAGGCATGCGAACTCGAGCGCCGATTCCAGATCGCCGGCGCCGAGAGAGAGATCCGTTTTCAAGGCCTCCCGATCATGAAGCCACGCGAGCAGCGCCGCACCGAACGCGTCACCGGCGCCAATCGTATCGACCACCTCGACGCACGGTGCGGTAACCCGCTTTTTGATGCCGGGGCTCACACCAAACGCGCCTTGTGCGCCAAGAGTCACCACCACCAGGCTCGCGCCGAAGGCAAGCATCTGCTCGGCGGCCGCCTCGAGTTCAAGGCCGGGGAACAGCCACGCCACGTCGGCATCGCTGGCTTTCACGATTGTGCTTTGACCTATCAGCGTTTTGATCCGCGCACAGTAGGCGGCAGAGTCCGTGACCAGCGCTGGACGCACATTGGGATCGAGCATCACAAGCCGGTTCGCGCTTTCTCGTGAGACAAGGTCGAAGAGAGTTGATGCCATAGGTTCGAGCATCAGCCCGAGAGTGCCCACGTGCAGCGCGGTCACGCTTTCATCCAATCGAGAAGGCACCATCGCGGGCGTGAGATTGGGCGCGGACGTCAGCTCGACGTAGAACTGATAGTCGGCAAGCCCATCGCTGTCCACATCCGCGACCGCAAGCGTCGTGGGCTCGGCGCCGCGGCTGGTCAGCGACAGGTCGACCCCAGATTCAGCCAGCCGCCGGGCGAGCATCTGACCGAAAGGATCGGTCGAGATTCGACCCAAGAACGACGTCGGAACATCGAGACGGGCAAGAGCAAGGGCAGTGTTGAAAGGCCCACCGCCGGGCACTGGTCGAATGGTTCCGTCGCCGGCGCCGACGATGTCGATCAGCGCTTCGCCACAGACGACGATCATGGCCGAATCTCACCCGAGCCCCTGTTGATGAGGCGCGTCGGAATCACCTGATGAACGGATGGGGAGTGGTCGCCATCCATGCGGCGGAACAGCAGCTCGGCGGCCGCGCGGCCCATTGCGGCCGGGTCCTGCGCCATGACGGTGATGCCAGGCTCGAGCAAATCCGCAAGCGGGATGTCGTCGAAGCCGACCAGCGCCACCTTGTGGTGCAGACCCAGATGTCGGAGCGCGCGATAAGCGCCGGTCGTTAGCGGGCCCTGCCCGGCGAACAGTGCAGTCGGCGCCGGATTGTTCGACAGGATCTCGAGCGTCGCGGCTTTGGCTCGCTCGCTTCCACGCACATCGGTTCGGACCAGGCGGTCATCGACGGTAATCCCGTGGGCTGCGAGCTCCTCCCTGTATCCCTGATGGCGAAGCGCGGCAGTGGTGATGGTCTGCAGGTCGCCGAGATAGCCGACCCGCCTGTGGCCGTGCCCAAGCAGATGGCCGACGCCGCGGCGCGCACCATCCAGGTTGTCGGTGAGGACATCGTCAGCGTCGAAAAAGGCGGGTGGCCGGTCGACAAACACCATCGGCGTGCCTGACCTGCGCTCATTTAACAGGTAGCTCTGGTCGTGGCCGGCAGGCATGATCACGAGCCCATCCACCCTCCTGGCGGCCAGCGCGGCGATCAGCTCCCGTTCGCGAGCCTCGTCCTCTAACAGGCTGCCGGCGAGGACGAGGACGCCGCGGGTCAATGCGTACTCCTCGATCGCGCGGTGCATCAAGGCATCAAATGGGTCGGCGATGTACTCGAGTACGACCCCGATCGTGCCGCCTCGTCCGTCCGCGCGCCGAAGGCTGCTCGCCGTGAGGTTGTGCCGGTAGTTGAGCTGCTCGATGGCGGCGCCGACGCGGATGGCCAGGGGAGGCGAGACCCCTGGCTCTCCATTGATCACTCGCGAAACGGTCGTCACGCTGACCCGCGCCAGGGCTGCCACGTCGCGCATGGTCGGCCTCGGCCGCAAGCCCTCGCTCCTCTTGCCGCGGCTTGTAAACGTTCGCACTGTTGGCTAGATCCTAAGCGGTTTTGAATACATATTGCGCGTTGACAGTCGATATGCTAGCGTTGGAAACGTTACCAGAGCCGCTCGAGCTCAAGGTTGGGCCCAGCTTGCATACGGAGGTAGGACATGGGGTCGGAAGCTACGGGGAGTGCCGCAGGAGGGGGGCGCGCGCTCGGGACGCGTCGAGGCGGGTGGCGGTGGTCCGCGCTGGCGGCGGGCGCCGCGGCCATGCTGGCCGTGGTTGGCTGCGGCGGGAGCTCGGGAACGACCGCTTCTTCGACGCCGAAGCCGGTCATCATCGGGTTGATCACCAAGACCGACGCCAACCCTTTCTTCGTCAAGATGCGAGAGGGCGCCCAGAGTGAAGCCCGCGCGAAGGGCGCGGTGCTCGTGACCGGCGCCGGCAATGCAAGCGACGACGCTGCCGGCCAGATCACGGCGCTCGAGAACATGGTCAGCATCGGCGCGAAGGCGATCCTGATCACGCCGGTTTCGGCTGGAGTCACCGCAGCGATCAAGAAGGCCCGTTCAGAGGGAGTGCTCGTCATCGCCCTCGACAGCCCGACGGACCCCGTCGACGCGGCTGACGCTCTATTCGCTACGGACAACTCGGTCGCCGGCAAGCTGATCGGCCAGTATGCCAAGGCGGCGATGACTGGCAAGACGGTCAAGATCGCGATGCTGGACGAGGCGCCCGGCAGCACGGTCGGCAAGCTGCGCCACGATGGCTTCCTGGCGGG
>Ga0209590_10000800_pt1 | contig 11052 bp, 15 predicted proteins | sample CZO8metaG_FD_188353 | JGI IMG/M metagenome (GOLD analysis project Ga0209590, IMG submission 188353) | Vadose zone soil microbial communities from the Eel River Critical Zone Observatory, Northern California, USA - CZOApr15con1.8 metaG... | ecosystem: Environmental > Terrestrial > Soil > Vadose...
TCGCCGACCGCGTACGCATGCTGCGAGTCCACGGCAGCCGCGTGAAGTACGTCCACGAGGCGATCGGGCTGAACAGCCGACTGGACGGGCTCCAGGCGGCGGTGCTGCGCGTCAAGCTGAAATACCTGGAAGAGTGGACCAAGGGCCGGCAGCGAAACGCCGCGCGCTATGAGGCCTTATTCAAACAAGCGAGTCTGCTGGATCGCGTAACCTTGCCCACGGTCACCGCCGAGAACGGCCACGTCTACAACCAGTACGTCATCCGGGTCCAGCGGCGGGATCAGTTGCGGACCTTCCTGCAGGAGCAGGGAGTCGGCACCGAGATCTACTACCCGTTGCCGTTGCATCTCCAGGTCTGCTACAAGGACCTCGGCTATAGGCCTGGCTCGTTCCCGCACGCGGAGGGCGCGGCCCAGGAGACGCTGGCGCTGCCCATCTACGCCGAGCTCACCGAAGACCAGCAGGCCTACGTGGTGGGGAGCATCAAGAAATTCTACACGTCCCCCTGAGCGCTGCCACCCCGCGTAGAGCCAAGGGTTCGGTTTCCATTCGACCACCGCACCGGACACTCCCTGGGAATCTTGGCCAATGTTGATACCGAAAGAGATTATCCAGAACTGGCTGATGGGGTTCGGCTGGGTAGCGAGGCTCGCTCGGCGCTATCATTCCACCGGCATCAACGCCGATCAGGTCGAGGCATACAAGGTCTTCGAGTACTACTGCCGCTCCTCTCCAATCAAAGGCAAGGACATCCTGGAGATCGGGCCGGGACAGACGCTGGAGGTGCTGGAGTACGCCATGGCGGAAGGCGCCCGGAGTTGCATGGCGGTGGATGTCGCGGAATATATCTCCGAGGAGCGGGCTCGCCGGAGCGGGATTACGTACCGACTCTATGACGGGAAGGCCCTGCCGTTTGAGTCCGAGCAGTTCGACCTCATCTGGTCCTATACTGCCTTTGAGCACCTCCGGTTCCCGGAGACCACCGTCGTCGAGTGCTGCCGGGTGCTTCGCAAAGGTGGATTGCTCATCGCCAAGATTGACCTCGGCGACCATTCGTCGTACGGCTCAGGTGATCCAAGCCGACTGTTCGAGTGCCTTAAGTATCCGAGATGGCTGTGGGATTTAATGAAGTGGAACCGCAGCTCCTATGTGAATCGGTTGCGCAAGTCCGAGTGGCTGCAATTATTGCAGCAGAAAGGCTTTCGCATCCGGTCCTGCCAGACGTGGGAGAGCCAGGAGATCGAGGCCCTGCTTCCCCGGTTGCCATACCTGCATGCCTATTCCCGCGACGATGCCGTCACGTCCACCATTGGGGTCTGCGCGGAAAAGCCGGTCTAGCCCTGCTGGCACCGTTTTTCCGCTTTGCCATTTGACGAGGCACCGGCTCCATAGCAGGATATCACCAGGAAGATCGCCGGCCGCCTTCGCAATTCTCGCGCCTGCCGATCTGCCAGCGCACCCTCCTCGGCGGCCAAGTCCTCACGACCTGCTACTGATTATCGGTACACGTCCTGCTACTTCTTTCCACTAATTGGCTTGACATACGCTGCAACCAGCTCTTTGTTTACGGTCTGGACGGTGTACTCGATCGCCTCTTTGGTGTTCTGTTTGACCTTGGGGAACACCTCGGAGTCTAAGACTGCGTTCATTGAGGTGTGGATGGCGCTCCTTGCAGCGAAGTCTATTGCTTTCTTGGCCTCGTTGCCCACCATCGCCAGGAAAATCTTCATGGTGATCAAAAAGAACAGGGAAAAAACGAGCGCCCACGGAATTGCCCGCACAACCCCTTCAGTCAGAATTTGGCCATAGCTCTTATCTGTCATTTTCCACCCTCCTTGTGATGATGGTTAAGGCCTCTGGTCTGCGCAAAAGCATGTCTTGAGATTTTTGAAGTGACCTGGCAATGCTGGGGGGGAACATTACACCTACAGGAAGGGATTGTCTAGTTCTGCTCCACTTGACGAGCTAGCTGGACGGGTGCAAGATATTTCTCAAGGAGATCGACTATGAAGGGCTTGGTGGTCAGCCTCGTTCTTGGCCTGGGGTTACTGGCTTCGGGGTGTGGCGTCTTTGACGTCTACAGAGACCAGCAGATGCCCGCTCCCAGGTCGTCTGAAACACACGGCCAGCAGGCTGCGCCGCAGATCCCTTCAGAGGCACTCCCGCTTCCACCGGTCACGGTGCCGGGCGTTGAGCAACTGCCGCCGTACTGGTACTGGGCTGACCAACAGCAGCAAGAGTTCGACCGGTACTTGCAACAGCAGTGGATGTACTACTACCAGAACCGGCAGCCGCCTCCGCAGTTCCCCCGCCAGCCCATCTGCACCAGCACCCTCCTCGGCGGCCAGGTCATCACCACCTGCCGCTGACCTGAGCGGACCCTATCCCGCACGGAAAACGGTGCCTGAGCCCGTTTTCTTTCACACTTACATCTGTTCCCGTGATGCCTCTACAAGGTAATTCCAAACGGCATCTGCCTCCTCTCCACGCAATTGAACCGGCTTATCTAATCCCACAAAGAAGAGATGAAGTTCTTTTTTCCCCGCTATACGGAAACAACGGGTAAAATTATCGAAGTTGATGACCGCCCCACTTTCCTGATCACCTAACACAAGTAGATTCATTTGATCACCTCTCCATGTTGACGTGCCTGTTCGGAAGAATTGCTTTTTGAAACCAGGTAAGGATACGCCGGAGGGGAGGAAAAATCGACCGTCTTACTTCTTCCAGACCGCCAGGATGGCGCCCGTAAGCGTGGCGCCGACGAGTTCTTTGCCCGCTTCCACGCCGATCGCCAGCCACGACAGACCCACACAAACCCCAACACCTGCAGCACCACCATCGTCCAGATCGCCTTTGAACCGAGGCATGTCTTAGGCTCTTACCTCAAGTAAAGTAGCCTGGCCGGTTTTCTGTTACCCTTCCATCGCCAGCTGCCGCTGATCTTTCTTCCCGTTATGGCCGCTTTGAATTATTGAACTCGGCGAGCCGGCCAGCGATGAAGGTCAGGTCGGCGGTCCAGCCCTCGGGCATGGCGTAGGTCCAGAGGACCGGGCAGACCACCGTGGTCGTGCTGCCGTCAGGTCCTTTATTGGTCTCGACGTTACAGGTAAGCGTCGTGCGCGCGATGGGGTTGCCGAGCTTGCTGAGCACCTGGCCCTCAGTCATGCCGCGGTTCAACATCCGGAACTGCTCGAAGGTGATCTGGCCGGGCTCAGGCGTATCCGCGTATTGCGCTGTCACCAGCTCCGGCCGCAGCACTCCGATCGCTAACAGGACCAGACTCGCCGCTATCATCCGTCGCACAGGGGCCTCCTTATTGAGCAGCAATAGTATAAGGAAGGTCGAACTGAATTTCCAGCACCACCATCGCCCAGATCGCCTTATGATTGAATCGAGGCATGTCCGAGGCTCCGAACCGATCTACCTTATTCGGGATCTCCTAGGGCCTCTCGGGCAAAAGAACAATGCAGTTCGGGTTGAGACCCTGGTTTTTCAACGTGTCTACGCGTGCGATTGGCTCTCCTTTGGCCACGTCGATCACGGTGATAGAACCATCGCTCATCTCCGGAAGATTGAGGAAACTATTTTGGACGAAGAGGTAGCGCTCATCCGGGGAGAGGACCAAATGGTGAGCGCCGGGGGCTGCCGGGATCGCCTTGAGGAACTTGGGGTGCTGGGGATCACTATTATCATACACGTTCACATGGCCTGGCTTGGCGGTGGTGACAAACAGGCGATCCCCTTTGCGGTTATAGAGCATCTCTAAGGGAACACCGTGCCCTCGAGCACCGTACTCATCTACTTGATGAAAGCTAAAGTCTTTGGACTTCGGGTTCCAGACGGCAGCCCAGAGCGTCCCCTCGAACATCACCGTGATGTGGGCAACCGGGGGATCCGCGGCATGGAAGAACATGACTTCAACCGGCGCGGCCTTCGAAGGGGAGGGCTTCTTCGAAACCTTGTGAGTGGACAACACTTTTCCAGTGCTGGCTTCGAGAACCGTCACCGTTTCTCCCGGGTCACCCAAATCCGATGGCCTCACCGTGCTGGTGATCATGGCGCGGTCGATGCCGTTGTGGACGCTGATTCCGTGTGGGTAACTGATAAAAGGAGGTCCCGGCGGGGGCGCGCTAATGGTCTTGAGCGGTTTGTCATTCGTCGCGTCCCCGATTATGACGGTGCTCGAACCCATACAGGTGAGGTACCAGGTGCGATTGTCTTGAGAGAAGACAATGTCCTCTAACACCTGGCAGTCTCGGATCTCCACGGCCTTCATCCGGTAGGGGAAGCGTGTGAGATCGAGAACATGGAGGATGCTTTTACCCAGAGCGGTGACATAGGCTTTGCTCTGATCGCGATTATAAAAAATGTGATGAGCAACCAGATCGGGCGGCAGAGGGATGTCCATGAGCATCTTCCCAAACGTCGGGGACTTCGGGTCCACATCAATGATCGCTAGCCCTTCTTTTCGGATTAACTGCTCAGGTTTGGTCTCATAATTCAGCATGGCGAGAATCTCAGCGTGGGCAGGAGGGGAAAAGCAGGCAAGGATCATTACTGCAAGTAATAGGGACGAGTATGTCCGTTTCATGGCACGTCTCCTTAAATTTGCCTGTTCGGAAGAATTACTTTTTGAAACCACATGAGGATACGCCGGATGGAAGGGAAAATCGACTTTCAGAGACTGGGGGTTTCAAACAGCTTTGCGGGTGGCGGCGAGCGGGACCCTGGCGGAGCGGAAGGCGGCACACCGGAGTCATCGGGGCCGCGACCGGGAAGCCGCGCGAGCACGTCAGGGTGGCTCGGCGACAGGACCCGCTCTTAGGTTCGTTCTTTGAGCCGTGTGGCGATCAAACGTAGCGCGCCTTCGGTGCGCTTGGTCATCGCCCTGTCCTTCCCGCGCAGCCCGATGAAGGCTTTCAGGTCCTCCAGCGTGTCGAGGTCGCGGCACTCCGGCAACAACCCCAGCGACAGGCCCGCATCTTCAATTTTCTTCTTGGTGTCCGCGAACACTGACGCCGTGCTCCAAGCGATCCCCTCGAACAATGCCGGCATCATCTTGCGCAGGCCGATCAGATAGTACCCACCATCCGCCGTCGGCCCCAGCACTACATCGTGGCGCTTGATGAGCGTGAGCGCCTCCACCAGATAGGCGCGCGGCAGCGTGGGGAGATCCGTCCCGGTCAGCAGCACGTCCTGTGCCCCTTGCTCGAACGCGTCCTGCATGGCCCACTTCATGCGCGCGCCCAGGTCCGGCCCGCGCTGCGGCAGCAGCTTCGCCCCGTAGCGGCCCTCCAGCACCTTGAAGAACGGATGCGCGAGGTCCGGCGCGCCCGCGACATAGAGTGAGGCGCCGGGCAAGCCCTTCGCCCGCTCAACCGCGTCCAGTACCAGCGTCCCGTGCAGCGAGGCTGCTTCATCCGGATCGAGAGGCGGGCAGAGCCGCGTCTTCACCTCGCCGGGGATCGGTGCCTTGGCGAAGACGATGAGCGCTGTGCTCACTGCGCGTCTCCGTAAAGGCGCTTTAACCGGTCCGGGCGCACGCCCACGAAGAAGAGCAGCCGGAGCCACCACATCAATAAGATAGTCCTGGCCACTCCGTGCTGCTCCCACCGCCTGCCCGAAGTCACCACGCAACTGCGCAACGCGGCCACGCGCCCGGCCCGCTTGAGGCGCCGGCTGAAGGCGATGTCTTCCATGAGGGGGATGTCGGGAAAGCCGCCGAGCGTTTCGAAGACTTTCCGACGCACGAAGATCGCCTGGTCGCCGGTCGCGATGCCGGTGAGCCGCGCGCGCCAGCTCATCATCCGGCCCACAAGCCACAGCAAGCCGCGATCGGGCGCGATACGGGCGGCAAAGTGCCCGCCCACGACCCGCGGATTGGCCAGCGCGGCGGTGATGTCGTCGGCGGCCGTCGACGGCAGCAGCGTGTCGGCATGGAGGAACAGGAGCGCGTCCCCGCTGGCGGCGGCGGCGCCGACGTTCATCTGCCGGGCGCGGCCCGTCGGTGCCGTCAGGACTTTGGCGACGGGCGCGGCCTGCGCGACCGTTCCGTCGTAACTCCCTCCGTCCCCGACCAGGATTTCGCCAAAGGCCGGATGGTGGAGCCTGGCGAGCGCCGCACGGATGTTCTGCGCTTCGTTGAGGGTGGGAATGACGACCGAGATGGTCATTCCTGCGGCGGTGCGGTCGGAGGCTGGGGGGGCGAGGGAGGAAGATTGATGCGCCGGACCGGCTTCTTGGCGAAGAGGATGAAGTAGGCCACGACGACGATGGTGCCATACACCACGACGGCTTTCTCCCAGCGGGTGGCCGAGCCGAGGGATTGGATGTGGTAGTGCAGGGCCAGGCCCGCGATGGTGGCGGCGAGCATCAAGGGGTACTTGTACCAGGCTGTGACCGTGCCGTTGACGAAGATCACGACGCCGGCGAAGTAGATCAGGAAGGGCACGGACGTGGCCTCTGAGCCGCTGCTGACGGCCAGCAGGAGCTGGAGCCAGCCGAGCACCAGCATGACGAAGCCGACGAACTTCTGCATGGCCGTGACGTGGCGCTCGCCCTCGGCTTCCTCTTCGTGTTCGTCCCAGTGGTCCTCTGGTTTGGGTTTCTGTTCCATCTCCGTCCTAGCCGCGATGCGGCTTGAACTGCTTGCTCAGCGTCAGCCCCTGGAACTGGTACGACGAGCCGGCGACTTGTCCGTAAACTTTCTCTGGGATTTCGTGCATACGTTCAAATAGGACCTTAAAGAGAGTCTGTCCATGGTGAATCATGAATGGTACATCGTGTGGGCGCACCTCTAGCACAATTTTCGTACCGAGTATTTCACCTGCTCCGTAGCCAAAACCAGGATCAAAAAACCCTGCGTAGTGCGTTCGAAGCTCACCACAACCTGCCTCGTAAGCTACCATTTCAGCTGCGTAATCTGGGGGAACTCGAATGCGATCTTTAGAGCCTAAAATATAAAACTCTTCTGGCTCCAGCTTCAGTGTGTCATCGCGATGTCGGTAAAGCGGCTCCCAAAAATCCATGCAATCGTAATAATCGATTTGTTCTAGGTCCAATACTTCGCTGATTTTCTTTGCTCGGTAACCTACTATTCCAGTATCCCCGCCTTGCAAATCTATACGGAGAAATAAGCCATTGTTCAGACGCAGGTCTTCGCGCAAAACTGCAGTCTCTTTCTCGTGATAGAGCAACGGCAATCTAGTATGCAGAGCCAGCAACTCACTGTCATCTACTGATGGCTCTCCGCTAAAGAGTCTCAGCTGGTTTAGGCTCGTTCCAGTCTTAACTTTTACCGAGAAGGATAAGGGAGCAACTTCTAGATATAGTGGCCCGCAATAACCTGACTGAATTTCATCAAATATTGCGTTCGAATCAGTGATTAAGCGTGTAAGTATGTCTAGTCTTCCTGTGGTGCTCTTCGGATTGCATTTCCCTGATATGGATTTGAATTTGCGGCCTTTTAATTTGAGTTCTTCTAAAAGCGGGATAAGATAAACACGACCCTTCTCGAGTACTCCGCCGTCTTCCAGGTTAACTTCATATTGGACAAGGTTCTCTTCGTAAAACTTTCTCCTTCTAAGGCGAGAGTCAACTGTCTGGGAAGGTTCTGGCAGGAAACTGCTAAGTAATCTGTATGCTGTAGTTCCTAGGCGAAGATCGAGACTGGCTGGCTGGTATTGGTGTTCCTCTATCGGTTTCTTTGCTGAGATTGCCTCCTCATTAACCAGCTTGCGAAGCTGTTGAGAAGCCAATACGCCTTGGCGAGGGCCAGCTTCCCGTCTGGGAAACAGATCGGGCATCGCGTGTTATCCGAGCATGGAGTCGGCCATGCGACAACCGGTTGACGGAGCCGTGGCGGTGGAGGGCGCCGCCGCCATCGGCAACTCGCGCCGCTTGCCGTTGCCGCCCGGCTGGGGCGGCTGCGGGTAGATGTAGGTCTTCCCCTCGTAGTTGGTGAGGGTGGCCTGCTCCGGTGTGAGGCTCACGAGATAATCGGACGGCAGCAGAGGAATCTTCCCGCCGCCGCCCGGCGCGTCAATGACGAAGTGCGGCACGCCCATGCCGCTCGTGTGGCCCTGCAGCGCCTTGATGATCTCCAGGCCGGTCTCCACCGTGGTGCGGTGATGATTGGTCCCGCGGGTCAGGTCGGCCTGGTAGAGGTAGTAGGGCTTGACCCGAGCCAACAGCAGTTGGTGCACGAGGCGCATCATGATGGTGGGATCGTCGTTGACGCCCTTGAGCAGCACCGTTTGCGCTCCCAGCGGCACGCCCGCGTCCGCGAGCCGGCCGCACGCCGCCTTGACTTCCGGCGTCAGCTCGTCCGGGTGGTTGAAGTGGAGGTTCATGTAGAGCGGGTGGTACCGCTTGATCATCTCGCAGAGCGCCGGCGTGATCCGCTCGGGCAGGCTGCCCGGCACGCGCGTGCCGATCCGGATGATCTCGAGGTGCGGCACGGTCCTGAGCGCCTTGAGGATGCGTTCCAGGAGATGGTCCGGCAGGAGCAGCGGGTCGCCGCCGGAAAGGATGATGTCCCGCACTTCCGTGTGCGCCCGGAGGTACTCGATCACACGCTCCAGCTCGCCCTGCTTGAGGAATCCGGGCTTCCCCACCAGCCGCTTGCGCGTGCAGAAGCGGCAGTAGATCGGGCACTGGTTGGTGACCATGAACAGGACGCGGTCGGGATAGCGGTGCACGAGGTGGGGCACAGGGCTGTCCAGTTCCTCGTGTAGCGGATCGTCCGCCGGGCTGTCGTCGGTCAGCTCTTCCGGCTCGGGGACCACCTGGCGCCAGAACGCGTCGCCCCGCTCCTTGATGAGCTGCATCCACATGGGCGTGATGCGCATCGGGTACTCCGCCACCACGTCGGCGATGGCGTCCGGGTCCACGTCCAGATGCTTGGCCAGCTCCTCGGGTTTGGTGATGCTCTTCGCCAAGGCCTGTCGCCAGGTTTCCATAAGGGGCCTACCTCTCATGTCGTTTTATGATCGGGCGGCCTGCCGCCCGTACGTGGTCTCCAAGTAGGACAGGATGTCGCGCGTCTCGCTCAGCACCTTGTCGCCGTCCTTGAGCACCGGCACGTAGTACTGGCCCGACACCTCGAAGACCTGTTTCCGGAACGGGTGTAGGTCGGGCACGATGACGCTCTCATACGGGACGCCCAGTTCCTCCAGCTTCTCGCGGACGATCAGGCATTCGGGGCACCAGTTCACGTGATAGAACGTCACTGCCATCGGTCAGCCTTGCGTGGCAGGAGCGGCGAGGGCGCAGGGCGCCATGACCGCGTCGATCATGCCGTGGATCAGCTTCTTGTCCAAGGGGCAGACCGTCGCCAGGATGCCGCCGAGTTCCATGTTGTCGCCGGCAATGAAGTAGTAAGGCGAGAGACGGACCCGTCCGGGCATGGGCACGATCTCATCCTTGACGGGGTTGTGATAGCTCACGGCGACGCGCCGCCCCTTGCGGAATTCCTGGAGGATGTGCGGCATCCGAGGGAAGGACGCCAGGGCTGCCTCCAACGCGGCGGCCCATTCGGTCTGCGGCAGGTCGTGGCCCACGGACACGCCGCGCGAGCCCCACGCCAGTTCGGAGAAGCCCGAGGGCTTGATGACGAAGCGGCGGCCCTTCTGCCCGAGACTGGCTAAGACCTTCCAGTCAGAGACGCTGCGTCCGTCCACCGTCAGGCCGGGAATGACGGCATGCGGCGGGACCGGCCGCGGGTCGAGGATCCAGGTTTTCGGCACCAAACGGCGTAGCAGCTCGAAGGTGTCCGTGCCAAGTTCGTGAGTCCAGAAGGGCTCGAGCGCGGGGTGATGCACCAATGCGAAGGCCATCTTCTCTTCGAGCCATGGCTTCATGGGAGGCGTCAGCGCGACGCGGCCCTTCTTGACGGCGTACATGATCAACTCGCTCTTCGGAATGTTTTCCAGGTCGAAGAGCTCGAAGAACCGGTACAGTGCGGTGATGGGGGTGGACCCCGCGAGGAACAATCCCTCTTCGGTGAAGATCACGTCATCGGGCGACACGGTCTGGGCCGGCAGGCCGGCCTCCCGTAACCGGGCCGCGAGCCACAGCATCTCAGGACGGTAGTCCTTGGACTCTTCCGACACGACGATCGCAAGGTGAAGTGGCTTGGATTCATCGTGAGGCAAACTGCGGATCATCCGGGCGAAGCCACTCACCATGCCGTCGCGCCCGCCGATGATCGGCCAGCCGAGGTCGGCGTAGGCCTGGCCCATGCACCCGGTGAGCCCGATGCCGCCGGGGACGGAGTCCAGCTCGCTGATCATGAACCCGTCTTCCGTGAGGATCAGGTCCGGGCGGATGACGCCCGGCAGCGCAGTGTGGAACCGGTTCATGCGCGCGTAGGCGATCAGGTCGGACGGCTTGCCCTGATCGAGATAGTCGGCCACCCACGTGGGCTGCGCGCCGCGGACGCTCTCGTAGTAGAGCCGGTTCAGGGTTTGCGTAAATCGAAGGAGGTGCTGCCCCAGCGACTGAATGGCGGACAGGTCGGCTGACGTGAGGAGAAACGGCGTCGGGGAGATGTGCCATGTGGCGCCGTCGTGCAGGCCTGCCTCCATGAGACGAGTCCGCACGCTGCGACTGTGCTCGCGGGAGGTTGCAGGGAGCAGCTCGGTCGGCGGGGAACTAGGCAGTGTGGTTGCGCGCTCCATCACTCCGACGACGGGTGGTTAGACCGCCACGACTCGTGTGATTTCAGGGACACTGGCTTTCAGCCGGCGCTCGATGCCCATGGTCACGGTCATGCTGGAAGACGGGCATCCCGTGCACGTGCCCTTGAGAAGGACCTTGGCGGTGCCGTCAGACGAGATCTCGAGCAGTTCGCAGTCGCCGCCGTCCATCTGCAGCGCGGGACGGATCCCGTTGAGGGCGTCCTGGACCCGGCGTATCAGCGACGCTCCGGGGTTCTGTGTTGCGTCCACTCCCATCTTCCTTGAAAGGAATGTACTCATCCTACCATGCCGGGGTATGGGGAACAAGGGGCGCAGGCCCTGCTGGTGAGGTCAGCCACCATGTTGTACA
>Ga0209590_10000801_pt1 | contig 11051 bp, 12 predicted proteins | sample CZO8metaG_FD_188353 | JGI IMG/M metagenome (GOLD analysis project Ga0209590, IMG submission 188353) | Vadose zone soil microbial communities from the Eel River Critical Zone Observatory, Northern California, USA - CZOApr15con1.8 metaG... | ecosystem: Environmental > Terrestrial > Soil > Vadose...
GCGTCCGGGTCGACGACGTTCGTCCTCGGAGCGGAACGCGAAAGGCTCCCCGACGACGTCCTCGCGACCTGCGAGGAGCGCGTGACGATCCCGCTCGCGGCCGGCGCCGAATCTTTGAACGTCGCCGCGGCCGGCGCGATCGCGCTCTACGAGCTCAGACGGCGCGGCGGGTGATCCAGACCGTGTCCTCGTCGCCCTTGTACGGGCTGCGGTCGAACCAGCCGTAGCACGCTTCCACGTCGAAGCCGGCTCGCTCTAGCAGTGTGCGCCATTCGTCGGGCGAAAGCCAGGCGAGGGCCATCGTCGTTTCGCCGCTGTCGCCGCGGACCGTGAGCGTGAGCGTCCGCTCCTGTTCGTTCCAGGATGCTCGCTCGAAGATGCCGGGCTCGCGCTCGAGCCAGCGCTCGTGGGTGTCGGCGATGTCCTTTGCGGCGGGCGCAAAGACGTCGAACACGAAGCCTCCGCCCGGCAGCAGGATGCGTCGCACGCTGTCGAGCACGCTGCGGCGGTCCTCGTCGGTATGCATGTGGAGCAGCGAGCGGAATGGACAGATCACGAGTGGCACACGCTCGCTCACCGGTGGGTCCCGTAGATCGCCGACCCGCAGGTCGAGCTCTACGCCGGCGAGCGCCGCTCGGCGGGCGCACACGTCCAGCATGCCGCGAGAAGAGTCGACCCCGATCACCCTGATCCCGTCGGCTCCGAGCGGCACGGCGATTCGCCCCGTGCCAACTCCGAGCTCGACGACCGGCCCGCCCGAGCGACGCGCCTCCTCGAGGTAGAAGCCGACATCCTCCACGACGCTGGCGCTCCAGGGGTCGTACAGCTCGGCTATCGCGTCGTAACTGCTCAAAGGCTAGATTCGCCCTGTGGACTGGGAGGAGTACGCAAACACGGCTCTGAAGAGTTTTGCGGAAGCGACCACGGCCGGCGAGCTGGCCGAGGCCCAAACCGCCTGGCTGGGACGCAAGAGCGAGCTCAAAGTCGGGCTACGCAACGTCCGCGATCGGGAGACCGGCATGGCGCTGAACGCCGTGCGAGAGCGCCTCGAGGAAGCGTTCGCAGCCCGTGAGGCCGAGCTCGAGCGCGGCGCTCTGGCCCAGCTCGACCAGCAGCTCGACGTCACCTTGCCCGGTACACCGCTGCGGCGCGGACGCCTGCATCCGCTGACGCAGATCAGGCGTGAAGTCGAGGACATCTTCCTCGGGCTGGGTTATGAGATCGTCGACACCCGCGAGGTCGAGACGGTCTGGCACAACTTCGACGCGCTCAGCCAGCCACTCACGCATCCCTCGCGCTCCCATCGCGACACGTTCTACGTCGACGACGACACACTGCTGCGCACACACACCTCGACCGGGCAGATCCGCGTGATGGAGGAGCGTCAGCCGCCCATCTACATCGCCACGTTGGGGCGAACGTACCGACGAGACACCCCGAGCCCTCGCTCGACGCCGAACTTCCACCAGGTCGAAGCGCTTGCAGTCGACCGGGGGATCACGCTCGCGGACCTGAAAGGGACGCTGATGCACTTCTTCCGCGCGATGTTCGGCGAGGACCGCGACGTTCGGATGCGAACGAGCTTCTTCCCGTTCACGGAGCCGTCGGTGGAATTCGACGTCACGTGCTTCCTGTGCGCAGGCGAGGGGTGCGCGTTCTGCAAGTACACGGGCTGGTTCGAGATGGGCGGTGCTGGCGCCGTCGACCCGGCCGTGTTCGAGAAGATGGGCTACGACCCCGAGGAGTGGTCCGGTTTCGCGTGGGGCTTAGGCCTCGATCGCATCGCGGCGCAGCGCCACGGCATTCCTGACATCCGCATGTTCTGGGAAAACGATCTGCGAGTTCTGAGGCAGTTTTAGTGGCCCTCCCGGCGACAGTCGGCGGCGTCCAGCCCGCGATCACGCTGCGCCACGCCGCGTCCTCAGTCGCACTCGGGCAAACCAGCCCGAGCGCTCCCTGCGTCCTTGCGTGGCTTGGTGCTCGCGACCCGGGCATCCACCACTGCCGCCGGAAGGGCCACTCATGAAGGTGCCGATTAGTTGGCTACGGGAGTACGTCCCGATCGAGATGCCGATCACGGAGCTCGCGGACCGTCTCGTCATCTCGACGTGCGAGTTCGACGGGATCGAGACGGTCGGTGTCGCAGACGTCGACGGCAACCTCGGGCTCTTCCGTGTCGGCCGCGTGCTCGATGCCGTGAAGCACCCGAACGCGGACCGGCTGCAGCTCTGCCAGGTGGACGTGGGCGAGGGCGATCCGCGCCAGATCGTCTGCGGAGCGTGGAACTTCGGAGCGGGCGCAACGGTCGGCGTCGCACTGCCCGGCGCAGTGCTGCCGAACGGCTTGCAGCTAGAGCGGCGCAAAGTCCGCGGCGAGCTCAGCGACGGGATGATCCTCGCGGAGGACGAGGTTGAGCTCGGCACGGATCACAGCGGGATCATGCTTCTGCCGAACGGGATCGAGCCGGGAACGCCGCTCGCGGACGTGCTGCCGCTCACGGACACGGTGCTCGAGCTGGAGACGAGCCACAACCGGCCGGATCTGCTTGCCGTGTACGGGATCGCCCGCGAGGTGGCTGCGCTCTACGACCTGCAGCTTGCACCGCCTCCAGGCGCCGATCCCCACCGGGAAGCCGAGGAGCCCCTCGAGGTCACGATCGAGGACTTCGAAGCGTGTCCGCGGTACATCGGCCGGCTCTTCCGTGGCGTGACGATCGGTCCGTCGCCGGTCTGGCTGAGGGCCCGGCTGCTCGCCGCTGGAATGCGACCGATCTCGAACGTGGTCGACATCACGAACTACGTCATGCTTGCGCTGGGCAACCCGCTGCACGCGTTCGACTATGCGAAGCTCGCGGGCGGCAGGATCGTCGTGAGACGCGCCAAAGCCGGCGAGAAGCTGCGCACGCTCGACGGTGTCGAACGAGAGCTCGAGCCGTATGACCTGATGATCGCCGACGCCGAACGCTCGGTTGCGCTCGCCGGGATCATGGGCGGCGAGGACTCCGAGATCGCCGCGGACACGACGGAGATCTTGCTCGAGGCTGCGAACTTCGAGCCGTACACGATCTTCCGCACGTCGGAGCGTCTGCGGCTCCGCACCGAGGGCTCGAACCGCTGGGAGAAGGGCGTCGATCCCTATCTCGCCGAGCAGTCGGCCAAGCTCGCCACGCAGCTCATCGTCGAGCTGACGGGTGCGAGCTGGGTCGGCCACGCCGACGTCCACGACGGTCTGCCGGAGCCCCCGGTGGTCCGCTTCCGGCCGAAGCGAACCGATGCCGTGCTCGGCATCGAGACCGCTCCGAACGAGCAGCACGCGATCTTGCGGCGGCTGGGGTTCGACGTCAGCGGCGAGAAGGTGTCGGTTCCCACTTGGCGTGCTCGTGACGTCACTCGCGAGATCGACGTCGTCGAAGAGGTCGCCCGTTTCCGCCTCGCAGACGTGCCTGCCCGACTGCCGACGCGTCAGGCGATGTTCGGCCGCCTGTCCAAGCACCAGCGGATCCGGCGCCGGATCGAGGACGTCCTCGTCGGGTTCGGATACTCGGAGGCCTACACCTGGAGTCTGCTGCCGGAGGGGTCGGCGACGGGCGCCGTCCGCCTGCAGGAGCCTCTCTCGAGCGAGCAGGCCGTTCTGCGAACGTCGCTCGTCGAAGGCCTGCTCGCGTCGGCACGACGCAACGTCGATGCCGGCAACGACGACATCGCGCTCTTCGAACAGGCACACGTCTACCTCCCGACCGGGGAACAGCTGCCCGAGGAGCGCTGGCGCGTCGGGGGGATCGCTCAAGGCGGGTTCGCGTTCGCCAAGGGCACGGTCGAGGGCCTCTATGCGGCCCTCGGCGTCGAACCGAGCTTTCAGCCGGCGGACGACCTGCCCGCACCCGGCCGTGGCGCCCGCACCGACGAGGGCTGGGTCGCCTCACTGCGGGAGGCCGACCTACCGGGCGAATGGGGTGCGTTCGAGCTCGACGTCGATGCCCTCGTCGACCGCGTCCGCGACCTGATCGTCTACGAGGACGTCATCACGTATCCGCCGGTGCGCCAGGATCTCGCCTTCGTCGTTCCGGACGACGTGACCGCAGGGGAGCTCGTCGCCTCTGCTCACGAGGCGGCCGGGCCCCAGCTCCGTGAGATGCGTGCCTTCGACGTCTATCGCGGTGGCCAGGTGGAGCCGGGAAAGAAGTCGATCGCCTTCTCGGTCACATTCCAGTCACCCGAGCGGACACTCACCGACGAGGACGCCGCCCAGCTCCGCAACCGCATCGTTGCGGCCCTGGAGCAGGCGTTCGGCGCCCAACTCCGGGCGTAGATCCAGGGAAATAGTCCTTGTAACCCGTATCCATATTGGTTGGTCGCTCGTTTCTTGTGACGTAACTCTCTTAATCATGTTGTTCGAGAAGGAGGAGAGAACGAGATGACCAAGCGTATTGCGGGCCTGACGAGTGTGGTCCTGCTCGTCCTGGGCGTCGTCGCGTTCACGGGCTCGGCTCTCGCGGGCAATGGCAACGGGACCGGCAAGGGCAGTGCCAAGGCCGACACCCAAACCGCTTCCGCGAACGAGTCCGCTTTCCAGGCCGCGGCCGGGAACTCGGCGGCTGCACCGGGGCAGCTCAAGCAGGACTCCGTCTCGACGCAGGCCGCGGGCGGCGGCAGCGCCGACCAGAACGCGGGTGCCGAGGCGGGCGCGAAGCCAACGAGCGCGACAGCGAAGGGCAACAAGCCCACGTCGTGCACGACGGGCGGCGGCACCGGCTCGAGCGCAACCTGCACATCGAGCGGATCCACTGCCGCTACGGCTCAGACTGCGGCCAAGGCCGACTCGTCCAAGCGGTACGGCAACAGCGAGACCGCAGCGCAGATCGCGAACTCGCGTGGCGCGCCTGCGGGCACCGAGGTCTTCGGCCCGGGCAACAGCCAGCCACACAAGGTCCTCGACTGCAAGAGGAACCACTGGGTCGACGTCCATGCGGTGAAGAGCTACTCGACGTCATGCTCGCAGGGCGGGACGACGGGTGGCACGACCGGCGCCAGCGTGTCCGGCGGCACGAACAGCCCGTCCGTTACCAACACGGCGTCGTCCAGCGCGAGCGGCCCGAGCGCGCAGGGCGGCTCGCCGAAGGCGGGCGGCGTCGCCGGGGTCGCAGCCACCGGCGGTAACTCTGGACCTGCCGGCGGTGTCCTCGGCGCAATCGCGTCCGTCGGTTCGGGCGTGCTGCCCTTCACGGGCTTCCCGCTCTGGCTGGTCGTGCTCCCGGCCATCGGGATGATCGTCCTCGGCCTCACGCTTCGACGCGGCGGCCGCGCAGCGGTCTAGCCCCGGACAGCCAACTCAACGGGAAAGGGCGGTCACATTGCCGCCCTTTCTGCTTTGCAAATGAGTGGACAAGCCGCCTCCCGTTCCTAAGGTGAGATCGGGGAGAGGAATCAATATGAGGGGGAGAAATGAAACTGCGGCTTGGGGGCACTCTCGTGCTCGTTCTTGCCATCGCTGCCTTGGGGTCCGCTTCGGCGTACGCCGGTAACGGGCAGGGCAACGGCAACGGGAAGGACGACTCTGTGGCGGCTCCGGCGGGCGCCGCGGGTGCGGAGGATCACGGCAACTCGGCGAATGCGCCGGGGCAGGTGAAGAAAGACGAGGCTGCGGCACCTGCGGCCTCCGCCGCCGCCCAGAATGACGCCGGCGCCGCTCAGGCGGGCGTGAAGCCGTCGAACGACACGGCGCATGACACGCACGCGGCGGCCTCGTCCGACAAGACGAAGCTGTACGGCAACGGCAAGACCGCCGGGCAGATCGCGATCCAGAACGGTGCGGCGCCGAGCACAGCCCTCCACGGGCCGGGCAACAGCCAGCCACACAAGACCGCGCCTTGCTCGGGCGGACACGAGGTGGACGTGCACGCTCTCAAGGGGAAGCGGGGAAAGGCTTGCGGTGGACAGCCTCCGTCGCCGCACCCGACGCCGGATCCCGGCAAGCCCGGCGACCCGGTGCAAGACCCGGGCGGCAACACGCCCGTGGTGAATCCGAGCTCGCCTGCTCAGAGCACGCCTGCGAAGCCCAAACCGGTCGTGAGCCCGCAACAGGGAAGTGTCGAGAGGGCAGCCGGGGTGCTCAGCGAGACCGGGGCGATCGGCGCCGGAACGCTTCCCTTCACGGGCTTCCCGATCTGGGTCGTCGTGTTGCTTGCGCTCGCGCTGATCGTGCTCGGCCTGATGCTCAGGCGAAGGAGTCGCGTTTCATCGTCGTAAATCCGAAAGGCGCGCGGCGCTGTACAGACCGGGCATGACCACGCGAATCGTGCTCGCCGCTCTGCTCGCCGCGCGGAATGTGACGCTACAGCCGGGGATCTACTCGTTCCGCTCGGACAAGCACAAGAGCATGCGCGGCTCGCTCGTCGTCACGCTCCCCGTCGAGAAACCTTCACGAGCCCGGCACGTTCGCCTCCGGCGGCGCGAATGTCGGCCTGCCGGTCGAGCTCCGCGTTCAACTCCGCACCGAAGAGGAGCGCGAACGCCGAGTAGTTGAGCCACAGCAGGAGGATGACACCGCTCGCGATCGTCCCGTACGTCTTGGAGTAGTTCCCGGCGAAGGTGACGTAGAGCGCGAAGAGGCCCGACAGAAGGAGCCAGAGCAGGCCGCCGACAAGAGAACCGGGCGTGATCCACTTCCAGCTTCTCTGCTCCTTGTTCGGTGCGAGGTAGTAGACGAGCCCGAAGAAGAGGAGGATGGCGCAGAACGCGACCGGCCACCGCGCGGCTCCCCAGACCCACTGGAAGGCACCGCCCAGGCTCGTCCTCTTCGAGATCGCGTCGCCGAGTGCGCCGCCGACGACGATGAGGAGGAAGATGCCTGCGGTTGTGATCCCACTCGAGAGGACAAGGAGGGTTGCAATCCCGCGCACCTTCCAGAACGGGCGCGTCTCCCGCCGTTCATATGCCTTGTTCACGGCCTTGATCACCGAGGTCATGGCTCCGCTCGCGGCCCAGACCGCGCCGAAGAAACCGATCAGGAACGCCGCCACCGAAGTCCCGCCCTGAGAGTCCTGCTGCAGACTTGTGATGAACCTGATCACGCCGTTCGGCGCAATCGGGTCGAGCAGTTGCTTCACGTCGTCGAAGAGGTGGAAGAGCCCGAGCGCCCCGACCAGAAAGGCCATCGCAGGAAAGAAGGCGAGCAGCGAGCTGTACGCGATCTGCTGGGCCAGGCCCATGCAGTCGTCCTTCATGAACCCGGCGAAGCTGCGCTTGAACGCGGCCAGCCATTCGGCCGGCCTCAGCTTCTCGGGCGAGCTCGGGGCGTGCCCGGCGGTCGCCTCTCGATCAGTCGCGGTGGGCAAAGCGGAAGCGGCCGAGCTTTGCGTTCGTCAGTGCCCCTTCCAGTGATGCCGCCGAGTTTCTCGGTCGCGAGCACCTAGCCAGGGGCCGCACTCGCTCGCAGCCAAGACTGGACAGCCTTGGCAAGAGCGAGGGTGGGCTCTGGCGCCGCGTGATCGCGGGCCAGAAGCCGGCTTGCATTGCTGGGAGGGCACTAACCCTCCCGCCCGCGCCGGAAGATGAGCCGAGCGGTTGCGCCGACGCCTCCCGCCAGCAAGAAGCCCGCGCCGAGCGCGCCGACCGCTACCACTGGGAGGTTCGAGCGCAGCTTGGCTCCGATGTTCGTCGCCTCGCCGATCTCTTCGCGAAGCGTCTCGGCGGCGCCGGCAAGCTGTTCCCGCTCCGACTCGATGTCGCGGCGAACCTGCTCGAGTGTCCGGTTGTTGCTACCGGCCATCGCGCTTCAACGCCTCAGTCGTCAGCTTCGCCTCGCGGATCGCCTGCTCGGGAACCGGAGGCGACCCCTTCGTGATCTTCCAAATCCCAAGCACGCCCAGCGCGAGTGCAAACGCGAAGAGGATTCCAGTCGTGATCAGCAGCGCGAGCCACGTCGACACGGCCGTCGCCAGTGCGGCAGCGATGGTCGCGAACGCAAAGCCGATGACGAAGAGGAGCATGATCGCGGCAACGAACGCGAACGCGATCCCCAGTCCGAGCGAGATGATCTTGCGCTTGAGCTCGATGGCGGCGAGCTCGAGCTCCAAGCGCACGATCGAGCTCGCACGCTCTGCGACTTCCTTGACCGCGGCGCCGAGACCGTGAGCCTGGCGGCCGTCAGTCCCCTGGGCGTGCATGGCCCCTCCAGTCGATCCATTTCGCCAGCACGATGCCGGCCGCGAGTGCGGCGCCGACCACGATCCAGGGGGTCGGCCCAGCACTTTTCTTCCTCGTCTTCGGGCGGGCGCCGAGCTGTGGGCTGGACGGTGCAACCGCGCCCTGCCCCGGCTTCAGGTTCGTCGGAGCCTTGCCTCTTGCGCGCGCCTTGATCAGGCTCGGCTTCATCTTGCGAATCAGGTCGGCGTCCTCGGCGAGTGGCTGGGCGAGCTTCGCCTTCAAGCCGCCTTCGCCCGCCAGTTGATTCGCGAGCTGCTGGAGCTTGTTCGCTGCACGCTCGACTGTTTGATCGGCTGTCATTTCTTGGTGGGCGGTTCCTCGCCCGTGAGCGTACGCCAGATCCGTGAGGCGGCGCGGCGCGAGACGATCGTGGCGAGAGCGGCGAAGGCGCCGTAGAGCGCGGACCAGAGGAGCTTCCGAAGCATGACTTCGAGTTCTACCAAGCCCTGGCTCTGCCAAACCTGCATACGTATGCTGGCCTTATGCAGCTGGGGAAATCCGAGCGGCAGCGCCTGATCGAGAGTCTTGTCTCCCGAAAGAGGATCGGCACCCAATTCGAGCTGCTCGACGCGCTCGCCGAGGCCGGCTGTGTCGTCACGCAGGCGACGGTCTCGCGCGACATTCGCCAGCTCGGTCTCGAGAAGACGCACGACCCTTTCGGCCGGCCGCGGTACGTGCTGCCTCACGCCGCCCGACGTGTCGATCCGATCGAGGTCCTCAACTCGATCCTCGGTCAGTTCGGACGCAAGGTGACGCCGGCGGGGAACGTCGTCGTGCTGCAGTCAGAGCTTGGCTCCGCGCCCGCGATCGCGCGGGCACTCGACCAGCTCGAGCACGAACGCATCGTCGGCACGCTCGCAGGGGACGACACCGTCCTCGTCGTAGCCCCGTCGGAGCGGGACGCGAAGTCGCTGGCGCGGGAACTGAGTGGCGTACTGGCCTAGCGGCGAAACGTGCGCCGCAAGGCGTGGCGGACTCGCGTCAGGAAGTTGAGACGTTCCCGGTGCGAATGAATCGGCGCCTCGACCGCGGCCTCGGCCCGCCGCACCGCGCCCGCCCCCTCCGGCAGGATCTCCGCGCTCGTTGCCGGCTCGTCGAATTCGCCGAGGTGCTCGATCTCATCCTTGGTGAGCTTCAGATGGACGCGTCCCTCCGTGATCGTTCCCACCTGCTCAGAGGGGACGTAGCGAGGCTTTCCCAGCAGACTCGTCGAGATGGAAAGGCCGTTGAAGATGTCGTTGCTCGAATCGCCCGCTACCTCGTCGACCGAGCCGACCTCCTGGCCCTCCGCGTCGACGACCTTCCAGCCCGACTCGATGATGAACCACGAGACAGGATCGCCTCCGCTCATGACGTCGTTCATACCGTGCGCCCGCCTAACAGCCAGACGGGGCCCTGAGTGGCGACGGGATTCGTATCCGAGAGCACGTAGAGGATCTCCACATCGCCGGTGATCCCCTCGTCGTCGCAGCGCTCGAAGCAGCGTGCGGCCATCTCGGGAGAAACGCCGTAGCCGAAGTGGTGGGCACTGCGGAAGCGCAAGGCCGCCGGACCGCCGTGCTGCGCGGGATTGATGGGAGCGAGCAGCAGCGCCGCACGCTCGAGGTAATCGGTCGAGTCGAGTCGCACCTGGGCGTAGATGTCGCTCCAATCCGACGGCACCGCGGCGAGACGCAAATCCCACTGGGCGCGCAGCGCCTGTTTTCTGCGCAACTCCTCCGGAGGGGCTTTCTGAATGCCCTGCAGCTGCAATGTTCCCGCGATGCCCACGTCGTCGAGGCGCTTGAGCAGGCGGCGGAGCGCTTCGGGGCTGATGCCCGGCCCCCGGCGGTCGACCGCGAAGCGGATCACCTTCGCCAGCCGCCCGGGGTTCGCCGGCGCGAGCAGCGCTGCGGCCCGCTCGGCCTGCGACTCGTCGGCCACTGTGAGCTGGAATCGCAGCTCGGCCCATTCATCCACCAGGCCGCGCTCGAGCTCGCTGAACTGTTCGACTAGTCGCAAGAGCCTGAGCATAAACTGACGCTCATGGCGAAGGTGGAGCAGAAAGGGACGCTCTCGAAGTCGGATTTGCGGGAGTTCTTCCGCGAGATGCTGCTGATCCGGCGGTTCGAGGAGAAGGTCGAGGAGCGTTTCAGGGCCGGGGAGCTCCCCGGTTTCCTGCACGTGGCGATCGGCCAGGAGGCCGTCGCGGTCGGCGTCTGCCGCGCGTTGGAGGAGAGCGACATCATCGCGTCGACACACCGCGCCCACGGTCACACGCTCGCGAAGGGAACGACGCCGAACGAGCTGATGGCGGAGCTGTACGGGAAGCTCGAAGGCTGTTCGCACGGCTACGGCGGCTCGATGCACTTGTACGACATCGAGCGCGGCAACATGGGCGCCAACGCGGTCGTCGGGGGTGGTCTGCCGGCGATCACCGGTGCGGCGCTGACCTTCAAGCTGCGCGCCGAGCCGCGGGTTGCAGTCGCCTTCTTCGGCGACGGCGCCACCAACATCGGCACCTTCCACGAGTCCCTCAACATGGCCCAGCTCTGGAAGGTTCCCGCGCTCTTCGTCTGCGAGAACAACCACTGGGCCGAGTCGACGCCGAGCTGGCAGCACATGCCGATCGAGGACATCTCCCAGCGCGCGGTCGCCTACGGAATGAAGGCGGTCAAGATCGACGGTCAGGATGTCGAGGCGGTGTACAAGGCGACGCGCCGCGCGCTCGACCACGCCCGCAGCGGCAAGGGCCCGGTCTTCCTCGCGGTCAACACGTACCGTCTCGTGGGGCATTACATCGGCGATCCGCAGGTCTACCGTTCGAAGAAAGAGCTCGAAGAGACGCGCAAGACACAGGATCCGATC
>Ga0209590_10000802_pt1 | contig 11029 bp, 8 predicted proteins | sample CZO8metaG_FD_188353 | JGI IMG/M metagenome (GOLD analysis project Ga0209590, IMG submission 188353) | Vadose zone soil microbial communities from the Eel River Critical Zone Observatory, Northern California, USA - CZOApr15con1.8 metaG... | ecosystem: Environmental > Terrestrial > Soil > Vadose...
GGACAAGAGTGATGGCACATGCAAGATATATAGGTTGTGGTGGGCCCTCAGGGGACCAAGCACCACCGCACTGAGTCCATCGTAGACCACGAAGCTCGGTGTTCTCGTCGCCCGTCCGTGTCCCGCCGCCGGCGGCGGGCACAAGTTTGGCACATTTCGGTGAGGTTCCCTGTGAGTTGCGGCACCTTTTGGCACCGGGAGGCGTAGAGCGGGTGGGAAGACCGTGAAGGTGAAGGTGGCGGAACCCTTCGATTCGTCTAGAGGGAGGTAATCGACAGGGATGGTAGATGTCCCGGCAGGCGTTGTCGAGAACGAAAGACGCTCGCAGAGCCGGAGGGGACGACGGGATGACAACCTTCATTAGCAACGGAGTCAGGGTGTTTGTTGCGCTGAGCGTCGCGGCAGGTCTGACGGTGTTGGTCACGTCGGACGGCCGGGCCCAGGACAAGCGCACCATTTCATGGAGGACGTCGGGAGAGCACACGAAGTTTACGCAGCAGCACACGATCGACGTGGGAGACGTTCCCGGCCATCAGATTCGCATTCTCGAGCTCCACAGGACCTTTCCGGCGAACCCACCTGTGTTCGAAGGCGTGAAGGTTGTGGAGGACTGGACCCGCGGCTACTCCGACTATGTCAACGTGAATGGCCGGGCGTGGGGGTACAGCGTCCTTCTCCTGGAAGGTGGCGACAAGATTTTCTGCCAATGGGATGGCGCGAGCCAGACCATCGTGATCGCCGACGGGTCGAGGAAAAGCACGTACACCGGGACTCTGAGGCTTACCGGAGGGACGGGGAAATTCCAGGGCATCCGGGGAACGCTGAGGTCCGTGTTTCGGTTCGATCCGAAAGAAGGCCTGAATGAAGGGCAGAATGAAGGCGAGTACTGGCTAGAAAAGTAACGCGCGGGAAAGAGCTGAGGACTGACGAACGCTACAAATCAACGTTGAGGCACGGGCGTCGAGGCCACCTCGGTGCCCGTAGTCTGTCTTGCGGCCCGTGCCGCCGTCCTCGGACCACCGCTCACATCATCACGGACGTCGAGGGTGGTTCGTGCGCCGCCTTAACCCCCCCCAATTGGTGACCCAACACTCCCGCAACGTCGCGTCTCACGAGACTGAGGAGATCACGTCATGCGCCCAATAGTGGCAGTGCTCGTCATCCTGCTGATGTTCTGCTTCGGTTCCCTCCTCGCTGACGCCCAGCAATCGACCGTGCCCCGGGTCGGCTTTCTTGCCGGCGGCTCCCCGCCCGCCTTCCAGCACCTCATCGAAGCCTTTCGCCAAGGCATGCGAGAGCGCGGTTACATCGACGGGCAGAACTTTGTTATCGAGATCCGAGCTGCGGAGGGCAGGTTCGACCGACTCCCCGGGCTCGCGGCCGAGTTGGTCCGTAGCAACGTCGCCGTCATCGTCGTCGGTGCGACGGGACCTCTCCAGGCCGCAAAGGCCGCCACGAATACCATCCCGATCGTCATGGCGAGCGTGGGTGACCCGGTCGGCACCGGCTTTATCGCCAGCTTCGAGCGGCCCGGCGGCAATATCACTGGAGTGGCCGGAGGCGCAGTACCAAGGGGGAGATTGTTGGAACTGATCAAGGAGGCCGTTCCGACCGTGTCTCGTCTCGCCGTCCTGGCGAACCCGGGCGATGCAGGGGCGGTCCGTGTCGTAAAGGACTGGCATGTTGTCGCCAGCGCGGCCGGCATCGAAGCCAAATCGCTCGAGGTAGACAAGCCCGAAGGGTTCGAAGAGGCCTTCGCCGGTATGGCAAGGGCTCGCGCCGACGCGCTCGTCGTTGTGGGTGATGCTCTGATGTTCTCCTCTCGGGCACGAATCGTGAGTCTCGCCGGCAAGAATCGCCTCCCGGCGATGTACCCCCAGAAGGAGTATGTCAACGCGGGCGGCTTGATCTCGTACGGGATTGACTTGGCCGACGTGTTCCGACGGTCGGCTGGACACGTCGACAAGATCCTCAAGGGCGCCAATCCGGCGGAGCTCGCCGTTGAGCTGCCCACGAAGTATGAGCTCGCCATCAATCTGGCGACTGCGAAGGCGCTGGGCCTGACGATCCCAGCGTCTCTACGCGCAAAAGCGGACCGTCTCGTAGAGTGACGTTCACCTTTTAGCGCACGGGCGAAAGAAATGACGACCCTTGGCGCCACGCGATGCCTTTCACAGGGGAGGGACGACGACCATGATGCGTACTCATCGCAGCGGGTTCACCACCGCGCTCGCGCTGGCCCTCATCGGAGGGCCGATCCTGCTCGCTCCAGCGCAGAATTTGGCTCAAGAGCGACCAGAAGATCCTCGCCTACCTCGGGCTGCCGAAAGAGGCGCGAGGACCAACCGGCGCGACAGGAAAGGAGGTAATTAGGTCCACATCACTCTCCTCAAGGTCAGACAGAAAGGGTCGAGACGATCAAGGAGGGGCGACGCCGACGGCGACAAGATCTTCACCGATTACTCAGGCACCGTCCCCAAGCCAGGCGAAGTGTCGGGCATGAACCGGATCACGGGCGGTACAGGCAAGTTCGCCGGGGTCCAGGGCACAGCGCCTTTTCAGTGCCAAGACTTAAACACGAGCGGGCAGTTCACCTGCAAGCAGCAGTTCGAGTACCGGTTGCCGTGAGAGAAGAGTCGGGGTCCACGGACGAGATCGGCAGCCGTTTCCCATGACGTCGCCCTCGGAACAGGAGGCGTCGGGTTCTCCTATGGCAGCTACGCCGCGACGGCGGGCGAGGTGTCGGTGGCCCCGAGCCCTCCCCTTACTGGTAGCGGGCGTTGTGCAGCACTCGGCCCGGCTAGCTCCCCGTGTGCGCCGCCTTCTCCAGCAACACCTCGCCTTCACCACGGTGTAGTGAACGCCCACGGCCAGCTCGCGGATCCGCTTTTATACGGTTTGACTCAGTTGATGGAACTGAGTCGGACACTTGGACATCGGTAAGGCGGACCAGGCGATTGGGCACGAGGGAGCGCGTCTAGCACGAACGGGTTCGCGCTTAGAGGAGGCTATGTATGACACCCTGCGCTGATCTGCCGACAACGAGTGGAATGAACCGTCGGTCCTTCCTCACCAACGCAGTTCGGACCGGGGCAGCTGGTGTCGGGTTGGCGCTAGGTGGAACGCTGGGAAGCGCTCAACGCGTTCGAGCCGCCCCAGGGCCGATCCGGATTGGCTTCCTCTCCCGGGCCTTCCCGCCGGCTATACCGACCGTCAACGACAGCCCCCACGCCCGGGGCTTCATGCTGGCGGTGGACGAGCTCAACGCCCGGGGCGGCGTCCTCGGACGGCCCATCGAGGTCACGCTCGGCGACTACACCAGCGATCCCAAGAACGTGGCCGCTTGGGCGACTCGGCTTCTCCAAGAGGAGAAAGTGGACCTACTTGCTGGGACGGCGACCAGTGCCGAGCGCAATGCCGTGGGACCGATCGTCAGCAGCGCCGACAAGCTCCTGCTCTACGGCAGTTACTACGAGGGCCAGGATCAAGAACATTTCCCCGGGGTCTGCAATCAGCTCATCTTCATGTTCGGCCCCGAGCCCTCGCAGCAGTTCGTGCCCCACCTCGATTACATCATCCAGCGCCACGGGCGCGTCTTCTACGGCCTCGGCGCTGACTACGTCTGGCCTCGCGTCGTGCTTCGTCGATTGAGGGCGGCGCTCGAGACCCGTGGCGGGCGGCTGGTGGCAGAGGAGTACTTCCCGGTGGGAGGCGAGAAAGACTTCGCGCCGGTGCTCGAACGGATTCGGTCCTCGGGGGCGACCGTCGTCTTCGGCGCCCTGATCCCGCCAGACAACGTGATCTTCGCGCGGCAGTTCTACCAGGCCGGCATAGACCAGAAACTCGCCTATTGGGGCGCGTCCGATCACGAGGCCACCACCCGCGCCAAGGGGCCACAGGCCTCAGTCGGCACCTACAGCAGTTTCGACTATTTCATGGCGCTCCAGACGCCGGAAAACCAGGCCTTCCTCAAGCGGCTCCGAGCCAAGCACGGGCCCGACGCCCTCATGTACACGGCCGGCGTCGCTATGTACAACGCGGCCCACATGTTCGCGAGGGCGGCCGAGCAGGCGGGCTCACTGGATACCGACAAGCTCGTTTCAGCCCTGGAAGGCATCCGGTCAAGAGGGCCGCAGGGCGAGGTGTACATGCGCGCCAAGGACCACCAGATCGTCGTGCCCTCGTATCTCGCGCGGGCCCGCAAAGAGTGGAAGGGCTTCGAGGACATGTTCGACATCGTGCGATCTAGTGGGCTGGTGGAGCCGACCGAGGCGAACTGCACCTTCCCGCTGAAGAAGAAGTAGTGGCGCGCGCCGCGGCGTCGCGGTGTTGATAAGTGAAGTGTCCGGATCTTCCAGAAGCTGCCACCGGCCGATGTGGCGATCGGCAAAAGCGGCGCCAGCGCAGTAAAGTCCGGGGCCAATCTCACTTACGGTATCGGAGTCGTCAACCTCGGCCCGAACAGCGCGACGGGAGTTGTGGTGACGAACCGCATCCCAACTGGGACCATGTTTGTCAGCGCTCAGTTCGCCAAAGGAAGCTGCACCGTCAGTAGCGGCAAGGTGAGCTGCACGGTCTCCCAGGCGCCGACCCCATGCGCCTTCACCAACGGGGTCGTCACCTGCAACATTGGGGCTTTGGCGCCATTTAGCGCTTCCAATCCTATGGGGGCGGGAATGCAGCTCGTGGTCAAAGTTACGGCACTTCGCGGCGCCACGATCACAAACACGGCGACCGTGAGCGCGTCGAACCCGGATCCTAAGCCGGCGAACAACTCGGCAACAGCAACGACATCGGTCAGATAGGAGATCCTCGTCAGCATCGTCCGGCAGTCTCGGGGCGCGATCCCGCACTGTTCCAGATGCAGGAGGGAGATCGTGTCAAGATTGGCCGACAGTTTACCAGTCTCATGGATGGTCGCTCTACGGGAAGACACGAGCGGGCCCTGGTTGTGCGGGAATTGTGCGGGAACGCCTTCCAAAAGACGCCGGTCGCGACCGAGAGGCGGGCTCGGGGATGCGCGAGTTTCTGCGGCTTTCATCGGCAGGAGTCGGTTGCAGTGGGGGCCTGGCGTGGGCTCATAACCCAAAGGTCGTCGGTTCAAATCCGACCCCCGCAACCACGACGTGACGAGGGGTTAGCGGTCGCCGCCGCTGACCCCTTCGTCGTTCTTGCACCCATTTTGTAACCGGCGAGAAGGCCTCACCCGCAGCATGACCTTCCCGGCGCCAGCACAAGGACGATACGACGCTTGACCGGGGGAGGGTCCGCGCGGTACGTTCCGGTGCCGATGATCTGCCCCAGCTGCCGGCACGAGAACACCCCCGCGGCCAGGTTCTGCGTCGAGTGCGGACAGAAGCTGGCTCCCGGCTGCCCCCAGTGCGGCGCCGAGGTCCCGGCGACCGCCAAGTTCTGCGCCCAGTGCGGGACGGCGCTGGCGCCGGCGGCGCCACCCGAAAAAAACTTCGCGTCCCCCCGCGCCTACACGCCCGCCCACCTGGCGGAGAAAATTCTGAAAGCCCGCGGGGCGCTCCAGGGCGAGCGGAAGCAGGTCACGGTCCTTTTCGCCGACGTGTCGGGGTTCACGGCGATCTCGGAGAACCTGGATCCCGAGGCGGTCCACGGCCTCATGAACGGCGCCTTCGAGCTGATGCTGGGCGCCATCCACCGGTACGAAGGGACAGTGAACCAGTTTCTCGGGGACGGCCTCATGGCGCTCTTCGGCGCGCCCATCGCCCACGAAGACCACGCCCAGCGGGCCGTGCACGCGGCGCTCGCGATCCAGCGCGCGCTCCACGACTACCGCGAGCGGCTCGAGCGGGAGCGGGGCGTGGACTTCAGGATGCGGATCGGGCTCAACACCGGGCTCGTGGTGGTCGGCGCCATCGGCGACAACCTCAGGATGGATTACACGGCCGTCGGCGACACTACCAACCTGGCCGCCCGGATGCAGCAGCTCGCCCAGCCCGGCCAGATCGTCGTCGCCGAACCCACCGAGCGCCTCGTCCACGGCTACTTCGAGACCCGTTCCCTCGGCAGCGTCACCGTGAAGAACCGTCGGGAGCCCGTGGATGCCTGGGAGGTTGTGCGGGCCAAGGGAGTGCTGACCCGGCTCGAGGTCCAGGCCGAGCAAGGGCTGACGCCCTTCGTCGGCCGCGAGCAGGAGCAGGCGGCGCTGGAGCGGGCATTCGCCCTGGCGAAGGAGGGCCATGGCCAGATCGTCTTCGTTGTGGGCGAGCCTGGCATGGGGAAGTCCCGCCTCCTGCTGGAGTGCAAGCGTCGCCTGCAAGGGGAGAAGATCACCTGGGTCGAGGGGCCGTGCATCTCCTTCGGCAAGTCCATTCCCTTCCTGCCGATCATCGAGATGCTGAAGCGGAACTTTCGCGTCGTTGATGGGGCCTCCGAGGCAGAGATCGTTGCCGGGGTGGAGCGGGGACTGGCCTTCCTCGGAAGCGATGCGCCGGCCCTGGCGCCCTACCTCAAATACCTGCTGTCGGTGAATCCGGGCGATGCTGCCGTTTCCGCCATGGATCCGGCGCAGCGGCGCCCGCGCATCTTCGAAGCCCTCCGTCAGATCGTCCTCAAGGGCAGCCAGCTGCGCCCCATCGTCATGGTGATCGAGGACCTCCACTGGATCGACCCGGCCTCGGAGGAATACCTGAAGTTCCTGGCCGAAAGCCTCGCCGGCGCCGCGGTGCTCCTGGTCCTGACGTACCGCCCCGGCTATTCCCAGCCTTTCGGCGACCGGACCTTCCACTCCCGCATCGCGCTCCAGCCGCTCTCGGAGGATGAGAGCGCACGGATGGCACACGGACTGCTCGAGGCCTCGGACTTGCCGCACGAGGTCCGGGCCATGGTGAGCCGAAAGGCCGAGGGAAACCCGTTCTTCCTCGAGGAGATCGTCCAGTCCCTCATCGAGACCGGCACGCTCCGCCGCGATAACGGCCGGTACGTCCTCGCCGGCTCGGCGGAAGCGATCCACGTTCCGGACACGATCCAGGACATCATCATGGCGCGCATCGACCGGCTGGCGGAGGAGCAGAAGCACACCATCCAGGTCGCGTCGGTCATCGGCCGCGAGTTTGCGCTCCGCCTGCTCACGCGGATCTCGGACATCCGTGAGAAGGTCGAGCGGTGTCTCGCCGATCTCAAGAGCCTGGAATTCATCTACGAGAGAACGCTTTTTCCCGATCCGGAATATATCTTCAAGCACGCCCTGACCCACGACGTGGCCTATTCGTCGATCCTCGTGAGCCAGCGCAAGGAGCTTCACGCGCTCATCGGCCGGGCGATCGAGGAGGTGTATGCCGACCGGATCGAGGAGCGCCTGGGGGAGCTGGCCTACCATTTCCTCCAAGGGGAAGTCTGGGACAAGGCCTTCCGCTACCTCCGCCAGGCCGGGACGAAGGCGGTGGCCCTCTGCGTGGACCGCGAGGCGGTCGCCTTCTACGAGCGGGCTCTCGCGGTCCTCGACCACCTCCCGGAGGGCCCGGAGCGGGACCGGCAGGCGATCGACCTGCGACTCGAAATGCGGGCCCCCCTCTGGCGTTTGGGGCACCTGGATCGGCTCTTCGAGCTCTTTCGCGACGCGGAGACTCTGGCTCGTCGGCTCGGCAGCCCAGCGCACCTCAACAAGATCTACAGCTTCCTGATGCAATACCACTGGGCCATGGGCGAGCAGGAGCGCACGCTCGAGTACGGCGGGCGCTGCCTCCACGCGGCCGACGAGTCGGGCGACCTCGGCCTCCGGTTGATCGGAAACTACTACCTCGGCCACTGCTACAACTCGCTCGGCCAGTTGGCCCGGGCCGTGGAATACTATGCGCGCGACGTGGAGCTGCTCGAGGGGGCGCCGACCACAGAGCAGGCCGGCATGTCCGGACTCCCCTACATCGTCTCCTGCGCCTGGGTGGCGGGCTCGCTGGCAGGGCTAGGGGAGTTCGAGCGGGCCCAGGAGTTCGCGGAGCGGGGGTTCCGAGCATCCCAGTCCGCGAACCACCCCTACAGCCTCGCGCTCCTGCAGACGAGCGCGGGCCTCATGTACGTCACCAAGGGGGATCTCGAGAAAGCGATCACCATCCTGGAGGCGGCGCTCCAGGTCTGCCGAGAGAAGCACTTCGCCGGCTGGATCATGCTCTCGGCATCGGCCCTGGGGGACGCCTATACGCTATCGGGGCGGCCGCTCGAAGCGATCGCCCTGCAGGAGGAAGCGATCCGCACGAAAGAGGCGACCATCACGCGCGTCAACTTCGGCACCCACTGGGCGGGGTTGGGCGAAGCCCTCCTCCTCGTCGGCCGCCTCGACGAGGCGCGCCGGGGCGCGGAGCAGGCCCTGAAGTACTCCGAGGCTCAGCGCGAGCAGGCCAACGAGGCCAGGGCGCTCTGGCTCCTGGCCGAGATCGCGGCGCGGCAATCACCGCCGGCGCGCGAGGAGGCGGAAGGACACCTGCGCGGGGCGATCCGCCTGTCGGAGGCGCTGGGGCTCAAGCCCCTCCTCGGCCGGTGCTGGATGAGCCAGGGAGTCCTCGCCAGGAACCTCGGCGATGAAGAGAAAGCGAAAGTGTTCCTGCAAAAGGCGGCCGCCCTGTTCCGGTCTCTCGGGATGACCTGGTGGGAGGCCGAGGCCAGCAAGCGCCTCGCCGCCTGAGCACTTCAATCTGCGCGTGGATCGGGTAGTATCGGCGGTGCGAACTCAGAGGAGGCCTCTATGATGAACGACGCGAGCACGCCGATCGGACAGCCCCCAGCCGTGAGGCCCCCGGACAAGCTGGCGTACGCGACGCCGACCACCGCCCCCCTCGTGGCGGGCCGACGCTCCTTCTTCAAGTACCGCGACCTCGGCGTCACGGCCGCGAGCAACGGGAAGATCCGCGCCCAGGTAACGATCGGGGCCGACGGGATGACGCAGCCGACGGGGTGGCACTACCACGTCTGCGAGGGCCAGTTCGTGTACATGCTCAGTGGATGGGTCGACCTGGAGTTCGAGGACGGCCAGAAACTGCGAATCAAATCGGGCGAGTCGCTCTACATCCCGGGCGGCCTGCGGCACAACGAGACGGCGGCGTCAAAAGACCTGGAGCTTCTGGAGCTCTCCGTTCCCGCGGACATGGGCACCGTGGCCTGCGATCCGCCCGAGGGGTGATAGTACGGAAGTACGCGGTCGGTTTTGGCGAAGGACAGGGCACAGCCCCGCGATGGAGCGATCAGGCCACGTGAGCGTGGACTCGCTTGTCGATCTCTGGTCCAACCGTGCGTCTGGCAATCCTCAGATCGAAATCGGCCTGAAGCCCGAGCCATAGCTCAGAGGAGACGCCGAGATATTTACCCAGCCGGAGAGCAGTATCGGCAGTGATGGCACGCTTCCCGTTCACGATGGTGCTGATCCGGCCGGGGGGGACGGCGATATCGCGGGCGAGCTTGTTGATGCTGATGCCCTGCGGCTTCATGAACTCCTCGAGGAGGATCTCTCCGGGGTGGATCGGGTCGAGCAACTTCTTGCGCGGCATCACTGCCCCCCCTCAATGATAGTCAACGATCTCGACGTCGTAAGCGTCCCCACGTGTCCAAACGAAGCAGATCCGCCATCGGTCGTTGATACGGATGCTATGTTGTCCCTTGCGGTCACCTTTCAACGCTTCCAGCCGGTTGCCAGGGGGAACCCGCATTTCTTCCAGGGAACGGGCCCGATGGAGATACAGCAGCTTCCTCCGTGCGATTCGCTCAACGGCCCGAAACCGCGGCACGTCGACGTCGGTGAACAGCGCTTCAGTGCCCCATGAGGTGGAACTCGTGGTCGTCAACTGCTCCCATTTTGCTCCCACAACAGCCCGAAACAGGCGGAAGCAGGGCGAAGGACGACGCATCAACAGCTAACGTCGAACTCGCTGCCGTGACGTGCTTTTCCCGTGAGATCAGAGAGTTACCGGTCATGGCCGTCTCGCACTCATCACCCAAAGGTCGCTGGTTCAAATCCAGCCCCCGCAACCACGAAGAGACGAGGGGTTAGCGGACGCAGCAGCCGCTAACCCCTTTCGTTTACCCAGACTTCACACAGGAATCGGGTTGCGCTTGCGTCGCTGAACGGTCATGCGCGCGGAATGCTCTTCGCGCATGGCGAGACTTACCCTTCGTGGGATAAGGGCAGGGGTAACTGCCTGTTGTCTGATGCGGCTTGCTGCCGAGACTTGAGCGCCCTTAGCGGTCTACGCAAATGTCGTTCGCCGAAATAGCGTAACAACTCTTCCTGGGTTCGGCCACCAAGGTCTTCGCGGAGTCGCTCGACTGCAGCCTGGACGATCAGTGACCGACTTGGCTTCGGATAGCCCGCACTCGCGAGTTCTCGGACTGCTTCGTCGAGGGCGTCAGCTTGATCGGAATACAAGCTCACTGCGATGATCTTGTAGCTCTTTGGAGACGATGTCCGAACTGGAACTGGCCCGCGGCCGGCAAGTGATATCGGGCCCTCGCAACCAAACAAACCGAGCTAGGCGACCAAGACAACGCCATCGACTCGAAAGCCGAGGAAGCGTGTCCACCGACCTCGAATCCCGTTGGGGATTTGAACCCGCGTGGTCGGTGCCGTCAGGACTTCTAAAGGCGGTTGCGCCCACACTTCGAAGCGCGCCGCCGATTTGAACCAACGACGCGGGCCGCCGGCGTGTCTCGTTCGGAGTCGGCGATCCAGCTCTAATCAGAGCCGTCTCGCTTCCCTCGCGAAAGCCTTCCGATTTCTCCTCCGGCGCGCTTACTCACGTAGCGTCGGGCTCGCACCTACTCGAGCCTCCGTTCCTTAACCTTCACACTCTTTTCCACTCTGCGGCAGATCGATTGCGGATCCCGGTGGCCGCGCGGCCCCAAGCACCGCGCCAAGCGCCCAGAGCTGCGCTTGTCACGGGCTTAGAACGGCCGCGCTGGCCGAAGAACCACTGGTGGTCGCGCTGCGCGCATTCCGGCTCCGGACTTTTCTGGCTGGACCCTCCGGCAGTGGGTGAGAGGGCCAGCCAGAAAAGTTCGCTGGGGCTGCTCTGGG
>Ga0209590_10000806_pt1 | contig 11022 bp, 7 predicted proteins | sample CZO8metaG_FD_188353 | JGI IMG/M metagenome (GOLD analysis project Ga0209590, IMG submission 188353) | Vadose zone soil microbial communities from the Eel River Critical Zone Observatory, Northern California, USA - CZOApr15con1.8 metaG... | ecosystem: Environmental > Terrestrial > Soil > Vadose...
GGTGCCCTTGCGCACCCTGGTCACCAGCGTCGTCAAGGTCGCGCCGCTAGTGATCAATCACCAGGGACAGTTCCCATCGGTGACGATATCGTACAACCTCGTGCCCGGGACCTCGCTCGGACAAGCCGTCACTTCCATCCAGCAGGTCGAGAAGCAACTCGGCAAGCCGCTCTCGTTGGTGACCAGCTTTCAGGGCAATGCGCAGGCCTTCCAGGCATCGTTGTCCAGCACGCCGATCCTGATCCTCGCCGCGCTGGTGGTGATCTATCTCATTCTGGGCATTCTGTACGAGAGCCTGGTGCATCCGATCACCATCCTCTCGACCTTGCCGTCGGCCGGCATCGGAGCGGTGTTGCTGCTGATTGCCTTTCACTTCGATTTGAGTGTGATCGCCATCGTCGGCATCATCCTGTTGATCGGCATCGTCAAGAAGAACGGCATCATGCTGGTGGATTTCGCGATTCACGCCGAGCGCAATGAGGGCCTGACGCCGGAACAAGCGATCTACCAGGCCTGTGTGAAACGCTTCCGGCCGATTCTCATGACCACGCTGGCGGCGATGCTGGGCGCCGTGCCGCTGATGATCGGGACCGGCACCGGCTCGGAAATCCGGCAGCCGCTCGGCTACGCCATCGTCGGCGGGCTCGCCTTGAGCCAGTTCCTGACGCTTTACACGACGCCGGTGGTCTTCCTCTATCTCGATCGTCTCACGCGGCGGCGGCGCCCGCAGCCGCCGGATGGCGACGCGGCTTTGCGGCCGACCGCCGAGAACGTCCTGGCGGGCTGAGCGTCGCCATCATGGCTTTGCCGGCTTTGCCGAGATTTGCTTGATCTCGTCTGCGATCTCCGCGCTGATACGAACGTCGACCGGGACACTAGCGTCTCTGGCCCATTTTGGGATAGGATTGTGGACGGAAGGTTGAGGGCCGAGGCTCAGAGCAGCATGGGCTGCACGGAGCGCTTCAGCCGTGGCAATCCCGACTGAACCGATCGGAAGCATTCCAAGGCCGCTGGCGCTCATCGAAGCCGCGCGCGCATTCGAATCCGGGTGGATCTCCCAGGCAGAGTTGTATTCGCACTACGAATCCGCTGTTCAAGACACTGTTGCGCGACTCGAAGCCACCGGCTCTAGCGTCGTGACCGATGGCGAACAGGGAAAGGACAGCTTCGTCACTTATCCCATTCACGGCCTGGGTAATATTGCCACGAACGGCACTCCGATTCTGTTCGCAGATGGACACGTTCGACAGTTTCCTCGGTTGACTAAAGGACCATTCGGATATCGGACCTCGGCTGACGTCTACCTGGATACAGCCCAGCGCTATGCGCATGTACCGGTAAAGCAAGCGATCGCCTCTCCCTCCGCTTTGAGCTTCTTATATCCTCAGGAGGGCATTCGCGGCTATTCGCGGGAAGAGTATTTCGATGACCTGCTGAGCGAACAGGAAGGCGAAATCAGGCGCTGCCTGGAAAAAGGCGCTCACGCGGTGCAGATCGACTTCACGGAAGGACGGCTCTCGATCAGGTTCGACCCGACGCGACGACTCCTGAGCAGCTTCATCGATTTGAACAACTTGCTGTTAGAACGCTTTTCGGCCGAGCAACGAAAGCGAATGGGTATCCATACGTGTGCGGGCGCGGACCGCGGCTCGGCCCACAGCGAGGGCGTTGATTATGCAGCGCTGTTGCCGAGCTTGTTCGAGCTCAAGGTAGGAAATTTCTATGTCCAGTTGGCAAGCGAACCCGATCGTGAGCACGCACTGAAAACGATCCGCAAATTCATGAAGGCGGACCACCGCATCTTTGTCGGGGTAATCAATGTGCTGGACCCGCGCGTAGAGACGCCGGAAGAAGTCAGAGATAGGATCCTTCAGGCCGCGAAGTACATTCCGCTCGATCAACTGGGCACCACGGACGACTGCGGCTTCGCCCCGTTCAGCGATGACACGTCACGCTCCAGAGAAACCGCATTCGCCAAGATTCGCGCCCGCGTTGCAGGCACGCGTTTGGCCGCAAAGGCTCTCGGCATGGAATAGGGCTGGGATTCGGACAGCCCACCGTTCGCATGCTCGCGATGAAACGGATTCGTGGAAACTACGCAGAATGGCCCACGTCAACAAACGTAGACGAGCTCGGAGTAGCGCGGCGCGTCTCGAGCGCATCCTGCAGGTCGTCAGTCGATGCAACCGCGCGCTGTTCCGGGCTCGCGGTGAGCAGGAACTGTTGCAGTCAATCTGTCAAATTTTGGCGGAAACAGGTGATATCGGTCTGGCCTGGATTGGTTACTGCGAAGATGATGCCGAAAAAACGGTGCGACCCGTGGCGAGGGCTGGAGACGGCGCGGATTATCTGGAACGCGTTAATCATTCCTGGGATCCTACGCACGCCGGACCGGTAAGCGAGGCGATCCGGAGAAGGAAGCACTGTTGGGTCCAAGATATCCGCACAGACCCGAGCTTTTTGTATGGGCGAACTGAAGCTTTGGCGCTCGGTTATCTTTCCTGTGTTGCGCTTCCATTGGTTTCCAATATCCCGAGTGGGGATCTGCTCGATCTTCGCGGCGTGCTTGCTCTATACGCGACCGCACATGATTCATTCGACGAAAGCGAAATTGAAGGCTACACGGATTTGGCGTCATATCTGACTTGCACGGTAGCCAGGCTGCGCAGCCACTTGGCCGACGACGTCAGCTACGGCGTGAGCACACTTCGGACGCGCGATGAGCGCAAACGTGCGGAGGAGGCACTGCGGCGAAGCGAGAATCGGCTTCGGCTTGTTGTCGACACGATCCCTGCATTGATTTGGAGCACTCTGCCCGATGGCTCGTGCGATTTCGTCAATCAACGTTGGTCGGAATATACGGGTTTACCCGCAAAGGACGCAGCCGGCGCGGGCTGGAAGGCGGCCTTTCATCCCGCAGAGATTGGCAAACATCTGGACAAGTACCGCGCCTCCCTGAGTAGCGGGGAAGCATTCGAGATCGAAGCCCGTGTGCGAAGGGCTGCTGACGGAGAATATCGCTGGTTCTTGATTCATGGCGTGCCGCTGCGCGACGAGTTGGGGAACATCGTCCGATGGTACGGAACGGCGACCGACATTGAAGACCGCAAGCGCGCGGAAGAGGCCCTGCGGCGGAGCGAGGCTTATTTGGCGGACGCACAACGGCTGAGCCATACGGGCAGCTGGGCGTTCAACGTCGCGACCCGACAGATCATCCACTCGTCCGAGGAACACCACCGCGTGTTTGGCTTCGATCCGGCAGCGGGTATGCCGGCTTGGGACGACTGGGTCCGGCGCATCCACCCGGAGGACAGAGAAAGGACGATGGATACGGTCGAGCAAAGCGTCCGCGAACGGTCTGATTTCGAGCTGGATTACCGGATCGCTCATCCGGTCGGCACAATCAAGCACATCCACGTGGTAGGCCATCCTGTTTTGAACCCATCCGGCGATCTCGTCGAATTCGTGGGTACCTCCATTGACGTGACGGAACGCAGGTGGGCCGAAGAGCGCCTCCAGGACGCGCAAAACAAGCTCGCGCACGCCAATCGGGTGACGACGATGGGGCAGCTGGCGGCCTCGATCGCCCACGAAGTCAATCAGCCGATCGCAGCAATGGTCACCAACGCCCACGCCGCTTTGCGCTTCCTGGGCGCCCAGCCGCCGGATCTGGATGAAGTAAGGCAGGTCCTCGGCGACATCATCAAGGCCGGCAATCGCGCCGGCGAGATCGTCGGCCAGATTCGCGCGCTGGTGAAAAAAAAGGTACCTCCGCGGCAGGATCGTTTGGACATGAACGAAGCGATTCTTGAAGTCATCGCGTTGACTCGGAGCGAAATGATAAGGAACGGCGTTTCGCTACGGACCCAGCTCGCGAAGGACTTGCCGTCCGTTCAGGGGGATCGAATTCAGCTGCAACAGGTTATGCTCAATTTGATCATCAACGCTATCGAGGCGATGAGGTCAGAGAGCAATGGCACGCGCGAGTTGCTGATCGCTACCGGCGAAGATGGATCGAACGGCGTGCGCGTCGCCGTCCGAGATTCGGGGCCGGGACTGGAGCCAGAGGGTTTCGGCCGCCTGTTCGATGCATTCTACACGACCAAATCCGGCGGCATGGGCATGGGACTGTCGATCTGTCGTTCGATCATCGAAGCGCATGGGGGCCGCGTATGGGCTACGGCGAACGCACCTCGGGGTGCCGTGTTTCAGTTCAACGTGCCTGCGCCCCGGCGTGAAACGTGACTTCGGCCACGTTCCAGTCGCCTTTAGACCAGCTGCGCGGAACGGAGCTCCGACCGGCGAGAGGCGGTGCGCGCGTCAATGATAGCCTTCGCCCTCGCGAAGCTTCCCACCGAAGATCCAATAAACGAAGATCACATAGCCGAGAATGATCGGCAGCATCACCAGCGTGCCCAGCAGCATGAAAATATGGGTCGCGGGCGCGGCCGCCGTCTGCCATATCGTGAGTGACGGCGGCACGAGATAGGGGAAATTCGAGATCAGCAGCCCGAGATAGCCCAGCAGGAACAATGCGATTGTTGCGAGGAACGGAAGGACGTCGTGCTTGGTCTCGAGCCAGCGCCAGGCCGCGAATGCGACGATCGCGGTCGCCGCCGGAACCCACCAGAAGAACAGGATGTTCGGCAGCGAGAACCAGCGCACCGCGATGCGTTCGAAGGCGAGCGGCGTCCAGATGCTCACGATCGCCATGAAGGCGAGCACCGCGAGCAGCAGTAGCTTGGCCTGTATCCTTGCGCGACCGGCGACAATTCCATCGGTCTTCATGACCAGCCAGGTGGCGCCCAGCAGGCCATAGCCCGCCACCAGTCCCAGGCCGCATAGCGCCGCAAACGGCGTCGCCCAATCGAACGCGCCGCCGGCGAATGCGCCGTTCTCCACCTTGATGCCCTGGATCAGGCCGCCGAGAATCAATCCTTGGCAAAAGGCCGCAAGCGCCGAACCGGCCGCAAACGCGAAGGTCCAATGCGGCTTGCTGGTCACGCCGAGCCAGCGGAACTCGAACGCGACCCCGCGAAAGACCAGTGCCAGCAGCATGATGATGACCGGCAGATAGAGCGCCGGCAGAATGATCGAATAGGCGAGCGGGAAGGCGACCATCAGGCCGGCGCCGCCGAGCACGAGCCACGTCTCGTTGCCGTCCCAGAACGGCGCAACGGAACTCATCATCTGGTCGCGCTCGCGGTCGGTCTCCGCGAACGGGAACAGTATGCCGATGCCGAGATCGAACCCGTCGAGGATCACGTACATCGCGACTGCGAGCCCGATGATTGCGGCCCAGATGACCGGTAGATAGGATTCCATGGGGCAGCCTCACGTGATGCGTTCACTCGGAACCGGAATGGACAATGCTGTCTCGGCGGAAGTTTTGCGTCCGGGCTCTACTGGCCACCGCGGCGTTCCGGCGCTGGGGGGCTCGATCGCAGGACCATCCGGTCCCCGCATGATCAGGCGGTTGATGTAATAGAGGCCCATCGACCCCACGACGCCGTAGACCAGCACGAACAGCACGAGCGTGGTGGCGACCGTGTGACCCGCGAGCGGCGAGACCGCGTCGGCGGTTCGCAGCAGCCCATAGGCGACCCAGGGCTGCCGGCCCGTCTCGGTGACGATCCAGCCGCAGATCACGGCGACGAAACCGAGCCACCAGACGTGCTGCGCGGGCCAGAGATACCACCGCGTAGAAAACAAGCGGCCGCGCCACCACAACCAGACGCCTGTGAGGGCGGTCAAGATCATCAACATGCCGATGCCCACCATGGCGCGGAATGCGAAGAAGGGCGGCAGCACAGGGGGCCGATCCTGCGGCGGGACGCTCGTAAGGCCGGGAAATAGACCGTCCCAGCTATGAGTGAGCATAATGGAAGCGCCGTGCGGGATGGTGACCGCGAAGCGGTTCGTCTCGGCCTTCTCGTCCGGCCAGGCGAACAGCACGAGCTCGCCCGGGAGGCTTCCGTCCCAATGCGCCTCGATCGCCGCAATCTTCATCGGCTGGTGCTTGAGAGTGTTGAGGCCGTGCTGGTCGCCGATGACGAGCTGCAATGGCGCGACGATGGCGGCAAAACCGACCGCCATGCGGACCATGGTGCGGCCGTGCTCGAGATGCTTGCCCGCAAGGACATAGCGCGCCCCCACGGCGAGCACCACGAACGACGTCGTTAGATACGCCGCCGTCACCATGTGGGGGAGGCGATAAAAGAAACTCGGGTTGAACACGATGTCCAGCCAGTCGAGGGGGTAGGCGATGCCGTCGCGCATCTCGTATCCGACCGGCGTCTGCATCCAGCTGTTGGCAGACAGGATCCAGAATGCAGACATGAGCGTGCCGGCCGCAACGGCAATGGCCGAGAGCGTGTGCAGCCACGGCGGCACCCGGTTCCAGCCGAATAGCAATAACCCGAGAAACGTGGCCTCCAGGAAGAAGGCGACCTCGACCTCGAAGCCGATCATCGGCCCGACGACGTTGCCGAGAACGGCCGAATATCGGCTCCAATTGGTGCCGAACTGGTAGGACAGGACGATGCCCGACACCACGCCCATAGCGAAGGACACGGCGAAGATCTTGGTCCAGAACTGCGCAAGCACACGGTAGTGCTCCTTGCCCGTGCGCATCCACATCACGCAAAGCGTCGCGATATAGGCCGACAGTCCGATCGTGAACGTCGGGAAGATAATGTGGAAGATGATCGTGAAGGCGAATTGCAGCCGCGAAATGAGGAGGGGGTCGAGATCCATGCGATCAATCCTCGAACGAGTATCAGTGAGCGGCGGAGGTCATTACGCTCATCCGGCCGGTGTTGCCGATGGCAGCTTCGGCTGCCCGCCGGGCCGGCCCTTCGCCAGCTCGTTTTCGAGCCACAGATCGTGATGTTCATTGGCCCAATTGAAATCGACTTCGCCGGTCCACATGGCCTCGAACGCGCCCTCCATTCCAAGCGTGCCGATATAGATGTGAGCGAGGATCAAGGCGACGAACAGGACGGCGACGACGCTGTGCACCACCTGCGCGATCTGCATCCCGGCGATGTCGGTGACGTAGAACGGGAATAGCAGCAGATAGCCGGATACGGAAACCGCGGCGCCGGCGCCGAGGGCGCCCCAGAACACCAGCTTTTCGCCGGCGTTGAACCGGCGCGCCGGGGCGTGCTTCGATTTGATGAATCCGCCGCCCTGTCTGAACCACTCAATGTCGATCTTGTCGGGGATGTTGTCCTTGATGAAGATCGCGACGATCAGCACGAGGCCGAGCACGAACGGGAAACTCGTGAAATTGTGCGCATACTTGGCAGCTTGCGAGAACGCGCTGAACGCGTCATTGCCGATCAGCGGCAGCAGCAGGTGCTTTCCGAAGGTGATGTTCAGCCCGGAAATGCCGAGAACGACGAACGAGACCGCCGTGAGCCAATGCACGAACCGCTCGAACACCTTAAAGCGCGGCACCTTGCGTCCCGATCGTCCCGCCGAGATGCGGAGCCGTCCGAGGGCGACATAGGCCGCCGCCAGGGCGGCAAGCGTGCCCAGGATCACGATCGCGCCGAGCCAATACAGCGTCACTTCGTGAAAGTGATCCCACACCCGCCCGGCGGGTTGAATGAGGACGCGCTCTCGCTCGTCGAGCTGGTCGATTTGCCCTTCAATGCGCGGAGATTGTCGCAGCAGCGTCTGTTCATTCACGACGCTCGCGTCCGGATCGATTAACGGCCGCTGGGCATGGGCGGGCGCGTAGAGAGCAATGAGGCCGCAAACCGCCAGCGCGCCGAGGATGAAACGTAGCCGTGCCGCCAGTCCAGCCATGGTTCATTGCTCCTACCGGCCGATCGATCCGAGCCGGTCTCCGGCTACGGCTTCGAGCCGCTCGTCGGGAACCGCGACAGCGCCAGATTGTCAGAGGGACTTCAACCGCTCTCGATCCTGATTGCTCCGGTTTGCGCGATCTTGTCGTTTTCGGTCGCTTGGTCGCCAGGCGGCCAGTGCGTCAGCCGGCTTTCGCCCTGCCTGCAAACATGTCCAAGAGTTAATTCGTTTCGTAGCAAGATGGATCAAATGAGCTCTCCGCCAAAGCCCAGATGAGTGCTGCGAGGGGCGCGCTTCTTGGAAGGAGACTCGTGATGGCTATCTTGAACAAACGTCTGGCAGCACTTGCCTTGGGGCTCGCGGTGACCGCGCTGGCATCGCCCAGCTACGCGCAAGGAAGCGGCGTCAAGATCAGCCCGGCGCGCGCGGCGGCCATTCACGCGTGCAGCGTCCTTGCTGGGCGATACATCCAGCATACGTGGGGTAATTGGGAGCTTTACACGTATCGAGCCTGCATGGCGGAGCACGGCCAACAAGAATGAGCCCGTTAAGGCTCGCGGCCGATCCGGCACGTCACACCGCGATGCCTTCGTGATAGGCGGTCATCCAGCCCCAGGCGCCGGAGTTGTATCCGCGCTTGATAACCCGTTCCTTATAGATCTCGGCGATGATCTCGCCGTCGCCGGCGAGCAGCGACTTGGTCGAGCACATCTCGGCGCACAGTGGCAGCTTGCCTTGGAGCATGCGGTTGGCGCCGTACTTCTTGTATTCCTCGCTGCTGCCGGGGACTTCCGACCCGCCGCCGCCGGCGCAATACGTGCACTTGTCCATCTTGCCGCGTGAGCCGAAGTTGCTGAGCTTGGGATATTGCGGCGCGCCGAATGGGCAGGCGTAGAAGCAATAGCCGCAGCCGATGCACAGATCCTTCGAATGGAGGACGACGCCGTCATCGGTGGAGAAAATGCACCTCACCGGGCAGACCGCTGCGCAGGGAGCGTCGGTGCAGTGCATGCAAGCCATGGAGACCGAGCGCTCGCCGGGCTTGCCGTCGTTGATGGTGACGACGCGCCTTCGGTTGATGCCCCAGGGGACCTCGTTCTCGTTCTTGCAGGCGGTGACGCAGGCGTTGCATTCGATGCAGCGGTCGGCGTCGCAGAGAAACTTCATCCGCGCCATGGTCCACGGCCTCCTTACGCCGCCCTGATCTGACAGAGCGTGGCTTTGGGTTCCTGCATGCCCGTTACCGGATCGTATCCGTATGTGGTGAGCGTGTTGACGCTCTCGCCGAGCACGATCGGGTCGGCACCTTTCGGATATTTGCTGCGCTGATCGACGCCCTGGAACCAGCCGGCAAAATGGTACGGCATCCAGGCCACGCCCTTGCCGATGCGCTCGGTGACCAGCGCCTTCATCCTCGCTTTCGAATTGTTCTCGGGCCCGGTGACCCACACCCAGCTGCCGTCCTTGATGCCGCGTTCGACCGCATCCGCCGGATTGATCTCGACGAACATGTCTTGCTTCAACTCGGCCAGCCACTTGTTGGAGCGGGTCTCCTCGCCGCCGCCCTCATACTCGACCAGCCGGCCGGAGCTGAGGATCAGCGGGAACTGTCTGACCGTGCCTTTGTCGACTGCCGCCTTCTGCACGCTGAAGCCGAGATTGGGCACGCGGAACTCCTTGGCATCGGGCCGCGTCGGATATTTGGCGACGAGATCGGGGCGCGGCGTATAGATCGGTTCGCGGTGGACCGGAATCGGATCCGGCAAATTCCAGGCGACGGTGCGCGCCTTGCCGTTGCCGAAGGGACTGCAACCGTGCGCGATCGCCACCCGCTGGATGCCGCCGGAGAGATCGATCGACCACGAGACAGCGTCGGGAGTGTTGCCGCCGACTTTCTGAATCACCGCGAGTTCCTGCGGCGTGAGATCCGTGTCCCATCCGAGCTTCTTGAGCACGGCCAAGGTGAACTCGGGATAGCCATCCTTGAGCTCCGAGCCCTGCGAGTAGGAGCCGTCAGCGAGGAGGCTCGCTCCGTTGCGCTCGACGCCGAAGCGCGCCCGGAACGTGCCGCCGCCTTCCTTCACCGGCAGATTGGTATTGTAGAGAACCGGCGTGCCGGGATGCTTGAACTCCGGCGTGCCCCAGCACGGCCACGGCAGGCAGTACACTTCGCCGCCGACCTCCGGATCATCCTTCGGCGCGCGCAGCGTGACCACGTCGAACTTGGATTGATTGCGCATGTGCGCCTTGAGCCGCTCGGGCGACTGACCGCAATACCCGGTCGACCAGCCGCCGCGATTGATCTCGCGCAGGATGTCCTCGGCCGAGACCGCGCCGTTCTCGACCTTGATGTTCTTGAACATGCGGTCGGCGAAGCCGAGCTTGCGGGCGAGCAAATACATAATGTCGTAGTCGTTCTTGCACTCGAACACCGGCTTGACGATCTGCTCGCCCCATTGCAGCGAGCGGTTGGAGGCGGTGCGTGATCCGTTCATCTCGAAACTGGTGCAGGCGGGCAGCAGGTAGGTGCCATTCTTGCGCTCGGATAGGACCGCCCACGTGGTCGGATAGGGGTCGCACACGACCAGAAGGTCGAGCTTCTCGATGCCTTTCGCCGCGTCTGGCATGCGGGTGATCGTGTTGCCGCCATGCCCCATGACGAACATCGCTTTCATAGTGTCCGGTTGGGCAACCTGGTCCTTCGGCAGCAAGGTTGCGTCGAACCAGCGCGTGCTGGTGACGCCGGGCGTTTCCATGAACGTCTTGTTTACGAAGCGGGAGAGCATCCAGTCGTAGTCGACCTCCCACACCCGGCACCAATGCTTCCAGGCATCCTCGGCAAGGCCGTAATAGAGCGGCAAAGTCGTCACATCGAGGCCGAGATCGGTCGCGCCCTGCACGTTGTCATGGCCGCGGAAGATGTTGGCGCCGCTGCCGATATGGCCGACATTGCCGGTGGCGAGCAGCAAGATGCAGCTGGCGCGAACGTTGGCCGTGCCGACCGTGTACTGGGTCTGGCCCATCGCCCAGATCAGCGTTGAGGGCCGTTGCTTGGCGAAGATCTCGGCAATGCGCTTGACCTGCGTTTCCGGCAGGCCGGTGACGCGCTCGACCTCATCGGGGGGCCACTTCTCGACCTCCTTGCGGACCTCGTCCATTCCGTAGACCCGCTGGCGGATGAATTCCTTGTCCTCCCAGCCGTTCTGG
>Ga0209590_10000807_pt1 | contig 11019 bp, 18 predicted proteins | sample CZO8metaG_FD_188353 | JGI IMG/M metagenome (GOLD analysis project Ga0209590, IMG submission 188353) | Vadose zone soil microbial communities from the Eel River Critical Zone Observatory, Northern California, USA - CZOApr15con1.8 metaG... | ecosystem: Environmental > Terrestrial > Soil > Vadose...
GCCGTGCATTCCGGGTGCGAACGCGCGCCGCTCGATGGCGCATTTCGGTGTGTAGCACCGCTCGCCCTTGAGGTAGAGCTTGGCGCCTTCGCGGCGGCAGAAGCGGCAAACCGGGCCGCTGTAATTCGCCATCAGTGGCCTCCAGCGTACGAACGTGCCGCAGATTGGGGCAGGCGACCGCCAGGTCGCCGGTCCGGGCGCCGAGACGAAGGAACGGGTGGCACTAGGAGGAGCGCACTGATAAGTGCGTGACGACGACGTGCCGGGCCCCGTGACGCACGTATCGGCGTCCCGAGCCCCAAGATGCGGTGCGGGCGGACGATGGAGGCCACTAAACTCGCCTCCGCTTGGGCGGTCGGCAGCCGTTGTGCGGGATCGGCGTCACGTCCGTGATCGCGTTCACCTCGAGACCAGTGGCCTGGAGCGAGCGGATGGCCGCCTCGCGGCCCGCGCCCGGTCCGCGCACGAAAACCTCGATCGAGCGCATCCCGTGCTCGAGCGCCTTCTTCGCGGTCGCCTCGGCGGTGACCTGCGCGGCGAACGGGGTCGACTTGCGGCTTCCCTTGAATCCCTGCGCGCCGGCAGAGCCCCAGGAGATGACGTTGCCGTCGATGTCGGTGATGCTGATGATCGTGTTGTTGAAGGTGCTCTGGATGTGCGCCTGGCCCGCGACCACGTTCTTGCGCTCGCGGCGGCGTGTCCGGACGACCTTCTTCGTCTTTCCCATTAGTAGCTTCGCCTAGGGGCCACTACTTACCTGCCTTGACCTTCTTCTTGCCCGCGACCGCGCGCTTGGGACCGCGGCGGCTCCGCGCGTTGGTGCGAGTGCGCTGGCCGCGCACGGGAAGGCCGCGGCGGTGGCGCATGCCTCGGTAGGTGCCGATCTCGGTCAGGCGCTTGATGTTCGTCGCCACGTCGCGCCGCAGGTCGCCCTCGATGAGGATCTCCTTCGAGGTTGACATGCGGTCGATGATCTGGCGCAGGCGCGCGACCTCTTCCTCGCTGAGGTCCTTGGTCCGCGTTTCAGTGTTGAGGTTGGCCGCCTTCGCGATCTTCTCCGCGGTGGTGCGGCCGATGCCATGGATGTACATCAAGGAGATGACCACCCGCTTCTGCGGGGGTATGTCGACACCGGCGATTCTTGCCATTTAGTCCCTTAGCCCTGCCTCTGCTTGTGCTTTGGGGTCTTCGAGCAAATCACCCGAACCACCCCGTTCCGCTTGATCACCTTGCAGCTCGAGCACATCTTCTTGACGGACGGCCGTACCTTCATCTCCAAATCTCTCGAATACGCCCTCGCGATCGATCGCTGCTCGCGAGCTCGACGCCCACCTTGTCTCCGGCGAGTAGCCGTGTGAAGTGGGTGCCGGCACGATCGGCGACGTGAGCGAGGATCTTCGCCCCGTTCTCGAGCTCAACCCGGTAGACACCGTTGGGAAGAGGCTCCACCACGACCCCCTTCACGAGTGGGGGGCGTTGGGGCACGAACCGTGATTGTACCAAACTCGGGTCGAACTCAGTGGGAGGCACCGTTGGAGTGGCCGTTCGAGCTCCCCAGTGCTGTGAGAATCAAAGGCCCCTGGTCCGTGATCGCCACCGTGTGCTCGAAGTAGGCGGAAAGCCCCCCGTCGACGGTGCAGATCGTCCACCCGTCCGGTTTCATGTAGACCTCGTGGGACCCGGCGTTGACCATCGGCTCGATGGCCAGGGTCATGCCCGGCTTCAGCCGGGGCGGGGTGCCTGGAGTGCCGAAGTTGGGCACCTGCGGATCCTCGTGCATCTGGCGGCCGATCCCGTGGCCGACGAACTGGCGTATGACCGAGAACCCGGCCTTCTCCACGTGCTGCTGGATCGCCGAGGAGATGTCGCCCAGGTAGCCGCCCGGCTGCGCCTTGCCGATGCCGACGTACAGCGCCTCCTCGGTAACCTTGATGAGCCGGTCGGCCTCCTTGCTGATCTTGCCCACCCCGACGGTGATCCCCACGTCAGCCCAGAAGCCCTCCAGCACCAGTCCGAGGTCGAGGCTGACCACGTCCCCGGCGGCGACTTTGCGGCTGCCGGGGATACCGTGCACGGCTTCGTCGTTGATCGATACGCAGATCGACTTCGGGAAGCCGTGGTAGCCGAGAAAGCCGGGAACGGCCCCGCCGTCCCGGATGAGCTTGTCGGCCAGGCGGTCGAGGTCGGACGTGCGCGCGCCGGGGACGCACGCTTCCTTCAAAGAAGGCAGCACGGACGCGAGCAAGGTGCCCGCGCGGGCCATCAGGTCGATCTCGTGCTTTGTCTTCAGATTGATCATGTGTGGAAACGGCCATTCTCACCGATAGCGGCTAGAACGCGCCCTCTTATCTCATCGATTGTGCCCCGTCCGTCGATCTCGGAAACAAGGCCTGTGCCGCGGTAGTGGTCGAGCACGGGGACCGTCTTGGTGAGGTAGATCTCGATCCGGGGCTTCACGGCCTCGGTCTTGTCGTCCTCGCGCTGGACCAGCGGCGTGCCGTCCACGGCGCAGGCTGCCGTACCCGGCGGGTAGGTGCGCTGGCAGGCCGGGCACACCAACCGGCCGGACAGGCGCTGGAGCAGCTCGGCCATCTCGACCTTGAGATAGAGGACGCGGTCGATCTTGCGGTCGAGCTCGTCCATCAGGGCGTCGAGCGCCTCCGCCTGCGGAACGGTGCGCGGGAAGCCGTCGATGATGAACCCGGCGCCGCTGTCGGGCTGGTGGAGGCGGTTGCGGATCATGCCGATCATGATGTCGTCGGGCACGTACTGGCCTTTGGCCAGGATCGGTTGGGCCTCACGCCCCAGCGGAGTGCCGGCCTGGATCTCCGCGCGCAGCATGTCGCCGGTCGCGATGTGAGGGATGCCGAAGCGATCGCGCAGCATGTTCGCCTGCGTGCCTTTGCCGCTCCCCGGAGCGCCGTACAGCAACAGATTCATCTGGCTATCGGATGAAGCCGCGGTACTGGCGCATGACCAGCTGCGTCTGCAGCTGTTTCATCGTGTCCAGTGCGACGCCGACGACGATGAGGATCGCGGTACCTCCCAGGTACATCTGCTGATGCGGGATGCCGGAGATCTTGGCCGTGGCGATAGGAAGGATGACGGTGATGAAGCCCAGGAACGTGGCGCCGGCGAACGTGACGCGATTCATGACCGCGGCCAGGTAGTCCGCAGTTGGACGTCCCGGACGGATGCCCGGGATGAAGCTTGAATAGCGTTTGAGGTTGTCGGCGACGTCGTTCACCTCGAAGGTGATCGCCGTGTAGAAGTACGTGAACCCGAAGGTGAACGCGAAGTAGAGCGCGTTGTACGTGATCGCCATCGGCAAGTTGGCGGTGTCGGGCGTGAAATTGCCCCGGACCCACGCGGCGGCCTTGTAGTACCACGTGTCCGGGGGCGCGCCCTGGAAGTAGTTCGAGATGATCGTGGGCAGGAACATCACCGAGATCGCGAAGATGATCGGGATGACGCCGGCGTGATTCACGCGGAGCGGAAGGAAGCTCGCCCGGCTCTGCACCTGCTTGAGGCCGACCGTTCGCTGTGCCGATTGGATGGGAATCTTCCTCACTGCCTGCTGCACCTCGATGATCACCGCGGTCATGACCAGCGCGATGCCGCCGAAGAGGATGAACGGAATGTAGTCGGCGAGGCCGCCGCCGGTGGAGTGCGCTGAGAACACCGCCGAGACGCCCTGCGGCCCGCGGCCGATGATCCCCGCGAAGATGATCAGCGAGACACCGTTGCCGATTCCATACTCGGTGATGAGCTCGCCGAACCACATCAGCATCACAGTGCCCGCGGTCAGGACCAGTACGATCTCCAGCCGTTGGAACCAGTCGAGTGCCGGAAGGATGGCCGGGTTGGTGTTCTGGAACAGGACCGTGAATCCGTAGGCCTGGCCCGCTCCCAGCAAAACGGTGAGCCAGCGGCTCCAGCGCTGGATCCGGCGGCGACCCTGCTCGCCCTCTTTGGAGATCTCCTTGATGCGTTCGGAGATCACCGTCATCAGCTGCATGATGATCGTGGCGTTGATGTACGGATTCATGCCCATCGCCACGATGCTGAAGCGGGACAGGCCGCCTCCTGAGAAGAGGTCGAGCAGCCCGAGCAGCGCCTGCGAGTTGAACAGCTGGGCGAGGGCCGCCTGGCTCGCGCCGGGAACGGCGACGTTGGCGAACAGACGGAAGATGACGAGGATGCCGCCGGTGAAAAGGATCTTGTTGCGCAGCTCGGGCAGGCGAATCGCGTTGACCAGGGCCTCGAGCAGGTTCATCGGCTAGCTTTCCTTGGGGGCGGTGCTCACTTCTGCAGGCGCGGCTGCCGGCGCCGGTTCCGGCTCATCAGCTTTGATTGTGCGCTTTGCCGTCTTGGCGGCCAGCCGCCTGGGCCCGATCTTCCGCGGCTCGCCGATGACCGTGACCGTGCCGCCGCGCGCCTCGATCGCCTCGCGTGCGCTCGAGCTGAACGCATGGGCAATCACGGTGAGCTTGCGGTCGAGCGCGCCCGTACCGAGGACCTTGACGTCCACGCCGGCGCGGACCAGGCCAGCCTCCGTCAGAGCTGCCGCGTCGACCTTTGACCCGTCAGGAAACCGCTTCAGCTTCGATACGTTGACGACGGTGTAGACCTTCTTGAAGGGGTTCTTGAAGCCAGGCAGCTTCGGAAGACGCTGCGCAAGCGGCATCTGGCCGCCTTCGAATCCAAGGCGGAAGCCTTCGCTGCGAGCGTTTTGGCCTTTCTGGCCGCGCCCTGAAGTTTTCCCTCGTCCTGAGCCCGTGCCGCGGCCGATGCGCCGCGCCTTTCGGTGCGCGCCCGCGGCCGGCTTCAGGTCGTGGAGCTGCATTCCCACTGGTTAGTTGCCCCTCTTGTGCTTGACACCCCACGAAATCTTCGATTTCGCGGGGACCCCGTCATGGCTCTCGTTGTCGGTCTGACCTAGATTCACGCTAATTGCCTCGCTTGTGCTTCTTGTCGGAGCGCTTGCGCCAGATCTTGTAGCGGCTGCGTTCGGGCCGCACATACGGCTCGCCTTCGACGGCGACGAGGAACGCGACCGCCTTCAACATTCCGCGCACGGCGGGGTTGTCGGGCAGCTCGCGGGTCTGGTTCATCTTGCGGAAACCAAGCGACTCCACTGTCGCCCGCAGCTGCGGCTTGGCGCCAATGGTGCTTTTCATGAGCGTGGCCTTCAGCATCTTCGCCGGCTCGCTCACTTGGTCTCCACCGCGGCGGCCTCGGCCCCACCGTTGACGGTGCCGCCCTCCGCGCGCTTGTAGACGTTGGCGAGGCGGCGCCCGACGATCTGGTCGAGCTCCTTGCCGCGCAGCTCGGCCACCTGCTGGGCGGTGCGCAGCTGCTGCAGGGCGGCGAGCGTCGCGCGCACGGTGTTGATCGGATTGTTGGTGCCGTGGGACTTGGTGAGGATGTCCTTGATGCCGGCCGTCTCGATGACAGCCCGCATGGCACCACCGGAGATGACGCCCGTGCCGGGCGCCGCGGGCTTGAGCATGATGCGCGCGGAGCCCAGCTTGAGCCGAACCTCGTGCGGGATCGTGGTCCCGACCATGGGGACGGTGATCATGTTGCGCTTGGCGACTTCCATGCCCTTGCGGATCGCTTCCGTCACCTCGCGCGCCTTGCCGATGCCGGCGCCTACGCGTCCGTTCATGTCGCCGACGACGATGAGCGCGCTAAACGAGAACTTGCGCCCGCCCTTGACGACCTTGGCGACGCGGTTCACGCGGACGACGCGGTCGGCGAGCTCAGACCGCTCGCCGCTGGATTGATAGCGGCCGCCGCCCATGTTTCTAGACATCTAAAACTCCAAACCCGCTTCGCGCGCGGCATCGGCCAGCGCCTTGATTCGTCCGTGATAGAGGAAGCCGCCGCGATCGAATACGACGTGCTTCACGCCGGCGGCCTTCGCCGCATCGGCAATCTGCTTGCCGACCTGAGCTGCTTCTTTCATGCCGTTGCCCTTTGTCTTCAGCTCAACGGTCGAGGCCGCGGCCACCGTCTTGGCGGCGCCATCGTCGATGACCTGGGCATACAGATGGTTGAGGCTGCGGAACACCGCGAGGCGCGGCTTTTCCGACGTCCCGCTCACGTTCACCCGGACGCGGCGGTGCCGCTTCAAGCGGCCTTCTTTGCGATCAGTGCGCTTGATCATGCGGTTGTCTTTGCGCCCTTGCCGGCCTTGCCTGCCTTGCGGCGAACCTTCTCGCCCCGGTACATGACGCCCTTGCCCTTGTACGGCTCGGGCGGCCGAAACCCTCGGATGTCAGCGGCGACCTGGCCGACGGCCTCCTTTTCGATGCCCGACACGGAGAACTTGGTCTGGTCCTGGACGTCGATAGTTACGCCCTCGGGCGGCTTGAACTTGATGGGGTGCGAGTAGCCGAGGCTGAGCGTGATCTCATCGCCCTGCTTGGCGACGCGGTAGCCGACTCCGACCAGCTCGAGGTGCTTGGTGTAGCCCTCGTTGACCCCGATGACCATGTTCGCGACCAGGCTGCGGACGAGGCCGTGCAGCGCACGGTGCTTGTAGTCGTCCGACGGCCGCTCGAACACCAGCTGCCCATCGACCTGCTTGACGGTGATATCGGCCGGCAGGGTACGCTCGAGCTGACCCTTCGGTCCCTCGACCTTCACGTGGCCGGGTTGAAGCGTGACCTTCACCGGGGCCGGCAACTGAATCGGCAGCTTTCCAATCCGCGACAAGTCTCTTTTTGACTCTCCTACCAGATGTACGCCAATACTTCGCCGCCCAGGCCCTGGCGGAGCGCCTGGCGCCCGCTCATAACCCCTTCGGCTGTGCTGAGAATGGCGATCCCGAGCCCGCCGAGGACTCGCGGGATCTCGGTCTTGCGGGCATAGACCCGCAGTCCGGGGCGGCTGATCCTCTTCACGCCCGAGATCACGCGCATGCGATCGGGCCGGGACTTGAAGATGATACGCATCCACTGCGCGGTGCCGTCGGATTCGATCTCGTATCCGGCGATGTAGCCCTCGTCCTTGAGGACGCGGGCGATCTCGAGCTTCAGCCTCGAGGCCGGCACGCGGACCTCGGGGTGCCGGGCGCTGTTGGCGTTGCGCACGCGCGTGAGCATGTCGGCGATGGGATCGCTGACGATCCCTGCCGGCGCTCGCTTGGGAAGGTTCTTGGCTGCGGTCGTCGCTGTTGCCATCACCAGCTCGACTTCGTCACGCCAGGGATGCGTCCCTCGGCGGCCAGTGTCCTGAAGCAGATACGGCACATGCCGAACTTGCGCAGATAAGCGCGCGGCCGTCCGCATATGCGGCAGCGGTTATGGAATCGCACCTTGAACTTCGGGTGCACAAGGTCTCGTTTCCAGCGCTCGAGTGAAGACTTCTTCGCCAAACTCTCTTACCTCTTTCCCTTTATCTGTCTATCGCTTCCTGAAAGGCATGCCGAGGCGTGTCAGCAGGCTGCGCGCCTCATCGTCGTTGCGGGCCGTGGTCACGATCGCCACCTCGAGGCCGCGCAGCTTGTCGATCTTGTCGTAGTCGATCTCCGGGAACACGACCTGCTCGCGAAGGCCGAGCGAGTAGTTGCCCCTTCCGTCGAAGCCCTCCGGGTTGACGCCGCGGAAGTCGCGGATGCGAGGCAGAGCGATGTTCAGCAGCTTGTCGAGGAAGTACCACATGCGGCGGCCGCGAAGCGTGGTCTTGATGCCGATCGTTTGGCCCTGGCGGAGCTTGAACGCGGCGACGGACTTCCGCGCCTTGATCAGCGCCGGCTTCTGGCCGGTGATCGTGACCACGTCGCCAACCGCGGCATCCAGCGCCTTGTCGTTGTCCTTGGCCTCGCCGATGCCGATGTTGACGACGACCTTGGCGACCCTGGGCACCTGCATGACGTTCTCGTACTCGAACTCCTTCGTCATCTGCGGCACGATCTTGTCGCGGTACGTCACGAGAAGGCGCGGCGTCTCCTCCGATTTCGTGCCTGGCGCCTTGGGCGCTGCGGGTTTCGTGTCCTGCTTCTTCTGCTTCTGCTGGACCTTGGCCTTGCTCACTGCGCCTCCGTCTTCCTCACGCGCTCGTACGGCTCGTCGCAGTGGCGGCAGACAAGAGCGCGCGCGCCCGACTCGAGGATGATGTGCTTCGTCCTGGTCGGCCGCGAGCACGCCGGGCAGACGAGCATCACGTTCGAGTAGTCGAGCGGCGCCTCGAAGTCGACGACGCCACCCTGCGCGACACTGACTCCGCCGCGAGACCGGCCGGCCTTCGTATGCCGCTTGAGAATGTTGACGCCCTTGACCACGATCTTGTGCTGGTCTGGGATCGTGCGCAGGACCTCGCCAGTCTTGCCCTTGTCCTTGCCGGCAGTGACGACCACGGGGTCGCCGGGAGCAAGGTCGAGCCAGCGGCGCTTCGGTGTTTCTTTGTTTCTAAGCATTTCCTATAGGACCTCGGGAGCGAGACTGATGATCTTCATGAAGTTGCGCTCGCGCAGCTCGCGGGCCACGGGTCCGAAGATGCGCGTGCCTCTGGGGTTGTTGGCCTGCGCGAGCAGGACGGCGGCATTCTCATCGAAACGGATGAGCGAACCGTCGGGGCGGCGGTATTCCTTGTTGACCCGCACCACCACTGCCTTGACGACCTCGCCCTTCTTGACCTGGCCGCCAGGCTGCGCGGACTTGACGGTGGCGGTGATGATGTCACCCACCGACGCATACTTGCGGTAGTGACCGCCGGCCACGCGGATGACAAGGATCTCCTTGGCACCCGAGTTGTCCGCGACCTTGAGCCGCGTTTCCTGCTGAACCACTACTTTGCCTTCTCCACGATCTCTAATACCCGCCAGCGTTTCTCTTTCGAGATCGGACGGGTCTCGGTGATGCGGACGAGGTCGCCCACGCCGCACTCGTTCTTCTCGTCGTGGACCTTGAAGCGGGTCCGCTGCTGCACGGTCTTGCGGTAGAGCCGGTGGGCCTTCGACGTGCCCACCTGGACGATCACGGTCTTATTCATCTTGTCGGAGATGACGGTGCCCAGGCGGACCTTGCGCTGGCCGCGTTCTTGGGTTTGGGTCGTCGCCATCAAGAGGGCTCCTCGGTCTTGGCTTTGCGCGTGCGCTTCGCCTTGGGCGCCTCAGCCTGTGCTTCTGGCTCGAAGCCTTCATCAGCCGGCTTCTCAGCGACGGCGACGGAGGCGGCCTCGTGCGGAACGAAGGTCACCAGTCCGAGCTGGCGTTCGCTGAGCACGGTCATGATGCGGGCGATGTCGTGGCGCACCTTCGAGATCTGACTCGAGTTCTCGAGCTGGCCGACTGCGTGCTTGAAGCGGAGCTCGTACAACTCTCGACGCGCGGTCTTCATACGGTCCGCCAACTGGTCCTCTTCAAGCTCCCTGAGCTCGTCGACTTTCATCTCGACGCTCCAGTGGTCACCGATTCGGAGCTCACGAAACGCGTCTTGATCGGGAGCTTCGAGGCGGCGAGCTTCATCGCCTCTTTGGCGACCTCGGGCGTAACGCCGCCCATCTCGAAGAGGATGCGACCGGGCTTGACGACGGCGACCCAACCTTCCGGGTTGCCTTTGCCGGAGCCCATCCGCGTTTCGGCGGGTTTCTTGGTGATCGACTTGTCGGGGAAGACCCGGATCCAGATCTGCCCACCGCGCTTCACGTGGCGGGTCATCGCCCGGCGGGCGGCCTCGATCTGGCGGTTGCTCATCCAGCACGCCTCGACCGCCTGCAGCCCGTAGTCGCCGAACGCGACCGTGGCGCCGCGCGTGGCGATGCCCTGGCGCCGGCCGCGGTGCATCTTGCGGTACTTGACTCGCTTTGGGATCAGCATCAGCTCTTGGCCTTCGTGGTCTTCTTGGGGTCCTTTGGGGCCCCCGCGCCCTTGGCGCGGGAGGGCCCAGCAGGCTTCTCGGCCTTGGCCTTCGGCTCGGCGGTCTTGGCTTTGGCCGCCGGCTTGGGCTTGGCGGCGGTGGGGGTGGTCGTTGTTGGGGCGGCAGCCGTTGCGGCTTTCGCCCTGGTTGTCCGAGGCCGCCTGGGCGCGGGCTCCGGCGAGGGAATTTCAATTGCGCCGAGGTCTGGCAACGCGGCCACCTCTGAAACCGGCGTAACCGGCTCCGGAGCCACGTCGACCGGCGCTTCGGGCTGAGGCGCGATCGCTTCGCCGATGGGGGCGCCGTCGCTGATGGGCAACCGGGCCTTCGGGGTGATCTGGTCCTTGTAGATCCAGCACTTCACGCCGATCGCGCCGAAGGTGGTCTTGGCGGTGGCACGGCCGAAGTCGATGTCGGCACGCAAGGTGTGCAGCGGCACGCGGCCTTCGCGGTCCCACTCGCGGCGCGCCATCTCGGCTCCGCGAAGGCGGCCGCCGCAGTAGATTCGGACGCCCTTCGCGCCTGCGCGCATCGTGCGCAGGATCGCCTGCTTCATCGCGCGCTTGTAGCTGATGCGGCGCTCGATCTGGGACGCGATGTTTTCCGCCACCAGCTGCGCGTCGAGCTCGGGCTGCTTGATCTCCTGGATGGAGATGCGCACGCGGTTGCCGAAACGCTTCTCGAGGTCTTCGCGGAGCTGGTCGACGGACGACCCGCCCTTGCCGATGACGATGCCCGGCTTGGCGGTGTGGATGGTGACAGTGAGCTGCGCGTTGGACGAACGCTCGGTCTCGATCTTGGCGATGCCGGCATTGCGAAGGCGCGCGAGAATGGCGGTCCTCATTGCGAGGTCCTCGTGCAGCATCTTCGTGTAGTCCTTGGGGTTGGCAAACCAGTTCGCCTCCCACGGACGGAACACGCCGAGCCGAAATGCGTTCGGGTGGACTTTATGACCCAATTACTTCTTTTCCTCTGGGCGGTCTTCGACGACCGCTGTGATGTGGCAGGTGCGGTGGAAGAACTCGTGCGCCATACTGCGGCTCACCGGCCGGCGCCGCCGGTACGTCGGACCCTCGTCGATGAGCAGCTGCTTGAGAACGAGGTCGTCGCGGTTGAGGTTGAAGTTGTGCTCGGCGTTGGCGGCAGCGGACTT
>Ga0209590_10000808_pt1 | contig 11018 bp, 9 predicted proteins | sample CZO8metaG_FD_188353 | JGI IMG/M metagenome (GOLD analysis project Ga0209590, IMG submission 188353) | Vadose zone soil microbial communities from the Eel River Critical Zone Observatory, Northern California, USA - CZOApr15con1.8 metaG... | ecosystem: Environmental > Terrestrial > Soil > Vadose...
CCAGGTGATGGAACGCCAGCCGGCTGATATGCAGGCGTATGTGACAGGCAAGCCGGAGTATCGCCAAAAACTGCTCGAGCAGAAACGGCAACAGGCAGCGTTGGCATTCCAGCAGTTCGTGCATGCACAATATCAGAAACTGCGCCAACAGGGAGAGATCGTCGTCAATCCGCAGTACGTTTTTTAACCAGGGCACTGGCGGGTGCGCTGGGGGTTGCGTCCCATCTGTAACGACAGTTCGCACTAGGCCGTCCATCGCCTAGGCGGCATGGAGTGGCGCCAATTTTTCGGGGGCCATGGCCGCAAGCCCCAAACGTGTGAGCACGGCATTGACCTGGGCAATGGTGACCTGGTGCAGTGCCGTGATCTCCCACCCAATCGGCTCGCCGCTCGCCGCATAGTCAACAGAGTTGAGGGCAGAGGGCACGGCGGCATGGCGACGCTGGACGAGGACGACACGCAGCAGCGTGTCGCTGGTCGTCCCCCCTCAGTGTCTCTTGCTGCAAGCCCTGTGCATGCCCTCCTCCAATCGACAAGCTTCCTGCCAGATTACAACCTGGCAGAGATTTCCGCAATGTGTTTTCTTGCTGTCGGACGACGAACCCGAGTTCGCCCGTACCATGGCCACCTCGGCTCCGGGTAGACACCGAGGAAAACATGCTTTAAAATTCCTATCCACTGTGCGAGCGCTGGGGCCTCAGCCCGGCCTATCTCTATGCTATCCACCCGTCTGTGGCATCCTCTGACGAAAGGAGAGGCTACGATGGCCATTGTGGTACACATTCCTACGCCCTTGCAGAAGTTCACCAAGAACCAGAGCGAAGTGCCGGCGCAAGGGGCAACAGTGGCAGACGTTCTGGACAATTTGGAGGAGCATTTTCCCGGTATCCGGGAGCGCTTGTGTGATGAGCGGGGCAGCATCCGGAAGTTCATCAACTTTTACCTCAATGATGAGGACATCCGCTTCATGGATGGGGAGAAGACTGCCCTGAAGGATGGCGATGCCCTGGCCATCATTCCGGCCATTGCAGGAGGCCGCGTGTAACGGGAAGCGAGCAGACCTATGGCGGTGCACAACATCCCAGAGCACCTGGTCCAGGCCGGCGCGGCTTATCAGCGCGATGTCGCCTTGATTCACCTCGATACACCGCCCGGTGATACGCGCGATGCACGCCTGGCAGAGGCCATGGCACACAGGGGAGAGGCCTATACGACGGCCACGCTCGAGGCGCTCCAGAGTCAGCTCACGGCGGCGCCAGCGTCACACCAGGGGACTCTCACACGCCTGCGTGCCTGGGCGCTGGCCATGCACGTGCGCAGCGCCCTGTTGCCTATGCAGCGTGAGATCCAGGCACAGCAGCGCACGACCGTCTGCCTGGTCGATGAGGAATCCATACCGCTGCGCGCCAGTTTCGCCGCCATGGCCACGGAGACACGTCGTGAGCGTCGGGCCGTGATTGAAGCGGCGGTGGTCCTGCAGCTTGGGGCGCTCAATGAGCTGTTCGAGGCCCAGTTCAAAGCCCTCACTGCGGTCGCCGAGCCCCTTGGCTACGCCGCCCCTGAGGCGCTCTGGAGCGCCATCATGCCAGCGGAGCCAGCGACCTATCAGGACGTCGCCACGCAGATATTAGACCACACTCGACAGGTCTATGCGGACCTCCTGACCTGGGCGGTACGGCGGCGTTTGCGTCTCCCGCCTGGCCAACTCCGCCGTCACGATATTCTGGCCCTGTTTACCTTTCCCGAATATCAGGCGTATTATCAACCTGGCACTGTGGTACCGGGCCTGCGGGCGTGTCTACGCGCTCTGGGGCTTGATCCCTACGTCGATGGTCGCTTGGCGTGGCGTGAACGGGCCGCGTCTTTCGGTCCGCCAGCGGCGCTGGCCTTGCACATCCCGGACGAAATTGTCTTGAGCTATGCCCAGGTGGGTGGTCTCAAGGGCGCTGAAGCCTTCGCCAGCGCCAGCGGACGCGCCTTGCTGTGGGCCTACACATCACCTGACCTGCCCCTGAGCAGTCGTGTGCTCGGTGACCCCGCCCTCCTCGAGAGCAACGCCCAGCTGTTGGCGGAACTCGTAGCTGAGCCGAGGTGGTTACACCACTACTTCGGGGTCAGCGTTGACCAAAATTATACCGCCTGGCGACGTCTCGACCGCTTGTACCGTCTGCGGCGGCACCTGGGCCGTTTTCTCTACACGCGCCATCTCTATACCACCAACTCGCTGGCCGGGGCGGCGGAAGCGTATCGCGACATCATGATGGATGCCTGTCATGTCGATTATCCCCAGGAGTATTACCTCCTCGATTGGGATTGGGACTATACGACCCTGACGACCCTGCGTGGCTGGAGTCTCACGTCTGCCCTGCAGAGGGTATTATGCGAACAGTATGCCGAGGATTGGTTTCGCAATCCTGACGCCGGGGAGCAGCTGCGGCAGTACTGGCATAGCGCTTTAGGAGAACGCCTCGAAGACCTGCGCGACCATTTTCTAGGAACCGCGTGGGATGCGGATCTCTTTGCCGCAGCGCTCACACGCGAGGATGGGTAAGCGCTACACGCTGCTGGTTGGAGAGGAGCATGGGCGACTGGTTTGAGAAAGTGACCATTGGTGCGACGTTGGACCGTGCTGTGGCGCGTTTTCGCACACGTGAGGCGTTGACCTTTGCTGGACGGCGTTGGAGCTTTCAGGATCTGCAGGCCGACTGTGATCGGGCCGCACGTGAGTTGATGCAGTATGGCGTGCAGCCGGGTGAGAAAGTGTCGCTGTGGCTCCCCAACCGGCCGGAATGGTTGCACGCCATGTTTGCCGTGGCCAAGATTGGGGCGGTGTTGGTGCCGATTAACACGCGTTTCCGGGTCACGGACCTCGAGTACGTGCTCCGTCAATCAGACAGTACCACGCTGATCACGGTCGATCGCTCTGGGCCCATTGGTTATCTCGACATGGTCCGAGAGTTGATTCCGGAGCTTGACACCTGTCCTGATCCTCAAACGCTGCGCAGCACTGCCTTTCCTGCACTGCGGCGTGTGATCGTCGTCAGCCCACAGTCCTATCGTGGCACCCTGTGCTGGAAGGACGTGATGGCGGCGGGAGAGGGCGTGTCTGCCGCCCAGTTGCACGCCCGCCAACGGGCAGTGGATCCTGATGCGACCACGCTCATCCTGTACACCTCAGGCACCACGGGTTTTCCTAAAGGGGTGATGCACAACCATAACGTCCTCCGGAACATCACAGACGAGGCCAATCGCATGGCCGTGCGGGCGACGGACGTGATCCTCATGTATCTGCCCCTGTTCCACGCCTTTGGACTCTATGAAGGGCCTTTGATGTCCGTGGTCACCGGTGCCCGGCAGGTGCTCATGGAACAGTTCGAGCCTGGCGCCGCCCTGCGCCTCATGGCCAGCGAGCGCGCCACCATGCTCCACGGCTTCGATACGCATTTTCACGACCTCATGGCACATCCGGACTATGCCCAGACGGACCGCTCCAGTCTCCGTATTGGGCTGTTGGCGGCCGGGCTGGCGAGTAGCGCACCAGTGGCACGCCAGGCGCAGCGTCTCTTGTGCCCCACGGTGAGTGGTTGGGGGATGACCGAGGTCGGCGTGGGGGCCGCGTTGGGCTATCCCACCGACGCCGAGGACGACCGCTGTCTGGCCTCAGGTGCAGCGCTACCCGGCTACGAGTTCAAGATTATCGACCCAGGGACTGGACGCCTTGCCCCCTCTGACATGCCTGGGGAGCTCTGCTGCTGCGGCTATGGGGTGATGCAGGGCTATTACAAAAAACCCGCCGAGACCGCCCAGGCGATCGATGCCGAGGGCTGGCTGCACAGCGGCGACATGGCGAGCATGCGGGAGGACGGCACCATCCGTTTTCTCGGGCGCTACAAGGAGATGTTGAAGGTCGGCGGAGAAAACGTCGATCCCGTCGAGGTCGAGGCCCTGCTGTTACCACATCCTGCAGTGAGCCAGGTCAAAGTCGTGGGCGTCCCTGATGCGCGCTTGCAGGAAGTGGCTTGCGCCTGTGTGATCCTCAAACCGGGGGCCCAGGTGGCATCAGAAGAGTTGCTGGCGGTTTGTCGTGGCCAGATCGCCAGTTTTAAAATACCGCGCTATGTTCTGTGGATGCAAGAGTATCCCATGACTTCCAGCGGCAAGGTGCAGAAGTTTAAGCTCCGTGAGATGAGTATAGAGGCGTTAGGGTTAGCCTCGACAGGTCGCTCGTGACAACTCTCGTGAGCGGAAGTCCGTCCGTACCCTGCCCAGTCCCTGTGCAACGGTCCACAACCACTGACACCACACCCCTGGCAGGCCATGAGGCAGGACATTGCTCCCATGGCCTGGGTTGGTGGACGCCAGGTGTGACCTGGCGCACACCGGATTGACAAAGCGGACACGCTTTGTTATAAACAATCGCCGCTAGTAGCGGTGTCACAATCCGCAAGGGATGGGGATGGAGGGGCTAGCGCGAAGCTGCGAATGCCTGCGAGGATGTGTGGGGATGAAGGTGGTCCGGCGTCGTGTTGGCATGGTATGGTTCCTATGGCTTGGGGTGGTCACACACGTCGCGGTGGGATGTGCATCTTCTGGTCGCGTACGTATCCAGGCTGATGATCATTATCGCCTGGCGCAGTCGTACTTGAGCAATGCATCCTACGTCATGGCAGAGCAGGAAATCCGCAAGGCGCTGGCTTTACAGCCGGACGATGCGCGGTATCTGGAGTGTCTGGCGTGGATCCATGAGGCGCAGGTCTATCAGGCACCGGGGACATTGAATCGCACCCGCCTTCAGCTTGCCGAAGAAGCGTATCGTATGGCACTTCGGCAGGCAGACGCCCCGCCGTCCGTCTTGGTGAATTACAGTACTGTCCTCCTGCTGAGTGGGCGCCCGGATGAGGCGATAGCGATGGCACAGCGTGCCCTGCAGGTCCCTGGATATGACCAACCAGCCCGGGCGCATACCAATATTGGTATCGCGTATCTGAACAAAGGGGCCTTTGTCCAGGCAGCAGAGCACTTTCGTAAAGCTCTTGACTATCAGGCGAATCTACCGGAGGTGCACCATAATCTTGGGCTCGCCTATACTGGCCTCGGACGGCGTGCTGAAGCCATCCGGGAATTCCGTGAGGCCATCCGTTTCCGACCTGCCTATGTCGATGCCTACCTCGGGCTCGGCAACGTCCTCCTGGAAGAGGGGCGGAAAGATGAGGCTCGGCTTGTTTTCGAGCGGGTTATTGCACTTGCTCCTGGAAGTGATATAGCCGCTGATTTACGGGAGCAACTCAAATCTCTTACCCCCTGAGCGGGAGGGTGGTATGCTAGTTGATTCTGACTCCCTAGGTAGCTATCTACGCCAGGGGCGTGAACGGCAACAGGTGTCGCTGCAGGACATCGCTGCCACAACCAAGATCCAACTCAAATTCCTCGAAGCCCTCGAACACGATGCGTATGACCAACTGCCCGCCGCTCCCTTTGTGGTAGGATTCTTGCGGGCGTATGCGCAATACTGCGCCATGGATCCCGAGGAAGTGCTGACGGCCTATCGGTCGTTGCAGCGTGCGCCCGAGCCTCCTGACATCGTGCGACGGCCCGTGACGGCGCCGACGCTGTCCCCCCAACGTGGGCATCTCACGCGCCTGGGTGTGTTTCTGGCGGTGTTTGGTCTGATCACGGGATTGATGGTGCACGAGCTGCGACGCGGCCAGCAAGCACGAGGAACGGTGGCGTCTTTTCCTGCGTTGTTGCCTGGGATTGCGGAGGATACGACAGATTCCGCAACAGCAGCTGCGCCTGTTGTACCACGGCCTGAGCCTGCCGGAGTGGCCGTGGCTGGAGGGCAGACATCGCCGGCGGTCTCCGCACGGGTCGCGCAGGGGCCAAGCCTGACGACGTTGGGGACTTCTGAAGCCGCCTCACTCCCCACTGCGAGTCCAGCCCCGGCGACCTCGAAAGCCGGGGAGGCAGGTGGCGCTGAAAGCCCAGGCCCGCTGGTCTTACAAGCCAGAGCCGTGGCAGATACCTGGTTACGGATCGCAATTGATGGGGACAAGCCGCTTACGCTGCTCCTCACCTCCGGCAAGAGCGTACAATGGGAGGCGCATGAGCGCTTTCGGCTCACCGTTGGGAATGTGCGGGGTACACGACTGGCCTTGAATGGACAGGACATCCCGCTGCAGTCAGGGCGGGGCAATGTCATGCGGGATATGCTGCTGACGCGCGCGCTCTTGCGTTAAGTGGACGCGCTGGCAAGAAAGATAGTAGTGTTGATGTCGCCTGCCGAGGGAATCCCTCTTGCTATTAGTGGAACGACACGTCTCTACGGGATCATGGGCCATCCGGTGACGCATTCGCTGTCACCCGTGATGCATACCTTTGCCTTTCGACAGCATAACCTCAACTGTGTCTATTTGCCTTTTCCCGTCCCGCCGGCGCAGCTTGCTCAGGCAGTGGCCGGCGCTCTCGCCCTGGGGGTCGGCGGATTCAATGTGACGATTCCGCATAAGGAGGCAATCGTGGCGTATGTCGACGAAGTGTCGGCCACCGCGCGTGCCATTGGGGCGGTGAATACGGTGCATGTTCGGGATGGCAGAACGATTGGCTATAATACCGATGGTGAAGGGTTCCTCCAGCCACTGCGTGCCCTCCACCTACCGTTGACAGAGATCGTTACGTGCCTGTTGGGAGCTGGTGGAGCGGCACGCGCTGTGGCGATGGCCCTGTTGGCAGCCGGGTGCCCGGTGTTGATGCTGGCCAATCGTACGCAGGCACGTGCTGAGCATCTCGTTGCCATGCTGCAGGAGTCCTTTCCAGGGGCGCAGGTGCGTGCGGTGCCGTTGGCGGAGGCCGCCAGGGTGGCGAGGCAGAGTGGACTGCTGGTCAATGCCACGTCCGTGGGGTTGCATGACGCCAGCGGGGCATTACTGCCTGACACGTGTTTTCGCCCTGGCCAGGTCGTCTACGATCTCGTCTATCGTCCCTTGTACACGCCACTGCTGCATGCGGCACGCCGCGGTGGAGCCACGGTCATCCCGGGTCTCGACATGCTGATTGGCCAGGGTGCGGCAGCTTTTCAGATCTGGACAGGTTTGCCGTTTCCAGTGGAGGCTGTACGCCGTCTGCTGCAACCCTTTTTTGCCACCGCATCGTCGGCGAGCCAGAGAGAGCAGCGGGCGGAAGGGCCTTAAGGAGGGAAGGCTATGGCTGTCTTTAGGTATACTGGTAAAACCCGCGCTGGCGTGGCGCAGAGAGGCGAGATCGAGGCCACTGACCGCGCCGCAGCCACTACTGTGCTCCGGCAGCGGCAGATTCTGGTGACGTCGATCAGGGCGAAGCCGAAAGATATTCAGCTCACCATCCCAGGCTTTGGAGGCAAGATCAAAGAGTCTGATGTGGTGATCTTCACCAGGCAGTGTGCGACCATGATCGATGCCGGATTGCCTCTGGTACAGTGCCTGGGGATCCTGGCCAGGCAGGCCGAGAAGAAAGAGTTTGCCAAGGTGATTGGTCAGATCAAAACGGACGTTGAGTCCGGCGATGGTTTCGCGGACGCACTCCGCAAGCACCCCAAGGTCTATAGTGACTTCTATGTGAATATGGTCGAGGCCGGCGAGGCCGGCGGCATGCTCGATACGATTCTGGCGCGTCTGGCGACCTATATGGAGAAGGCCGCGGCTCTGAAAAGCGCAGTGAAGGGGGCGATGATCTACCCGGTGGTGATTATCGGCATTGCGATTCTTGTCGTGGTGTTTCTGCTGCTCTATGTCATTCCGGTCTTTGCCGAGATGTTTTCGAGTTTTGGCGCGACGCTCCCGGCACCGACGCGGTTTGTCATGTTTCTGAGCGATCTGGTCAAAGCTTACATCCTGTATGCCGTCCCCCTCGTGGTCGCGCTGATCTGGCTCTTCAAACGTTTCTACCGCATCGAGCGTGGTAAACTCATGGTAGACTCACTCGTGCTCAAGTTGCCGGTGTTCGGTCCCCTCATCCAGAAGGTCGCGGTGGCGAACTTTACGCGCACGCTCGGGACCCTCGTCAGCAGTGGGGTGCCGATCATTGATGGTCTGCAGATCACTGCCCGTACCGCTGGCAACAAAGTGGTGGAAGGAGCAGTGTTGTCCATCATTAGCGCCATCAAGGAGGGGCAGACGATTGCTGAGCCTTTAGGCCGGCAGGCCATTTTCCCACCTATGGTGGTGCAGATGATCGAGGTGGGTGAGAACGCTGGTGCGCTCGACACCATGCTCAACAAGATTGCCGATTTTTATGACCAGGAAGTGGATACGGCGGTCAGCGCGCTGACCAAACTGATGGAGCCCGTGCTCATGGTATTCATTGGTACGATCATTGGTGGGATGGTTGTGGCCATGTACCTGCCGATCTTTAAGCTCGCCGGTGTTGTCGAATAGGAGATGGTGAGGCTGTTTGACGATCTCCAGCAGCGGCACGCCGCGATGCAGCGACCGCTCCTGACGGTAGGTGGTATCACCGCAGGCGCGAAAGCCTATTTCCTCGCACGCCTGTTCGTCGAGCGCGGTGCGTCGCTGTTCGTGGTGACGCCTGACGCACAGCAGCGTGACCTGCTGTACGACGATCTGCAATGCTGCCTGGCTGGCATGCCTGACACGCCACCGCGCTGGCAGGGGTTGGAGAGCGTTGTCTGTCGCTACGTGCACCGGCCTCCTGCCTCTGCTGATGCGGTCGCTGTGCAGCAGCAACGAGCCCTCTCGTGTTATCAACCACTCTGGCGCCTCCTGGGTGAGGACCCTGTGGTGGTCGTCACCGCTGTAGAGTCTCTACGCTACAGTGTGATGCCTCCCCAGCATCTCCAGTCCTGCCCGCTCCAGGTGTGTATCGGCGCCTCTTTCCCCTTGTCAGGCTTAGCCACAGCGCTGGTGGAGCGTGGCTATCGCCGTGTCTCGATGGTCGAGACCGTGGGGGAGTTTGCTTTACGTGGAGGCATCCTCGATCTGTTCTCGCCAGGTCAAACGCAACCGGTACGCATGGAGTTTTTCGGCGATGATGTCGAATCGATCCGGGCCTTCGATGTGCAATCACAAACCTCCACTGCGACGTTCCAGACGGTGGTCATCGCACCCATGTTTCCCCTCGGCCGGCAACCGTTGGAGCAGGCGCATGGCTGGGCACGTCTGCGTGACTATTTAGCGACGCAGGGATGGCCGGAGTCCACAATTACTGCCACCCTCGAAGGATGGCAGCAGTTCCCAAGTGTCTGGCCGTGGGGCGTGGAACAGTTTTTTTATGGGGCACTGTGCAACCCCATGACCTACCTGCCGGCGACTGGCCTCCTCTGTGCGGTCGATGTTGAGGACATCTCCCTCACCTTGTCCCAGCTCCCACCCCCGGACGCCATGCTCCTGGGTGAGACCGTAGTGCCGCTCCCCGAGACCTACCTGATGGCCGATGCCGCCCTGGCGCAGCAGCTGCAGGACCGTATCGATGTCGCCATGATGCGGTATGACACGCCAGACACGGCACACCCCGTAACCGTCCTGCGGCCACACGGTGTCCCGCAGTTCTTCGGGGGACTGGACCGCTTCATCACCCAGGTCCGCCAGTGGCAGGCCACGGGGTTGTGTATCCTGGTGCTGTGCCATTCCGCCCTCGAAGTGCGACGCATGCAAGCCCTGTTGGAGTCGTATGAGCTTGGCAGCCGCTCCATCGCCACCAGCAGCACCTGCCTCTCCGACGACGGCCTGCAGCCCGGGGCGCTGCTGGTGAGCGTTGGCCAGCTCAGCCAGGGATTCGTCTGGCCCGAGATGCGTCTGGTGGTCCTGCGTCACGCCGATATTTTTGGCGACAAGAAACAGGATTCGCCCTCGACCGCGCGTCGGCGCCCACAGTTCCTGAACGACTTTGCCACCCTCCGTCCCGGCGACCGTATCGTGCACATCGACTATGGGGTGGGACGATATCGCGGCATGACGTTCCTCGATATCGCGCACGAGGGCGGGGAGTTCATGGAGCTGGAGTATGCGGAAGGGGCCAAGCTGTATGTGCCCTCCTATCGCCTCAGCATGGTGCAAAAGTACACCGCCGGTGAGAGCGCCAACGACCATCTCGATCGCCTTGGCGGCGTGGCCTGGACGCGTACCAAGGAGCGTGTCAAAGCGGCGCTCTTTGCTATGGCCGCAGACCTCGTACAACTCCATGCGGCGCGCCAGATGCACCCTGGCTATAGCTTTGCACCCGAGGAGGCGCTGCATCACGAGTTTGAAAGCGGCTTTGAGTACGTCGAAACGGAGGACCAACTGCGGGCGATTCAGGAGGTCCTGGCGGACATGGAGCGCCCCCGCCCTATGGAACGGCTGGTGTGTGGCGACGTGGGCTACGGCAAGACCGAGGTGGCCATGCGGGCGGCATTCAAAGCGGTCTATGACCACAAGCAAGTGGCGGTCTTGGTGCCCACGACCGTATTGGCCCAGCAACATTACGACACGTTTCAGCGGCGTTTCGCCTCCTATCCGGTACAGATTGATATTCTTAGCCGGCTCCGCAGTCGCAAGGAACAACAACAGACCCTCGATGGGCTGCGCCAGGGCACGGTGGACATCGTCATTGGCACGCATCGTCTGTTACAAAAAGACGTGCACTTCAAGGACTTAGGACTGTTGGTAGTGGACGAGGAACACCGCTTTGGCGTCGCCCACAAAGAAAAGATAAAGCGCCTCAGTCAGCAGGTCGACGTGCTGATGCTGACGGCCACCCCCATTCCACGTTCCTTGCACATGTCGCTGGTTGGGCTGCGTGATTCCAGCATCATTGCCACGCCGCCGGAAGGGCGGAGCGCCATCCAGACCATGGTGACGCCCTACGCTGAGGAGACCATCGTACGGGCCATCAGAGATGAACTGGCCCGTGGCGGTCAGATATTTTTTGTGCACAATCGTATTGAGACGCTCCCCGCCATGCAGGCTCTGCTCCTCCGGCTTGTCCCCGAGTGTCGCATTGGCATGGCCCACGGGCAGATGCCTGAGCGGCGGCTGGAAAGCATGATG
>Ga0209590_10000809_pt1 | contig 11012 bp, 7 predicted proteins | sample CZO8metaG_FD_188353 | JGI IMG/M metagenome (GOLD analysis project Ga0209590, IMG submission 188353) | Vadose zone soil microbial communities from the Eel River Critical Zone Observatory, Northern California, USA - CZOApr15con1.8 metaG... | ecosystem: Environmental > Terrestrial > Soil > Vadose...
TGTGCCCACCGTCTCGAATGTGCGGCAGGAAGAGGCGCGTGATGCGAATCAGGCCGTTGACGTTGGTCTCCAGCACCGTGTGCTCGTCCTCTTCGGTGCTTTCGTCGAAGACGTCCCGGCCGAGCGCGAGCCCGGCGGCGTTGACGAGGATGTCGACGCCGTTCAGCTCTTCGTCGGCGGCCTTGACGAAGAGCTCGCAACTGGCTGGATCCGTCACGTCCAGTTCCAGAGGCGTTACGGGGGGCTGGATCCGGTCGCTGCGGCGCGCACCGCCGACGACGCGTGCTCCTTCCCGGGCCAGAGCGAGGGCGGTGGCCGCGCCGATGCCGCTGGACGCGCCGGTGACAACGGCCGATCTTCCCTCCAGGCTGGGCACCGCGAGAGCCTAACGGCCGAGCGGACCGCGGCGCGCAACCGCTTCGCCCAGTTCGACCGTCGTGCTCGCCGGCTCGGCGTGCTCGACCTGGAGCGTCGTGTGCGTGAGGCCGAAACGCTCGGACAGGATCGACTCGAGCCGCCGCCGCGCGGCGTGGCAGTCCGCACCGGGAGTCACCAGGACATGGGCGGAGAGCGCCGGGAAGCCGCTCGTCACGGTCCACACGTGCAGGTCGTGGACCTCGACGACGTCCTGCTCGGCGACGAGCGCGCGCCCGATCGCGTCAGGATCCGCGTCCCCCGGCGCTCGCTCGAGAAAGATGAGCGTCGACTCGCGGAGAAGCTGGGCGCTCGACCAGAGCATGAGCGCCGCGACCGCGATGCTCGCAATCGGGTCGAAACGGTCCCACCCGGTCGCAAGGATCAGCCCGCCTGCGAGTGCGGCGGCGCCGAAGGCCGCGACATCTGTCAGGAGGTGGAGAAACGCGCCACGCACGTTGAGGCTTTCACGACTTGCGCGCGCGAGCACGAAGCTCGCGGCGATGCTCACTGCGACACCACCGAGCGCAACCGCTAGGACGAGCCCGCCGCGCACGTCGTGTGGATCGACGAGCCGGTGCACCGCCGACCAGACGATCCAGAGCGCGATCAGCCCAAGGGTGATCCCGTTCCCCTGCGCGGCGAGGATCTCCAGGCGCGAGTAGCCGAAGGTCCAGCGGCCGGCCGCGGGGCGGGCGGCCATAGCCGACGCGACCAGCGCGAACGCGAGCGCGGCTGCATCGGTAAGCAGATGGCCCGCGTCGGCGAGCAGCGCAAGCGAGTGGCCGATCATCCCCGCGGCGATCTCCGCCGCCATCAGCAGCACAACGAGCAGGAGCGCGATCGTCAGCGCCCGGCGGTCGGTAACCAGCCTGTGTTCGTGTTCGTGGGCCGTGCGGAGAGGTTAGTCGGTGGCATCCACAGGAACGTGCCACGGGCCCTGCCGGCGACCACCCGTCCGCTCGATCGCACGCATTCCTGGCAAGAAAAACGCACTGAGGGTCACGGCGGCACCAAGTGCCGCCGCTCCGACCAGGGTCGCACGGGCACCCAAGACCGCCGCCACGGGCGCCGTCAGCGCGAACGAGAGTGGTAGGAGACCGATCGAGATCAGCCAGTCGAGGCTCGAGACGCGCCCCAACATCGATCCGGGAACGTGATGCTGCTTGATCGTCGCCCAGACGATCGTGCCCGCGGCTTCGAGCGCGTTGAAGACGAGACAGACGAGCATCAACTCCCACGCCGCATTGGCGATTCCGTACCCCGCGATCGCCAGCGTCGCAATCGTCCAGGTCATGTACATGACCGTTACGTCCCTGCGCGGATGGCCGCGATGCCCCATGAAGGCCGCGCCGCCGACAGCCCCGAGACCGCCGGCCGCCAACACGAGCCCCAGTGTGCCGGCAGACGCGTGCAGCTCGTTCTTCACCAGGAACGGGAGGAGCACTTCAGCCGGGCCGAGGAACACGAGATAGGCGATCGCAGCGGAGAGGAGCGTGCCCCAGAGCCACACGCGCTGGCGAACGAAGCGAAGGCCTTCCTTGAGCGCAGCGACGCTGGACGTCTGGACTTCGACGTGCCGACCCGCCCGCCGCGGTATCGCCAGCACCGCTATGAGGCAGACGGCGAACGAGGCGGCGTCAATCGCGAAGGCGATCCCCGCCGACGCGGCCACCAAGGCTCCACCCGCGACGGGACCTATGAGCCTCATAGCGATGGGCCGCACGAATTGGTCGAGCGCATTGGCCGCCGGCAGATCCGACTTGGGCAGCAGCTCCGGCAAGATCGCCTCAAAGGCAGGCATGAAGAAGGCGGTACCGACGCCGTAGACCGCAACAAGGGCGACGAGCTCCCAGAAGCGGAGGGCGCCCATCAGGACGAGAACCGCCAGGACGGCGACGGCGACGGCGCGAAGACCGTCTGCCCAGGCCATGACGACCCGCCGGTCGCGCCGGTCACTGACGACGCCGCCGATCAGCAGGAACGCGATCGTCGGAATCGTCATGCCGATGCCCACAATCGACAATGCCGCAGGCGCGTTCCAGAGTGAATAGCTCTCCCACGCGATCGCGATCAGGAAGATCCCGTCGCCGATCAGCGAAATCGTCATCCCCGTCCAGAGGATCCGGAAGTCGCGGTGTTTCAGCGGTGAGAGCAGGTTGCCACGACCAAACCCTCCCGGCCGGTCGAGCGCTTCGTGACTATGCTGCATTGGAGGCTGCTGACGACTCGACGTCCTCCTGAGTCGAAGCGCCGGCAACCGTGAGGAACTTCGTCAACGCAGCCGAATCCATCGGACGGGCGAAGAGGAATCCCTGGCCGAGCTCGCAGCCGAGCTCTTCGAGCGAGCTGGCCTGCTCGGGAAGCTCGATGCCTTCCGCGACGACCTCGAGCGACAGGCTCGTGCCGAGCGCGATGATCGCCGAGGTCAACGTGCTGTTCTCCTCGGCGCCGACGAACGATCGGTCCATCTTCAGAATGTCGACGGGGAATCGGCTGAGATAGCTGAGGGACGAATAGCCCGTTCCGAAGTCGTCCATCGCCAGCCGGATGCCAAGCGCCTTTAGCTCATGCAGCTGCATCATTGCGAAGTCGGTGTCGGTGAGCATCAGCGACTCTGTGATCTCGAGAACCAGTGCGGCCGCGGGCAGCCCAGTGATTTCGAGCGCCTGACGCACGTCGGCAACAAGCGTTTCGGACTGCAGTTGCCTGACGGAGAGGTTCACACTCATCGTCAACCCCTCAGTCCGCGGGAAGGTTTCCCGGAGACGGGCGCCTTCGCGGCAGGCCGTTTCCAGGATCCATCGCCCCATCGGGATGATCAAACCCGTCTCTTCGGCCACCGGGATGAACTGGATCGGCGGGATCGTTCCTCGCGTCGGATGGTTCCAGCGCACCAGAGCCTCGACGCCAAGAATCTCCCGGTCGGAGAGCCTCACGACCGGCTGGTAGTGCAGCACGAGCTGATCCATGGTCAGCGCGTGCTGCAGGTCCGACCGAAGCTCGAGTCGCTCGACGACGCGCTCGTGCATCGTCGGCTCGAAGACGCGGTAGCTGCCCTTGCTGTCGCGCTTGGCCATGTACATCGCCACGTCGGCATTGCGCAGAAGCTCCGATGCCTCTGGCGTCTCGATGTCCTCACCGACCAGGCAGATCCCGACGCTCGCCCGCGGAAACACGTTCTTGCCTTCGATCTCGATGGGAAGATCGAGCGCTCGCAGGATTCGTGCCGCCGCGTCGGCAGCGTCCGACGAACCGGCCACGCCATCGAGGAGGACGGCGAACTCGTCTCCTCCGAAGCGCGCGACGGTGTCGCTCGGGCGAACGGCGATCTTCAGCCGACGGCCGACCTCCTGCAAGACCTCGTCCCCGGCCGCGTGACCGAGACTGTCGTTCACGGTCTTGAAGTCGTCTAGGTCGATGAACATGACGGCAATCTCGTGCACGCCGCGCTGAGTGCGCATCAGCGCGTGCTCGACACGGTCGGAGAAGAGCGCGCGGTTCGCGAGCTTCGTCACCGGGTCGTGGAAAGCCTGATGCGCGAGCTGCTCCTCGAAAGCCTTACGCTCGCTGACGTCGCGGCAGTTGAGCACGATGCCGCGGACGTGCTCGTCGTGGAGAAGGTCGGTGTGCTGGACCTCGAACCTCAGGGTCGCACCGTCCCGGTGACTGACCGAGCACTCGATCGTGTGCGCGTCGGCGTCGCCCGAGCCGTCGATCGCGATCAGTTGCGCGAGCAAGGGCCGGTCGGTCTCGCTCAGAAGCCGGTCGAATCGCGTTCCTTCGACCTCGTCCACGCGGTATCCGAGCAGCCGCTCGATCGACGGGCTCTGGTACGTGATGATTCCGTCGGCGTCCAACACCGTGATGAGGTCGCTCGAGTGCGCAACCAGGGAGCGGAAACGGGCCTCGCTCTGGCGTCGATGGAGATCCGCTGCCAGCGACGCGCCTTCGACTGCGAGCGAGACCTGCGTCGCGAGAGCGCCGAGCGCGTCTATGAGGTCGCGCGTGAGGCTCACCGGCGACGAGATGACGATGGCACCGCGAACTTCCCCGCGAACGGTCAGAGGGGCGACGATCGTCGTCTGCCCTTCGGGGAGCCTGAGGTCCCCGCGTACGTAAGGGGGCGGTTCAGCGTGCAAAACGCGAAGCGAGCCCGAGCGATCCTGCAGCAGCCAGTCACACGTTCCCTCACCGACCCGACCACCCGTAGCGCCGTCAGACGAGGCCTCGACGACCGCCACGCCTTCGGACACGAGCACGAGTCGCACGGGCGGCTCGGCGGCGAGCAGGCGATGGACGGCCGAGATGGCGGCATTTGCGACCTGCTCATGACCGGCTGCCGCAACGAGCTCGACGCCCGCCCCGCGCAAGGCGCGCTCGCGCGAAACCACGCGCGCCTCCTGACGCACGAGGCCGGCCATTCTCGCGACGACCAGCAGGAAGAGGACAGCGGAGGCGATGATGAGAACGAGCACGTCGGGGTTGCCAAGCGACTGGACGAACCGAATTCCCGGCGCGATCAGACAGGCGCTACCGAGCAGCGTGAGCCGGAGGGGAGTCAGACGCGTCCCGAGCTCCGGCGCCCCCTCCTCGAGCGAGCGCATAGACGGATGCAGTGCCGCTGCGCCCCAGAGCAGGTAATAGAGAATCCAACCGGCGTCGAAGATCAGCTGGTGGTTGTACGTGTTTTTCAGGAGTGCGTAGTTGTAGGCCGAATCCGTGGCCATCAGGCAGACGATGCTGCTGACGAGGAACCAGAACGCCGGCGTGCGCTTGCCGGCATCGACTGCGAGCCTGATCGCAGCCGCCAACAGGAGAACGTCGCCGAGCGGATACGCGACCGACACCGCGTTGGCGAGCACGGTCAGGCCCGTGAGATGGATGTTCGGGGCGATCAGGAACACCCACGACAGAAGACCGATACCAATGGTGAGGATCAGCGCATCGATGAGCGCGGTTCGGTCAGGCCGCGGGTTGCGTCGCTTGATGAGGATGAACAGTCCCGCCATCAGAACCGGATAGACGGTCAGATAGAGGGCGTCACCGATCGACGGGAACCCGACGTCCGCTCCCAACAGCTTGGGGTAGCTGTACGTGTAGAGGTCGCCGCTGAAGAACAGGAACTGCCCTGCCGCGAAGAGCCACCAGGCCGCACGAGCGCGAGGCTTGTGCATTCGGATTCCGACGACGATCGCGACCACGCCGGAAAGACCGAGCGCGTTGATCAGCGGCCCATTTCCTGCGAGCGGCGGCGCGAACAGGTACAGGCTCGTGAGAACGCCGGTCCCGGCCAGGTACCAGATCCAGACCTGGCCGCGCGGGGTCCCCGGTAGAGCGAGCCGAAGGCGAGCGACTCTCATGCCGCTCGCTCGCTCGTGCGTGCGGGCTGCAGGTCGAAGACGTTTACCAGCCGGCCGAGCACGTCGATCAACTGATCGATTTCGGCGTCGGTGTTCGCGGCCGTGACCTGGACACGGAATCCGACCTCGCTCCTCGGAACGAGCGGATAGGCGGCCAACGTCGCGTAGATGCCGTTGTCGAAGAGGAACCGCCCGACGGCGTCGATGTCCTCGTGCCGTGCGAGTGGCACCTCGATGATGGGGAATCCCGATCGATTCGGTGTGTGCACGCCGAGGCGGTCGAGCTCGTTGAGTACGGCTCCCGTCTTGCGCCAGAGCTCGGCTCGGATGGCGTCACCACGCTTCTCGTTCACGTCCAGTCCGACCAGAACGGTCGCGAGGGAGGCGATCGGAGATGGGCCTGAGTAGAGATACGGCGGAGCAGCGGTCTTCAGCAGGCGCTTCAGTTCCGGCGAGCACGTCAAGAACGCCGCGAGGGACGAGTACGCTTTCGACAGTCCCGAGACGAGCACGACGTTGTCGTACGTGTCACCGGTGTAACGAACGATGCTGTTTCCGCGGTTGCCATACGGGCTGAGCTCGTCGTTACTGCGCTCGCCGATGACACCGAACCCGTGAGCGTCGTCGACGTACAAGAGGGCGTCATAGGCTCGGGCAAGCCGGGCGAAGGCCGGCAGGTCGACCGCGTTGCCAGTCATGCTGTTCACGCCGTCGACACAGATCAGCCGAGGCGAAGGACCGTCTTCTTTGAGGAGCCGCTCCAGATCGTCCGCGTCCTCGAACTGGAATCTCTTCAGAGTCGCTCCGCGAGCCCCGGCCAGTTGGCAGCCCTCGTAAATCGTCTTGTGCGCCCTGGATTCGACATAGATCGTGCCGCTGCCCGCGAGTACGGGGATCACGGACATGTGGATCAGCGTGATCGTCGGCAACACGAGAGTGTCCTCGGCGCCGACCAGTGCGGCGAGGCGTTCCTCGATCTGCGAGTAGAGCACCGGACTGCCAAGCAGGCGCGACCAGCTCGGGTGCGTTCCCCACTTGTCCAGGTACGCCGGGACGGCCTCGATGATCTCCCGCTCGAGGTCGAAGCCGAGGTAGTTACACGAAGCGAAGTCCGCGAGCCACTTGTGTCCGACGCGAATCATGCGGCCATCGATTTCCTCGATCACGGCATCGCTCATCGGGTGGGAGCGCCCGAGCTCGTCGAGGTCATGGCAGGCGGCTAGCCACCTGTCGATCCAAGCAGGGGCCGCCAACGCGGCCCCGGGGCCGGCGGATGCGCGCGCAGTCACTTAGGCACCATCGACCGGATTGGGCCCAATCTTGAGGTCCGGTCGAGTCCCCTGGCGACAGGAGTCAACAAGCCATTCGATGACGTGATCGGGGGCTCCCGGGTACCTAGGTGTCCTGCCTAGGTAGACCTGTTCAGGTCGTCCGGCTCGGCGACGTTCTCGGCGACCCGCTGGAGCAGGCGAGCCCGCCGAGGCTGGATGCCGGCGGTGAAGCGGCCGCACGCCGCAGAATGGAGCGCAGGTCTCCTAACTCCAGGGAGTCGTTTCTAAAGGGGGCGAGTCCTCTGACGGCAACCGAGCGGACTGCGGCTAGGCGCTCAGCAGGGGCTCGCCCTCGAGCTTGTTTCCGCAGGCGCGGTTCGAGTCCTCTCAATCTCGTTTCCGCCTGGGGTGCCGCCAGAGAAACGCTCCGACCGCGAGCCCCTACCACGAGAGGTGCACCAGGGGGTCGTTCGGAATCCGATGGCGACACCGCTCCTCCCCGCCGCGACGCGCACGCGACGCCGTATCACGTCGTGACCGCGCTCGAGTAGCAATTCCTCGCCTGGATGCTTCTGCACGAGGTGTGCGCACGGTCGCGCCACCGCCCTCGAGAGGGCCGTCAAGCCGCCGTCGCTAGATTCGAGATGTGGTTTGGCCCCAAACCTCGTCGTCACGAAACATCGAAACGCTGGCCGACCAGGTGACGGCCCCGACCGCGTTGTCGCGCTTCCGCCAAAACGCGACAGCCACGCAACCTCGACCGGCGCCTCCCGCGACTCAACCGGGCAGGCACCGACTGAACCGGACAGGCATCGCTCACCTCTCCGTTTACCGACACCAAGGTTCCCTCCTCGCGGGATCACTGGCCGGCTGCCGGAGTCATCAGTGACACCTTCGACGATCTGACGCTTCTCGCTGTCAATTCGTCCGTCGTGGCGCCGTTCAGCGAGGCGGCGCCATTCGAGGATCGAATCGGCGGGGACGTCGGCCGCGACCGCCTGCTCGGTCTCGGTCATGGAGCGGAGCGCCTCGTGCGGGTGGCGGTAATGGCTGTCGTCGGCGTTCGGCATGAACCTACGCGGGCTTCCGGGCGGCGCGGTAGCCGCCGCAGAGCGGTCGCGCCATTGGATCACGGGGCTCGCTGGCAACACAAGCTCGCGGCAAGTCAGGTGCAGCTGGGCGACGAGTCGCCACAATGAGGCCGTGAGCACCCAGACGATCGAAGCACCGGTCCGCACCGAGGAGCCGGAGCACCCTTTTTCAAGCTGGGCCTGGCTTCGGTGGCAATCTGATCCGTAGTGGTCCGTGGTCGTGCAACTCCCAATTTTGTTGCCCCATCAGACAACAGCCGAAAGGAAGAACCTCGAACTCGCTGATCTCGTGGCTGATCGCGCGCAGCGATCTCGACGTCAACTCGGTACATCTGGCTGATCGAACCGTCTGGCGCGTCGCCAGAGGCAGGGCGCAAGATGGATCTGCATCTCATCGGATCGGCCCAACCTTGAGGGAACCGCTGAACGACATTTGCCTCGCCTGCCAGCGAGACATTCCTACGGCCGGACGACCCGTCGAGCTCCACATCTCGCCGGCTTGCAGCTTCGAAGGCCCTTGCGTCATCGCTCTCTTCGAACGCTCATACCGCGGGACTCGAGCGCGTATCAGCGCGAGGGCACGAGCTCCTAAACGCGCAATCGCCGCGACTGCGCGTTTAGCTGCGGCCCTTGAGGCCTTGCGCTTCGGGCAGGGACGCGAGCGTCTTGAGCGTGTTGTTCTCGATCTGGCGGATCCGCTCGCGGGTGACACCGAAGGCGCGGCCGACCTCTTCGAGCGTCTGTGGTTGACCGCCATGGAGGCCGAAGCGGAGCTCGATTACCTGGCGCTCGCGCTCGGGCAGCGCGGACAGCGCCTGCTCGATCTCCGTGCATAGCAGCGAGACCGCGGCCTCCTCGAAAGGCGACTCGGCCAGCTCATCTTCGACCAAGTCAGCGAGCTTCGCGTCCCCCTGCTCGCCAATCGGCTTCTCGAGCGAGACGGGAAGCTGCGCCATCCGCCGGATCTCCCGCACCTCCGCGGTTGTCATCTCAAGCTCGGCCGCGATTTCCTCCGCTTGTGGCTCGCGCGCCAGTTGCTGCACCAGGCGGCGCTCGACGTGGACGACCTTGTTCAGTCGCTCGACCATGTGCACCGGTATGCGGATCGTCCGTGCCTTGTCGGCGATCGCACGCGTGACCGCCTGCCGGATCCACCAGGTCGCGTAGGTCGAAAACTTGAAGCCCTTGCGGTAGTCGAACTTCTCCACGGCGCGAATCAGGCCGAGCGACCCTTCCTGGATCAGGTCGAGGAACGAGAGACCGCGGCCGAGGTAGGGCTTCGCGATCGAGACGACGAGCCGCAGATTCGCCTCGATCATCTGCCTCTTCGCCGCCACGTCGCCGCGCTCGACCCGCTTCGCCAGCAAGACCTCCTGCTCGGCCGTCAGCAGCGGCACCCTCCCGATCGCGCGCAGGTAGAGCCGCAGCGAATCGAGCGACAGCTCGACGCTCAGATCGAGCTTCGGCACCTGCTCCTCTTCGGGCTGCGGGTGCTTGTGCTGCTCCCCCTCGACCAGCTCGATCGAGCGTTCGAGCAGGAAGGTGTAGAGCGCCTCGCTCTGCTCCCTGGTCAGCTCGACATCCTCGAGTGCGTTCGCGATCTCGTCGTAGGTCAGAAACCCGTTCTCAAGGCCATCCGCAACGAGCCGCTCAAGCCGCTCGGCGTGCGGGCCACCGTCTCCCAACCAGAATTCGGCGCCGAGAAACCGTGCGACTTCCCGCTCCGCCACCGCGAGCCCGGAGTCCGGGGACTGCATCATCGGAAAGAGACTTCTTCCTCCCCGCTGTCCTGACTCAAACCTCGCACTCCCGCCTTGCGACCTTTCTTCCGTTCAGGTGAGGACCCGACGCCGCTCGCAGATGGTTCTACTTCGTCTGCCGTTATATCGCGCCCTTGACCTCCATCGCGGGAGGGTAGACGCCGCGCCTCCCCTCAGATCACTCGACGAAGCTGCTCGACGAACCCCCTCGAGCGGGTCAACCGCGAGGATCGCCCGCCGTACCGACGTCGTCGGCATCTTCCCCAACGACCGCGCCCTGATCCGGCTTACCGCCAGCGTCGTCAGGAACGTGTCGCACTTCCGCCAGAACACGACGCGATTGGACGCGCCCGGGGTTGATCGAGGCAGACGCTAGGCGACGATAGGCTGCGGCGCGGCGTCGATCAGGTGGTCGAGGAGGGCGCGATCGCCTGAGATCGAGACACCGTCCAGCCGCCGCTCGATGAAGAGGTAGTACAGCCCTTCGGCGTCGCCTTCGATGACGACGTCGGGGTCGTCGATCGGGCCTGTGTACGCGACGCCGTCGACGAGTGATGCGATCTCGTCGCCGACCCGGAACTCGAAGCGGCCGGCGGGCGCGATCGGACCGAGGATCATGTCGACCGGGCAGACGAGCCAGCCGGGGAAGAACTCGTCCGCCGCGGTCGGCGGCCCGAGCGAGCGGGCGCCCCAGAGTGCGAGCTCCCGCATGACCGGCTTCAGCTCGAGGCCGTAGCCCGTCAGCTCGTAGACGCGGGAGGCGGCCGGTGGCGGCAGCGTCTTCTTCGTGACGACGCCGGCGGCCTCGAGGTCGCGGAGCCGGGCCGCGAGGATGTTCGTCCCGATTCCGGGCAGGCCCTCGGCGAGGTCGGTGTAGCGCTTCGGCCCCTGCAGCAGCTCGCGGACGACGAGCAGGGCCCAGCGGTCGCCGACGACGTCGAGGGCGTGGGCCACCGGGCAGTACTGGTCGTAGTGCTTCGCCATGCGCTGGATCATAGCGGCTGAGCTTGCTGTTGTGAAGGTTGGACTTGCAAAAAGCAACTCATCTCTGTTAGGTTGCAAGCCTTCCCTACGCAAGCGAAAGGACTCAAACCCTCATGGTGGCTACCGAAC